>ERZ1292625.91-Hain-H41-01um-R1-91-length-161820-cov-26_pt1 | contig 161820 bp, 245 predicted proteins | sample MGYA00564400_ERZ1292625 | MGnify/ENA primary metagenome ERZ1292625 (study PRJEB36523, sample SAMEA6512639) | groundwater metagenome | collected 2019-01-08 | study: AquaDiva: Metagenomics assemblies of 32 groundwater samples | reverse complement strand
CCGCACCTTCAGCAACTTCAGCCAGTGCGGAATCGTACCACCGAAGCCTCCCGCCGAAAACCTGCCCGTCATGGACTTGGCGTCTATTGCCGCTACAATGTACAGCGCGCCGTCGCTGCCCCTCTCCCGAAACGCCTTAGTGGCTACCACGCCAGACCGCAACACGTCCACCTCCCGCTCTACCAACACGTACCCAGACTCTTGCGACGACCATGCTTTCGCCCACTCCGTCAGTAAGTTCAAGTCACGACTCACGACCAGGACTTCCAGGTTCGGATGCTCTTTATGGAAAATCCGACGCCCCCGCTGCGCCGATTCGTTCTGCCACTCCGCAATCCACGTTCGCCAGTCGCTCAACGAGGGGAACGCATTCAGTTGCAACGCCATCTGCGAAAACCGAAAGAGATCCGCCTCGATGCTGCCGTCAAGCATCACCGTCTTCTCTGCCTCTTCGTACAACTCCTTCGGCGTCATGGCACCCTTGACGCTTCAATCAAGCGCAGCGGCGGAATGAAGGTCGTCAGTAGCATCGCTTCGCTCTTCGGCATACGCGGCGACCAGCCCAGCCACTCTGGCTTGAACCGCACCCCTAGCATGAACGTGTCCATCCGATTGGCGATTGCTTGAAACTTCTTCGCCTCGTCCCCCGTGTACATCGTATCGAAGACGGCGTAGCGCGGATACCGACTTCCTCCAAACTCTCGCGTCACCTTGGCGCCGTTCTGTAAAATGTTTGCCCGCTCGTCTTCCCACCCGTTCGCCATACGCACCACCGCAATCGTACGATCCCGCCACACGCCTCCCCATTGCAACAGATCTCGAAAATAGCTCGGGTCCAGCGCAAACAAGTTGTCGTCCTGTCGCTGCAACTCGTCCAGCTCCCGCGCGGTCACGTCAGGCGAAAGCGCGAGCACCGCCTGCGCCATCACACGCTCATGCACGTCGCCCAGCTCGTTCCGATGCAGCGCCCAGATCACTTCCAAAAACACCTTCAACCGCTCTTCGCGCGTCATGGTTGGTACTTTCCTAAGAACCTGAGTGGAGGGATAAACTTCTCATACAACCCCGCCCTCGCCGACCCCAGAAACATCGACGGCGTCAGTCCAATCCACTCTTTCTTGACGCGGATCCACAGCGCTCCCTCTTCCTCTTTGTCTTGCATGTGCTCGCCGTCAGCCCAGATCACTTGCTGCACCGTTGGACCTGTCAGCTTCTTGTCCGATACCTTCGCGCCCTCTATCAAGATCCGATCCACGTCTGTGGTGAGAAACGAGATCACCAGTGCCTTTGTACGAGTACGCCACGCTTCGCCCCATCGAAACAGCCGCAACACCCGATGCCCATCAAGCACCTGGCGTGTCGTACCGTGCAAGCGATCCACCGTGGCCAGCAGCTCGTTCAACTCCTCATCCGAGGGCACGGGACCGTTGTACGAGAGCACCGCCTGACCCAACAAAAACGTGCGCTGCGGGTCGTTGTCGTACCCTTGTAGGAGCGTGTCGAGGTACTTCTTCACCACGTCTACAGCGCTGATCATCGTTCTACTCTTCCCATAATGCGAAGCGGTGGAATGAAGTCTACTGTCAACTTCGCAAGTTGCGGTTCAATCCTGTTGTTGCCATTGATCTGCATCGCCACCCACTCGGGTTTCAGTCGTATCCACAGTCCACGCCGATAGGCATTCTGATCTGGCGTGTTGTCGGGTTCTTCGTACAACCACGAATAGATGGAGTCTTTGAGCGATCGATAGTTCTGTACGCCCGCGCCGTGCGTAATGATGTAGGGGATAATGTCTTCTCGATGCGCGATTACCACTGCGCGCCCTTTATCCTGCCACACGTCGCGCCACGCAAGAATCTGCTGACACGTCGTGAGAGAAAGCAGCGGTTTCCCCTTCTCGTAGCCCTTTGGATCCACCACCTTCGCTGCATCCACGATCTCTTCGTCAGTAGGGCGTCCACGATAGGCCAGAATCACCGCAGAAGAGGCAGCGTGCTGCTTCGTCTCTCTCGAAAGAAACCCCGCCTTATAGGCGCGCAGCGCGTCAACGAGGTCAGACATTGGCGACTCCGATGATCCGTAACGGCGGGATCAACTTCTCCGTTCCGAACGCTTCTTTCGGCGGAAGACTCCACGACTGGCGCGGTCCCCATGTGCCTGGTTTCAACCGCACCCAGTACCCCAACTTGATGACCGGCGATCGGATCGACGTCTCGTCTCTGTAGTAAAACAGCGTGTCCTTCGCGCTCAACCGAATGCCGTTGTGAATCACGTCCTGGCGCTGCGGTTCAATGTCGTCTTCGCTGTTCAACGCATAGTTGCGATAGCCCAGCGTGCTCACGATCGCCTGCTTCACGCCGCCTGCCCACGCAACTCCCCAGTCGAGGTACCGCCGCACGTACGTAATGTTCAGAGAAAACTCGTTCGGATCCGCGTCGGTCATCGCCGACGCCAGATACTCCGACGTAACCTCAAAGTCCTCGACGACGTTGATCGCAGCTTGCCCGATTTTCCACGGATCCCACGCTGGCCCCCCTTTCGCCGTGTGGTCTCTCAGTAGGACCACGAAATCATATAGTTTGTTGGGATATGGCATTCGCCCATCCTAGCGCAAACGAGCTGACGAACGCAAACGAGATTCAGGGAGACGATGCAGGAAGAAGGTCGCACCTACACCAACGACCTTCTCTTATCAGCGACGTAAGGCAGAGGCCAGATCCGAGAGAGAGCGACGCGAAGAAGGAGGGGGGGTTGGTGTGGGTGCGGTCTCCTGCACCTGCACGGACTCTCCCACCTGTGCCGCAATCCGCTCGGCTTCGTCGTCCGTCATGATCCCGTACCGAACGAGCGTCTCCCAATCGTTCTCCTCCATCGCCTGATCAATGTCGTGCAGCTCCGCTCGGATCTCGTCCTGCACGAAGCGCTCTGTCGCCAGTGGAGCTGCCTGTCGCAGCGCATCCATACGCGCCGCCACCACGTTGCGCAGCTTGTGATAGTTACGCACACCCTCTTGGATCGGGTCGCCGCCAGGGGGTTCTGCGCTCGCTGCGATCGAGGGCATGGGGCGTAACAGGCCAAACGGGATGGGCGAGTCGGGCTGGTTGGGGAGAAGGTCCATCATCCCCGTCATCGTCTCTGTGCCCATCTGCTCTGGCGTCAGCACCTTCTGAATGTAGCCAGACTGATCCGGCAACATCTCACCCATCGAGCGCACCACCCCAAAGCGCTCCATCATATCCACGTCGGACAGATAGATGATGCCGCCAGAGTTCAAGGCGATGGCAAAGTAGCGCGTCGGTGGCCCCTGCTCTCGCAAGGTCTTTGGCTTCGGCGGCGCCACACGCTCTGTGACGAGCGCCGACCTCGCTTCGCCTGGATACTCGTAACGCGGTTTAATCCCAGCCAACCATAACGTGTAATCGTTCGTCGCATCGAAACTCATGGTCTCTCCTTTATCTTCGTGGTTGCATCGCCAGAATCGATCTGGCCCGTGCCCCCTGTGATCTCATCTCAGTCAGCGTCGTGTGCAGCTCCCTTGCCCGCCGCTGCTCGTACAACTGACCCCCTTGCTGTGAGACGTGCGGAATCAATTGATCCAGCTCGTTCAACAGATCCAAGAACCGCGTCATCGGGTCAGGACGCTGCCCCAACATCTGCATCTCGTGCTGGTTCAACTGACCCGACGGCGGTTGGGCATACCCCTGTCCGCCGTAGCCCTGTTGGCCATACCCGCCCTGCGGTGGGGGAGGCGCCTGTGAATACTGCTGTGGATAACCCTGCGGAGGCGCCTGGTACATGGGCTGTTGCTGTGGATACGCCTGTGGATAACCTTGCTGTCCATACCCCTGCGGTTGTTGCTGTGGGTACCCCTGTGGATACGCCCCTCGCTGCGCTGGCTGACCGTTGAGGATCTGCATCTCCATCGGGTTCAACACAGGCGCAATCTGCTGCCCCGGCTGTATCACGGGCGCGGGAGTTGCCTGCATCGGGGGCTGATACCCACCGCGATTCTGGTTCTCGTTCTGCTGCGTGTACTGCGCAACATTCCGACCGTACTTCGCTGCCACCTCTGACAGCGCCGACGGCAGCTCAGGCATGCCGCGATACGCCACGTTGTTGGCCCCGCCCTGCGCCTGTGACAAGTGCGGTGGCAGGTTGCCGCCTCTGCCCTGTAGCGATGCCCGCTGCTCAGGGTGTAGCAGTTGCCCTGGACCCACGGACTGATGCTGCTGCGGCACGCTCCCCTGAAACTTCGTGGGCACCGGCTGATTGGGCGCTACGTGTGGAATGATAATGTCTCGCTCGTTTGGCATGTCGTTCTCCTTCTTCTTCTGGTCTACCCGAAAATCAGCGTCTCGTCAAAGTCAATCCAACAAGCTAAGATGGCGCGCAACACGGAGGATACAATGCAAAAGGCCCTTTTGGTAGGAATCAATTTGTACCCTGATGCGCCGCTGCACGGTTGCATCAACGACGTCACCGACATGGGTGACTTTCTCGTGGAGTCGGCTGACTTCGACCCTGACCACGTTCGACTGCTCGTAGACAAGCGCGCCACCACACAGAACATTCTGGACCGACTTGCGTGGCTGGTCGCCGACGCCAAACCACAAGACCAACTCGTGTTCCATTTTTCAGGGCATGGCGTTCAACTCCCCGCCCGCAACAAGAAGGGCGAAGTCGATGGACTCGACGAAGCGATCTGCCCTGTAAACTTTGACTGGGAAGACAATGTCATTCGCGACGACGACTTTCTCCGCATCTTCTCTGCGCTGCCTGCGGGCGTTCAGCTCGTCTGGATCTCCGACAGTTGCCACAGTGGCGAGCTCTCACGCGATCTGCTACCGCCCCGCGTCAAAGCAAAGGTGATGCTTCCGCCGCCTGACATTGCATGGCGCTTTCGCAGCATCGAGAAGAAAGGCATCGTCTCGTCGCGCGCTGCCATCGGCAAGACCACTCCCCTCCCCGGCGTGCTGATCTCAGGTTGCAAAGCCAACCAAACGTCGGCGGATGCGTACTTTGGAGATCGCCCCAACGGAGCTTTAACGTACCATCTGCTTCGCACCCTTTCTGCGCCGCATGGCATGAAAGAGTCTGCCTCGACGGTGGTCAAGAGCGTACGTGCTGGACTCAAACGCGGTGGGTATTCGCAAGTGCCGCAGTTGGAGGGCGATGCCAAGAGGTTCACTCAACCGCTCTTTGGCTAAGCACCTTTGATCCTTGCTCTCGCAAACTCCACGTATTCCGCGTTCTGTTCCACACCAATAAAACGAAACCCCTCTTGCAGCGCCGCAACGCCAGTGGATCCAGACCCCATGAACAGATCTAAGATGATTCCGTTCGGTGGTGTTACCAGACGACAGAGATACCGCATCAACTCCACAGGTTTCACGGTAGGGTGCGGGTTGTGGACTGACTCTTCGGCAACGCCGAACAAAGGCAACGCCGCCTTTACTTGATTCCCGCGTCCTTCGTTGCTCGCCTTCGCGCAATAAAAGAATCGAGCCGCGTTACCATCATCGTTGAACCCAAAAGGTTCTCCGTTGTCTTTCAGCCCCCACCCACTCTTGTGTTTACCTGTACGACTATTTCTAAAGTTAGGTTGTTCTGTGGTTGGAAAGAGCGCGAGCACTTCTTGACTGCCATCGTGAATCAAATTCGCAGGCCACCTGCCCTGTGGTTGACGAAACTCTTCTGGGCTGCACCTTCCATCCTCTCCATATCTACCTGCTGCAATTGAACTTCTCTCATCACCAGGCATCTTTCTTCTCTTACCTCCGCTATAGGTACCACCATTCAGGTTGTCTTCAGTTGTCACACGGCAGTCGTCAATATTCAAAGCCCCCGTCCCATACGCGAGCACGTTCTCGGCTACCGTCCCGTGTAATGGCTTCCGCGCGACAAGAATCGGTTCCCATGACGGTTTCAGTGCCGTGCCCCACCCTTCCCACTGCTTCGCTTCTTCTGTCGTTGGTGCTGTAGAAAAAGCGTCGCCATGTGTGGCGTGCGCGACAAACGGTGTTGATTGCCTTCCACCCTCTGTCTCTCGGGTCGATCCGTCTGGGCGTAACTTCCGACCCGTCACTTCTCGCTTTGCCCCCGCCTCTTTGTCTATTGCTTTACTCACGTCCAGCGACTTCGGAAACCCACTACCATACACCCACATGATAGTATCACGCAGCTCCCACCCGGCGTCCTCCAGTGCGCAGGCCAACCGATGAAACATGCGCGTGCCTCCGAACGCCAATAGGTGTGCGCCTGGTTTTGCCACTCGCAACGCCTCTGTCGCCCAGTTCAAATTAAACGCATAGAACGACATGGCGCGCGACTGGTTGGCGTCACTCTTATTGACGGCACTCCCTTTGACACGCCAGATCGGTTCTTCGCACGCACACTTCTTCTTGCCTCTCATCCTTCCTTTGCATCGCTCGCACGTTGCGTTTGCCGTGTCTCCCGCTCCAAACGACGGCCACGCAGTTTTACGATCTCCAATGCCAGGTTTCGACATTCCTGCACCTGATCTCCACGCCTCCCCTTTGAAACTGTCCCAATCTTTCCCCATAAACTCCAACCCGTATGGGGGATCCGTGACAATCGCGTCTATCGAGTTCTCTGGCATAGTTGCCATCGACACGAGACAGTCGTTGTGCCACACCGCGTACCTCTCGCTATCCTCCAATACTCTTGTCTCGTCCATCTCACCTCTACCGTGTTACGGTCTCGACCCAACCTCGGCGTTGCCCTGGCAGTAAGGACTTATCAGGTGACATCATCCAAATATCCCACGCAGGGCCGCCGTAGTCGATGGCTACAATGCGCCCCTGATACACCCCGAACGAATCGAGCTTATTCTCCGCAGGCACCTCACCACGACCAGGCAGAACCGTCAGTCGATCAAACTCTTCGTCGGAGAGTTGGTCACGAGTCGTCTCGTTCGCTCGCAACTCCGAAAGCGGCACCACGCGCGGCATCACCACCAGAAACCCTCCCGGCAGCGAGAACCGCACAGGACACAGCTCAGGCCAACCCAGCGACGAGAACTGCGCCTCTTGAAGATTGCACAAGAGCCCCGTCAAGAACAACCGCCACGACCGCAGCGATGGAAACTTGAAGGCGTAGCTGCCAAGCAGCAGCACCTCCCGCGTACATCCTCGACGAATTTTCATACCGACTTGTCGGGTAGGGAGGGTGCGTTCGTGGGGGTGGGGATCGCCGCCAACACCTCGAACGCTGCCGTCACCTGTGGCAGTAACACCGTCGCAAGGCGCTGTAAGATCTCTTTCAACCTCCCGTACACCGGCACCAACAACGAGAACCCCTCCGCACTCCCCTGATCTCCTACCGCCTCCAGTCGCAGTTTCACCCGCGCATACGTGCGAGAGAAGTGCAGCATCAAGTCTCGACAATGCCCTGCCCACTTCGCCTGCTCCACCTCCACCAACGCCCTTCCCTCTTCTACTGTTGACTCCTCGAACGGCAACTTCTCCAACTCCGTCTGCGCCAACACCAACCCCATCGCCGCCGCCTGCAACCGCTGAAACAGCCCCTCCACTGTGGGTTCCCTTCGATTCGCTTGCGTCAGCGTGTGGATCAGGTGCCCGAGCTGATGCCCACCCTCGCACAACTCCGCTCGAATCTCTGCCACCTCTTCTCCCCACTCCGCTATGGTCAGTGATGCAGTCGGAACCTTCGGCACCCGTACCCCTTCCGCCTCTAACATCTGCTCCAAACTCATCGGCGGTTCTGTGAGAGCTGACGGATACGCCGACGCACGCCCATGCACCGCCTTTGCCCGCGCCTTCTCGTAACACTCCCTCCCACAGTACGTCTTGTCCCGATCCCCCACCCACGGACGCGGCAAGAACACTTCCGAGTCGTGCACGCGAAACGTCAGTACCCCCTTCTGCTCCTTCTCGCACCCCTCCCCATCACACCGCAATTCCGCATTCATCACCAACATAATGCCTCCTTATTTATCATCGACAAACCCCAGTAATACTCTCGCCTCTCGATTGTCCCCGTGATGACAGTAACAGCCACACGGGCTCTTATTGCCACGCACATCCGCACACACCCGCCTGCGCGCGTACGGGCGCTCACACACGCAGCGCGTCTCTGCCGCAAAGATCTTTGCGTGGCTTGCCTGGTTCGGACAAGGACTGTGCCTGAACTTATTCACGCCACAGTGGTCGCAGCGATACCAGCAATCACAGTGGTTCCCCCCGCACTGCGTACACTGTCCACCCTGCGAAACAAGCGTGAGACTCATTCGTACATCCATTCGATCAATGGCGCTTCATAGCAATGCTCCGACTCATTTCGGAGTTGCTCCTCGCACTCCCCGCAGATCATCCAATGCAAGCCAGACACATGCACCAGTTGAAACGGCCAGGGCCACGCATCGTACACAAGATCCTCGCCACACCAGTCACACAGTCTCCCCCGATACGATGGTGCCGTGCGTGAAAGTATCGTCGCTGTCAGCAATGGACCGACAACCGCCTGACTCTCTGACATTCACTCAGACTCCAATGACAGGTTCAACAATTGCACCGCTTGCTTGACCAGCGCCAGCGCCGCTACCACGTCATTGCGGGTCATTGCTTTGTCAAGGTCGTTCGAGGACTGATGCAACAGTAACCGACTGTTTTGAATCGCTTGCTTGTTCTTGACCGTCTTCTTCGCGTCCCGCTCCTGGTAGAGCTGACGAAACTTCATCAGCACTTCAAACAACCACAGCATCTCGTCGTCTGGACCCTCACAGTCAGGCGCTTCGTCACTGAATTGCTCCCACCACTGCCGAGACCACTCCATCGACGGATCTCTGTCCTCATCCTCGATCGCCTCTTTGATCTCCTCTAACTTCTCCTCTCTCTCGTCATACTCCGACGTGTCGAAGTTCTCCCCGTTCGCTTCGTCGGTCTCCCACTCCTCCTGTGCTGCGCTCCGCTCCGCATCGTTCTCTGTGATCTCTTCCACGATGCGCGCCAGCGCCTCTGTCCTGTAAAAGATAAACTGCCGATGACGCGGATCCATCTTGCTAAGCACGTAGCTTCGCTCGTTGCTGGTCAATAACCAGAGCAACGAGTTGGTATCACTCACCGAAAACACGGCGTTCCCCACGTCGCCCGCCACCATAATGTGATACGGCACAAACACGATCCACGAGTGGTGCATCGACCGACCGTCTCGCCGCTGCATCAGGTACGTGGAGATCCCGTGCTGATGCAGTACGAAATCCGCTTCGTCCAAGTTCTTCTTGGCGCTCTCTGTCACCCGCTTCTCGCGCTCTTCTCTCCGCAGCTCCGTCTCAATCTCCATGACCGCCTCCCATCTGTTGCAACACCCCACATAACAACTTGCCGACGTGCTGCCTCCACGCCTCCCGAATCAGCTCAGGCAGCGCCGCCGCAAACACCGACTCCTTCCCCCGCCCCCTCGGACTCGCCCACCAGAGCTCATCCCCATCGCCCTCTTCCCGCCCATACTCCCAACCCAGCGGGAGCGCGTCCTCCACTCGAATGCTCTGCCCCGTCGTCGCTGTCATTCATCACCCCCATATAAAAAGTTACCCCACCGTATCTTTCTTTATCCAACCCTGCCCTTCCACCCACACGTACCCCCGCGCCATACACTCCTGTGCCACCTCCCCTTCATGCCGAACAAACTTCTCTGCCGAACTTCTCCACGCCGACGTCAACCACTCGGCTGGCATCGACGGACTGGTGAACAAGTAATGCCGTAAGATCGGTGCGTGCATCCAATCTGCCGAAAACCACAGATGCGCCATCAGCATCGTTGGCACCTTCTCCGACGTGAGCAGACAATACACTGGACCAATCCGTATTGTCGTTAAACAACCTGGATCCTCTACCAACCACAGCGGCAATGCCAGATTCTCCAACGCCTTGTCTGGATTGATCCAACACCAATGACGCCAAAGTTCAAACGGAATCTTCGGATTCTCCAGTAACGCCGACACGAAACCGTGCCGACCATGCAGCATCATCAAAGCCAGTTGCAACTCTGACCACGGCAACCTCGGATCTCGCGCCTTCTCCTCCCACTCTGGACTCCCCCACATCGTCTCTGTCGTAAACCACTCCTGTATCTGTTGAAGGAAAGGATTCTCTTCACTCATCAGTCTATCTCCTACGTCTACAAAGTAGACATTACGCTTCTGTGTTCTGTTTTTTATCACAGTAAAATTCACAATAAACCTCTGTCATGGAACAAATAGGAGAACTCGGGCGGCATCCCTGGATTCTTTGACAATGCCAACTTCACCCAATGGGGTTGTGCCTTGATTGCTTTCTTAATCAACGATAGTGACTTCTTACCTGTAAACAATCTCCCGTGAATCAGCCACTCCATATCTGACTCATTCACGAACTTGCTTGTCACTAACAGGCTAAAACAAAACTCCATCTCTTTCCGATACGCGGGCGGCGACGCCACAGACCATTGCACCTTCTCTTCCATCGGAGCGCCAATCTGCGTCAACACCATACGCCGCACGTTGTTGTGCTCCCCGCTCAAGTCAAACAGCTCCTTCTGTAAGTCCTGTGGCAACCAGGGCCGTCGCGCCAAGATCCACCCCATCTCCTGCCTCTCGCTCTCTCTGCTCGCTCGCCACACCGCTCGATAGAGCTCACCCGACGTGTGATCCCCAAAGGCCAGTCGCCGTCGTAACCACGCGGAGTTCTCCACCGTGACGCCATCCCTCTCGATCGGGCGAAGATCCGTTCTTGTGATTTTACGACCCGTAAACGGCGAGCCAAGCGCGTGCAACACCTTCGTCCACTCCTCTGGCATGTTTGGCGTGAGTTGTGCCTCACGCATCAGATACTCATCCGTCGTGAGCAGCTCCACCATCGAAGCTACCTCGCGGAGCTGACAAAACAAGAACTCACGCCTGCCCTCCCATCGTGAGTCATGGGAACGCAGGTAGGCCAACCGCCTCTCTTCTGGGTAGTTCTTGTGCGACACCAACCGCTCCATCATCCCCAAACGGTCTCCTGTCTCTAAGAGGACAACCTCCATCTGCTCCAACAGCCAACGCGGCGTCGTCTCACAGTCAAGGAACCGCCGATGCAAATCTGTACTGAGTGACTTGACGAAGTTCGGATCCTCCAACGTCCACAGCAACAGCGTCGGACTGAGCAACGCTGCGCCTGTATACACCTGCGCCAAACGACGCCAGTCTTGCTGCGACAGGTTCGCGTTCTGCGCCACGATCTTCCCAAGTTCACTGTTCTCATACTTCAGATCGTTCGTCAGGAAACACTCGACGATCTCGTGCAGCTCCCCCGCCGACGTGCCCTCCGACCGACCCAACTTCTTCGCCGCTGCCATCTCTCCCCTGTCCCGCTCCATCTTCACCTCTTCGTACAACCTACTTCTTTTTTACAACTGTGACAAGAGAATGACAACTCAACCTTTTTTCGCGTGTGTCTTCCTCGACTTGCGCTGATACACCGCCTGTGCTACCCGCTGTTTTAACGTATCCAACACCCACCTCCCGTATACTGAACAACGACTGTATCAAATAGAGATACTCTCCCCGCGACGGAACCTCATTCAACCCGCTCTACCAAACAACTTTTATTTTTCGCTATTTGCACTGAACAACTCACAGGAACACGCGCTGCTTTCGCAGCTTGATCGTGCCCCTGGCGCCTGACACATCCACCCAGCCCCCTCCTTCTTCGCCATCATCACCTCGATAGCATCCAGCAGACCTTGCCACTTTTGTATAAAATCCATAAGATCCCATTCCTTCTCCTCCTTGTATGCGTTCATTCTTCTCCCTGTGCCCTTCCTGAGAACATTCGCTCTTCCCAGAACGCGCAGATCGATGACAACGACCGCACGTCCACCTTCTCCCGCTCCTCATTCTTCCGCAGCGTCGCCTCTTTCATCCCAAACAACTTCGACAGCTCCTTCCGCGTATACGCAAACGGTCCCTCTGCCACCGTCTTTGTCGCCCTCCCGCCTCCCCCTCGATTATAAGAGTAGCGACAGATTGACAGCAGTGACCTCACCTTGATCCCCCCGCTCTTTTCCACCCGCCGAAGCTCCGTCTCCGTCACCCGACACGCCGCTGCGATGTCCTCCCGACTGTACCAGAACACCTCGTGCCCCCTCTCCTCGTGCCCCTCCCTCACCTCCCTTGGATTCTCCCCCTTCTTTAGTGACCCTCTCGGCATATAACTCTCCCTGTCTCAGCAACGGCGCTCTTGCGGGTGGCATCTCTTCGCCTAACAACTGCAACACCACCAACCCTCCCACTGTCCTTCCCACCTCCCGAAACCCCGCCTTCCGAAAACATCGACCTGGATCCCGCTTGTGCTTCACTTTGCCCGCGTCCACGAACGTCACCATCCCGTCCTTCGGCGCCTCCCCATACCTCCACCTCGTTGCCGCCACCGCCTCCCGTATCAGCTCAGAGCTCAGCCCCGCTCCCTCGTTCCGAAACGCCGCACACACCCACGCCTCTTTCCACTGATGCTTCACGTACTCCGCATACTGCCAACTCGTTACCCAATACGCCTTCCCGCACTCGCTCACCAAACAGAACGCACGACCTGGCGGCGCAAAGTGACTGTGACTCGGGTTCTGCCGACTGTAATGCCGCGCCGCCAGGGGATGCGCCCTCCTGTCCGTCCGACTCGACGTCACCCATCTCATCGCTTAAACAATGGTACCCGCTCCACCGCCTCCCGTAGTGCCCTCGCCCTCTTACCCAGAGTCCCCTCCATGTACTTGTTCCCGCCACCCCAATTCGCCATCGGCGACAGATCACTCCCCGCCGCGAGCGTGGCCTGGTACCCTCCTTCTTCCTCATCTGGCGTCCGATACGACCGACCACCCTCCGACCCCGTCCTCAATCCCCCCGTTTTCCACACCACCGGCGCCTTCATCCAGTTTCTTCCCACGATCCCACTCTTCACCGCTCCTATGTCCGAATACGCCGTCATCAGCCACACCTCCGTCTCTGTCCCCTCATCCAAGATCGCCACTCGGATGTACCCCTCCGCGTCCAACATTGGATACACCTCGAACCGTGACACCCTCTCCCCATTCGTTCTCCACCACATCGCTCCCGCCGAATCCCGCGTCGGTTCAATCCTCCCACTTGGCCACACGTAAAAATACGGTCCCTTCCCCTGTGCCATCAGCTCTTGCACCCTCTCAATCACCCCTCTCTTCGGCGACTCCTCCTGCACCCTTCCCTCCAACCCCATCGCCCACTTGTCCTTGTCCTTCGTGTTCGGCGGCGGCTCCTTCTTCGCCCCCGCCTTCATCGCCTTCAGCATCCTCATCTGATCCGCCGTCGGTGTTGGCAGTGGCGCTATCTCCCCCTCTGGCGCGTGCGCCTTTGCCGACGCACTCCGCAGCAGCGGCCCCACCGCCAGTAAGTCCAACAGCGCCCTCGTCGCCTCCCGGTCGTTCTCCGCTCCCACCACCTTCCCAATCTGATCCGACACCTTCTTCAACACCGGCACCTTCCCACCCAACTTCTCAAACTCCTTTCCCAACTTTGCCAACTTCTCACTCGTCCGCGCCGCCGACCCACCCAACGGCACCAACTCCCCCACCACCATGTCAAGTTCCTTCGACAACTTCTCCAGCGTTCCTAACTCTGCCATCTCACACCTGCCTTTCTCCCCCTACTCTACCCCCTCCCTCACCCTTCGTCTATCTTCTTTTACATCTGTGACACTACTCCATCTACACCTCTTTTACAACCGTGACATCTTAATACGATACCTTGCACAGCGTCTACGCGCGCAAAGAGCCCCCTCCCGCACACAATCCAAAAAGTCTCCCGTGCGGAGAGAACCCGGTCGATGGCAGCTCGCTCGAAAAAATAGCGTAAGCGTCCCTCTGAGGACATCCCCACTCTTGGCTAATATATTGGCATTGGCCTACGGGCGATTGGCACTCTTGGCTAATATATTGGCCAACGAAAACGAATACACGAACAATAACGAATAGATAAAGAAAAGACATCCGGTGTATCACATTGCACCTACACCAACGACCTTCTCTCTGGATTCATGCACAGAGAAAAGAAAACATAGGGTGAATAGGCGAAATGGGGGAGGGTGTAGAGGTGAGGGGGGTGGCGTAATAGAACGGTAGAGGGGCAGACACAGGCTGAACGTACAAGTATCAGGTGGGATAAGGTGTGTGCGTTACTGAACCAAAGTCAATACGGGAGTAGGGAAAGATGGGATAGATGAGAGTGGAAGGGGGTTGGTGCAGGTGTGGAGGGAGACGTGGCTAGTTGGTGGTGGTAGGAGGGCGAAGGAGGGGTGTGAGTCTGGATTCGAGGGATGGGTGATAGCGCCAGATCTTGACAAGGCAATTGCCGTCGCGGGAGTAGCCGGATTCCCAGAAGGAGAGGCCAGGAACACCATTGCCAGCGCCTCGTAGACCAAGTTTGGTAACAGCATGGGCAACGGCAGCGATGGTCGAGTGGAGGCGGGTGGCGAGCTGCGTAGTGGTGAGCCACTTGGCTTTGGGCATGGGGACGGCATCGGAGGTGTCGAGGGTGAGGGAGGGGTCTTGGAAGAGGGTTTGGGCGGCACGTTCGAGGAGTTGTAGGCCAAAAAGGCGGCAGTTGTTTGTAAAGGCAATAGAGGCGAGAGTGCCTGCGTGGGTGGCGATGCTGATGCGGTCTTCGAGAGTGGAGGGTGTGGGGGAGGGAGGGGAGGCGTCGATGGGTTCTTCTTCGGGCAGCTCTTCGGGTGGAGGGGGGACGATGGCAATGGGAGGGAGGTGAGAGGCGATAGAAAGGTTCAGTTGAGGTCGTTCGGGGGTGGGTTCAGGAGAAGGAGGGAGGGGTTCAGAGGGGGCTGGAGCGGTGAGGGCGATAATACGGTTGAGGATGCCTCGGATGCGGGAGAGGCGTGTGTCGAGGGGGACGGTACCGCGTTGGGTCGAGCGCTTCTCGACGGCAGAGAGGAAGGGAACGAGTTGTTTGCGGGTGAGCATGAGCTCTTCGGTAGCGGGGAAGGGTGGGACGGGAGAGAGGAAGCAGTGGGGGAGGACGTCAGTAAAGGCGTCGGGGCAGGCAGCGCGCAGCTTGCGAAGGGTAGAGGTGGGGTAAGCATAGCCGATATAGTTGAGGAGATCGGCGGCGCAATAGAGGTTTGCGTCAGGGGAGGGGGAGTTGGGGTCTTTCTTGTTGATCCAGCGCACCGTAGATCCGTTGTCCATCGTGAAGAGTTCTGGCGTTAGTCGTTTCATCCGTACTCCTTGTGCCATTGAGGTAGACACGAACCGTTAGAATCGGTCAATCAAGGTAAGCCAAGCAAAAGCAGCTTGCAGCGGGACGACGCTGTTTCCCAGGCAGCGAAGACGTTCGGTGCGAGAGGACTGAGATCCGTCCAGCCCCACGGGAGGTTTTGCAGCCACTCGACAAACAGCGGGTTCAAGACTTGGCAGGAGGGTCCGCACGAGTGTCCATCCGTCGAGGTCGTTGGGAGCGGGGGGAAAGAGAGGAGCGTCCAGCGGGGCGCTTGCCTCCCGAGTAGTCCGTTGGTCTCGATCTGATGTGCGGCGCCTGCGCCGTCCTTGTGGTCTCTCGACGTGGGGGTGCCCCACTGGAGCGCCAGGGCTGACAGGGTCGGATCCCCTTTGCTCCCGAAGTCGTTGGGGCCGCTCGACGCTTTGGAGGCCATCGGGGTGGGCCACTGGCTCGCCAGAGAGCGCAGGGAGGGTCGAGGTTCCTCGGTGTAGTTGTCCTGTGTCTTCTGGTTGTAGCCGTAGGGAGTCGCTGTGGGGGTGGGCCACTGGATGCCGGTCATGCGCTTGGCTTTGGTCGATAGACCGTCTCCCGCCCGCGCGGGCGTGTCCGCGCGGTTGTGATTGCCGTACACGGTGGGGGTGGGCCAGGGCGACGAGAAAGAATCGGTTGCGGCGTTGGGGCGCGCCGACTTCTTCCGCGCGGAAGGTATCCCACTCCGCATCGTACCCGAGGTCGGCAAGGTCTTGAAGCACCCAGCCAAGACCTCGCGTAACCAGCGGTGGGACGTTTTCAATAAAAACCCAAGTTGGTCGGACTTCGTCGATGAGTCTGGCGTACTCTGCCCAGAGGGAGGAGCGGTCGCCGGTGATGCCTTCACGCTTCCCGGCGTTAGAGATATTTTGGCACGGGAAGCCGCCAATGATCGTATCCACTGCGCCACGCCACGACCTGCCATCGAAGGTGGTAACGTCAGACCAGAGAGGCGCGTCAGATAGGGCTTTGTCTTTAATTCGCGCGACGAGAACGGCAGCGGCATACTCGTCTCGCTCGACGTAACAGACGGTGCGGGCGTTGGGGTTGGCGAGTCGGAACCCGAGATCAAGCCCTCCCACTCCTGAGAACAATGACAAGACGAAGGCAGGTGATACCACGTCATTGGGTCGCCTCATTCTTTTGTCTCGGACAAGACTGACTGTACCACCGCATCCAGGGTTGACACGGCGAGAAACACGGCACGCAGCGCTTCTTCGATCTTCGATGCCTCTGGCCTGTCGTGAAGCAGGCGCAACTCGATCGCGGAACCACCGATCCAGCGAAACCGATCCATCATGCGCGGCACACCATCTGCATACTTCTTGAGTCGTTCGAGGCACTCTCGCTGATCCTGCTCCATCACAAACGACCTTCCTTAACCTTATCGATCAAGAAGTTCATCGTCCGAGAGGGGTCGAGCTGACCTGCTGTTTGTCGCATGGCGAAACCAAGGAGTTGATTGGGATTCGTTGCGTTGGGATGCTTCAGGCGAAGCGTCACCCACATCTCGTCAAGGTCAGGGGGCTCTGTCTGTCGCAGCTCCATTGGGGACTGAAAGAAGAACCATGCTTCGATGTTAGAGGGTTGCCACTGGCGTTCAATGGCGAGGAGCGCTTCTGTCACGACAGAAAGGAGCGTTTCGCCCACCACCTCTGGCAACACCTCGCACATAGGCCCCACCACGTCCGCCACGTACTTGGACAGAGGCGGAAACCAAAAGACACTTACACGACAGATCATAATAACCTCCCTTGCCACGGCGGCGCCCCCAACCGGGGACAATACGCGCCTCTCTCCGCATACTCCACCTGCCACTGATACTCGTTCAAGTACGCTGCCTTTGCTTCATCGAGAGGAGCTGCCGCCTGTGCGACGATGCGGGCAGCTTCGGCGGCGCAGCGAAGGTCTTCCCACATAAACTGCTTTCCGTGCTTGGTGCGCAGCACGTAGCGCAGTGCGTTCCGCGCCTGATACGCCGCGCTATGCGCTCGCTTCTCACGCTCGTAGACGTGATGGTCTTCCTGCGTAAAGTCTTCGGTTGGCAGCTTGGGCTTTGCCAGTCGGATGGTACCCAGCGCCTCCCACGCCTGACAGAGCGTCTTGTCAAGGTTAGGTGAGGTGGTGTGCGGGGTCGAGAGGTACTCGTGGAGGATGCGATACGTCTCCATCACGGTCGGATGCTCCGACGCACGGCTGAGCAAGTCGAACTGTGGACCGCGTGGAAAGTGGTGCATCACATGCTGCGCAAAGCAGAGCGCCAACCGCTGATACTCGTTCTCGGGCTCTCGGAGCTGACGCCCTAGCATGTACAGGCGCTTTCGATACACGTTAGCGCGTCCCTCTGCCATCAGCGCCACGTAGCGCTTTGGTTCTTCAAGGGACAAGAGCGCGAGAGCAGGGTTGTCCAGCGCCGACTGCACCACACTTGACAACTTCGCATGCTCAATCAGCTCGGCCAGAATATTCGCTGGCGTGTTTGGGTTACGAGCCACGAGCATCGGGTGCTTCTGTGCGTTCTCTGCCAACAACTTGGCGGGACACGCAGGGTCAAGCAACTGCTGATGCAGCGTCGGGTTCATCCCTTCAGTCCTCGCCGTTTGACTCATGACAATCAGGATCGGGCACCACCTCGCTGAAGTCGCAGTCCTTGTCGCTGTCATCGGTACAGACTTGATATACGCCGATGGTTCCCCCCATGAAACCGTAGCCAGAGAAGACGCAGCCTCCACACTTCGGGCACTTTCCCTGACACGGGTGCGTTCCGCAATGGGGTTCAAGCGCCGACATTGCCTTGACTTGAATCATGTTTGAGGTTCCTTACTACCTCATGCCACAGTAAGGCACCGTCTACAGATTGTCAACAGAAAGAGTCAAGCGAAGAAGAGGGAGAGAGGGGGGTTGGTGCAGGTGCGGCGTGAGACCGAGGCTCGCATGGAATGCCTCGTAGGGGGGTATGTGGGTTTCGCAGACGTTGAAAGTGCAGGGGCCACAGTCTTCTGGACCTTCGGGAAAGCCGTTCGCGAGCATGTCTTTGTAGTCCAGCTCGTCGATACGCAGATGCGTCAGCGCAACGAGCGTTGCCTGATAGCGTGCGTGTCGTTTGGGCATGGTCTCAGGAACTCGCCACGCGCCCACCATTTGACCGCCAGGACAACCGTGACTGCCCACTTGATCTTTGCCCTCGACGCGGTACCAGCAGTTGTCGTCATACCTGTACCCGCACTGTTCGGCAGGCAGGTTGTTATACATCCAGTGCGCGGCCCACGCCTCTTGCACCCAGAACGTCAGTCCTATGGCAAAGGAGAGAGCGGCGGCATCGTCCAGGCGCCAGACGATCAAGGGTCGATGGGTCTTGACGCGCTTCAACTCGTGCTCTCGGAGGGGAAGGGGAAACTCAGGTTTGGACATTGACCGCTCCAATCCCCCAGTCCACTTGTCCATAGAGCTGACCGGCGTCTGCTTTCAGAAAACCGAGCACCACGCCTTCTGTGCCCTTGAAGTAGACCTGCTCCCCCACGAACGCCCCCGCCTTCCCTATCTGTAAAGGCGTCAAGAGCAGCCGATCTGCGTCGTCTCGCACGAGAAAGTCTACCTCGATGGTCTTGAGTTTCAGCGTCATGGTGGGTCGATTGACAGAGAAGAACGTGCGACCGTTCTGATGCTTCTGTCGCAGCACGTCAACAAGGTTCATGGTTCATGCTTCCACGGTTGATTGAACAACCGCTTGCTAAAGTCGTGGAGCTCGATGGGTTTGCCGAGCTCTGTGATCTTGCTCCGCTCGCAAGCGCGCGAGCACCACTTGTTCATGTCCTCGCCGCTCGTCACGTTCTCTGGCTTGCCGTGCCCACCTTCCCAACAAAGGGGGTTGGATGGCGCCTCGCCCAGCTCGTCGTCCGCGAGGAAGGCGTAGTCGTCGCCGTCGCTTGGGTCGAACTCCTCTTTCGGACGAAACATCAGCCCGAACGCCTTTTGACAGTTGCCGTCACAGGCGAGAGTCTGTTCTTTGCGAAACATGATGATGGTTTTTTGAAACTTGACAGTCACTTGAGCACCAGCCCACTCGATTGCAGCAGTTTGATCTCCTCTGGCGTGAGCTTCGCCAGCGCCGCTTTGAATCGAAGTTCCTGAAGGTTGTCCGCAACGATGATGGCGTCGCCGATGAGGTAGGATTTATGGGGTGCCTCGACGCCACGGATCGCGTGGCGCTCCTCGACTTTCGAGCGGATGATGGGCGAGGAGCTGCCCTGACTCTCTTTCACCACGTCGTCGGCGAGCTGCTTACTGGTGAAGAAGCCCACGCTCTGATACTGTGCCGACGCTGCCTTGTCGTACACCCCCAACAACTGAAACACCACAATCGTCTCGAACATGATCCCTCCATGCGCTATGCGCAGTTATTTTGTTGTGTGAAGTTGCATATCTACGGTCTTGCCGTCGGGCAAGGACAAGAAGCCCAACCGCGCGACAAACACGTTCCGCTCTCTCGACCGCAGGAAGGGCATGTACCAGGCCACCGCCCACGCCTTGCCCTGACAGGAGCGCATGACGCTTTGCCACCGCAGCAAGAGATCCGAGACCTCCACGTCACTGGCCTCTCGCCACTGTCGCATCTCCAACGGAAACAACGTCGTGTCTGGCATATCACCTGCATACTCGTCCAGAGGCACAATCAGGGAGTGGCACGTCACTACGTTGTAGCGCAGCAATGCAAGGGGCGAATGGCACACCAGTTGAGTGACGTTGGACGGGCACTCTGCACTTGCAAAGAACGCTCGCGAGAGACTCTCTGACGCCTCGACGTCCCAGACATCGTTGTTTATCCTCGGATGCGCTACGTTCTTCCATAGGTCGTCAAAGTTCATCAGTCGGCCTCCCCTGTCGGTGGTTCCTTGGGAATAGGGATCTGAACGCTCCCGTAGTAACTTAGGTTCACAGACTTCTCCGCATAACGAAGCGAGTGGTCACGTAACGGGAAGTCATCAGGATCGAATTGCGGAAGAGGGGCGCAGTCGCTCCACGACTCCAACTGCCACTCGATCTCGTCTGGATGGATCACGTACAACAGCGAGAACTTCAGCCATCGAGGTTCAGGCGTTGGCATCTCGACGTACACGTACACCCGACACACCGCAGGCAGCTCCACATTGTCTGTGGTCTCCCACGACCGCACCCATGCCGCCGACCCCGACCCATACCCCAACACCACGTCTGTCAGCGTTGCCCACTCCCCTTCGGTCAGCAGCACCCGCCCTGTAGACCCGTGCGGAATGCTAAAGCACCCGATCGGGATGGGGAAAATCGTCTCGTCACTCATCTGGTTCTCCTAACTCAAGTTCATGAGCTCTACCACCAACTCCTGCACCGCCCGACTCTGCGTTATCTTCGCGAGCAGCTCTTCCAACTGCTCCAACGACTTCAGCTCGACTTCGTTCTTCGCCAAGTAGTTGTCCGTAATGACCATCAGCGACAGAGTGCCGCCTCCCTGTAAAAGCAGGGTCAAAGCGCTCTGATGCGCCTTGTGCAGCGTAAACAACCAGTGCTTTGTCTTATACTCTGACTCGTAGGTTGCGATCGGGATTAACGACCAGCGGTACTGCACCCCACCTGGCGTGCGCGTACGGGCTTCTTCCAAGTGCCCCCTCACCTTGCCGCCCGTCGCCTCTTCCAACGCACTGGAGAGGCGCCGAAGCACCTCTAACGCCTCGTTCAAGAAGTCTTTGCGCTCCGACACCATCTTCTTGAAGTCGGGCCACACCGCTTTCTCACTCATCGTTCGGTCTCCTCTGAGGCGCCACCCGAATCACGCGGTTCTTGAACTTGGGATCCTTCGGCATACAACCACAGGACTGCTGACGCTTCACGTTGTAGCGAGACAACTTGTCTGTGGCCAAAAACACCACCTTGCCACACTCTTTGCCGTCTCTCACGTAATGGCACAGACACTCCCACAGGATCTTGTTGCCAACGCCGCGCTTCTCCGCGCGCCGCAGCACCTCCAACGACCCACTGGTCGTTCCTTTCAGGTCTGGACTGCTCTTGGGATTGCTTGGGTGTCGGTTCATGCAGCGTCCGCGCTCAAGACCAGATACTCTGTCACCTGCTTCTTCGACTGAAGTTGCTTCGCGATCTCTGTCACCTTTGCCTCTGCGCTTGACTCCGAGTTCGCCGAGACCATCAGATCCACGTTCACGAAGTAGCGATCCGCTCCGCTCGACTCTGGCTTCCTTTTTGGCGTCGTTGTCACCTTCTGCTCGTCGAACCAAAGTTGGAGCGCTTCCTCCACGATGGCAGACAATGGCTTCTTTGTCTGCTCGCTCAGCTCTTTCAGCTCCTCGTACACCCCTGGCTTGATCGATACCGTCCGTCGTAACTGTACTGACATAACTGTCCCCTCTCTCTCCATTGGAAGAGTAACCTACCAACCTCACATTGTCAAACGAAGTCAAAGACGGGTCACGGTACCAGGCAGGGGGCGACCATCCAGCGCGCCGCTTGACGTGCGCAAGAACACCTCCAACTCCTCTGACGCCCTCACTTCAAAACAGCACGCTTCGCACAGGTGATACTTCTGCCACCGTGGCGCCGCCTGACAGTGAGAACACAGATGGAGTTCGCAGAGATTGTTCGCGAGCGACTCTCGCTCACACAGATGCGCTTGACACTGATCCAAGGAGTCCTCTTAACCGGGTTGAGTGCTCGCGTAGCGCGCCACCTGACCAACGGCGCTCGTACGCTTCCACCGCCGCTTTCGGCATGTACGCGGGTCCAAGAAAGTCGCTGAACACCTTGAAATACTGTGGGTCTTCTAGCGTGGCAAGCAAGAGGACAGGGTTGTCCGCGAGCGCCTGTCGGATCTGGTGCCCGTCAATGGCCTCGACGCCCAACAGCGAGCGGTCCATGATCTTCTGTGCCAGGTACACCAATCGCGGAACGGGAGTGTGGGGATCCCCCGCCACCTTGTACAGCTCCTCCTTGAACGCCTCTAACCCCGGCTGCGTGACGGACTCGTCCAGATTTACCCAGATGTAAGCGTTTACGTTGAAATAGTCCGACTGTGAATCGGACCGATCCCTCTGGTACGCCCTGGCCAACTCCTCGACGTCCTTCTTGAACTGCGTCACCTTCGCGTTCTCCCAATACAACCGACCATAGGGCGGAATATGGGAGGGGGGCTCAAAGAACAGCTCCATCGGATACAGGGGCAAGAGCGACGGCGCCAACGAGAGGATCTTGATGTAGATGGTGCTGCCGCTCAACCGAACGCTGAACGTGGACTTGGGCAGCTTGCCCGACTTCACCGCCGCCGACAGGTCTGCCTTGATGGCTTTCGAGATGTCTGCGGGCCGCATCGCAGCGCTGTACTTCGCGCCCTTAAACTCCTCCTGTACGCCATACGAGTCTCGAAACTCTCCCACCCGATAGCGATCAAACCAATCGTCGCCATACTTGGCAATGATCCGTCGTACCATCGGACTCGTTGGCTTGAGCATCCGATACACGTCTTCTATATCAGCAAGGGACTCCATCCCTGTCAGGTCTCGCACGTCTGCCATCTCGTCTTTGGTCAATGGCGGGTGATGAAGTTCTGCCTTCATCTGCTGGTACATCCGGTTCGTGCTCTGCGCATTACGCGCCTGTAGCCCCTGAATCTGCGCCTGAGACACCGTCACAAGCACCCCCGTCCAGAACGCCACGTCCGAGATGCTCACGTTGGGCGAGCGGATCTTCTTCATCGCCACGCCCTCCAACCGCCCTCCCTCATCGGCGGCCTCTTTGCCCTGAAGCGCCTTCTTCGCCCAGTCGATGCCCTTGTCCACGCTCGCGTTGGTCCCTGGACCCACCGTTCGCGCGTACCGCTCCATCGCATCCCATTGTTTACGAATAAAGAGGTCGAAGAGTTTTGTCAGGATCGAACCGTAGCTGGCCATGTGCTCACCTCGTAGTAAGCACCTTATCAAACCACCTTCACTGATTCAATAGCATCGGGTACCACCGCAAGCGATACCCACGGGAGCGCATCGAACTCCTCAACAGACAGCATCGCAGATTCTCCCTGCGTCCCATCCTCTTTTGCCGTCTGGATTGTCACAAAGTCAGAGTATCGACGCCAAGACGTCACGAGAAATCTGCCCTGATAGAGTTGAATCCTAAACCGCATCGTGCCCTCCCTTCTTGCATACCTCACACGACTTCGCCGCAGTGCTCTCCCCCTTATCGGTCAACTGCACCTGATACGCCCGCCCGCCGCCTACAAGGTACGACGGCTGCAACTCGACGTACCCCCCATGCACCAACCCACGCATCGACGCACGAGTCGCCGCGAACACAGGTTCGACGGGATCCTCGCAGAACCCCTTGTGCGCCTTCACCAACAATGCCACCGATGCCGCCGATAACTTTTTCATCTTGCTCTCCTGCCTATGAGACGCCTCACCCCGCGCTTCTCTGACAACTCACTTCGCCTGCTTCGCCAACTCCGGCGCAATCAGCTCACGCGCCTTCTTGAGATCGTCATTGACGTACGAGATCTCCGCTCGCCAGTAGCTCAGGTAACTCAGCGCGTCTTCTACGTACGTGCGCCCCTCCCGCACCGTATTGAACGAGGTCTCTGTCACCACCAACCTGAGATTCGCATTCCCCGCAAGGTTGAACCGACGACGCCCGATCTCCCGCAGCTCCTTCACCCCCTTGAACCTCTTATTGCCCCACTCTGTCTGGAGGTTCTCCAACTCTTTCCAAAGCACTCGCACCCGCGCCTCGACCGCAGGCACCTCTGCAACAATCGCCTCGTACGCCGTCTTTAGCCCCACGATCATCTGTCACCATCCTTTCTGATAGCAACATAACGCCGTGTCTACACTCTGTCAACGACTATTGGTTTTCTTGTTTCCAGTCGGCGAGGATGGGGCGGAAGGCTTTGACGAACGCCTGGTCTTCTTCGTGCCCCATCGCTCCAATGGCGTCGGTGAGCGACGACAGGGCAGAGAACAGGGTGGGAACGCTCTTGGATGCGTCTTTCGATGCTGTCAAGAGGATAGCGTCGTGCAATCGGTTCAAGGCCAGTCTCGTGGCGTTATGGACGGGCACGAGATTACTGGGCATGGGATACTTGCTGCGCGTCTTGAGCCAGCGCTTCCACGCCGCGCGAAAAGGCGGCATGTCCAACTTCTCGTCCGACGTGGCCATAAACGCCGCCGCCGTCGCCGCGTTGTTCAAGGTCTCCTGCACCGCCTTCACCCACTGCGCCACGTCGTCCGACTCCACCACCTTTGATAACGTCATGTACGCCACGAGAAGGTAGTCGCGAATATATTGCCAGGTGTCGTCGAGTATTCTCGTGTTGCCTTCTCGTAAGCGTCGCGCGTGCTCTGTCAGTCTCATGTGTCACCTCCACGCCGACCATACCCCAACGAGATCACCTTGGCAGCTCCTTTCTCTCTCTTAAAAAAGCCAAGGATGGATGGGGCGTTCCAATCGGTGCAAAACACCGCCTTTGGCGTTCAGTGCCGCTTCTCTTTCAAGATCGCCTCGTACAGCGCCCGACCTATCGAGAGCGCGTCGAGGTTCGCCTGCTCTCCCACACCCGCCGCTTCTAATGCCCCTCTGGCGTCTAGTCCGTCAATCTGTAGACTGATCGCTACCTTCCGCATCAAGAGCGCGTGCGCCGCTGTCTGCGCCGTCTTAGAGCACACTGGCAAGAAGATCCGCACCTCTTTCTTCTGCCCAATCCGGTGCAAGCGCCCGTTCGCCTGTCGGTACACCAGAGGATTCACTACGGGATTCTCGTACCAAACCCCTGTCGAGAAATGGACAAGGTTATTCAGCCCCGTCTGTACCGCCGTGGGGTTGGTAATCAGCACCCGCCGATTCTTCTTCAACACCTCTCGATTGATCCACTCTTGCCGCTTCGCCGTGGGCACCCTCGACGGATCCAACACCACCGCCGTCTCTCCCAACGACGCGACAATCTGCGCAATACGCTTTGTCAACCCGTTCTCCGCGCCCGTATGCCAGACGAAGATCAACACGTTGCGACCTTCTGCCCATTCCTTCTGGAGCAGACCGCGCAACCATCGCTCTTTGGGCAGCTCTGTGGCCAGTAGGGCAAATTGCGCTACCTCACGCCCGTCTGGATACTGAGAACGCCACACCCGCGCCCCGTCTTGTTCCATGTTGCCCAGCCCAATCGCCGCCCGGTCGAGGTAAGAGGGTAGTTCCGCCATCGCCCCGAACAACTTGCCATTGTCTTCGGTGAACGCAGTGCGCTTGATCTCGTCCACAATCCGATTCTTCAATCGGTCGTAGTTGCGATACAACTCCCCGTCGCACGCTTCCTCGACGAGCTCTACCGCTGTCTCGGTACACGTTGGCAGGTCTGCTACCACGTCTTCTTTATGCAGCGTGGCAGAGATCGGAAGAAGATGACGAACCAAGAACAGCGGCAACACCCCCGGCGCATCGCCAGACGCCCGCGCTTTCACCACAAGATCCGTCACCGCCCCTCTGGCCTCTGGCTTTTCTTTGCCCTCCCCGTAGTACAGCACCCTCTTTTGATACCCGTAGCGCTTCACGAACTCCCCGCACTCTTTGTACGAGCACTCCTCGCGCAACTTCGGCGACGCCGCCCACACGTTGCGAAAGAGCGAGCGCGCATACCCGTTCATCAGCGACCCCGTCAAGAACAGCGTCGGTACGCCCAGCTCAGAAAAACGATGCAGCGCCCTCTCTTGCGCGCTCCCGTTCGTCGCCGCCTCTTGCACCTCATCCAACACCACCACGTCAAACAGATTCTTCGCGTAACGAGAAATATACGTCGCGAGTGGGAAGCGACGCGGTTCAGGGAGCGCCTGAAAGAGCGGTTCTTTACACTCTCTCGTGAACCACTTTGCCTCCAACAGACACTCGCTCAGAAGAGCAGACAAGACAGACTTGTCCCCCCTCAACTTGCCGTTCAGTTGGACGCCTTGCTCGTCTTGCGTCACGTAGTAAAACCCGCTCCCGTAATGGTTGTACTCTTCCGCCCGACGCCCAGACACTAAGCGCTGAATCGTCTTGTACGCCTCTTGAAAGTAGTAGTTGTTCGTCGTCGAGCGCTGCACCTGCTCGCGACGCACCCTCTCTCCTCTGGATAAATCGTCGAAAAGACAGCACGCCTCCGCAGTGTCCTTGTCGAGCGTATCGCCGCCTGGATACAGCGCAATCGCCTTCTCCAATTGATCGTCGTGATCCGCACCCGTGTACACGAAGAGAGCGCGGTACAGGAGACGCAGCGCCACGTCGAGGTCACTCTTGGCGAGCGAGTGTAACTTCGCGAACAGACGTTGCCAAAGAAGCGGCATCACCTTCTTTGTATATCGAAACGCCTTGCCGCCTAACACCTTACGCGCGTCCGCGTTGAGGCTATCCTCGCACGCAATCAGCTCCGCAAGCGCTACCGTCAACTCCGCAACCTCTCCCTTGGGTCTCACTGTCTTTGCGTCGCAGCGTGCCCTTGTACGCACGACTTCTTCATCCGTCAGGATAGAACGCACCCCACACTTCGGGCACGCACCCTTCGCCAACCCAGACCCGATGGCGTGCCCCAACTTCGCCCGCTCTCGCGACAAGATCGCGATCGATAATGTGCCCCCTGGCAACGAAGCGTCTTTCGGCGCTGGCAACGTCGAGAGGTCGCTGATGGTGTCAAGCACGCACACCCCCGCCCCTGGCAGCATTGCCAAGAGCTGCTCTCGCCACCCGTCCAATAAATGCGGTGGACACACCACCAACGCCCGCTTCGCAACCGCTAAACCTTCTGTCCCCTTCGCCAGTGCCTCCATAATTGAAGCGGATACCGCAGTTTTTCCGCTACCTATCTCTCCGAGAATAAAGGGGTTTTGCCCTTTTTGAAGTAGTTTAAGCGCCGCTCTCGCACAGTCTTCTTGTGCGTGATAGAGCGGTCGAGTGAGTGACGGAAGCGGAAGAGTGGTGTCGCCTCGACGTTGTAACGGGGGACACTGCTTCTCCAACACTTGCAAGAGTGACGTCGAGTAGGAGATCACAAGATCCGCCACGTTCATCTTGTCGATGGACTGCGCGCCCGTAGGTTCAGTACCAGACGCCAGCGACACGTACTCCCCGCTCGGAATGTTCAGCGCAACCACCTCTAAGCGTGGTACCTCGACTTGCACGTCTTTGACAGGCGCCCCTTCTTTGTCCTTGTGGGACTCCACCGTCACGTACTCGCGCTTGAAATTGCCCTTCACGTAAAGCAGGGGCAGACCGCTTGATGGATCGTTCGGGGCAATCTCGCGCCCATTGAAGATCCCCGCCGCGAGCGCTTGTGCAACGTGCCCTGGACGCATCGGCTGGGCGACAGGGTAGGTCTGGTAGTACAGCGTGTCTGGCGTCAACTCTAACCCAAACCCGTTCAAAGGAGCTGTCTTGCCCCGCACCGTACCGCCCCACAAGCGATACTGCGCAGACAGCGACACCTCATCCATCGGCGCCAAGGAGAACCCCTCGAAGCCGTGCGCCTCTCCCTGCACGGGATAGAACTTCGCGACAGGCCCATCCTCTGTCGGGAGCTCAGCAATCGTCGCCCCACCCGCAATGTCGTTAAAGCGCTTCGCGATCCTCTCATCTGGCGCGCTGAACGGCACTGCCCGACGACGCGCGTACAACACCACCTGCTTAAACGCCGCATAGTCCACCGACGGAAAGGCATAGCAGCTAAACTCCTCAAAATAGGTCGCCAGATGCGCCGCAGACGCCGCCAGAGACGCACGAGGCACGACGAACACCAACACCCCGTTCGGCGCGATAAACTGCGTGTAGCGCTCTAAGAACGCTTGCTCCAGACGCCCGTGTACCGAGTGCGTATCGTAGGGAGGGTTACAGTACAGCACCGACGCCCCCCGATACGGTCTCCAACCCGTCGGCACAATCACCGACGATGGCAGGCGAAAGGCGTCCCCGTGTAAACACTCCACGTTCACCCCGTGGCAACGCTTCTTCAACGCCTTGAACCGCGACTGCTCCAACTCGATCCCGTAGTACGAGACCGACGCGCGCCCTTCAATGTTGGCCCCTACCGTCAACATCGCCTCGCCATCCCCCGCACAGGGGTCAAGCACCACCACCATTGGGTAGGACTCGCTACCCGTACGTAACGGCCGCGCAATGCGCTTGAGCAGGTGAGAAGGAGTTGGGTAGTATCCACCGACTTGTACCGACGCTAACCGTGCCATCCGAAACCTCCGCGTAAACCGACTGAGGATATAATACGCTCTGTCTACAGAATGTCAACAGACTATTTAAGCATCTGTCGATAGCGCTGCACCTCTTGCGAGGCGATCCGTTGGAACTCCTCATGTTGTAGGTAGCACGCCATCAGGCGCTCGACGCCAAGCGCCTCGGTTCCGTCTGTACGAAACCCGTGGCGCGGATGACGCGCCCATAGCATCACGTCGCCTTCCGCCGACACGTCAGGTCGTCGATAGGTGTTCGACGACTCGCTCGTCTCTGGCAACGACGCCGCCCCGATCGCGAGCATTGCCACGTACAGGTGTAACGTAAAGAGCGGATCCGCTGGCAAGGGTAGCGTCGTGCGTCTTTCGAGGTATGCCCGAAACAACGACGCCTCGACCGACCACCCGCGCACCACGTCACGCGGTATCATAGGGAGCACCCCCAACGGCGACGTAAACGACAGCGGGCGCTTCTCGCCAGAGAACCCGCTCTGTGCGTACCATTGGTTAAACTCTGGCATCGCTGGCAAGGTCTGCACCTTCGCCCACGCACCCCCCATCGCCGCAACAAACCCAATCACAGACGGAATATGACCCGGATCCAACTCAAACAACGGCGCCAGGTACAGCGTTGTCAGCGTTCCAACCCCCGTCCTCTGATGAATCTGTTTGAATGGGTAGCTCTTGAGCAGCGCCCACTTGTTAGACGACCGACGACGCCCCCACCCACGCCCATCCTCGACAGCTACCGCACCGTCACGAAAATTCGCGACGAACGGCCGCAATGTCGTCTCTTCCCCTCCCAACACCACCCACACAGGACGTGTCCCGTCCGTCTCTGTGCGCCCCCCCTCCCATAAGGCGTCCGCGCACACATGCGCGAGCACCGCACCCGAAAAGACGCGCCCCTTCTTGCCGCTCTTTACTTCAATCGTAAGTGTCTTCATACCTCAACCATAATCACCCGTTTACATTGTGTCAACAGGTTTAGAGTTGAGGCAGGATTTTCGAGAGAAGTTCGCTCACTGTGAAGGTTTCGTCGAACACTTGGAACGAGTGTTTTTGAAGTTTTTGTTTCGCTCGCAGCTCGTTGTACCGCGTGTGGTACGTGAACAGGCGCCACTGGTCGCCGTCGTCGTAGCGGTCATCGAGCGCCCCACGCAGCTTGAGCCGCTCCAGTATCGTGTCTACGGGAGGGTTCAAGATAAACGTCTGGTCTGGTACGTGCGGAAGGAGCTGCTCTGCGATGGTGAACAAATTCTCCACGGGCAGGTCGTCACACTGGTACACGAAGGTCGAGTAGTACCATCGGTCGCAGATGACCAGATGACCTTTCGATAAGGCAGGTTGAATCTCTGTCTGGTAACAGTCGCAAAAGTCAGCGAAGAAGAGCGCGATCAACGCCCGCTCCGAAAGCGCTCGCTGCCCCGCTAGAAACTCTCGTAACAGCGCGCCTAACCCCGTCCGACGCGGTAGGCCAAACAACAGCGCAGGCGGTCGCTGTCCTTCGTACTTCTGGTTATATGCGGTCTGTAGTGCTTTTGTCAGCGTGCTCTTGCCCGAACAACCAACACCGTCAAAGACGATCCACTTTCCTGTCATTGGCCTCTCCCTTGGGGTTCAGTGATTCCCAGAGGTCCAAAAGGAGCATCTTTACTTCAGGCGAGTCAAGATCTTTGCCCCGAATGGCGTCCAGGCGTGCCCACGCCTCGACGGCGCCCTTCCCTTTGAGCGAGATCAACTGATTCACCACTCTCGTCAGCAACCCCTCCGCGCTCAGCTCCGAATTGACGGCGGTCTCCAGCCAACCGCGCAGCCAATCCGCCTCTGGCTTCGCCGCCGCCTTCACCGCTTGCCGCACCCGCACAGCAAACGCTTTCGACACCCGTACCGAAACCACCTCTGTCCCCCCACCAAAATGCGATGCTCCTGACATACCTTCACCTCCATCCTGACTGATAGGATGTCTACAAAGTGTCTACTTGTCAAGGAAGAGCTATTTTCGGAAGGAGAAGGCCACGTCACCAAGACGAACCACTGCCACCAACAAGACCACCGCGCCCAACCCAACAATCTCTGCACGCAGCTCGTCAGAGACCACCGCCGCGAGCCGCTGGGTCTTTGACCCGATCGTCAGTAAGCCAAACGTCAGCCACGGCGTAAACATGGCGAAGATCAAGGCCAATGACCACATGCGCCGTCGCTCGACCACCCGCTCCACGTCATAAATAGGCTGGGTGAGCGAGTAGACTATCATCGACCGCCTCACCTTTGCCGCGACAATGTTGCTACAGCAGAGCTCGTCCAGATGTTTGCGCGTCTCCCCTATCGTCAGCCCCGTACGCAGCGCCAGCTCGGCCAGCGAAATCTCTTTGCTCACATCCCACTTAGAGGACTGTGCAATGCCGCCAAACAACCTCAAAAACCTGTCTGTTTTCATCACTTCTCCTTGGTTTGTACCATCAGGGAAAGATCACCTGACTCGGGTTTAAACGCCCTCGCACACGCCGCCGACAGCCACCGAAGAAAAGCGTCGTAGACGTCCTTGCGATACGCAGTTACTTCGCCGTTCACCAGGATGGTGCCGTCTCCGTTCAAGCGTAAAATGTCTTTGCCGTCTGCCGCCTGAAACACGATGGGGGCGCCATCGAACCTCTCAAACCCTGTCGCTTTCTCTTCGCTTGGTTGTCCGTTCCCCGCCCGAAACAGCACCGCGTACGTTGACTTTGGTTTAATGGTCAAGGCATGTTTCGGACAGTATACATCCGAGGCAGACAAAGACACGTACTCGCACTGGGCGCCTTCTTCGACTGCCATGCACCGTTGTTGGTCGATCATCGCTTCCACTCCTCATATAACCGTCGAAACTGGTCTCTCACCTGCTTTGTCGGCAACGCTTCCATCTTCATTCGGTAAGGCGCTGGCATCGAATCCCATGATTGCGGCGCTGGACCCATCAGATCCCGCTTCTCCGTCGCGAGCATCCGCATATCAATCTCTTTAATAATATGCGGTCTGGGATATACCAACTGAAACTTCTGGGCGAGGAGCTGCTCGCACTGCTTCTCTAACCCGCGATAGAAAGCAAACTCTGGACAGTGCTTCAGCGGCGCTGGAATGTCGTGATACCACGCCTCTGTCGCGTCGTGCAGGAGACCCTCCAACTCCAACCCCTTTGGGCACCGTAGCGCTACGTAGATGCTGTGCTGCGCTACCGAGTAAGCCAGGTCTCCCCGCGTATGCCCCGTGAAGCGCGGCATCACCGCCAGGGCATGTATGATGTCCTCGATGTCAATGTCTTCTATGCGAGGTGCAAGAGGATAGAACGCTTTGCCAGAGTAGGTTTGTAGCCACATAGGATTCACCTATCACTCTGTTTTCAGATTGTCAACCGCGAGGAGACGTGCGCTTCGCCGTCCACCGACTCGTCACATTGGCGCGCAACAGATCGCTCCCTTCGGCGCGCGTCCAGGTGGATAGCGTAATCTCCAGACTGTAATACGAGCGAACAATGCTCTTGATCTGCTCAGTCGCGTCCAATGGGTTCCCGCTGTACGCCAAGACCGTTGGCACCGTCTTGCCGTTGATCACGGTCTCTTCCGCATACAACTTGCCGCTCAACAGCTCCCTCGCCATTACTCCTCCTTGCTCAGCTCACGCAGCTCTCTTCGACGAGACAACTTCTCCATCACCTGTGCATCCGCTAACTTCGCTCTGTCTTCCGCGTTCAGCTCGTACAACACTGTGCCGTCAGGGAAGCGACCAAGCTGCTGGCCGTTCGACAGCCAAAAACGGTAGATGCGAGCACTCGCACGCACGACCACCTGCCCGCGCTCCACCCGCACCAACTCCCCTCTCACCTTCTCTTGCAATCGAGAGAATCGAACAATCATACCGTATCCTTAAAACATGGAGAAATGGACCCTCCCGACGTATGCGGATCGTTCAGGGCGATCCGCCCCAGTTCAATAAGAGATGGCCCGCAATGGGGACAGCCAGCCTCCTGCAAGGCGCTCAATACTGAGTGCTCATCTGTCTCTGGATGAGTCGGGCGCTGTGGCTCAAGGTACTCTCCAACAGTGCGAATCCTTTTACAGAGATGGCAGTACGCCACGCAAGTCCACCAACTCTTGAGGGTCGTGAAATAGATCCATCTCACCTCTATTAGCGTCGGCATCTGTAAAAGCAAGTTACGTGTCACCATATTGAAGTTTTGCATAGAGGTTCTCCTCGGGAGACTTCTTCAGCGAGACAAACCACTCGGCACACGCCCAACGTAGGTACCGATCTTCTTGCCCTTCGTTACCCTCGCAAGCCACCGCCTTTACAGGAAATCATTTGACACACCCTCCAACGCATACTCCTCCGCGAGACCACCCACCTTCAACGTCAGCGAGTCAATCACGATGGGAATGCGAGGAAGAATCTGAATCGGCGCCTCTTGCCCCTCGTTCAAGTAAGCCAATGTCAAGTGTGGGATAAAACCGTGCGGCGATGGCTTCATGCTGACGAGCGTCGAGACCAACTTCTCCAACTGCACCCGAAGTTCGTGCAACTTGGGAACCGAGATCAAGGCGATCAGCGGGTCTTTCCCCTCCGATTGCGGCGATGCCGTGAATCGCCCCACGCCCCCAATCTCCCCTTTCATCGGTGTCACGGTCTCGACAAACACGCTGAGCGCGTTACGAAGCTGCGACAGTCGAGAGAGGTCGATCTCGTCGTACTTTCCAAAGTATAAGAGGGTAACGTGCAACTCGCTGGCCAGCTCGCCTCCTGGCAGCGCTAGACGTTCTCTCACTTCCATTGGAGGGTACCACGCAAGCATCATCCCCATGCGCGGTTGGGGCGTTTGAACGAATGGACTCATCCCCTCACCTTACTCTGCCTTTGTCTCTGGCGCAACGTCAGGCAACTTGAGCAACTTGTTCTCCAAATCCTCCATCACGTAACGAAGATTCCCCAACTGTCGGATCGCTTCCTTGGCGTTCCGCAGCACCCACAACGCCTCTTTAAGAGGCAACCGTCGCAGCTCCGCTGGGTTATGCCCTACCATCTGCGACAGCTCGTTATACTCGTTACGTATCGCCAGACTCCTCTCCTCGACAAGTTTCATCTTCTTCTCGACGTTCTCCACCTTTGCCTGTGCCTCCGCTTGCACAGACGCCCTCCCCTCTGCGATGCCTTCCGCTTTCGCCAACCTCACGCGATCCCTGATGACCGCCTCGACGTCCACCTGCTCGGCAAACCCACGCATCACAGACATCCAAAACCCCTTCTTGGGCTCAACAGGCGTCAGTTTCGGCGCGTCTTTCGTTATCTTGAGAGAAGTGCCGCCCTCCACTTCCATCAGCCCCCAACCCGCAGGCAGCTCGTCTTTTCTTACGATCCCGTTGGGCGCGACGATCCACCACCTGTCACAGTGTCGAGCGATCGGTTCTGCCTTGTCTGGCGTGTCCTTCTCTTTCAGCCAGTCGGCGCGGGCGACCTTGATCTCGAACCCCAAAATCTCTAAACCTCGCGAGGGATAGAGATTAAAGGCCATCGCATCGGCGTAGCGCGTCGTTTGAGGAAATCCTGTGGCGTTCCTCACTTGACACATAAACGCCCACTCAGGCGTGGGGTAGCGCTTTCGCAGCAGATGCGCCAGCGTGTGCTCTGTCACGTCTCTCATGCTTAACCCCCAGTCCCTCTCTCGACGGAACCTTTCGGACGGTAGATAGGTTCTACCTCAGAAAACAAGTAGCAGTTCCAATTCGTAAGCCGCTCCTGCCACACCGCCCGCGCCACAACCTCGTCAGTAAAGAGTTCTGGCGGGCAGTCAGGGTCGTCATAGTAAATCAGCCAGTATCTCATCACTTCTCCAACGACTCGACGAGCTCTCGCTTCGGGTGCTTTGCGTACTGCTCCTCAAGCCACTTGACGCACAACCCCGCCATCCCACCCTCGACGTTATCCAGTGCCGCAATCCGCTTGAGCCGCAGATGCAACTGTGGAGAGAGCTGAAGAAGAACCGCCTGAAACCCTTCTCGCCTCATGATGGATCTCCCAACCCCCGCAAAATCGAGTTGAAGTCGATGAAAAACAGCCACTCCTGATCCGAGAACAAGTACACCTGCTCTTTCGTCAACGAAGCTGTCCCCTGGTTCCGCCCCTCTTTCACCGTCACCCCCCGCTCCTTCAGCCACGCTACGATCTCCGCAGTGAACGGCGCCTTTGCCCGAAACCAGACCGGGTGTGGGTCTGCGTAGCCCTCCAACCGCATCATCAACTTTGTCCCAATCGCTGACACCCTCATGCACTCACCCGCCTCTCTGGCAACAACTCACCCCATTATCACAACCTGAGCTAGCCAGACTAGCAGATTATCTCTTGACAAGTCTACATAGTGTATACACACTAGACAACAAGGGAGGCCACCATGTTAATCGTCTCAAAGTTTCCAGGCACCTGCACCGCGTGTAAAGGTTCGATCTCTGTGGGAGATCGGATTCAGTGGGAGAAGGGCAAAGGCAGCTCCCACGTCACCTGCCCCAAAGCATCGACTCGTCCTACCGTGGCAACTCGCCCATCTGCCGCAGCTCCTTCGTCACGATGGATCGAGCCCGACAAGGCGCTCTGTCCCGTTCAGATCGTCGAGCGGCGCGGCTGGTCGAAGCCCGACGTCGATGACCGCGTCGGCGACTTCTTGCGTACGGCGAAGAACCGACCCGCCCACCTTCACCCCAACACCGTCGTTGCCGTCGTCGCCCAAAAACGCAACTACCTTTCGCGTGACGACGCCGAAGACATTGCCGGCCCCGATGACGCTGGTTGGTCTGTAGTGCTCTACTGTCGCCTTGCCACCGACGCGGAGAAAGAAGCCTACGAGGCCAAAGAGTCGGAGAAGACCAACCGCCTCGCCGCCGAAAAGAAGGCCAAAGACGATGCAGCGGCGCAACTGAAAGCCAACGAGACGCTTCTGCTCGCTCGCGTCGATGCGCTCAAAGCAGGTCTTGTTCACGTCGGCGAGTACACCATACCCAGCGGCACAGACACCCCGCTCGGTACCACCTTGTCACCAAAGGTCCAGTGGGTGCAGCGCGCCCTCCCAACTGGCGAGATCATTGTGTACTCGACGGTGTACTCGTTCGATGACTACCGCCAACAGTGGTGGGGTTCTCGCCCCCTCGCGGAAGCGGCGTGGATGGAGTGGATCCGCGACGTCAGCATGACGCCTGAGCGCGCACAGGAGTGGCTTGCTAAGTACAAAGGCTGCTCTGGCACAGAAGGCTACCTCTTCGCCGCCTCCCTCTAAACTTTCCCCCTTGACATTCCAATGGACCGTATACATTCTGTAGACAGGCATCAACGGAAGGACGGACACAATGGAATACGGAATCGCTTTTGAGCTCTTTTTAGTCTTCGTCAAGCGCATCATCGCTGCTCACCTGGCGGGCATGGTCAAGACCACCACCGATGGCGCCAAGCAGGCGCAGCGGGTGCGTCGGGCGCTCACTCTGATTACGCGCGGGTGCGTGCATCCTGTGTTGGAGTCGGAGGGCTGCTACTACGTGTCGTCTATGTCTCGCGAGACGACGGTCTACTTGGTTTCTCAGGGCAAGTGTCAGTGCGAAGATCATCAGTGGAAGGGGCGCAAGTGCTCACACCGCATCGCTGCCTTCTTCTATGCGCAAGCCACCGCAGAGTTGAAGTCGTGGGCAGCGGACGTCTCACAGCGCACCAACGAGGTGTTGGACCGAAACCACTTTGTCAAGTTTTCGTCGTTCGAGTCTCGTGATACGTTCGTCAGGTTGGCTGTCGAACAGCGGATTGCGTCTCACGTACAGGTGCAGCGTGGCGAGTTCCTCCCTGATGCGCAGCTCCTTAACGTGACGCGAGAGCAAGTCGCTCGATTACAGGCGCTCGCCTCTACGCTCGGGGGATCGCTCCCACACGCAACGCACCCTCAAGAACTTGTTGTCAGACACTAGCCTGATACCGCGTCCCAACTACAGGAGACACCACCATGACCACCCCGTTTGAACTTCGACGCCGCGAAATACTCTCAGTCAAGACGATCGCCAAACAGGTCGTGGACACCATCCACGAGATTCTCCCCGCCTCGGTGCGCGTCGATGGCACCAATATTCAGGTGGACCTACAAGATCAAGAAGTGGGCGAGCGGATCAACGAGCTCTTGACCGCAACGAAGTTCGGCGCTGAGAGGATGGCGCTGGCCTGCTTCTACGAGCACGTCTTACGTGTGCCCGTGGAGCATGCGCTCTTGTTCCTTGGTGGCGTCATCAGCTCCATCGATGGCACCCACTCCGACGCCTTTCCAACAAAAGACGTCCAAGACGCGGAACGCAATCGGCGCTACACGACGTTGAAAACACTCGCACTCGCCTTTCAACACTTACCCGACACTCGCGTCAACGTCGCACACGAAATGTTTATGTGGCGCCTGATGGAAGAGTACGGCAACAAGCAGTATCAGGTGCTCCCCGGCGTCGGAGAGCTGCTCTCCCGCACCAACGTCAACGGCATGAAAACCGATGACCTCAAGCTGCCGTTCCCATCCTTCTATATCGAGGTGCCTCTTGCAGCGGGGTTAACCGTTCGCGTGCATGACCTCGTACTTGACGAAGTGCGGCTGGTTCCTATCGTTGGGATTTACGTCTCGGAAGTACCCACCCTCGACGCCCAGCGCATGATTCAGGTCTGCACCATTGCCAGCGATAGCGGCAAACTGGTCTACGGTGGATGGGGCGCTTACCTGCCACCCAACACCAAGTTATCCGACGTGACAGTGCTGTACCGGAACTCGAAATTGGACCGGGCAGAAAAGCGGCAGTTAAAAGAGCAGCCAGAAGCACACGCCCTGCTTCGCTGGCTGATGAACTTTGTCCTCTACCTGAGCTCTCGCGAAGCAGTGGTGGACAAGGGCAGCGACAACGCCGAACACCGTGCCCTCTCGCAACGACTGACGAAAGCGCAGGGGTCGAAGCGAGAGAAGATCAAACAACAACTCAAGTCGTTGGATCCAGAGTACCGCATCTACGTGGGGAGAGGCATTACGCGAGCATCCGTCGCAGAGCTGCTCGGACACCGCGAGGGGTCAAGCCACCAAACCCGCTATTGGGTAAGTTCTCACTGGCATATTTACTGGAGAGGGGAAGGTCGTACCGTGAAGGAGCATAAGTGGGTGCATGCCTTTCAGAAAGGCCCCACCACCGCGCCAACGTCGAATCCGCTGCGCGTCGTCCAACTACCCTAAAAAGTGCGCGTCAAGCGCTGGGTACTGTCGCCCGTTCCGCTCCGCAAACTTCTTCGCTTCCGCTAAATACTCCTCATAAGAACCTATTGGACCCAACCCTTCCCTCTCGTGCAGCGCTTTGATCTCCTCATAGATCTGACGCCGCATCGCCTCTCGCAACTCTTTCACTTCTTCAAGCGTCTTTCCCGCCAACATCGCCTGAAGGTCGAACGCCGTGACCCGACGCGCTCCCTCGCTAAACAGCGGTTGCTGCGTGCCTGGTACGATGGCGCTCGCGTGCGACTCACACACGCACTTCTCCACCGACACCAACGCACCCTCACAGCCCGCAAAGATACACTTGAGCTCTCCCTTGGGACGCATCGGCTTGCCCGTGTTCCACCAGAACACGACCTCGCCAAAGCAGTACCGAGATCCCGCTAACGCATCCTCACCACACCACTCGCACTTCATAGAACACCTCTCTTTCAGTCAGGGGGTCGCACATCCCGTATCGCTGCCCTCAAGTATGCACGCACCGCCTTCTGATGCACACACAGCTCCTCCCACCGCCACAGCACGATCTTCCACGACGTGAATGGCAGTGTCAGCGACAGCTCGTTATGTTCCACAGGACAGGTACAGACCGTTCCTTCGATTGCCATCGACAACACTGCCCCTCGCTCTGCCTCTGGTTGTCCGTTACGGCGCGTCACACAATCCCAACACATGCGCGCTGCCTCGATGTGTGGCGTGAACGGTTGAAGACACCAGACGCAGAACCTCACGACGCACCCCCCATGTCTTTGATCAGTTGCGCTACGTAAGTCCAGTGTGCCGTCGAGCCCCGCTCTGTCTTATACAGGCGCAGCGCTTCCTTCTGTCGCTCTGACGGCACCTGCCCCCAATGGCCAGAGCACATCAAGTGGTCTTTCTTCCGCCGCGCAGTACAACCCGCGATAGGGCACTTCGGGAGATCAGAGCTCACGCTGACTGGCTTACGTCGTGCCTTCATTTTGCCAGCTCGCCATAGAGCGTGTGCAGCGCCAAGACCCGCTTGACGTAGTTCGCTGTGGAGCCCGTCCACTTGTAGGTGCGCGCCTTGTACTGCTTCTTCACCTGACCGTTTGGACCGCCAAGATACGCCGCCGCAAGATACGAGAGATCGCCCTCGAACTGCACAAGCAGGTCAGCGAGCAGATGGACGCCGCCTTCCATGTTATCGCGCGCATCGTCCCAAACCGTCACCTTGTACTGCTCTCGCGCAACTGGCATCAGCCCCAAAATCCCTTTCGCGCCGCTCGGGTTGGAGGCGTTCTTGTTCCCCCCGCTCTCCGCATGAACAAACGCCAGAATCAAAGAAACAGAGATGCTCGGATGCAAATCGTGGATCTCTGTCGCCAGAGGAGACCACTTCTTGTAAATCTTCTTTCCCAGCGCTTCGTCACCCCAGTGTAGACCTAAGCGCGTCTCTGTCTCTGTCATCTGAGCGACTGGCTTCTTCTGCGCGTCTGCTACGAGCGGAGACACCAGGCCAAACGCCAACACAACCACGAACAAAATATTAAGTACCTTACGCATCGACTTTCTCCTCTGTCATCGCCTCTGGTATCACATGCTGAAGCACGTCGCCCACCTGATACAACGCAAACGTCGTCTTTGCCAAGAACGCCGTCACGAGCTGACGTAGCGTCGCCGTCGCCTCTTTGTACAACTCCGCAGACACCCGCTGCGTCTCTTCTCGAAACTTTGTTGCAATCTCTATCCCGTGCGTCTGCGCCAACGAATCCGCAAACCACTCCAGATAATCCACGAACGAAGGAGCTGCCACCGTCGCATCCACCAGTCCCACCTTCCCCGTGTACACGATCGAACCAGGCGGCAGATCCATCACCGTCAGCGCTGCCATAATCGCCTGCTCCCTCGTCGCGTACGACGGAAAGAAGACCCACGCCTTTGGATCCCTCGTAAACACGTAGCCACCCACCCGCACCATTGCCGGGTTCGACACCTGCGGGCGCGTCGCAAGAAGCTGTGCCCGAAACTCCTCCCCCTCCCGCTGCACCACCTCCCACACCCCTACCGCTAACACCTTCGCCCTCGACTTAATCGCGTCCATCCACTTTGACATCAGAACGTCCATTCTTCTGCGACCGTCGAGCGCTGCGACACTTCGATGACGCGAGCACACGTTCGACACTTCTTTGGCTGGCGCGTCCCCACGTACACCCGATGGCAACAGTAGGTCACGTATACCATGTCGATCCCGCTCTCTCTAAAGTCTGCCACCAACTGCTCCACTTCACTCACGGTCAAAATCAGTTTCGGCGCCATCTGTAACCTACCCTCAACAGATTGTCAAACCAGAGGCTTTCGCTTCTTCTGTTGCTCGTACTCTGGCGGCGTCGGCAGCACGAACCACTCTCCACGCGAACGCTCGCGGTTTGGTCCCCAGATAAACCAACCGTACTCTGTGCTATCCGACGCTTTGCCAATCGGTCGATTGCCAAACTGCGGTCTCGGGATGAGTACGCCTGTGTCTGGCATCAAACGGCGAAAGAACGCTTGACGCGCCTTGGACCCGATAAACCCGATGCGCAGCAAGAGGATCACCCACGACGCCAACGGCAGGAACGACTGCAACAGCTCGAACGCCAGCGAGAATGGCGGGTTTGTCACGATCACGTCGTAGCGCATCCCCCGCGCGTGCGCCTGCGCGCTCCACTCGCGGGCGTCCTGCGTATACACGCGCGAGCTGAGTCGCTGTAATCCAGGCAGGCACTCCTCTCTGAGTTCAACCAGCTCCCACGCCACGTCAGAGCGACGAGTCGTTGTCGCCTCTACCAACACGCCGCTCCCGGCGCATGGTTCCACCCATAACCCTCCTGGTAGACGAACCTCGTCCAAGAGGGCCTGCATACACCACATTGGCGTGTCGTAAATATCGAAGCGCGGATCGGCGCTCTTTCCTCGGCGGGTGGCTGTCATCGTGTCCTCTGGTCTGCGGGCAATCGCCCAATGTCAATGTCTAGTGCTGCACAGTCGTCTGCGTCAACTTTGGTCGGGCACGCTTCTTCTTTGGATTTGAAACTGCGCTCTTCGGCGGTTCAGGCGGCGGCGCTTTCGGTGACTCTGGCGGAGGCGTCTTCGACGTGTTCTGCCGAAGTCCCGCCTTCTTCGCGTGCGAGTGCCCCTTCTTGACGAAATGCTTCGCCCTGCGTGCGTGCGTTCGCATCGCCTGGTCGTTACCCTTGTCCTGCGCTCTCGTCGCAGCAGCGGCAGCGGCAGACGCCTTGGCGTGGTACTTCTTCGCCTGCTTCGCGTGCCACTTCGCCTTCACCCCCTTCACTGCCCTCTTGAGTAGATTTTTGCCTTTCGTCTTAATCCGCTTGCCCAACTTCAGGAGCTTGCCGAACACCCACTTCATGCCCGTCGGCGCCTTCTTCTCCGAAACGGGCAGCGTGGCCTCGTACGCCTCCACCACGTCGAGCAACTGCCCGAGCGTCAGCGTCGTATCGTACGTAAACCCACAGTGCTCTAAGGTGTCTAAAAACTGGCAACCCTCTTCCCACGTCTCTTCCGCAGCGAGGTCGTCTTCGTCCCAAAACTCGTCGTCCCCCGCACGAACGCAGTCTGTCAGCGGAGAACAGGAGAACTCGTTCTGGCAAGTTGGAGTGGTCTTCTCGACGAACACGCGAGGATGAAACGCGGCGACGAGCTGCGCCGCCTGTTCTGGCTTATACCCTTGCTGGAGGAGCTGTTCGATCAACTTCATGAGACACCTGTTGTTTGATCGGAGTCTCCCGCAGAAACCCCGCGACCTTCGTTGCGTCCAAAAACCCCAGCATGCACTCGTCGCCTAAAAACGCGAAGCGAGCGAACCAAGTGCGGGCGAACCCAATGCGGTCTCCCACCCGAAACCACGGCGCGTCCGGCCCCACCGCCACCACCGTCGCTCGCACCAACCGCAAGTGCGGCACAAAATAGTAAAATTTCGTCATCTCAGGCGGTAGCCACAGCAGCCCCGACGGCGTCTTATCCGCTGGCTTGTCTGTCACCACCCACACCGCCCGACGACGCGGTTTAATCGTCGCAAGGCCCGCAATCTTCATCGCTTCTGCAATGTCAAGTCTGTCTGGCATGTCCTTGTCTCCTAAAACTCGGGATCCTCTTCTTGATTGGATCGCTTCATCCGATCCAACTCCTGACCCATCAACTTACGAACAGCCTTCAAAGGCCCCTCTATGCGGTCCAGGTTCAAGTCGTACGCGATGCTCCACACGCCGTCAATAATGCGAGACAAAGCATCCATCACGTTCTCGTACTCGATCCCTGGCGCCGCCTTTTCCAAGTCTTGCGCCGCCGATAAAATGTCGCGCGCATCGCCCTCGATGTCAGGCGCGTTCTCTGCCTGCATCTCATCCCACATATGAGACGCAATGCCCTCTGTTACGGGCGCGGGCGCAGACACGGGCGCGGGCGCAATGGTTGGATGCTCTTTGCGAAATCGTTCTGCCAACTGTTTCAATGCAGACATCGTTACCCTCGTTGCTTCCAAGAACCGTCAGGCAACTTCACCATCTCGCGCATCTGCCCTTTGGTTCGCCACTTGCGCACCGTCCCCGGCGCAAACCCGCGCCTCTCGAACACCGCCGCCGCATCCTCGCGCACCGTGCTGTACTGCTCGCTGCGCGCTGCTTTCAGCATCTTTTCGTACCCCGCGAGCTTCTTGTCGTTGTCGGGTTCGGTTTCGAGTTCTGACTGCGACTTCTCCCCCTTCGCCGTCAGTTCCATCGACCCGTCTTTCAGATGGCCCGTCTTTTGAAGACGACCGACGCAGATGGCAAACGCCTTGTCGGTGTCGCCTCCGTATTGCTTGCCCACCGCTGCCACGCAGCGCTGTACGAGCTTCGGAACGTGACCTTGCCCTGGCATGGTTTAACGCTTTCCTCTGGACGCCTCGCCAGACAACAAATGCACCGCCGCCGCGCGCCTCTGCTCCCCCTCCAACGCACCCTCCATCACGCTTTGCTCGAACGTGGTCACGTCCTGCACAGGACGCGCCCACCCCGCCTCAAACGCAGAGGTGCGAAACTGAGCCTGCGTGTAGCCATACCCGCTCAACCGACGCATCTCCGACAGGGCGGTAAACTCCCGCTGCGGATCCCGCCCCTCCCGCATCGCCGCCTGTAGTTCTTTCGCCACGTCCGACGCGGTGGCAAACGCAATGCCCGCCGCCATCGCCTGCACCTGATCCAAGGGCTTCCTTCCGTAGTCGATATTGAACGCCCACTCGACGGCGTTGCCAGAGGGCTTCATGTCCGTCACAGTGCCAACACCACCCAACCGCTTAAATGAGGCAGGGATCGCTCGCTTAAACTCACCCTTGATCGCGCCCAACTTCGCCTGGTCAGCGCTGTTCACGACCACCCGTAACCCCACCTGATACATGGCAGGTTCTTTGTTCGGTCCCTGTGGCACCATGAACGCGCGGAACGTGACTAAAAGACGCGCCACCCCAAGGTCGTACGCCGCCGTAATGGCGCCGTGAGGAGACATCTTCGGCACACCCTTTGCCCCAAGGATCTCCAACTGCTTAGAGAACGCATTGAACATCCGCTGTGGGGTGTCCATCGTGTAAGAGTCAAACTCCTGATTCGTCATCACTTGCATATCACCTCACCAACACTCGACTTCATAGTCGGAGTTTGCGCCCGTAGACTTGACCACCATACCCAGCTCGCGCCGCTTGTAGCGTTGCTCTTGTCCCGCTTTCACCCGCCCATGCGTGTTGGTGCCGTCGAACGAAAAAATAATATCCACGGCGCCAAGGTTGCGGACAATGATGTAACTGGACAACGCTTTCGACGGTTGAGAATCGGTCGGAAACACCCCCGGTAATATACTGAAAATAATCTCGTTGTCGGCGTAGTCCGCTGTCGCAGTACCCGCCTTATACCCCCGCAGCGTGTACACTTGCGCGTACTTGTACGGACCTTTCGGTACTTCCGCCAACCATGCTGCGCTGATAGGCATTGACTAGCCTTCCTTCTTCTCGCTCACCACAGGTGGCGTCGCTGGCTTCTTCGCGGCGCGTGGCTTCGCCTCCACATCCTTGCCCAACACTGTGGTCTTGCCAAGTTTGAACACGCCCGACGCATACAGACCGTTTACAAGCCCCGCGCCAATCGCTGCCCGCCATGCCAAGGGCTCAAAGTTCTTGCCTACGGTAAGAGCCAAGATCATGCCGTAGATATACGGCAACACAGGCGTTACCCGCTGACCAGGCGTCGTCTCGACGAACCAATGCACCTGCTTCGACGCCGTGCAAAGACCGAAGATCAGCGACGTCAACAGCATATCGAAACCAGGCAGAATGTCGTTCATGGTTCCTCCATATAGGGTTGTAGCGCAAGAGCCATCAGTTGCGCAACTGTCATCCCTCGCTTCGCGGCAGCTCTCGCAAGGCGCAAGTGCGTCTCGGGAGGCAAAACAAAAAAGCCCAGCGGCGTCGCCGTTGCGGTCGGCGAGGTAGAGTCTCTCGGTTGTTGCGTAGGAAGAGCTCGACTCAACGATACCTCCGCAAAATATTATACCCAAGAAACGGACTCCCCGATAGACCGAACATCGCCCGCTCCATCCCCTCTGTCATCGAGGGGAACTTCACATGCCCCGCGCGCTGCGCAATCTGGCTCAAGGTGATCTGCACCGACGCATATCGAGGCAAGCCCGACGGAAACCACGCCTCGACCGTGACTTCACACTGCGTCATCACGCACACCACCGTATCTGGCGCCACGATCCCGCCTGGATCCCCGCCCCACATGCCAATCCCCGTCCCCGGCGCGTGGAAGAGCAGTTTACGCGGTGGTATCGTCAACCCCACGCCGTTCGCAGACGCGCCGCTCCGATACGTGGGCACCATAAAGCGACGTAGCCACGTTACTGCCGAACGAATATCCACGTTGCGGTCGTTCTCTCCCACCTGAGCCAGCGCCCCCCGCTTGACGGAAGGCGACCCATCCATCTCCAGTAGATCCACGTCGCACGTAAAAATCGCCGTAAACGCCAGCGTGCGCTGGCCAGAGGCGACCCACTGTAACAAGCTGAGAGAACCGCCTGGTATCTCTTTGTTCTGATAATTGATCTCTTTAGAGTCGGTGATCTGCTCTGGCCAGTATTGGAAGATAAAGACGCGATCAGGACGCTCCGCATCGTTGCGGTCAGGATCCAGATCAATCAATCGCAGCGCCGTGCGCTTCTCGCCAAGCGACTGGATCGACGCCGACGCCAGAGAGACAAGACCCGCCATCTCAGCTCCTTACGGTTCGTTGGCGATGGCTTCTTTTTCAGAGATTTTGCTGCCCCAGAGCGCTTCGGTGATCAAGAACACCGACTCCACCGACGTTGCAAACTTGGGGTCTTTTGCCAACAGACTCTCTGCGCTGTTCGACAGATCTTCGTTCTGAAAGAGAAACGCGCCCTTCGTCCTTGTCCACCCCACGTACGTGTAGGGGTGGAACATCAGGCGAGCGTTGTACAGGAAGCGAGGCCAACGGGCAAAAAGACGGCGAAGTGAGGTCCAATTGTGGAGGAGGGGACTGCTATCAACGAGCGGCGCCAACCGATCTCCAATCAACCGCACGGGCTGAAGTATGATGCGCGCCTCTCGCATATTAGACCGCGTCGAAGAACAGCTCTTCAGGATCGGTGCGACCGCCTGGAGGAGCGCCCATCACGGGAACTTCGGCGGCAAAGGCAAGCGTGATCTTGCCCGCCTGGATCATGACGCGGAAGTCTTCGCCAGCCTCGTGAGGCAACCAGGGCACCGCCTTGTAGCGCCAGTCGCGCGGGTGCATCGGGAGCTGCTTCGACGCGGCGTTGGCAAACTCGCCGATGGTGTTGAAGGGAGCAGGTAACGGATTTAAGCGATTGCCGCCCACAGCGACAATCTGCGCGGGGCCAAACACGCCAGACGTGAACGTGTCTGGTGCGTTCAGAGCGGCGCCGCTGACGTTGGTGATCGTTGCTAACATGAAAGTCTCCTTTGCCACTGCGGCATAAAAAGCAGGTTAACGGTACCGCCCTATTCCCCCTTTGTCAACCGAGCAATATAGCGATTCGCCATCTCACCCAACACCCGCAACCATAGAACCCCCTCCCAAATTTTCGCCGTCCTCTCCTCCCACGTTAAGCCATCCTCCGAGCGCTGCACCTCCTCCAACCTCCCCTCGTTCACTTCTTTGATCGGAACCTCCGTAAAGCGCTGCACCACGTTCGCCCATTCGCACAGGCGCACATGCTCCAACTTGACAAGTTCGTCTCGGATGGGGGTCAGTGCAGGGTTCTCTTTCCGCTCCACCGCCTCCACCGCCGACACCACCGTGCTGTGGTCGTACCCCGTCGCGAAACCAATCGCGTGTAAGCTCCAGTTGTACTTGTTGCGCAGTCGATGGAGAAACTTCTGGCGTGCGTACGCGAACGGTTGACGGCGGGTGCGTGAGAGCAGGTAGAGGACTTCCACCTGCGACTCCTCTGCTACCTCCCGCAGAGCTGACTCGAACTCTGCTACGTAATCAATCAATGCCTGCCACTCTAACCCAGATCTTCATCGCTACCAATGACGGATTCGAGAAGAACAGTCCCGTCAGCCCCGCCGTTGTCGTGTGAAACGTGGCTTCGCGGGCGTCTGGCAAGGGCACCAATCGGTTGGCCTCTCCCATCACAGAGTTCTTCTTGAACGTCACCTCTCCTGGCAGCAGGTTCGGATCCTGCGACTCTGCGCGCATCGAGAGGATCTTCGCCTCGCTCAAGAGCGTAAACGGCGCGGGCACGTCCACCGCCCCCGCTGCCAACTTCACGACGATCACCTGCTGCTCTTCCAAGGCGTCTGTGAACACCTCACGCTCGTCATTGGCCAGATCCCGCTCTTCCGCCGAAGACGATGACCACACGTTCTGTAGAATGTATCGCACTCGAATGGTTGACATTATGCTTGCTCTCCAAACACGAGGAACGAAAAGTCGTGCGGTCCCGTCCCGAGATCCACGCTGCCGCCCGGTGCCCCCTCAAACCGCGCATACACGTCGAAAAACCCTGGATCCATCGTTGCCTTCTCCACGATATACCAAACATTCAAATCCACTGCTACCGTGTTGCGATAGTTCTGGACCCACACGCCGTAGTTCGTATTCAGCATATTGCTCTGAAGGAAAATCCTGAGCCCGTTCGGCGCTCCTCCCACCAGCGCAATCGCCGCCGCGTCCACGTTATGCCCGTCCAGCACCGTCGCCACGAACGGACCGTTCGTGATCTGCACCCGCCCCCACGCTTTCGGCAGGTTGGACAGTCGCAACTGATTCGCAATCGCTGCGGTCGGGCCAGGGTACGACGTGCCGCCCGACGTAATCTCCAAAAACCCGTCGTACATCTTCTGCTTCTTCGTAATCGGGTCGAACTCCCACCGCAGATCCCACGCGGCGTCTGCCCACGTTCCCGGCAGCGGCGCCGTCTTGCCGTAAATAAACACGCCGTTGCGCTTAATTCGCACCAACGTCGCGTTCTGTGCCGCCACGTCAGGACGCCATAGCGCCACGCCGTTCCACTGCGCGTTGATCGTAATCTCCCACTCCCCCGACGTGTTCATGTACTCCCGCTGATGCGGTCCCGTCACGCCGTCGTACTCCGAATCCGCAAAGTTCAAGGTGCGCGGCGAGAACGTAGACTGTGGCAACAGAAGTCGAGGATTCGCCGAGTCTCCCGACGACAAGGCATCGTCGCCGAGCGTCAAGCGCGTGCGAATGTGCGCCATCAGCGAGCCCACGTTCACGTCGAACGGCGGCACACCATTCGCGAACGTACCATCCGTCCACGGCAACACCGTGTTCGCGATCTTACCGAAAATCAGTTGCTCCGGCGCAAAGCGGAATAAGTACGCAGGCGCCGCAATGTCGTCTGCCGTCCAGTTGTCCACGCCCGCCGCCCGCCACTTGGCGTTAATCGTAAACGTGAACGACCGATCCATGCCGCGATACTGACGCAACCGCTGCCCACTCCCGAGCGGCGTTGGCTCGTTCTCCTCGATATACGTCTGGTCAGACACCGACGAGCTGTACTTGATCGTGTTACGCGGCTTTAACGCAAAGTCGTCCTCAGTGCTCGTCCACAGATCGCCCGTAAACTGACGACCCGCTACGAACCAGGCGGGAGGCGGTATGCCTGGACCGCCCTGTAAATCCTTCCGCCGGAGCGCCGCCTGCCCCTCACCCGCAGGCGACGTCGAATCGAAGCGAAGCAGCGCGCCCAGTCCATTGAATGCCAACGTGGGATCTTCCAAGATCAGCACGTTCGCCGACAAGGGAGCGCGCACCCTCTCTTCGTACATCTCTTCCGACTGCGACCCCAACCGCTCCACGAAAATCTGCATGTCGTCCAAGCTGACGTTCAGCACGTTCGCGAGCGCGTCTGCACGTAGGCCAGCGCGTCGCAAAAACGACACACCCGACGGCGCAGAGATGGTCGTTTCGATGAGCCGGAACGCGCCCGCGTCCACCGCCGTCGTCACGTCAATCAACGTCTCGCTCACAAACACGCCCGTTGTGTCGCCCCAATCCAGAAAGATGCTCAGCGTACCGCCCGTCTTGACCGCCTGTGTCGAGACAAACGCCCGCACCTTCACCAACCGCCCCGCCAACATCGGGATGTTCAACCACTGAAACGCTTTCACGTTCAGCGCCCCTCCCGTGAAGCGCGCCACGTTGGAACCCGTGCGGATCGGTGCGGTGTTGCGAATCCCGACGGTGGACGAGAACCCCTCCAACTCCCAAAACCGAGCGGCGTGAGCAACGCCACCTACCACTTCGGCCATCTCGAACGATGGATTACGGATCACCGGCGACCACTGCAACGACTCGGGCGCTTCGCGCAACCAGGCAGGCGTGCGTCGGTCTGGCCTGATGTTCGCGGCAGGAATCACACCCGCTGCGGGCACCACCACCACGCCCAACACTACCAACTCGCCCAGCTCAGGCGCCACCGTAAACTCGTCCACAGGCAAGAGCTCGTACACCCGCAAGCGCGCCACCGTCGTCGGCGCCAACGTGTACTCTGCCTGCACCGTCACCACCATCGTTTTGGTCGCAAACGCCGTCAGATCCAATGGTACGTCAGCTCCTTGACGTATGGTGAGAGAGAAGCCCGTCAAGGTCTCGTAGACCGCCAGCGAATCGTTCGAGACGGGATCTCTCGCTACGTTCACGGTCAGCGCGTTCGCGTGCGTTGCAAGGCGAAAACCACGATAAATGCCTGCGGGCAGCACGCCGCGCAGTTTGGCGTTCATGCCCTCTGTGGCGTAAATGTCCCCAAAGCGCATCTTGATGTCTGTCGCTGCAATCGAAAAAAGATCTGTCGGCACTGCGCCCTCCTAAAAAACGATCCGCAAGAGGTTCTCTATCGTAACACCCACGTTCTTCTGCTGCACATTGAACGTGCCGTACCCCCACAAGAGCTTCTGCCCACCCACCGTCGGATGCGTGCCAAACACTCCGATCTCCCACATTTCAGGATCGTTGCCGAACCCGTCGTCGTTGAAATCGCCGAAATCGAGAAAGCAACGAATCTCCAACTTCGTCGGCGGCACGAACGAAAAGTCTGCCACCGTCAGCGCCTTCTCGAACGAGGCGCGCTCGCTGGCCAGGTAGCGCTGGTTAATCAACAAGCGCGTCGGGTCTACGATGGCGTCGATGTCCTGTATGCTGTTATCCAATCGACGCAGCGTGGCGTCTGGCGCCCTCGGAATCGGGCCACCGCCAGGGTTGATCCACCCGCCCTCACCCACCTTGAAATGCGTAAAAATCGAGTTAATCCCTACCGTGTAGGACTGTGTCACCAACCCACCCAAGATCTGAGGCAGATACTTGCGCGCGTCCTCTGTTGCTACTCCGATCACGACTGGCATCAGGGCGTCTCCACCTCGACCCCCCAACTACCGTCCAACGGCACGTAGTCTGCGGGAATCTCGTCAAAATAGTAAGCAAACGGTATCAGAATCGGCGCCGACGACACAACACCCGTCTCCAACTCCACCGTGAAGAAGAACGGGATCTCAATCACGTCTCTGATCCGTGGTATCAAGTCTACGCGAATGGGCTTTGCCTGCGTCTCCAATCGCTCCAACACGCGCTCCCGCACGCGCTCGATCGACACCCCAGACTCCGATAAAATGTCGCCAGACTCGATGATCGCCATCACCCTCGACGACGCACAATAGTCGCACGTTATCTGTATGTCGCACTCGTAGCGAACAATCCCCACTCCCACTGTTGGAGCTGATAAGGCAATCACCTCGAACGTAAACTGATCAGGCGGCCCCACAAAGATCAAGAAGGGCACCGTCTCTAATACATGACGCACCCCCGCGCCATCGTACAACACCCACCGACCCACCTGCACCACCACGTCGGCTGGACCCTCCACCGTCACCAACCACCGATTCGGCGCTGTCACCACCGCCGACAACACCGTCACCGTCACTTCTGCCAAAAACAGTGGATCCCAACAGTAGATGTCCAGGTGGAACGCCGACGGACCCACAATCAGCGTCAACAAGTCCCCGTTGATCTCGTCGAACAATGGTCGCACAGGCGGAAGGTCAGTGAGCAGATCCACCAGGCGCCACTCCAACGTAGGCACCGCAACGCTCCCCCCAATCCCGTACTCAGGCGCGAGCGCCGTGTCTACCGACCGAAACTCGACCACGTTCGTCGAGACGTGGGTTTCGATCTGATACAACTTGTCGTTCGCAGGCGCGAGACTATTCCGCACCCGCACCGACCTCCCCTCCATCGCTACCGTAAAACCTCCCGTCGCAGACCGCAGACGAATCCGCGCCCCCACCAACTCCAGTGCCCCATCCACCCCAAAGTGCCCCGCCTCGATGTCTCCCACCTCAAAGTCGTGACCCGAGAGTAGCAGGTTCAGAAAGATGTCCTGATTCACGCGGAAAAGCTGCAACACCGTGACGTTAAACCCTGAGATCTTCCCCAACGCCTCGAAGCCCACGTCTGCCCCACGCAGCGGCGCCCAACGCTCCACCGACTCCACGTACAATCGCTGCCGAAACTCGGACTCGTGCGTATCTATCGTGATCCCAAAGTCCTTCGCCAAAATCTCAAGCATCGACGGTGCCGCCGCCTCCACTTCGTCCAGCTCGACGAACAACGTCGCGGCTCTGAGCTCCCAGCGAAGCGGCCCTGGTTCCACCGTCAGCGTCGCGTCCAACTGCAACTCGTCCAGATTCGGCGTCGCTGTTACTTCAAACTGTCCGTTATTGGCAGGGAACAGCGAGCCTCTGAGCGTGAGGTACTTCCCCACGTCCTGACTGCTGAAACGACCCATCGGCGCCTTGACAATGGCAGGCGGTCCCGCTGCAATCACAGACAGGTCAAACCCCTCCTGCGTCACCACGCCTCTGGGCACCGCCAACCCAACCAGATCCAGCTCAGAGAACGCATACAGCGCCCACGCGAACGGACCCACGTCGAGCGTGAGGAGTACGTTCAACCGCACAATCGACGCCGACACCACCTCTTCAATCCAGAAGCGCCCGTTGTTTGTCGGTTCTGTGGCGTCGCTCAAATTCACCAGGCGCCCCACGTCGTCCTGTGAAAACTGAGCGTCCAGCGACGAGAGGTATCCCGCAATCGTAATCGTACCGTCTGCTCCTTCGCGATTCACGCCCGACAGTACACCATCAGGGTTCCGCAGAAAGCGTCGCCTCGCCTTCACCGTAAACCGCGCCACGCCGTCGGAGAGTTGCCAGCCAGGGTACACGCGCGACACGTCGCCGCCTCGCACCTGCACCGTCACCTTATCCGACGGCATCGCCTCTGTTGTTCTCAACTCCCAACGCAGCGGTCCCGCATCTGCCAACAGCGGAGGATCCGTCAGCACTTGCGTCGGAGACACAATCGACGAGATCACTACTTCGCGATTATTCGAGGCGAGCGTTGAAGAGAAGATCCGTAGCGTGGCCCCAATCTGGTCTGGCGTCGCTCGTAGCGTACTGTCGCTAAACACTAAACCGACCGAAACAGCGCCTCCCACCCCCTGACTGATAAGCGTCCCCATCGGGCGCAAGACGGCACCCAACCGAAGGCGCAGCGTGTCGCTGTACTGCGTCCTGACCTCTAACGGATCACGCAGCGTCTCGAACGCCGTCGCCCCCGTGCGAAGCAGCTCAAGTTTCGCCGCCAGACCGTCGAGCAGCTCCTCTAACTGACCACCCCTTGCTTTGTCTAATTGTCGAGGGAACTTTGGATACGACGTGATGACCTCGAACTTCGCCCAAGGCCACTCCCCAAACGGGAACTCACCGAACGGTGCGTATCCAAACCCGCTCCCTGGCATGGTTTATCTCGTCGCTTTCAGCGTGAAGCGCACGTCAGACAACGTCGCGTCGGGAGAGGCAGGAGCTTCCACCGTAATCTCATCCGCCGTCGTCACCGTCGTTGCGCTCCCCATCGTAAACGTAGCGACTGTCCCCGCCGCCGCAAACACCATCGTTCCCACTTGCGTCCCATTCTTCTTGATCAGGAATGTCGTAGAAGCTGTCGCCGCCACCGACGCCACGCCACGAGACCCCGTCAAGTTGATGGGAAAGACAACGTCGCGCACGGGCAAAAACGCCAGCATCACAAGACTCGCTGTTGGCTTTCCTGGCAAGAACGAAGCGACGTCGTTGGGTGGGTCAAACCCTGAGATCTTGCCACCGCTGGACTCTAGGGGACGCGCCATTACGACTCCTTCTTCTCAGTCTGAACACAGATCAGCATCCCGTGCGGTAAGTCAAACTGCCACTGCTGCTTCTCCAGATCCGCCCCATACGACTTGGCAATCCCATGACAAAGTTGTTCTCTCTGTCTCAACAACTCGTAGCGCTGTTGATACAGCGCGTCCAGCGTCGCCACAATGGTGGCCTCGTGCTGTGCAATCCTTTGGTTGGCGCCGTGGATCGTACCCATCTGCTCTTTGGTCAACCGATACGCGGGCACCTGTTGCGATTGCGTTGGCGACGAGTCTGCCTGCTTCTGAAACGGCAACACCTGCCCATGCCCAGACCGACGATTCCTACGCGACATTCCGAACCTCCTAGTTCACGAACCCTTCACCTAACTGCACGACGATCTTGACAGCGCCAGCCCCTCCCACTGTCACATGACCAATCCGCAGCACCGTGCTCCCCACCGTCGCGGGTTCTGTCAGCGTGAGCTTACCCGCCGTCTCACTCATGTACACGCGCTTCCCCACGTCGCCCGTGCCTGGTACTGCATCCCAGATCGCGTCTGGAATCGCAACCTCTCCCATCACCACCACGTTTACCGCAGACCCCGAACCTCCTACTGCGGCGAGATTGATGCCCACGGCGTTGACCAGCTCGCCCGCGCCGTTCGCGTCTGCCTTGAACACACGCGGGTTTCCCGCAACGTCATCGAAGGCCACTACGTTGCCCGCAGAGAGCGCCTCACCCGACGTACCAGGCACGTATGCGGTGAGCGAGTGCTTCACGGCAGCGCTGTCGAGATAGGCCAGTTTCGTCACACCACCCACGTCTTCAGAGAACAGCAGCAGAGCATTGGCGACGGCCACCGTCGGCGCTGTGATCTCCTGTATCTCCTGATACCCTCCTACGAGCCGCTGCGTGATCTTCGTGCCGCTTACGTTCGATCCTCCCGAGACATCAATCAGTTGACCGAGTGCATCGCCCGCAAGCGCCACGCGGTTGTCAATGATAATAATTCGCTGTGCAACCTCCACCACGTTCGGTTGCAACGAAGCCGATGTCAACGAAACCGTTGCTCCCGCCTGATACCCAATGCCGTTGGCGCCAGACTGACAAATAAATTCGTAGTTAGAGACGTTACTCCCAGAAGCGGATCCGTTTAACTTAAACGCTACTCCACCGTTCTGTGTAAACTGCGTTGTTTGGCCGCCAAGCCCCCACGTTGAGGGTACGCTGTCGAACGCAATATTGGCGGTGTTGGTGAACTGTACCAGAGGTGCGTTAATGCGAATCTCTGTCGCCGCCTTAATCCCCATGCGCCCAGCAGACTCTAACACCTGCGGACCCGTATTGACGTCTGTATCGTTCTTGAGAGTGCCGTCCTTATCGAACCGAAGTTTCTGTACTCCGTTGTTGCGAATGCTAAGAAGCACCGCACCCACTGTTATGTAGGCAGTAGGCGTGTCGATGACGTGTGCCACCGCAGAGGCCCCGTCTGCCACTGCGGTGGACCAACTTTTTCCAGACGCAATCACAAGATTATCTTCAATAATCGTGATACCATCAGGAGAGCTGAGAGACAGTGGCCCCGTCGCGCTGCGCACCCCCGCACCGACCAACAAACGATTCGCGTCCTGAATCGCCTGCTTCTGCCCTGCCTGTATCGTCAGCGCTCGAAAATCAGCCATACGTCACCTATAGTTCCGAGAAGGAGAGCACAAACCCGTTTACCGTGACGGTCCACTCTGGAGAATAAAGCGCGACAATCGCATCAATCACCTTTTGAGGATGTCCATCTAACGGGATCGGTACCGTGTTACCCGTCTTAAAGCAGTTGCAAAGTTGACGGTCGATGTCCTTCTCCAACTGCGCGAGGTACGTAGCATCGATCGCACTCATCTCCTTCGCTTGTGTGGGCGTAACCATGTCAAACTCCTATAAAATCGTATGATCGCCCAACTGCATCGCCAACACGGCAGCACTGGTGGCAATCCCAATCTTCTGCACCACTTCCCCCACCGCCACGGGAGCTGTCGCAGTAATGCCCCCTGGTATGGTTGGATCCGCGTAGTACACTGCGCCAGGTGTAAGCCCCCCATACCCCACGACCTCGCCGTTCCCCAATTGCACCACCGCCGTGATCGCCGTCGGTTTCGAGAGCACAATCCCGAGCACGGGCATCGTCGCAATACCCGAAGCGTCGGCCTTATCCACAGTGCTCGCCGCCGACACGTACACAATATCGCGCACTGCCACGGTGCCTGGACAGGCATACGTGGACACCGTCGGCGCCGCCGCCGTAAACACGTCCAGTCGATCCGCCCCCGCATTGTCCACCACCGTCGCGCCCACGAAGTTCAGTCGAGGGCGCGCTCCCTTTGCAACGCCACCCTCCAACCCCTCCACTTCGATCCGGTGAACGTGATCCCGTCGCGCCACGTCTGTCGAGACGCCTTCCACGTTCGTAATGCCCGTCGCCGTCGATGGAGCGCCTGACGCCATTGGGTGAACGTGATCCGAGCGCGGCACACTCACTGCCACACCCACCGCGCCTGCACCAACCACCTGACTCGACGGCGATCCAATCGAGATCTGATGCTTGTGGTCCCCGCGCGGCAGTTTCGTTGACACCCCCGCTGACGCCGCCGCCGCATCCACCGCCGCCAGGTCGATGGCAAGCGCCGTCGAGACAGGGTGCGAGTGGTCGCCTTTCGACGCCGTGGTGCCCACGCCTGCCGACCCTGCCGCGCCCGCCTGCACCGTCGAGGGTAACGCGCCCGAGAGAGAGATCGTCGCGCCCGTCTCGAAGATGGCAATCGAGTCGCCGTCGTTCAGCACAGCTCCCGTACGAAAAATGACGCGAGGGCCTTTTCGCACGCCCAGCACGAACGAATCGTTGGGTTGCGTGGAGGGAATGGTTGTGGCGATCCCCACGCCTAACACGACGCCCGTAAGCGGTGCGCGCACGAGGTTGACGTAGAAGAACTCGCCGTCGGCTAAGTCGATGGAAGTAGGTTCGATGGATTCGAGGAATCCCGTGTTTGCGGAGAGAATATCAAGGTCAGAAGTGAACGAAAGTGTTCCGGTAGGACCGACGACGACAAACGAAAAGAGGCCACCGCCTGTAAGAAGCAGGTTGCGGTCTTCACGCGACGCATAGTGCTGCACGTCCAGGGCGTTGACCATCGCAACGAACGCCGCGTAGAACGGATCATCCGTTCTGCTGGGATACGGTATCTTGGTGCGTGCTGATAGTTCCGACAAAGCGCACTCCCACAGTCTACAACCGCGTTACTGCCCACTTCACGACCAACCGACTCGGTTCTATCACAGGATACGGTTTACCGGAAGGGAGTCTCACCCACACGTCGAACACGTACTCTCCGATCTCAAGCGAGCGTGTATCCGTCGGGCCAAGATAAATCTGTGCAATCCCATACGTCGGACGAGTCTTCGCAATCTGTAACGGGTCAAGGCTGCTCTTGAAGATTACAGGGATCGGGTCTTCGATCAAGCGTCGCGCCGTGAAGTACACGTCGCAATCTGTCAAGTCTAACGCCTTGCCCGTATCCACGTCAGTGACGAGCAACTCAAGCGTCTTGGCCGACCCCTGATAAATCTCAAACCCGTTCTCTGGCGCTAAAATCGAGCCCATCTCACCCTCACTTGACCGTTACGAGCCGCAGCGGAGGAACAAACGAGCATTCCAGTAGCGCTTCTTGTGTCCCGCTGAATGCCAACCGCCCTTCGGTGTACGGCCCCACCCGCTCCCCGCGTAAGCGAAACTCCGCGCGAAACGTCCAACTGGAGTCGTACTCGTTGCGGTCGAGCTGAGAGTAGACCACCATCGTGGTAGCGCTGTGCATGCCCATCACGTCCTCTTGACGCAACCCCTTGCGAATCACCTCACTCTGCGCCGCCTTCAACGCACCCTCCCTGTTATCTTGCTGCTTCGATTTCTCCACCGCCTTAAAGAGAGAACCCGTGATCCGCACCCACACCCACGCCGTCTTCTGCTGACCCCACACCCGCCCCCAATCCAGCGCGTCCTCGATCTCCTTTGCGGTCGGCACGCTGTACTTCGCGAAAGGTCCGTTCGAGGTGTTAATCATCGTCCTCACCTCTGGCGTTAACTTCACGCCCTCTTTCGCCAACCGAATCGCTTCCATGCCCACCTGAAACGACGCCTCGTCGGACAGCGGTTGTCTCATCAGGTTGGCCAGGTCGTCGAACGGTCCGTACGTCACTCAAACCCCACATGCTTCATTTGAACAATCGCCAACGGCGCCACGTACGACAAGCGCACCACGGCACCATGACTGTTGCTGAAATAATCTAATGGACGCAACGGTTGCCCCCGTAACCGAAACTCCACCTGTACGCTGCGCTCGTAATAGGACAATGGCAACATCAACTCCGACCCTACGTTCAATCGATCCCCGCCACTGAACTTCACCTGCTCCGACGTAAACCCTTTCAACGGCAACGACTCTTTCAAGGCAAGCGCCGAGCTCTTCTTGGTGATCTCTATCTCTGCCCACGCCGTTTGGCGACCTCGCCACACGCCGCCCCAACGCAGCGCTCCGCGTAACGAAAACAAAGGCACCATCAGCTCCAACCCCCGCCCCTGTCGCTCTGTCGCTGCCTTCACCTCCTGTTCATAGCCAGACGGCAGATCAGAGAAGCGACGACTGAACTCCATTGCCACCTCCGCTGCCCTGTACCACAGGTTCTCTTCCCTCGCGCCGTACTCCGCGTCTACCATCGCCTGTGCCAACGGTTCCAACGCCCCATACACGTCCATCTTTGCGAACGCCATCACTCCACCCCCATGATCCTCAGTGGCGGTAAATACGTCTCCAACAAAAGAGCAACATTACGATAGAAGGAGTCGTTGGTCGGTACCAACTGTGCAGATTTCAGACGTATCGTCACCATCGCATCCAAGTCGAGAGGCGGGTCTTTGACACTCACCGACTCGATAAAGAATCCCTTCGGTTGTGGCAAGCGAAGGTCGTTATCTGTAAACTTGATCCCGTCCACCGCAATCCGTTGCTTCAGCCCTTCTTTCTTTCGCCCTTCGTCTGTCAGCATCGGAAACTTGCCCCTCGTTTGCCCGTTCCACGCCCGCAACCACTCCACTGCTTTCGTCAATTGCTTCACCCGCTCCCTGTCACTCATGGCCCACGAGAGATTCTCGTCCACCTCTGGCGGTTGGTAGTTCGGCTCAATCTTTCGCAGCTCCTCCATCAGCTCAACCATATCCGCAACCCAGTCGTACCGACCAACGCCTATCGCCCGTTGCAGATAATACATCGCCAAACTTGCCGTCCCAAATCGACGCTGCATCGACGTGAGCGCCATCACTCCACCTCGATGCTTCCAATCCGCAGCGGCGGAATCATCGGTTCTTTGGTCCGACCAATCTGCGTTCCAAACCCCTCCAATGGCACCACCTGGCTTTTGATCCGCACCCACACAGGAAGGGAGCTCGGATCCGCTGCCCGCTTGTACTTGTCAGAGCGATACACTACGAAAAACGGAAACGGAGGGCCGCTCGAACTCCCTGTGCTTACGTCTTCTGGCTTGATCCCATGCTGTAAATACGCGCTGAGTGCCTTTGGCTTCGTCTTGCCCTTCGGTACTTTCAGCCACAGAAGCATTCGCGTTGCCCCACGCCACTCCTGTACCCACAGCATGATCTTCTCCAGAAGCGCTACCGCTACCTCCCCCTTCTCCTGTTCGCCCGCCTCTGTCATGCGCTTGATCATCTTGGCTTCCCACGCCTCAATGTCGTCAATCGCAAGATACGCTTCCAACCTCTCGCTTGCCCTCTCTACCGCCACACCCGTCAGCGCTACAGAGTAGTTATCCATGCGGGCGTTGTAGACAGAGCGCGCCGCACTCTCAAACTCGTCGAACAGGATCCAGGGGTTGACCATCATAGGACGGGATCCAATCTCGCGCGCAACCCAGTCTTCTCGCGAAGCGTGCCGCTCAGCTCGTCTTTGACGCTCAGATACCCGCGCAGCGGAGAGACAGACTGGCGCGAGCTGTCTGGCGCAGTATCCCAGTAATACACCTGCACGTCATCCCCCACGCGCGGTGCTTCTTTCATCGTAAATTGTCCAGAGGAAGGAGACGTCTCAAGAAACCCGTCGTCGAACGCAGGCCGCTTCAGTTGCCCGTTCAGGTACACCGACAGCGAGCCCACGCGATACGGGCGCGACGTCACATACAGTGTGTTTACACTGTCAACGACACCCGACGGCACTTCAAACACAGAGTCGGACACGGGAGACCTCAGAGCGGGTCAAAGTACGCCTGCATATCATCACCCACTTTCGGCGCCGACTTCAACTTGATAAATTTACCGCCGAGTTCTTCCCACCCGTTGTCCCAATCTTGACGCTGTAGTTGACCGTTACGGAAGACTCGCACAGAACCGGGTCTATAATCGGCGGGAGTCTCAAACACGAGGGTTACGCCGTCTGGGATGCCGATCAGCGGTCGGTGAACACCTGGCATGGCTTAGTACGCAACAACTTCCGCCCAGACCATCTCAATCTTCAGGATGCCCGTACCCGCCGCTGGCCACACCGTGCGATTACGAATGATGATACCCTCGTTGTGCGCCAGCACAATTGGGTGCTCTCCGTTCGCTGTATCGCACTTGTAGAACAACGGGTCAGGATCGATGATCACCTCTTCCGTCAACGCCGCTGGATTGACTCGGTTGCCCTTACGAAGCGACTGGGCGAACGGAACCGAGTCAAGCGTCACGGTGCCTCCACCCAACGCCGACGTGGAAGACCGACGCACGTCAGAGAAGAGCGACGGTCCCATCGCTGCCCGCATCGAAGCGTTATCGCCCGAAAGATCCACTGCGGTACCGCCCGTGTGCGACGCCGAAAACACTCGACCGATGAACGCATCAAACGACCCATGATCCGTCAGCGTGTTCGCCGTAAACGGCGTGAGAGGAAGAAAGTTCGTGCGGAAACTCTTGATGACCGCAAACTTCGATGCGTCGCCCCATCGAGCCGAGAACACCACCGCCGACGCCGCCAGAGCTGCCGATAGCGTACCCGTCACTACCGAAAACCGATAGTGACCTAACGTCCCATAGTCTGTGGGCTTGTTGATGACATGCAGACCCTTCGCCGCTTCAGCGCCTACGCCCGCGATCGAACCGCCTGCTCCCTGAAGTTGGAAGGCCACGCACTACCCCTTTCTGAGCTTGGCGGCGATCATCTCCGCAAGTACATCCAACTGCTCTTTGCTCGCGGTTGACAGATCAATCGTCTCCACCGTCGGAGCTGTTGTCAGTCGAGACTGCGGACCGTCCCACACCGAATAGATGCCGTTCGTCGAGTCTTCGCGACACTCCGCGTTCGGATACTGTCCACTCGCCAACACCTCTTCCAACTTCGTGTGCGATAACCCGCGCGGGTCTGGACCGTCAGCACTCGTAAACGAGTAAAGTTCCTTCGCCATCTTACAGCATCACAATATCACGGCGCCGAAACTTCGTGTTCGCGCCTAAGATGGGCTTGTACTTCTCAGTCAGGAAGGCCGCGAGCGCCTCTTTCATCTTGTCGCGCAAGTCCTGATCTGGCGTCTCGTCCGCTTTCACAGGAGACGCAGAGTACGAGAACTTGCCACCCTCGCTGTCCCCGTCCAGGCGCATCCACTCCAGCTGCACCGAAAACTGCCCTGGTGCATCGGAATCGTCGCGCCCGTAGCTGGCCACTTTGGCAAGAAATTTACAGTATTGTACTGGCATTAGATCCTCCCCCCGATCACGTCATCCGACGTAAATCCCTGTGGGTTTGCCAGAGTGTCCTCGTTCGCCTTCGCTGCGATCCCTGTAGCGATCGTCGAGTTGATCGTGGTCTCTGTCATCTGGTTGTCAGCCGGCAGATCGTACGTGCCGTTCGTCACTTGCCCACCGTCTACCGTGATCGGTGGAGAGATCTGGTAGTTCGTTCGCCACGCGAACGTCCCTGGCGAGATCTCCGTCAGGACAGGTTTTTCCGCATACAGTCGAGAGTTTGCCATCTGCGCTCCTCCTACGTCCAACGCCAACCTACAGACCACAGTCCGTAGAGAAAGGTGCCTTGGTTTCTTTTATCAACAATCATATCGTTTAGCAACTGACCCGCTTGCGCACGCCCTGGCCCTGGCCCGCTACGATCACGCACCGAAGCAAAACCAAGGTCACGCGCAATGTTTGACTGATCTTGCATCCGTTGGTTCGTGTTGAACCCGTACACCGTAAACCCCACCCCCGCCACGATGGTCGCCGCAAACACGCCAAGCGTCTCCATCATGTGCTCGTCGGCGCTGTGATCCGCCGTGTCCAGAGGCAACACCCACGCCTCGACCAGACTACTCGCCAAGATCCCCGCCTGCCCTGTGATCGCAACAGACGCACTCACTGCCCCCGGAAACGCTCCAAAATCCAAGAGCACAGTCCCCACGTTCGCAGAACCGCCCCCCGAAACGATGGACGAAGGATAAAAACCGAGCTTCGTCATGCCACCACAATCCACGCAACCTTGCTCCCGCTCACGTCTGTATCGACATAGATCGCGTTCGCGTTGCTGATGTCCACGGCGATGGCGTCCCCTCTGGCCAGAGGAAAGCCATTCGCCGCGTCCACCGTTACGCCCCCGATAAACACGGTGCCCGTGTTAGAGGCGAGCGCACGTAGTAATAGCGATTTACACGGAGTGTTCGCCAACTGCACCCGCGTCCCCGCAGTGGGAATCGTCACCTGCGCATGGGCCAACCCTGTCGGGGGAACGTCCTGTACAGGTTGTGTCGTAGTGCCTGTCGGATCGACTCGAAAGGGATCGGCTGGCGTCCCCGCCTCGACGGACCCCCCTGACGCCGACTTACGGACCGATACTCCCCATACGTGCTGAGAACCCGCGCCAGTATCGGCGTCGAACACACGCGGCACCTGCACCAACGCCCCATCACTCCCGCCTATCACAGCAGCCAGGGAAGGCAACGCCGCTGTAGGGGCGCCTGCGTACAACTCCACGGGGTCAACCACGTTGGTCGCACGCATGTCGAGCACCGCTGCCCCGCTGGTGTACGCAGAAACTCTCACCCTCACATGAGAAATACCGCCCGAGACCACAATCGTTCGAGCGGTCGATGGGTTGGGGGCGCCAAACGCCACAGACGACGTTCGAGCGCCTGTGGCGTCCTGAAACGAAGACGGCACCCAAGTTAACGACCCATCGTAGCTCACTTCCGCTACGATGGTACCAATCAACCCCCCCGCTGATAATTGAAAGCCCACCGACGACTTGCCCTCGACCGAGATGCGGACGTCCGCATCGAGCACATTCAAAGTACCTGTCGCTGTCGTATCCGCAGGCGCGTCCGTAGACGTCGGAGCGCCTGACATATTGACGACCTGCGCTCTCGCCGTGCCCTTCTCGAACACCACCGCATTAACGGAAGGAAACTCAGGCGTCGTGCCTGTCAAAGACCACGACAACTTCACCGCAGCGGCGTCCGTTAACAGCGTCGCCGTCTGCACCCCCGTTGCGGTAAACACCAGCGTCTTGACGGGACCGTACACCGTCGTCTCGTCGATGGGATCAACGGACTGCATGGTGAAGGTCAGAGAGGGTGTCGTTCCCGTGGGAGGCGTCAGGACGTTCACCACGAGCACCACAACAGGATCTTCAATCGAGTTGAGAACCAACTCACCTGGCGCTGAAACGGATGCTGCCTGTAGGACCGTGCGTAAACCCATCAGCGTATCTCCCGCCACGAAAGAGACGCCCGCGCTAACGTGGAACCCGCTGCTTCGTTCGTTGCAGCGATGGTCAAGATCTCCTGCGTCACCCCAAACGCATCCAAACGGAGTTTCCTCGCGTGATGAGTAAACAGCGAGGCAAGGTTGAAATCTCGGCCATCGTTGGTGTTAGGGAGCATCGACCGAAAAAGCGTTACGCCTCCCGAGAGCGCGGTAGCTGCCACGTCAAACTCTGCCCCAGACTCCGCATTGACAGACGCAAACCCAGCACCCGTCAGCGTGTTACCCATCACCACTCTCACCGCCATACGCGATCCCTCTGTAGACACCCCCAAAAGAGAGGGTAACAGAAGGATGCGATTGACGATCGTGTTCAGCGTCGTCTTGGGCCGAATCGAAAGAATCGGTCGCTCTGTGGTCGTCACTGATATATCTGCGGGAGTGAACGCACCAAAGGTATATTCAGGGCACTCCTGCCCGCCCTCACTGGACGCAGACCCGCAGATAAACGTCACTGACGCGCCTGTGCTCGCTATCGTGTTCTCCACGTCTGCCGCAAGAGGCAACGTCGCCGTCGCCATGTAGGGCACCGTCAACAGGTTCGCGTTCGCTGTCTCGTGAACCAAGATCCCGTTCACATAGTAGAGGATCGATCCCGCACCAAGCCACTGAAACCGAATCTCGTAGATATTCGCTTTGGTGACGTCCAGCGTGACAAGAGAAGGCCCTGTCCCGTCTAACTTATCGACACTCCACGACGCTTGGGCGGTAAGATTGTCTACTGTCGCGCCACTCGTTGAGGTGCGACGAACTACTGACAATACGGTGCCCGCGAGCTGAAAGAAAACACCGTCGCCGCTATCGAAGAATCCCCAGCGGCGCGTCTGGTTCGCCTGACCAGCATCACTATGGTAGCAACTCCAGCGAGCACTAAACCCCTTGCCACTTTGGTAGCGGTAAAAGGTATGTGTACGGAGCTGCGCACGAGACCCACTCGTCGCTGTGACTGTGAGTCGAGCTGCCTGTTGGGCGGCAATCGAAGTAACGGTGCCGCCCGTTGCGACGGATGTTCCGAACTCGTTGGCATCAATCCCGTAGCGGAAATTGAGGTCCGCAAAGGCAAAGGGAGGCGCGACACGCAGATCCCCGAACGCAGAGATAGAGAGAGGCTTTCCTCGCTCGTCATGCAGGACAACCCCTGGTTTCCCGTCTATCTCTGCGATAAAGAATCCCACTTAGGTCTCCACGAATGAGGACGAGAGGTATCGCCCCTGAGAATCCCGCGTTAACGTCTCGACGAGCTGCTGCACCTGTGCTCCCGCCCCGTTGTACTGCTTCGTTGTGATCGACGTCACCCTTCTGGATGCGTCGCGAGCCAAGATTGTCTCTCTTACCTTCGTCACTTTCGTCACGTCGGTGTACACCGTGTACGAGGTCACTCGCCCGTCTGTCGCCCGCACCACCTCCGCATAACTGGTCTCCGCGAGGTCGTGAATCAGCGAGTCAGTGGTCTCGTGCGTCGCAGGCGTAAGACCCGACCCACTCAGCCCAACCGCCACCCCCTCTTCAAAAAACCGAAACCCCTGACCCCCAACGTAGCGCATCTGGCCGTTCGACACAGGAGCAATGGCACCCGCTGGATCAAAATCAACGCCCTCATCGTCTACCTGAAGAACGCCTGGTTTACGATCCGGTGTCTGTCCCATTGGATGTCACGCCTTCCTCGTGGTCATGCGAACGCTGTTGCTTGATCGTCGGCGGTACCCGACGCCCCTCTGGATCCGCCGCAGATGCCGCCTCTTTCTCCTGCAACTTTTGGTAGCGCAACTGAGTGGTGTCTGCCTTCTTCTTCAGCGCTTCAATCATCCGCACCATCGCATCCTTGCGCCCCTGATGAATCAGGAGATCCGTGGACGCTTTCGCTCGCACCCCGTCTGCCGCCACAATCGACTTGGTCAGCCACTCCTTCAGCGCCTTTGCGAGCTCTACTGGCGGATTCTCTGCGCTCTTGATCTTCTCTAAAAGTTTCGCCAAGTCGTTCGAGTCAAGCGCCTTATTGACTGCCTGACAGATGACTTCAATCGCACTCACCACCTTGCCCGCCCCAACAACTTCCCCCTGCACCCGACTCACTTCCGCACTTACTATCGACAGTTGATCGTCGAAATCGTTGCCGATCTCCTGAATCACATGGTACTTCAACAGCTCTTTCTCCGAAGACATCTTACCTCGTATACGGGATCACGCAGATCACGTCGTTGTTTTTAATGTTGAACTCAAAACGAATCTGGCCGTTGGCCAACGACGTCCCTGGATAGTAGTCGTTGTTCGCTGCCAAGGTGGCGCCTGGTTGTTGCAGCATCCCGTTCAAGAAGAGATCATAGTCCGTCAAGAAACTCCCAATGCTCATATCAGGAAGCTGCGCATCAAGGTTCGCACCTCCACCAACGCCCCCCACATCCGTGTTTGCGGACGTGTTAGAGGTCACGTTGGCGTACACCTTGGACCGCCGCCTCGCAAGGCCGAGAGCGCGTAGAAGAGACACCTCGCCGCCGTACGCCGACTCCACGTCATCCCACTCTGCGGTGGTGTCGCTGAGCTTAATGCCCGACGTCTGTGCCCACGTCGAGCCCGCCTGGTTGCCGTCGTCGAGGTAGTATTCTCCCGCGCCAAACACCCGCAGATCCGCCGCCCCCGTCGTCTCCACCACACCCGCGTTCACGCCTACGTCGATGCGCGTCCCTCCCGTATCGAACGAAGCGCCATCGTTGAAGTCAGCTCGGGTGGTGTTGTTAATGTCGAACGAGCTGCCGTTAAACTGCACCCCGTCACCCGCCACGTTGGGCAGAATCGCCCAGATGTCCTGCGCTCCCGTCGAGTCCTGAAACGCCAGTTTGAAGGTATCGTCGATCCTCCACTCGATATTCTTCCCCGTCTGCGTGGCGGCGCCCACCTGATTGTCGATGGCCACGTCCAGCGTGACAGACACGCCCGCCGCCACGTTGTCGATGAACGTGCCTGACAAGAATGCCTGCTCTGGAATCGCGTCGAAGTTGATGCGCCGCACGTAAGCGTAATTGAAGGACTTGCCCTCGATGTCAACAATAGGACACGCTTCAAGGTCATCGTACGCTGCGTTCGGACGAACGAACGAGATCTGCGCCTGCTTCGTCAGGTCGTCGAACGTGTCTCCACTCACCACCACCGACTCTGCCTGCAAGAGCCCGTACACCGTGCGAAACGCAGACGAGATCGGGTCGCCTGTCGTGGCATCAATCACCAGCACAAGGTTCTTTGGAGAGATCGGAGAAGCGCCCGTGATCTCGTTCAGCGAGTGCGTTCCTACCACGCCAGGAAGCAAAGCAACGAGCGCCCCTAATGCCGTGCCCGCTCCCACCGCTGCGGTCTGTGCAGGCGTTTGAGAGCTCGCTGCCACCAGAATGTAAAAGTTTTCGCCCACCCCCACCGTCATGTCTGTGCCGACCTTCGCTTCGCGGAACAGAAGGCGCTTCTCTTCAATATCGTCGAGGTCGGCGTTCAGTGCTGTAATGGCACGCTTCTTGGCGTTGGTGGTCTGAATGTCGTCGAACCAGTTGCCAGCGGAGTCTGCCCAGATCATCCGCTTCATCTGCGAACGAAGGTTGTTCAGGTCTTCTTCCAACACCACCGGCGCCGACTCCATCGTCGCGCCCGCTGCCACGGTGTCATCGTACAAGTCTGAGGTACGAATCTGTGAGTCTTGTCGGAGAAAAGTGCGCGCCATTGGGAAAGCTCCTATTGGCCAGATGCTACCATCAAACGCTCGCTACACCAAGAGCACTACGTCGCCGTCTCTGTCGTAATCGTCACCGTCCCCTTCGTCACCACCTCTTCCGTACTTGGCACAAGGTTTCCGTCCACGTCCAACCGCGTACCCACTGTCGTCACGCCGCTCAAATGCCCCAAGATCACCACGTTCACGAAGTCCACACCCGAGATCGCTTTGACGGGCGTGTACAGATCTGACAGTCGCAGCGCCTTCTTCGCTGGACGCTGCCGCAATATCCCGTCCACAATGATCGCTGCCGTCGCCGCCACCGCTTGCTGCGACACGTCCGAGAGCACCCCAATCCGCAGCGAGATCACCGCAGGCAGCAACGAGTTGGCCCCCGACACCACAGAGACCACGTCAGCCGGAGAGTTGCGCGACTCCAAATCCGTTTGTAGCGCGTCTGTCAGCCCCGCCGACGGCGCTACGTAAAACCCGTCGGCGTCCAATCCAAGAATGGCCACCGTGATCAGGTTGCTCTTGCAATCTGCCGACAGGTACCGCTCCAGATGCGCGTTAATGCCGTCTAAGTTATCGTTCACGGTATCCGTGGTATCCACCACCGTGTCGTCCACAATCTGTAAATCGCTGAACAGCGCCGTCGCAGGAGACTCGGTTCCCACCTCGGACGCAATGCCCGCCCGTGCCGTCTCTAGCTGCACCAACTGACCATCCCCCGTGGTTAACCCAATCAAGACCAGAGAATCCCGCGCCGACGCAATCGACGACGCTTCAATGTCTGCCGCCGCCGAAAGAGCTGTTGCGGCCACGTTCAAGTCGTCGAAGTACGCTTTGATCGTCGCCTTCTCTGGCGCCGACGCTGACGACGCATCCACCGCCGCCTTTCCGTTGATCACAATCGACTGCATCTCAATCGCACGGTTCTTCGACGTGCGTGCGGAGCTCAACGCCGTGCTGAGACTGGCGTCTGCGGTGGTGGTGAGCGTGGCAATGCTGGATAGGATGGTAGCAATCGTAGCCAGGTACACGACCACCGCTTGCGCGTGCGCCCGTGCGCTCGCGATCGCCGCCGTAATCGTAGGATCCGTCGCCGACACCACCGTTTGAATCGCCGTCACGTACTCCTGCAACTTGAGGTCCGTAATCGCCGTGCGCGTCACGTACGCCCGCGCGAGCGCCACGCGCCCGTATACAGGCGACGAAAACCTCGTGGCCAGTGCCTCGTAATCCCCCTCTGTGATCGCCAGCTCCCGCGCCTTATGCACCCGTCCCGCGAGAGAGCGCACCCTGTCTTTCGACTCTGGACCGTCTCCCGCTTTCGACGCCTGTGGATTGCTGACCAGGAGCGCAATCTGTTGGTTGCTCACAATCAGCGGATTCGCTTCTCGCGTAATCTCCTCTTTCGCCACGCGCCCTGTCGCCCCACTCGTCACAATGTACGTCACCGCAATCGTGGCCCCCGCCGCTGGAATGTTCCCAAACACGCCGCTCCCAAACCTGAGCTTCCCCGGCGACTCCAAATAGTTCACCTCGAACGCATTATTTTGCCCGTACCGAAGCAAGTCGTCTTCCGTCCACGGCGTGCCGTTCACCTTCACCTGCACCGACCCCTGTAAGACAAACTTGCCCGTGGGCGTGCGGCGTAGCGTGAAGATCTGGTTGGGGGAACCGTCCGACACGAACGTCTCTGAGGTCGTTCTACCCTCGAAACAGGGGATCGACACCACGTCTGTTGGACCCGATAACGGCGGAAACACCACTGACTGACCCACCTCGTAAAACAAGCCACGCGGTCCCTGAAACTGAAACGGTGGGTTGATCGGCACCGCAAACGGCACAGCCACCGCGATCGACACGTTCAAGTCCACCGCTGCCGCCGTCGCCCCTCCAATCGCGTAGCCCAACTGACGCGCCAATCGCGCTATCGCCCGTGGCGTGCGCGACGTGTCCAGTAAATTATCCGACGCCCGCCGATCCAGGTAGAACGCAACATGGTTCAGCGCTTGCGTCATCACCTCCAACAGCATCACGCCCGGATCCGACGTGACGAAGTTATTGAACACGTTGCCAAACCGAGACTGTAGAAGACCCAACAAGTCGTCTAAAATCGAGTCGCCGTCCATACCCGTGAATCTGGCGAGGTTAATCTCCTGCGATACGCTCACGAATCCCTCCTATAGTCCTGGCAACGGCAGCGCAATCGTTCTCTCTTGCTTACTGAGCAGCGACACGTACGTCACGTTCACCCGCACGCGCGGATCATCCGATTGCCGCACTTCGCTTGGATCCGTTCCGTCCCCCGCCTGATACACCACAATCTCTTTCAAAATCACTCGACTCTCGTACTGCGCGACGAGAGACTGTACCGCGTGCTTCACCAGTTCGATAAACCCCTCATCGAACGTCTCGAACACCAACGCATGAAAATCGTTGCCCCTCTCGGGATGCCGCACCCGCTCGTTGAACGCAATATTAAACAGCGTAATCAAGTTCTGATCAATCAGCGCATCGTCTTCTAGCATGCCAGGAAACACGCCGTTCTTCGGCGCAAACGGAATCGCAAACCCCCGAAACAGCGCCATGACCTACTCCGTTCTGTTTCAATCCACTCCCTCATACGAGAGAGACCTACTCCGTTCTGAACTTCGACGTGGCCGCATTCGGTGGCGACGGTGGCAGGGAACGAGTCGTTAACCCTGACACCCCTGGCGGCACTCCGACGAACGGATGCGAGTGGGAGTCCAACCACGCCCGCTCTTCAGGCGCCCGCACCACGGGCACTGCCCTCGCCTGATTGCCTACCGTCACTTCTCCCGACACGTCGAAATGTACGCTCTGTGCCTTCACCTCGTACACCGTCGTCTCCACTTTCACACCGTCTTTGCCCATCGTCCACTTGTTCGAGTGCCCATCCTCCATCGTGATCGACTTCGCAGTAGCGTCCAATCGCAGCTTCACCAACGCCCCATCCAACACTACCTCGAAAGACCCGTCCGATTCAAACGTCAGCGACGCCGTCTGGCCTTTCGTTCGATCCGCCGATGCCCGGTCGTCTACGAGCGCACCTCCCAACGAACTCTGCGTCGGCGCTCTACGCTCTGTTGTCGCGTCGGGCTTATGCCATGAGATCCTCACCCGCTCGCTCCCCGGCGTATCGTCAAACACGAACGTATGACCCAACCGAGACACGAACCCCCGACGTTGCGGAATCCCCGTCGCTACGTTGTACGCAAACTCGCTCGGCACCTCTGTCTTCTGGTTTGGATACCCGTAGAACGATGGCAGGTACAACGCTGGACGCTCTGGCCGCCCCACGTCAAACATGACAAACACCGTATCGCCGCGCTCAGGGGGCCAGAAGAACCCCCTGTCCCCCGCAGCTCCCATAAACGCAGGCAGCACCCAACTACGCTGCCCCGTCATTGCTTCTCGCACGCCCGTGCGCGCCACTGCCACCTGAATCCGCCCTCGACGCTGTGGATCCTTCGTGCTCACCACCTCTGCGCGATACACGCCATAAAAGAACCCATCGTCCTCCAACCCCAACCGCCGCACCTTGTCCAACCACGCCTCAAGTTCGCTTGGCATCAGACGATCTCCTCTGCCACTACAGGCACCGTATCCTGTCCAGACAGCGCATACCCGTTCCCACCTACCGAATAATCGCCAGGAGGCGACGACGGAATCCGACCCGCTGCCTTGTCCGTCTCGAATAACTTATCTTCAAACTGCTGTACGTTCGACACCCCCGACCACACCGTCGAAAACCCGCTGCCGTTGATCGTGTGCTTGACCGTCATCGCCCCGTACTGATGGTCTAAGCGCGGTCCAAGCCCCTCGACACGCACCGTCTCTCCCGGCAGCATCGTCGGAATGCCAATCGAGGTCACTTCGATGTTAATCCCCATCGACCCCGTCCACTGCGCATACTCCGCTTGCGCCATGTCCAGCGCTCTCTGATCCGACGGATCCCCCTGAATCAGCGTCGTGCCGTCCCCTGTCTTGGGATCCGTCCCTGCCACCTCTCCCGTCGCAGGCGACTCCGCTGCACTGTCCCCCGTCCTACCCGGCGCCACAGACTGATCGTTGATAATGTGCTGTACAAACTGGCGAGACTCGTCATTGATGTCCTGAATCCGAAAGCCGCGAGAACCGCCTGGTAAGTACACCGCCATCGTCGGCGACGACACCTCCAACGCAGGAAAGTCTCCTCCAAACGCCCCCGGCGCTCCAAACAACCCGTCAGGATAATCGAAGAATCGAAACGTGCGCGTCACCTCGCCCGCCATCATCTTGTCCCGCGACACTACGAAGATCGTCGGCGTGCCTGCTTCGTCGGTGCTAATAAACGACCAACACCCCGCCTCTCGTAGCAGCTCGTTGATCTGCGACCAGTCCGACATGCCGCCAGGGTGAACTTCCATCACTTCTGCCAGCCGCCGAAACTCTGGCGTACCCACCAAGTGCGACACGTCCACCAGTAGGTTTCGCGTTCCCCGCTTCGTCGATCTCGTTGTCGTCCCAATCGTCGCGCTATTGTCCTGTACGAACGAAAGACTCGCCTGCACGAACGAAAGCGTCCCTCCCTCTAAAATCGTCTGTGCGTTCAAAGCGTCGTCGATGCCAAGCACGTTGCCCGTATTATCCACCTCTACCAACCCCGATGGTACATTGCCCACCGTCACCACCGTCGTTGGCTTATCCCCCCGCGCCAGCGCCTCCACAATCTCCAACCGCGTCCCCCGCAACACTTCCGCCTGCTGCGTGCGCAAGCTCCCGAACCCGCCTGACCCCTGTGCGTTCAGCGTGATCGAGGCATCCTGCCCCAACGACACGTCTGGCTTGAGCAAGATCCCCGCAAAGATCGGAGAAAGCACCGCCTGACCGTTCCCACCGCTGTACCCAAACTGCACCTCTATCGTCGATAGCCCCCACTCGATCACAGAGCTGTTCAAAAACGCCCTCGCGTCTAAAAAGGGTGGCGTGAGTTGCGCCCGAATCGTTGGCACGTCGCCCAACGGCAGCGTAATCTCCAACTCCGATAAGTAAGGCAGCGACGACACGCCCAGATTGATCGAATCCCGCTGCGCCGCCGACAGTTGTAATTCAGTCCACAGCGGCACACGCACCCCTCCCGGCGTCACGATCACCGCCGACATATACGGCGCGCGAAAATCGTAGGTCAACCGCTGCATCAGCGCACCGAGGCTTTCTTTGGCAGCACTTGCGTCACGTAGCGCGGCGACGGGATCCGCAGCGTGGTACCAGGCGATACCCCGAACGGCGCGAGCTCCAGGTCGTTGGCCAGCGCGATCACCCACTCGAACGCACCATCCCCATAGTACAATAACGAAAGGGTATCCAGACGATCCGCAGGCGTCACCTCGTGCGTCTCATCGTCGGGTTGCACAGGAATCTCTGGCGCGTCGAACAGATCCCAGAACACCACCCCACGCAGCGACACCGCACGACAAAACCGCAATCGACTGAACACTCCGATGTTTGCTGCCATTTACTTGCCTCGCTGCTTCTTCGGGTTAAGCGCCTCTTTCTGTACATCTGATGCGTTGCGCGCTCCCTTCGGCGCTTCCAACCGCAGCGCAATCGTTGCCAGCAGTCCTTTCATCTCCTCCACTTGGTTTTTGTAGGCATACTCGTACCAGTCGGGATTATGCGTCGCCTGAAGCATCGCCAACTGCACGTCTCCCACCTCTTCCAACCTCGTTTCAATCGGAGGCGGCAGCGGCGTTGTCGGCACTTCAGAGGCCATTGCGGCAGCTCCCAACGACTTAACGAGCGACACCTTCGCGATCACAGAGTCGATGTCCGTCCCAATCGCGTTCACCGACCCGCTCACAATGTCCAACACGTCCGACCATGTGGTGCGGAAGATCCCCTTGATCGCTTCACCGAAGGTCTTGAAATTCTCTAGCGTGTGATCTGTAAACGTCTTGGTGTCCTTGTCTACCTTGAAGTACGCCTTTTGAAACGCAATCGAGAACACCTCTTCCACTGTTTTACGGACTGGACCGTCCAGATTCTTCGCCGCCTCTCCCACCGACTTGCGAATCAGGTCCACGTTCCCCTGTAACGCCTTCTTGTCTGCCTCATCGATCGCTGCGAACGCCATTGGCTTTGCCACCTCTTTCGTCCCTCCGAAATCACCAGGAACCTTCTGCCCCCCCGCCGCTACTTTCATACCCACAATGCCCTTCCCGATTTCCCACCAATCACTTGCTTTCGTGGCAATCGTCGCGCCTGCACTGTCCAGCGCCGTCGAAGCGGCAGCTCCCACCCCGCCTGCGATAGCCGACACTCCTGGCAAGAACGTATCCGCCACGTTCGCCACAGTGGCACCCAACTCAGGCAGGTGCGACTTTAGCATGTTCAACGAGGCAGCGAAGCCCATGCTCAGCTTATCCATCGTCAGTCCTTCTGCTTCCGTAATCCTCGTCAGCTCCTCCAACGTCATGGCCGACACATCGCCTATCACTTTGCGCGTGGTCTCTACCGTGTGCGTTGCGACACGAGACGTGTCTCGACTAAACGATTGCCCAATCGCTGTCGCCGTTTCCTGCCCTTCTTTCGACAACGACCACAGATGGTTTCGATTGCCCTCGACGAGAGCAATGTTCGCGCGCCCCACCTCATCAATCAGTTCGGTAAACTTCCCTGACTTCACCGCCTGCCGCACCCGCGCCATCGCTTTCACGTTATCTTCTTTGAACTTAATCGAGGTCGCTGTCACGATATGCTGAAACTTCTGTCCATAATCGTAAAGATCGATCATCTTCTTCTTGGATTCTTCCAAGAACCCCTCTTGCCCCGCCCCCGCAAACTTAATGATCTCCCGCTGTAGTATCTCTCCCTGTCCCTCAAATTCCGCTACGATATTTCGCTGCAACGTATCCCTTAACGGGAAGTCCTTCTTTGAATTTAACCCTTGCCCCGCAAACGTCTCGTGCAGCGCATCCGCCATCGTCGTCCCCGTCTCATCGTACTTGCTCGCTTTCTTCGCCGCCTCAATCGCCGCGTCTGCTGTGGCCTTCTGCGCATCCGACACCTTGCCCGTCGCCGTGTTGATGAACGCCGCCGCCAGAATACCACCCGCCGCTGCAACCCCCAACGGTGTGCCTGTGGCCAGGGCCAGCATCGCCGCCACACGCGGATTCTCAGTCACGAAGTTCTCAACCGCCACTGCGGCTGCTTTCAGCCCCTCCTTCACCACCGTGCCAATCTTCGCTCCAATCTTCTCGCCCGCGCCCGTTGCTCCCTCGACGGCATTCTCTCCCGTCAGTCCGTTCCAAAACCCTTTCATCACCTCTTTCAACCCGCCCCAGATCTTCGCGCCCTGTTCAATCACCCAACCCACCGCAATCTGTATCCCCGTCCCAAACGCTGACCCCACGCCGTACGCGCCCTCTGGATCCTGTGTCGGATCCACGATGCCCGCGAGTTTGTCCCATAGCCCCGTACCGAACAGCACCACGCGCGGCCACACCTCCGTCGCAACAAAATTCAAGGTCCAGTCCCACGCCTTGTTGATGCCCTGCCCTACCATGTAGCCAATGTCCCGCACCTCCGACGTACCCTTCTTTGGATCCACCGCCCCCGTCAGCCCTTTCCAGAACCCCTGTGCCACGTCGAGAGACCGCGTCCACATCTCCGACAGTGCCTCTTCTGTCGTCTTGCCCTGTAAGCGAAGTTGGGCAAACCAGGCGCCCACGCCAAACAGCCCTGCCTTCATCACCCCCGACACAGAAAAGAGATCAGACACTTTGATCCCAAACTGTCCCAACGCTGCAATCGCGGGTTGCGCTGCTTCCGCCACCACGCCCATCACCGACGCAATCGGTCGCAGCTCTTTCGGGAGCAGGCCAAGCCCTCCCATCTGATGCAGCAGCGATACTTTCGAGACCAGCATGCCCAGTGGCCCGCCCTTGGCGACCACCTCTTTCATGTCGGCGTTGAACTTCTGAAACTCCTTCCCCGTCTCCTTCACGAACGTCTTCGCCTCTTTGCGCGAAATCGACCGAAAATTCATGATGAACGATTCTTTGGTGCGCTCGAACGACTCCTGTAGCGTAAATCCCGCGTTATACGTCTTCGCAATGTCTCCGAGTGAGCTCGCTGCCTTCTTCGCGCCCCCTGCCATTGCCAACGATGCGTCGTCGGCGTTGCGGAAGAACGAGACCATCATCGCTGCCTGCTCTGGCCCAAACGCCTGTCCCAACCTCGACTGAATAAACGACAGAGGCTTGTCCAGATTCTTCCCCATGCTGCGCGCTTTCGTCACCACCTGCGCCATCGTCGTCATAAACTCTGACGGACCCTGCTTCAACGAATCGACCGACAACCCCATGTCCTGAAACGAGATGCCCACCTCTTGCAACATCTGAGGCAGCTCAGTCTCCACGCCCGCAAACATATCGGCGAACTTTCCACGCGCCTCCACCATCGCACCCGCAATCCCCAACGCCATCTCTCTCGACTTACCCGCGTTCTGGTTGAAACTAAAGAACCCCTTACCGAGCACTCCCACCTGACTGGCAAAATCCGCCAGCTCTGCCTGGTTCAACTCGACGCCCATCCCGCGCGCCCGCCCGCGTATCAAGTCAATCACCTGTGGCAACGAATTGAGCGCGCCCGCCACGTCTCCTGACGTCTGGCCAAACGACACCATCGAGTTGGTTACTAACCGGAGAGATTCGTCTGAAAACTTGAACTCTTTCGTCATCGTCAGGAAGTTGTCGCGGAACGTATCGGCAGACACGCCCGTCTGCGCCGTCAGTTTGGCCAGGTCAGTGGCGCTCTTGATGCCTACCGCGCGAAACTCCTGCTGCGCCTCTGTCCACCCTCGCACCGCCAACGCTGCTTCTTCCGCACCGAGCTTCTGCCCGTATGCGATGGAAGTCGCTTGCGCACCCATCTTATTGAGCTCATCCCCCATGTAGCCAAAATTCACGAGAGACTTGCGCGCGGAGATCGACGTGGTTTGTAGTTCCGCTTCCAATCCCGTGGTGAGGTTGAGCCCAGAGTTCAAACCCTGCACCTTCTCGAACGCACCCGCCGCTCCATCCGCCAGATGATCAATCCCCCTGGACACCGCGTCTCGTAGCGCGCCCGTCAGTCCCACCGCCTTGTCTTTCAGCGCACCAATCCCGCCCGCCATCATTTTGACGGCATCCAGTCCCTTCGTTGCGAACTTTTTCGTGGTATCGAATAACTTACCAAACGCTGACTCGGAATCTTCGGCGGCAGGTTCTAGCCCGTGCTCCAACTCCTTCGTAAACTTTCCCGTCTCACTGCGTGTTCGATGCACAGAATCGAAGGCGTCCGACGACAGGGGTTCTTGGATCCTCTTGTCGCCAAACGCACTGGAGAGACCAGACACTTCCATTCGCAGGCCACTCAGCCCCATCGTGAGCTGACGTTGCGACTTAAGTGCTTTCGACGCCTCGACGCCGAGCGAGAGGCCAAGGCCAAAGTTACCGTTCAGTGCCATGCGATCCCCTTATCGACGCCGCGACTGCGCTCGCATCCGAGACGCCGCCGCCTCTTGCGCCGCCCGTCGCTTGTTTTCCAGGTCGATCTTCCATTTTACAAGGCGCTTGCGACGAGAATAGGGTATCTCTAAACAGTCTTGAGGGGAATATCCGAAGGTCTCCGCGAGGAAAGCAACTTCTTCTTCCAGCGCTTCAACACTTGAGCAGGGTAAAAAAAACCCGGTTGGTTGATTGTCATCTGGCGAGTTCTCTCATACCCGCACGGTTGCGGAATGTAATATTTCTGCTTCAACCCAACGTCGTCAAACTCCCGCACCAACTGACGCGCGTTCGGGCAAGTGGTCTCTATCGTCAAGTCCACGCCGCACTCTGGCAGGTCGTCCACCGCCATCGTGAGCTCTGTCCGATCCGCCAACGACAAGTCAAGCACGTCGTTCAGAAGCGCTGGCCTCCCATCCAAGAGCGCCAGTCGAGAGAGCATGATCTTACTGAGCTGCGCAGGATCCGTGTCTTTGATCCCGTCTCGAAAGCGCTCTTGCCTCCCCGTTGGAATGCACAGCTCTGCCACCCGTCCAGACGGCAACTGCACGGGATACACGCGCGTCATCGGATCCGCCAACGATTGTACTTTCAGATCCCCAAGGTTCAGCGTGAACGACTGCTCCTCTTCACACGCGGGGCACACCTCTAAAAAGGGGTACACATCCCCCACCGACGCCCTTCGTATCTCAATCAATAACCAGATTCGATCCCCGACCAAAAGGTCGGGCACCAGCTCGGCAATCTGACCGCGATCCGTAATCGACCCCACGCGCTGTATGCAGTTGGCGAAGATCATGTCGGCTTTGGTGATGTTGTCAATGGAGTCGTTCGAGATGATCTCTTCTTCGTGCCCTCGAATCTCTCTCACTTCGACGGCACGGTGGAGCTGACCAGACTTGTCAATCCACCCCCCTGGAAACTCTCCCTTCCGCATCGAGGGTTTTGCCTTCTCGATCTGCTCTTGCACGATCAAGCGCTCCTGCTCGCCAGACTGTCGCATCGGAGGGGGCTGCGCTTGCAAGTCAGGCGCGTAAGAAGGCGCTTGCATCGGAGGAGGCATTGGAGGCGCCTGTCTGAATAAAGGCGACGGGGTGCCCGGTGGAATCACAGGACGCGGCGCCCGATCCATTGGAGGGGGAGGCGAGCGACGCGCATCCACGGGCGGCTGAATTACTCGTTGGTATCGGGGGTCTCTAGGGTCCATTCTGTTATGTCCTTCGTCAAGGTAGAAAACCGCATCACCACTTCACCCTGATCCGTGTACTCAGGGTAAAGAATCTTCACCGCCTCCATCGCCTTGCCAGACTTCGTTGCGTCAAGGTGCAGCGGAACCCACTGATACTGACTCCACTTCACGCTGATTTGACGCACCGTGACCGTGTCTTCGGCAACGCCTGATGCTCCCACCACCCGACCATTCACCAACTTGATCGCCCTCTGATCCGCAGGGAGCAAAAACACATGGAGCGTGCTGGACTCGCGTATGTCGATACGCGCAAACATCTGCCCCAACGACTCCTTCTCTTTTCGCAGCGCTCGCTCAATCAACAGATGCGAGTGCTGGAACTCGACAATGCTCTCCACCCGCGACGCAGAGAAGTACACGTTCGCCTCTTTGCTCCACAGGATAAACCGGAAGCTGTCATACGGGTCGCTGTAACTTTTACGTGCCATCGTTTACCCCTCTTTCCGCTGATGACAATACCAACCAAGGAGCTGCGCCAAGGTGTCCACCTGTGTCTTCTTATGCTCCGCACAGCGAGCAGAGAACGATTCAAACAGAGTCACCGGCACGCGCACGTTCACTTTCACCGTGTCGAGTTCTTCCTCCACCGCGTGAAGACTCTTTGGATCCCCATGCGCTGCCCACTCTTGCATCAATTGACGAACGAGAAGAGAGAGCGCCTGTCCTGCCAACAGCGCTCGTACCATCGCAATCAACCTCGCCCCTGGAAACATCGTCAGCATCCGCTCCCCTTGCGTCGTATCGCGCCGCGTCTCGTCTCTGGCGAAAATACACGGTCGGCATAAGAGCGCCCCATTCGACACCTTCCACGTTCCTCCCGCTGCGATGGGAACCAGTAGTACGATCCGCAGTCCGTCCTCCCCTCCACAGTTCATACAGCGCTGATGCTTCGCCCAGATTTGATGCTCGAACGCCTGCTCCGGCGTCAGCACCACCCTCTTCTTCCGCTGTGCCTTCCTCTTCGCTTTTGCCATACTTACGCCCGTAAGGATACCTTTATACAAAAAAAGGGCGAAACCCGCAAGTCTCACCCTTCTCTCTCTTACAGTAGCCCGCCGTAGCGCTTACGCTCCGCTTCTACCTTTGGATCCTTCTGCTTCGGCACCAGCGGTTGCCACCCGATCTGCGCCGCCTGTACGGGCGTGACCAGTTGCGGACGTCGCAGCATGCCTCCCATCGGCACTTCGACCGGCCCCGCGTTCCCGCTCGTTGTTGCGCCAGACACCGTCGCTTCTCGTACCAGAGGAGACCATAATTTCATCGCACACCTCCTATGCCGCCAACGCCACTTCTTCCACGGATTCTGGCGTAATCTCCAACTCTGCGATAGAGATTTCTGCGCTCTTGGCATCGAAATCTCCCCCCGCCTTCCACTGCGACGGAATACAACCCGTCAGCACCCACGCCTTTGCCGGAATCCGCGCTTTGAACTCGAACGCGCCACCCTCCAGTGCGTTCAATACAGGCACTCCCACGACTGCCGCCGTCCGAATGCCTCCTGTGATCGACGGCGCCGATGCCACTGCCGCCGCTGCCAACCCCGCTGCAAACGCAGTAAAGGCCAGACCTTCCGCAAACTCTCTCGTCGGTCCAGGGGTGTGCGCCAAAAACTGAATGAGAAGGAGCGTGCGTCGATACGTGGGACCACCCACCTCAAACCGAAAGAGCGAGTTGGGTCGGCCTCCCGTGTCCCCGAACACCGCTGCCATTGCCCACCGATAAAAATCGCTGTCGTACGCCGTCACGCCGCGCGCCAACTTAATCGCCGACACCTTGGCGCCTGTCACTACGCTCCGCTTGAACGGCCAATTGCCGTCGGGCACTTCTTTCAGCTCCAGTTGAATCTCTGGCGAAGAGATCGACGAGAACCCTGCCATTGGAACAAAAAGTGGGGTCGAGAGGGTGCCAATGGGTGCGAGGTCCATCAGCCAAAAGGCGTGCTCTTGCAGGTAATCAGTGAGTGGGCCACGAGACATCAGGCGGGCACGGGCAATTCTTCCGACTGGAAATACTCATAGACGAGCGTGCCCTCCATGATCGAAATGTCGGCGCTCGTCGCATCGAAGTCGCCCGCGACTTTGAAGGTGGACGGCCAGCACTCGAAACAGTGGTAGATCTTGCCAGGAGACGAGACGTCGATGTTCACCTGATTCTGCGTGGCGTTCGGTGCTCTGGTCAGCGCGGTGTCGCGATGAAAGTGTAGGATCTCAAAGTCGTCGCGATAATTTCCCGCGCCTTCCATGATGACCATCATGTACTCGGCGAACGAGTTGTCACGCCGCGCCACGCCGCGCTGAAACGTGATGTCTTCCATCGTTGGAATACCAGGGTACTTGCGCGTGTAGTTGAAGGTACCCTCGCGATACTCGACGGGATCCACAGACACCGACGGCGAAGACATCTGGGAAAACCCAGCTTCGCCCACCTGTTGCCCCACGCCGTTCACGCCAAAATCAATGTCGCCAGGGCGCGCAAACCGGGGGATCGGACCGACGGTACGCATCATAAATCGGCAGTTCTGAAAGAAATCGGTTTTTACAGCTCTCGCCATGACGATTCTCCACCTACGCGAACGTACCCGCGTCTCGGTTCCAAGAGATACAAAGCCTACGCTTAGAGCTCGCGACGACCCATGATGAACAACTCGCCCGCAATCGCGTCGTGCGACCGACGCGCGAACAGGCCAAGCATCGCACCAGGAGACAGCACCGTCGTCGCAAGGAACGTCGCTGACATCGGGTTACGCCCCGCAACCACCGCGTCCACCTGCGCACCCAACGTGCCGCCACCGCCCGCAACGTCACGCACCTGCACGTTACGCCCTGCCAACGCGCCAGCACTCACCATCAGGTAAGCGTCGGTGATGCGGAGCTTATAGGGCAGCGTGTTGACGGCGTAGATCGTCACGTCGTCCGCCGCCGCTGCCATCCCCGCCACCAATGGCTTGCGGATCTCAATGATCGGCGAGTCAAGCGCAGCAGCATCCACGGGCATCATGTCACCCGCCTGAATCGCGTCGGGCGGGATCAAGAACTTCTTTTCTGCGGTCGAGTACACCACCGCAATCGACACTTTACCCAAAGACTCTAAAGTCAAGAGCCCTGTCATCGCAGGCAGATCCGACGCCTTAAACTGCGACGTCACGATCGTCTCGCCGGGGGCAATCGCTCGGTTAAACTCTCGAATCGGCTCAGGCGCAGTGCCCACTACGGCTAACGAAACAACTGTGAGTTGCATCCACGTCTCCTTGTTCGCAGCTCTCGAAAGAGAGCATCAACTTTTCTTTAAGCTACCTGGCTCACTTGCGAGACGCGGAACTCCACGTCCTCCGCAGGCGTCGGCCCTGCTACCGTTAACTCTACCACAACCTTCTCGCTGTCCGCATCGTTGTTGGTGTCGTCCACCACCACCGTAAACGCCTCTTCAGGGCGAGATCCCTTCAAGAGCCCCTGGTTAAACAGCCCCTTCAGGAAGGCGTTGAGCTGACCGCGAATCCGACTCCACAGCGCAGGACCGTTGTTCTCGAACACGATCCAGAACGTCGAGTTGTAAATCGACCGCTCAATAAACATGAACAACCGACGCCGCGATACGAAGCGCCATGAAGACTGGTTCGAGATCGTGCGTGCTCCCCACACGCATAACCCCGTCTCTTCTCCGTCGCGTAGCGCGTTGATCTTGTTCTCGAACACCAAGCCGATGTCTCCGATCGACGGTGACACCTCCAACTCGCGCACGTTGTTCAAGAGACCGTCCACTGTGCCTGCTGGTGCTTTCGATACGCCGCGCGTGCGGTCTGTGCGCGCGTAAATACCCGCAACGTGACCAATGGCAGGCATCGTAAACAAGCTGCCGTTGGTCAGTGGGTCCGGCACTCTGACCCAAGGCCAGTATAGCGCTGCCCACTTGCTGTAGCGCGCCAAGTCGAAGCGGAACCAGTCCACCGCCTCTTGCGCATCCAGCCCTTGCGGCGTCGCCAAGATGATAAAGCGGTCTCCTCCATGCGGTAAGGTCGCACGGTAGTCGGCGTAGTCCAAGAGATCGCCAGTAATGACCACGTCTCCGGCAAAGTCCAAGACGACCACCTGCATCAGCGACGACAAGCGATCCAGGGCGTAAATCCCAGAATAGGTGGTCTGTAACGCAGGCGCCGTCAACTGATTGCGACCGTAGTTGGTGGCATCGAAGGTGCCGTCGGTCCCCTGCGTGTACGCCAAGGTCGTGTCGCCGAAGCGCTCCTGATGCACAGTCTCCAGTGCCGCAGAGTAGTACGACGCCAACACCAACGTACCCACCTTAATGGGATGTAAGGTCTTGAAGTTAAACGCCCCTGTCGCGTACGACATGGTGTTCGGCGCCAAGGTCTCCGCGCCCACGGTGACAGCGGTGGCATACGCCGTGTCCAAGTGACCCGTAAAGTTGCCGTTGCCGTCCTCGCGAATGGTCTTGACCAGACCGTCTGTCGCCGACGTGTACGTGATGACCACAGAGCGCTTGGCAATGGTGGCGCCAAACAACAAAAACCCGCCGCCCGCTGCCGCCGACGTCACCACCTGATTGCCCACCACTTCGTCACCACCCGCCAGCACATGCGAGCGAGCAACGCCTGCGAGCTGACCAGGCGCTTCGTCGGCGCCAGGGAGCTGCACAGAAGTGAGGTCAGAGAGGTCGTTCAGCATCGTTCCAAAGAAGTCAGCGCTGAGTGGATCCGCAAAGTCCACTTCGTCGATCGTCTCTTTGAGGTCAAACAACCCCGTATCGGCGTTGCGCAGATAAATCGACACGTCAAAGCGAGAAAAAGACGCGGTGGCCGCGTCGAAAAAGTCTTTCGACCCCTGAAGGTCCAAGCGCAGATCGTTGCCCCACGCCCCCGTAGACTCGGGATCCAGATCCCACGCATGAATGGTGTAGACCACAAGCAACCGCGCCCCATCATGCGGCACAGAGGCCAGTACCGTCGTAAACGAGTAGGCGCCCGTGTTGTAGTCAAGGGCACCCGCGCCCGTCAGGATGAGACCCGCAGGCAGCACGCCCGCACCATCGTCTGTCAGGGTGCGCGTGGTCGTCGCCTTGGTGTAGTCTGCCGTGATGGTGTTTGCCACGGCATCCACGGCGGCAGTCGTGAGGAGCGAAAAATAGCCTGTTCTGCGATCAAAAATAATCGTGCCGTCAGCGTTCGTCGCCGTGACGATTGGTCCTGACGACGCCCCTGGAATCGTCAGCGTCTTGGCGACTGGACCCACGATCGACCAGTGAAACACCACGTCTACGGCGCCAGACACCACCACGTCCAGCGCGGGATCTGTCGGGCGTCGAGAGGCGTCAAACACGCCTGCCGACGTACCGCCAAAGTCCGCAGGGTCTAAGCGGCCCTCGAACTTCGTCTTGACGCCGTCGCCTAATAAGTTGGTAGTGCCGTTGCGCTGCTTCGTCTGCACCGCCAGCGCCGCTGCTCCCGTCGCGCGCCAACGAAACGTCAGCGACGATGGGCGAATGGGAGAGTCTCCCCCGTTCACTTTGAGCTGTGTGGTAAGTGCTGTCTTGGCGAACGCCGCTGTTAAACCGTCGCCCGCTTCCACCGATTGATCGGTAGTAACAGAGCGGATCTTGGCGTCGGCAGCAATGGCATCGGCGGGCGGCGTACGAACGATGACAGCGCGCTGCCCTCCGTTCGAGTAATAACCGATAAGACCATGCCCCACGAGAGAGTCTCGGATGGGAGGGCCAAAGCGACGCACTGCCTGTTGGTAATTGGTAACGATCGTCGCTTTGTTCGACGGTCCTCGCTGCGTGTAGCCCAAGAAGGCGGCGGTCGCCGTCGAGACTTCTTGGATAACCTGCACCGCTGCTTCTTGCTCGTTGATATAGATGCCAGGAGCTCGTCCCATCGGTACTCTCTCTTCGGCGGGCTGTGCCCGGTTAGGTGCGCGTCACCCGACGACCTTTCGCCGGTTTCGCTGCGGTAGACTCCTCGGCTGAAGAGTCTGGTACGTCCGAAGATAAAGTCGGTGCTTCCACCGATAGGTCTGCGTCTTGCACCGATGCCCTCCATCGAAGGACACCTTTGCGACGATACGTCTGAATCATCCCCACCCCTTCATCCGAAGGGTCCACATGCACCCAACGGTGCGAAGGGAAAGAAACGGAGCGCTTGCTCTCTGGTATAGAGACCGAGATCAACGCCCTCGTAGTGTTATAATATTCTGCCATCGTTGTCCACCTTACTCTATTTCCGTCAATGTGACAACGGGGCGCTGCGTCACCGCCGTGTGTTTTGTCGGTTCAAACAAGTCCAGCTCTCCATGCACCGTCACAGAGAGCGAGTGACCACCCGACCGACTGGCCACGTCCAACAACTCCGACAGGTTGCCCGCGCCGCCCGTCTCTGCGGTGTACCAACGATAGTCACCCACCGAATCCTTCACCCGCACTGCGGTGTTGGGCTGATAGATGCGTTTCATCGCCATAATCATCGACGACGCCTCCGACTGATGACGCGCCATCGCCGTAAACGAGTACGTAATGACGTGAGGCACCGCAGCTTGCTTCTCTTCGTACCTGCGATACCCTTTCGCGCCCTCCACCGTGACCTCCTGCGTACCACGCGCGGGCGCGCGATACTCGATGGTCCCTGGATGATACCGCGAAAACTCCACGTCAAAATCGTCGCGCGTCACGGCAATCGTCGGCACTCGGTACTTGACGAACACGTCTTCGGGATTGCCGTGGACAACAATGATCCCTTCCTGCCCTGGCGGCGGCGCAACATTCGGGATCTTCCACTGATACAACCCCTTGAAAATCACCAGAGGAAACCGCGCGGGGTCCACCGCTCCCAACGTCTCGATAATCCCAATGTCAAAGTCTTCAATGCTGACCTCGCCATTGGGCTCGGCGCCATGCGCCCGACGCTGATAAGGAGTGAGCACCATGCGGATCCTCTGTTATTCGCCTGCCTCCGACGCGGCGCCCGCCTCTTGCATGACGTAACCGCCAAAGTGGATGCCCTTCGCCGCTGCCATCCAGGCGACGACGTCCTCTTCGGTCGATTCTTCAGAGACGGGCTCAGGGCACTCGCCGCTCTCAAAGCAGGAGTCGGCGACGTCGTAGATAAACTCGTACACGTCCTCTTCGGTCTCAAAGTCGAAGTCCTGCATCAAGCGCATGGCGATGTCTTCGATGTACTTGTCGTACTCGTCGAACACAGGGCTGATGTTGACCGCTCCACCCACGCCTGGTTCGCTGCTGTGGTGCGACGGTTGATCCATCGGCATGTCTTCAAAGTCGTACTGCTCGTCGAGGTAGGGCTCCGCTTTGAGCGTCTCTCTCGTCTCCTGTAACTCTCGCTCCATCACAGCATCCATGCTGCCTCCTAAGTGACTCTGCCCAATCGGCGCTGAAAAAATACCAGAGATCGCAAGAGAGATCCACCTATCCGCCGTTCCACAGGTGGCCCCCGTCGCCATGCAATCGACGATGGATTCACAAGATCCTGAACCCGTCTACTCCGAAGAATACCCGAAAACCCACGAGTTACAAGAGCGCGCAGCGCTGGGCGTACATGCGCCTTTCGATGTCCACCCCCAAGACCCCATTCTAAGCGCATTCCCTCGAACGCCACGTCAGGCACCGCTTTCGCGCTCGACTCGTCTAACGCAGTCATCGTCTTACGCGCAGACCGATACCCCGCCTCTGTCAAGAGCGGTTGCCACGTCTTTTGTTCTTCTTGACGCAGCGTGCGGACCTTCTTCGCCTCTTCCGTCGAGACTTTCCTTGAAATCACTTGCGCCATCTTGCGCGGAGGATAGAACGGAAGCGTGTCTGTCGTCCACGGAGAAAACGAAGACAAGACACGCAGCTCAGGATGCGTAATCAAAAACCGCTGCACAGGACGAACAATCAGCAGGGTGCGCTTCGTATCCAGCGTGCGCACCCGCGTCGCTCGCGCGCTCGCATACACCGCGTACCCAGACACGTCCTCATCCTGCACGTAACGACCCACCCTCCATGATTTTCTATAGGTGCGAAACCCGTTCGGAATCCGACGCAGCACGTCACGCTGAAAGTGTCTGGCGCCTCGCTGCGCAATCGTCTCGCCCAACACCATCATGCGACGGTACAGCGTCTTGACCCACTTGGCGTATTGCGCATCGTCAAGCGTTACCGTCCACATTTTTTGGCTCGCTCTTCCGCTTTATAGGCGTCCTCTGTTGCCCACTCCGCTTCTGTCTCTGCCATGACTTGCGCCAGCGTCTTCGGTGGCAGCGGCACAGCTCCTTCCCCCTGCTTCTGTATCAGCGTCAGTGGTTGCCTAGTCTCAATCGTTCTCCCCTGGCTTAAATGAACCTTGACGGGGCCTAGCGTCACCAACAACGCAACGTGCTTCTTACACACACCCAACTTACGCTCTTCGTAAGGCACCCGCACTGCCCCCGCTGTCGGAGGTTCTCCACAGACAAAGCAGTAGCGCTCCATGTCAGTGATGGATCCGCTGTACAATGGAAACGCGAGTTTTGCCATTGGACCGCCGCACGGTAACAACGCCGTACACGTCTGGAGTCCTCTGGCCTGCCCCTCCCAAAACCGCTTGCATGTGGCGCAGACGAACGACACACCCCCTGCCATCGCCTCTCGTACTGTCATCGCTCACTCACTACGTTCAAGCGACGTTCTGGCGTGTACCCAGAGTCGCGTCGCAGACTGATCGTAAACCCGACAAACTCTGGCGTGTCGAACAAATGCCCGTCATCGTCGGAGTCCACCACGTCAAAGTAATAGGACATCTTCGGAATCTTATCTCCCACCGAATCTTCATCAGCGCCCTGAAAGAACGGTGTGTTCCACACGAGCAACACGTCGCCCTCTTTCGGCTGTGGCGCGTGCTCCTTCTCAATCTCCAACCTGGCAATCCACGCCTGCGAATCGTACGAGCGCGTAAACCCCTCTACCCGAATGGTCGGTACCGAGTCCGTCCAGGCGAACCACCCCTTTAACTTCCACGGACCTCGAAACACGCGCCCTTCAGGGAGCGGTTCACCATACGCCGGATGAATGGTCGTCGCGTCTAAAATCTGCGAATAGAACTGAATCTCAGTGCCCGCTGAACGCGAGTGCTCGTAGGCCACACAATCGAACTCAGGACGATCGAACGCGGTTAACGCAAACGGTTCCCCCGCTTCTTTCGAGCGGATCCGACCAGGGGCGTACTTCGGGGCAGGAAACTTACGAGGGCGACTTGGATGAAACGTCATCCTGTCTCCTAAAGGCGCGGAGACCCCTGCCTTTAGGCATGGGGAGGAAGCGCCGTCCGAAGGCCATATTGATAGCCATCGTTCCTCGTTAAAAGAGTGATGTATTTATGCGAGATTCCCTGCACCACCTCGCGGGCGGTCTGGATATTAAACGAGCCCGTGGCTCGGATGGCCACGCGCCCGACGTAGGTACCACCGACGATTGCGGTAGAGAGTCTCTCGTGTGCCGTTTCGGCCAGTCGTGGCACCGTCCTGACCCGGCTTGTCTGCTCACACGAGTTCCAGCGGGCAGGACTGAGGAAGCATCCTGCCGTAGTTCTTTTGCCTTCTCTCCAACGTAGCCAGTCTCAAGCGCTTCGCCTAAGCTCAACTGGCTTTCCCTGGTCAACATGGCTTAAAAGTCTCCTTTCAAGCCCCCGCCTTTAGGCGTGGGGTCTTTTGACGTTAGCCCACCAGTATCGCGAACGGCGCGCTGGACTGCTTAATCTCGACGTCCAAGGCGTCCATCATGCCCTGTGCGCGATCAATCAAGAGCTGCCCGTTCAACTGCACGGTGCCCTGTGCCGTGGGATAGCTGTCGTACTTGGTGCGGATCATCCCCAGATCCATCATCGCAAACGCCAGCGCGTACTTCTTTAGCATCTCGTGATCCCTTACGGGAATCTGCTCAATCGTAAAGTTCTTCGTGGTGTATTCAATCTTCGCCGTACCACCAACCAGGGGAGGCGGCGACACAATCAGCTTGTTCCCCACCTGATACCACGTTGGGTCGTTCGACGACGCCCGCCGCGCCATCTCGCCGTACTGCTGCAACTGTAGAATGTTCGAGTACGGCAGCGACGTGGGAGAATGCCACGCCCGACCCACGGGAAACGCTTGCTGCTCTGGCAAGAACCACGAGTAGGGTTCGTATAGATAGGCGAGCGGCGTCCCACTATCAGCGGGCAGCGCCACGTCCGAGATCGCGTTCACGTCGGAGGGCAGCGTATATTCTGTCTGCCCCGCCACGATAGAGAGCGACGACGTGACCGTCACCCCCTTGCGGACCAAGTACCACTGATACGCCGCGTCGATGGCGTCGTTATAGTGGTCTTCGGAGAGCTCAACCTTCTGGACAGGTTCGCCCAATCGCTTGGCAATCCAGTCCTTCAGCGCCTCGCGATCCAACAATGTCGATGCGCCCATGTTAGCGCTTCCTCCGTCGCTCTAAGGCAACGGTCTTTACCCCAACAACTGCGTCCTGCCTTTGGAATCCTTGATCTCCATCAACCCGCACTTGGGGCACTTTACTTTGGTGTTGCCGTTGCCAAGAGACTCGGTGAGCAGTTGCGTCTTACACTTTGGACAGTCCATCTTTCACCTCTTTAACTTTACCTTCTTTTGCGACGCATGGCTAACCTTCACGGGCGCAGAAGGCATCGGCGCAGACCCACCCAGCTCCCCGCCCTCTGGCATCGGCGACTCACGAGACTCCAACGACTCGTCCACCAACGCCGCCACGCTCACTTGCTCCACCGCATCTTGTGGAGCGGTCAATGGTTCTGTCAGGGGAAGGTCTTCGGGTCGCTGCACCTCATCCACCAACGACACGAAGTGCTCCACCGCGCCCTCTGGCCTTGGCAACTCGTCTGCTGGCGCAAGATCAATGACGATCGGCGGAACCACTGGGCGAACATCAATCACAGTGGTGACGACTTGCGGAACTACCGCGTCGGGAATCGAGGGCAGCTCTTCCATCAGGGTCGGAAACAACACCGCGTACGCCTCGCCGTGGTACTCGCATCCAGGCGCAAGACGCTGTCCCTTGAACGAGACGATGCTAACTCCCGGTCTCAGGCGGAAAACTCGCATGGTTGCCTCCCTCGAATGGTTCTCCCAATTTATCCAACACGGTGATCGTGACGGTGCGCATCTCCTGATGCAGCGTCGCCAACCGCCGATGCAACTCCACCGCCTCCCCTTCCATCATCGCCAACTGATGCAGCGCATCCTTGACCACCGACAGATCCCCCTCCACGCGCGTCAAGAGCGCAATGGACGGACTTGGCGGCGTGGGCATGGGGTCAGGCGCTCTCTCGGGTTCAGGCGCGTATTGCGGAGCAACGTCGGGGGTGTGCGGTGGATACACCCCGTTTGCCACTTTCGGCGCCACCCCTGGCACCGCTCCCGACTGAAACAATTCACTCAACACAGACCGCAAACGATTGGGCTTCTCCATGTCATGTCTCCTTCTATGTCCGTTCTGTCAGATACTCCACAGCGAATTTGTTCTCTACCAACCACTTGTTAATGTCAAGAATCGTGCCCGCCTCGTTGACCCGCACCCACGCCAACCACCTTCCGTACTTGTCCTGACCAATGCTCTCTACCTCAATCGGCCCCAACGACAGCAACCGAATCAGCTCCGCTTTCGCAGCTTCCCCCGCTGCTTTCGTCGCACCATGCACCTCTGGCGTGTTGATGCCCGCCAAGCGGAAGCGGATCACTGCCTCCCTGTCCAACGAGAGATACTCTTTGACGTGAAACCCAAAATCAAACGTGAACGTGTTGGAAGATCCCACCCGAAAGTCCACGGTGTCGCCGTCCACAACACGAATCACTTCGCGCACTTGATAGACGTATCTTTTTTTCTCACTCATGCTGCCACCCTAACACGATTGCGCCACGAAAAAAAGAGGTGCATCCTACCGACAGACCTTGACCTTGCCAGGAGACACCATGACCTTTCCAAAACCGCCCACCCTCAAGAGTGGCGCCGAAGAGACTTTCTTCACTCAGCTCAAACTTCGTCAGCTCCCTCTCCCCACGCGCGAGCATAAATTCGACGACGCCCGCAAGTGGCGCTTCGACTTTGCGTGGGTGGAGCAGAAACTCGCCGTCGAGATTGAAGGCGGGATCTCCTACTTGAAGCAAGGGCGACACACCCGCCCCGAAGGCTTCGAGAACGACTGCCGCAAGTATAATAATGCCGCGCTTGCGGGCTGGCGTGTCCTTCGTTTTTCTTCGCAGATGGTCACGAAAGGCGAAGCAATCGCTACCATCGAAAGCGTGCTGTCATGTGGAGTCTAAACGACAAGAGCTCTCTCGTGGAAATTGCTCTCGCTGGCCTCAAGACCAAACCAGAGACACGAGACATCGCTGTTGGCGTTCTGAACGCTGCCTTCACTGCGGAACTGCCTTCCCCTCACGTCGCGTCATTGGATGACGAGCTCCGACTCACGTTCGATTACGAGAAAGTCCACTTTGACATCGGCGGCAACGACCCACGCTATCCGAATGCCAACCTGATCTTGATCCTTACGAATATCTCACAGGGGAAACTGGACTTTTACTACTGCGTCGCCACGTCCAGTCCAGACGCCATTCGCGCCGCTGTGCAATCCGCAAAGAAGTGGATCACCAAAGAAATGTTCGAGCTGCCTGACGGGTTTGTCTTAGACAAGACGTAGCCTGCGCTCTCGGGCGTAACAGGCGTCGCACATGCCCTTCCGATACGCCACCCTGCCACAGACACACGCTCCCGTGCTCTTGCGCTCGTAGGTGGGTTTTGAGCGGCGTAGACGGTTGTAGCACGCCGTACAGAGTCCCTGTGCCAAGATCGGCGCCTTGCCGCACCCACAGACCGTGCCCTCTCCCGTGCTGCGCCCGTGCGCGTCCCAAAAGCACACCTCGCACTTGCCCTGCTTCGTTGCCAGCGCCCCACACCCACACCGCACCCCCTCAAACGACCCCTCAATTTCTTTCATGGATTGCCAAACCAAAAACCGATCCTCGTTACGCAAGTGCTCAGGCGACGCCTCGTACAACCACCGCCCCACCCGCACCGCATTCACGCACCCATACCCTACCGCGTACCACTCTTGCTCCTTCGCGTTCTTGTTGTACTTCACAACCACACGCGGGATGCCCTCGACTCTCTGCTCCAACTCTGCCCGCACCCGTTCCACGAACGACTTCGTCTGCGACGTGTAAGACACCTTGAACTCAGGACGTGCGTACTCCGCTCCCTTTCGCTTCTTCGCGATCGACAAAGACCCGTCTGTGTCCCAAAGACCACGAAGAAAATGGACAACAAGGTCCGTGGGCAAATCTTTGGGCCACACCAACGACGCAGACTTCGGGCCATAAATCCCAAACTGATCTCGCATCCTCTCTACAAACAATTTCGAGCCCTCCCCTGCCTGATAGGTACCAGGAGACCGCTTAAACTCCTGCGGAGTCTTCTCACTCCTCATCACCGCAAGCCACCGCGTTACGGTGCTGATCGATCCGCAGATGACGACTCGATAATCGCCTTTACCCACAAACACACAGCCGTCGCCGTACAACGCGCCCAGCCACCAAGCGAGTTCTGGCGTCCACGTATCAAGCCACGAAAAATCAAGTTGTCGAATAGAATGGTGCATCGAAACCTCCCTGTGTCCCCACAGAAAGGTTTGATGCTGTGACCGTAGAATGTCAAGAGGTAGTCAGCGGAAGAAGGTTGAATTATAGATTGTTTACGCGCACTTGCCCATAAAAATCACTCCGAGTGAGCTTCTTGGCATACCTTGTGCGAAGACCCTTGCGGTAGGTGAAGTCATTGGGGTCGAGCATCAGCGGAGTGACCTGGAGCCCTATATAGGGAGCTAGCACATAGCCGGCGTCCAAGAAGGAGCTGCCTTTTAGGCCCATGAGGATCATGTCGCGGGCGAAGAAGGGGTCTTCGTACACGGTCCAGCGGTTCATCAGGGTGCCGGTGCGGTAGATGCCAAACTGCCCGTGCTGTGTGAGCGGGCGAGGCATGTCCATGCCGGTGTTCTGCGGGTCGCCGGAGACCCAGATCGGGCGATAGTCGCCGTGTGTGGTGAGCTGCGTCAGGAGAGCGCTCACGTAGGGCGACGTGACCATCCAGTTGGCGGGGGCGCGGAGCGTCTTGGCGTGGATGGTGTTGGCGACGGTGGCTAAGACCGTGAGGATCGAGCGGAAGTGATCCAGCTCGTTGATCGCCGACGGGGCGATGCGATCAAAGGATCCTGTGGTGCCTGTGGAGTTGGCGAAGAGATCGTTGATGACCTCGCGGTCGATCTCTAAGGCGATCTCCAACGACACCTGTGCGACCATCTCGGCTTCAGCGTCGATGCCGTGGAAGGCGCGAAGGTCTTCAGCGGCTTCGGACGACCACAGCGCCTTGAGGCGGCGGGGGAGCGCTTCGACAGGCGCCTTCTTGACGTCGAGCTGCACTTGCGGGATGCGGCTGTTGAACTCGCCGTCGTACGAGTAGTACGCGAGGATCTTGTTACCCAGCGCTGGGATGTTCTGAAAACGGAACGAAGCGATGGCGCCGCTCTCGTACGCGATCATGCCATCGGTGTTGGCGCCTGCGGGGTCGAACGTAAAGGCGTTGTTGCCGTCGTCGGTGGCCACCTGTACGTCTGCGCCTGCGGGCGTCACCTCTTTAATCTGGAGGCGGTACCCTCGGGTGAGGTCGAGCTTGCGCACGGGGTACCAGTTGAGGCCCAACGAGATCTTGTTGCCCATCGCACCACCGAAGTTGGTGCCGTCGCCAGTGGTCAGGATCTCGCCGTTGACCGACTCGGACGAGTAGTCGCGGTCAAACTGCGTACCGGGGAACGGGGTGCCTGCGATGGTCTGGCCTTTGGTGCTTCCGTAGAGGAAGTCGAGGTAGAAGATCGCGGCGACGGGCGCGGTGATCGCCTGGATGGAGACCAGCTCGTGCGAGACCAGCCCTGGCCACGCGCGGCGCAGCACGGGAAAGATGTACTTTTGAAACGCGCCGACGTTGGCCGCTCTAGTCTCTTCGTTGAGAGACAAGAGATGCTGCATCTGGTTCTCCATCAGGATGGCGGTGACGCCTCTGATGTACTGCTGATGCTCGGTGTAACCGGGGATGCCCTCTAACATGCGAGACCACTTATGGGCGAGGGCGCCCATAAAGCCTTTGTCAAGGAGAGGGTTTGGCGCATAGGCGGCGCCTTGACCCTGCATCACCTGCGGGTAAACGCCGTAGCCAGCACCACCATTCTCCATCATGCCTGCCTGACGTTGTAGCATTGAGCGTGCGTCGTACATCTGTCCTCCTTCAAGGATTGTTACTGCTTACTATCTGGGACTCCGCACACCCGCCAGATACTCTATCTCAGAGGTGGATGCGCCAAGACCGGGCTGTACCGGCAACGCGCGAGGGTTCCCGCGCTCTTCGTCATTTGGGGTATAGGTCCGTCCGGCTCTCGACAAGTGAGCGGCTTTCGATCGCAGCGTCGCCATTGACTCGCGCGTCGGTTGTCGGGATCCAATCGCTTCGGCAATCTGCTCTGGCGTCTTGGCGTTCATCACCCGACGGAGCTGAGCCCCTTGCGGATGCTCCGCAATGGTTCGCTCCGCTTGCACCTGTTCCGCCAACTGTCGGTTCGCTTCCATCAGCTCGTTGTTCGACTGCTGCGAAAGGTCCAACGCAGCGTGCAACCGATTCAACTGTTGATCACGCTCTTCGGCTTCTTGTGCTTGCAACCGACGCTCTTGTTCGCGTCGCGTCATCTCCAACCGCTCTTGACGAGCTCTCTCCTCTGCACGCGCCTGCTCTTCCTGACGCTTGCGCGCAACGTCTTCTTGGATCGACGCCAGCTTCTCCTGAAGCGCAGCGAGCGATCCGTACTGAGTCAAGTCTCCTAAGATCCTCTCGATAAACTGACGATCAGGATCTTGACCAATGTTCTTCTCTAAAAAATACGAGAAGGTGGCAAGTTGTGCGGCTTCCGCTAAGGTGTCGCACTCCTCTTCCAACTCTCGCTGCGAATCTTCCAACTGCGCGATCTTCTGTCGCAGCTCAGCGATCTCCGCGTCCTTCTGCTGAAAGATCGTGGATTCGTTCACCTGATACGGTGCGAGCAACGCCAACACCTGCTGTAGCGTGGTGCGAGAACCCGCCACCGACGGATCCGCCAACAGCTCCGCTCTCACACGCTGCTCCGTCACGGAACGCAACTTCTCCACTTCGTTTCTTACCTGAAGGGAGAAAGAGCTGCGGAGTTCTTCCGCAAGGGTGTTCGAGAGTGGCCGAGAGGTCGTGCTCGGCAGACTGGTCTGCACCGTAGACTCCAGAATCACTGGCTCACTGCGCAGCGGGACGCCCTCGAAATACGCTTTGGGGTGCGCGCCGCGATAGGCGGGGTCGGCCACGAAGTCGAACGCCTGAAACCCGAAGTCGCTCTCGTTGACGCGGAACGTACCGTCTTCGAGCTCTTGCAGCGAGCCAAAGCCACGAGTCGATACGCCGGGGTTGCCCCCTGACTCGTAGATGCCCATCAAGTCGCGCCCACGACTCGTTGGCATGATCACACACTCGCCGTAGATCTCGTTTCCTTTGATCTCTAAGGCAGTGGTGTAGTGCGACGCGCGCTGCAACAGCGTTTGTCCGTCCGCCGGATGGTCCAGCTCTCCAAACAGGGAGCGCTGCTGAATCAGCGGCGCCACCTCTTGCACGGTGCGCTCCCACAACTTCTTGCCGTACCGTCGCTTGTTGGCGGTCGGATCCTCGATGACGGCGACTGGACCCTTCACAATCATCTTTTTGGCGTGCGGAGGCAGCGGTTGACCTTCAGCCTCGGATAAGAACTTCGCCTCTTGCGGCGTCAGCTCAATCCGCTCTTTGATCTCCCACCGACCCGTACCGCTGTAGACTTCTTGTAATAAGATCCGCTCTGCCATCTGCTGTCTCCTAATATCGCCGCCAACGAAACTTCCCGCGAAAGATAGAGCGACCGATCGACGACGTGCTGCGCTGTAGCACCCGTCTCACCTTCCGCTTCGGAAGGTTCCGACGCTCAAACCCAAGAACCTCTCGACGACCCGACGAATATCCCGTCCGACGGATCCGAGGTTCTTCGGTTATTGGCCCTTTGGGTCGGCACTCGCCGCGTACTGCGCCTTCAGCTCGTCGTGCAACTCCATGCCTTCAGAGACCGCTGCGATCATCGAGTTGAAGTCCTCGCGCATCTGCGGCGTCAAAGGAGCTGCCTTGTTCAGCTTCTTCGCGTAGTCCTGCGCCACGCGCGACACGGCAGCTAAGTCTTCCGCCTGCTCGTTCAGCGCCAGGTCATTGGTCTTTCGCGCCAAACGAGAAAAGCGCTCTTGCAGGTTATCCGCGATCAACGCCACGTTCGCAAAGCAGCGCATCGGGCGCTGGCTGTCAATCGCGGTTGCCTCTTGTTGAAGCCGCTGCGCCTCTTGCTGAAGCCGCTGCGCGCTCGCCACACGCGACTGTGCGGCGGGCACAGTCGGGCGAGCGGGGGCGGGGGCGGGCGCACGAGTCTCCTGCACGCGCGTAGACGCGGGGGCGGGCGCGACAGAAGATCGCTGAGAACCCCACTTCGCCGTCTTCTTTTTGGCGAGGATCTTCCGCCTGTGCTGCGCCGTCGCGGTGCCCGCCTTACGCTGCTGCGCGCGGTACCCAGCGGTGTGACGTCGCGCTCGATTCGCCGCCTTTGAGGCCGCGTCGGTGTGAACCGTCACCTTCTTGACCCCGTGCGCGGTGTGCTGCACCTGGATCTTCTCCTGTACGGGCGCTGCGGGCGCTGCGGGCGGCACGACGCGCAAGGGCGCGCGACGGATCGGCTGCGTCGGCACTTGCGCCTGTGGCGGCGCCTGCTCCTGTACGGGCGCGGGAGGCATCAGCGGCTGCCCCGACAAACGAGAGAAGTCTTCCTCTAATGTTGTAACGAATGGTTCTCGATACATCTCAACTCCTTATGTTGTTGTGCGCTTCCGCAACACAATGGCCTCATCCAGTGCGGTCAATTGCGCGATCACGGGTTTGCCCTGGATTAAATCGTCCACCACACGACGCGACGCAGACTCAATGTACTGCTCCACCTCGCTCGCCTGATACACGCCTAATCCATAGGACTTCACCGCTCCCACCTGCACTTGACCCGCTTGATACGAGTACGCCACCTGATACGCCTTGCCCTCGCGTAACGACAGCACGATCGCCTGTGCCTCGTACGTGGCCAGCACACGCACCTCCCCATGCGTCGCTTCCATCGTCGAAACAATCGCAGACGTCACCCGCAGTAACTTCTTCTCTAATGAGTTATCAGCTAGTCGGGCTAGTTCTTCTTTGGCAACAAACATGCGGGCGTCCTCATCTTGAGGGCTATTTCCGCATGTTCGTTTTTATTGTCAATATTTGATTGTAAAAAAAAAATTAAAGGCGGGTGCCGCGCGTTCGGAGGTCTTGGAGGAGCGTCTCCAGTCGGTCAAAGCGCTCTTTGAAGTACGGATGCTTCCGCAGCTCGGGCGCTCTCGACTCCCACTTTCGTTCGAGCGAGCGGTTCCCTTCGTTCAACTCGCGCTGCGAAAACCCTTTGGCCCCACGTCGCTGCGGTTGACCGCGTTCGTCCAGACGGTAGCCAGGGCGAGTCCACTCGCGTAGCCACGGTTTCTGGATGATGCGCGACTCGTACGCCGCATCTTGCGGCAAGAACTCTTGTGCTTTCGCCTGACCTTCGGCGTCGGTGGTGGCCGCTCGAATCGCATCGTCGCGCCGCCCTGCAATGATCTCTTCAATCTCATCGTCTGGTATCTGAAACACCTTAGCGAGAATCCAACGGATCGAAAAGAAGTCGCCCATACGTCCCGCGAGATCCGCTCTGGCGTTTCTCACCTCCAACTGCGCCAGCTCGTAGATCGCCGACGGCACCGTCAAGAGCAACTGAAAATCCGCTGTCGTCGGGTCGATGTTCTGCGTGGCCAGATGCACCTCTGCCACTTGACGAAGCCCCTGTAACAGCACCAATTGAATCCGCATTACCTTCCGCGCAAAGTGAACGTCGTCGCTAGACAAGGCGTTGCGAGACGTGCCTGCCTCTTCCGCGAAGTACGCCCCTGGTATGCCGATCGCCGCCCACATTCTCTGAAGAAAGAAGTTCACTTCATCAAGCGACTGCCACTGCGGCGCTCCAAGGTTCTCCACACGCGGTCCGTCGCCCTCCGACGGCACGGGCAGAAAAAAGTCTTCGTCTGGCGAGATCACGTCGTTGCGCAATTCAAGCTTTCCCGTCGCGGGATTCACCACCTTCTTCCGCCGTAGGAACGATTGAAACTTCTTCAGCACCGCCAACGACTCTTCGGCGGGCAGGTTGCCCGTCGGCACGTAGAACGCAAAGCGCTCGGGAGCGCGTTGCAAGCGGTACATCATGGTGATGTCTTCCATGATTAACAGTCGTCGCCATGCCCAACGCGCGGGTTCCAACACCGACTCGCCGTAGATAGAACGGAAGAGTTGGCGTCGCAACCGATAGTGGACGATCTCCCACGGGCGGAACGGAATCTGCGAAGGAAGTTCTTGGGCGTACTGAAAGGTCTCGAACGGGATCTCGCCCAACATCGACTCCAGTTGCGAGACAGGGTGGTTCTCTTCGTTCAGACTTTTGGCCTCCATCTTCGACGAGAGCTGTGCAATGTCGTTCTCCCGCTGCGCCATCAGTTTGAGAAACTCTTGCGGAGTGATCCCCATACGACCGTGAACGTCCTGCACGAAACCGTAGTGATGCCCATACACGTCTTCGATGCGACGCACACTCGCGGGTGGCAGCGGATGCAAGCCCACCACACCCTCCCCTGGATACAAGAGCAGCTCTTCGTACGTGCTGCCGTACTTCGCTGTCGAGCGCGCGAGCTCTGGCAAGTGCCCATCAATCTCCAGCACGCGACGAAACAGGCGCTCTAATATCTTCTGAACCTTCTTGTCTTTGCATCGAATCTTGAGCACGCAGTTGTCCTGCGTATCAAGCTGCGTCGAGTCCTGTGAGTACAGATCCAGCGCAATGGCCAGGTCTCCGTACTCGTCCATTGCATCGTAGTCGTTGTACCGACTGAGAAGATCCGACTCTAAGTAGAGGTACTCCTCCATCGGGTTGGCAACCCCGAACGCGCCTGCACTGCCAAACGGAAGGGGCATCGAGAGCCCTCTCGCCGTCTGTAGTTTGTCGGGCGGCGCCTTCTTGAGCAGAAGGTCTCCCACCTGCTTTGCCATGCTGGCCAGCGTATCGCGTAGCGCCATACTTACGCCCCTATCTTCCCGCCGTTTCGGCGCTTCGTTGTTCTTTGTCTTTACGACGCGCTACCACCGCGCGAGCACGCCAATACTTGTCCAACTGCGACCCGCGCTTCTTGGCGTTACGCGCGTACTTGTAATACAGCGGCACACGCGACGCTTCTCGTAATCGCTGTGCATGCTCTGTGAGCGTCATCGGTCCCTCCCGCCGCCAACAATCGGCAAGATCCCGCCCTGTCCCCCGAACATATCATACTCGCTGGCCTGTGGACGAGGACGCCCTGGCGCAAGAGGCGGCATCGCCCGCTGCGTCGCCGTCTGTGCGGCCTGTCGTCGCAGTTGAAGCTGCGGATCCAACGGAAAGTTTCCCGACATGATGATGGGTTGCACCACCTGACTGTAATCCAACCGCTGCGCCGACAGCGAATAGCAGATCGACGCCAGTGCATCGCTCACGTCTTTTCGACCTCGCTTCGGCTTCTCAACGGTGCGCTTCTCCCAATTCACCTGGAGTTTGCGCAGCTCGTCCATCACGGGAGGATAGTAGTAATACCGCAAACGCCCTTCGTAGAGCGCGGTGCGCATCACGTTATACGCTGCCATCGGCTCCTGCTCTGTCGTACGCTGCGCCGAAACATGCTCGACCTTGAACCCTTTGTCCCGTAGCACCTGAAACGATTCCGCCGACTGAAAGCGGTCCATCGAAATCTGCGTAAACACGAACCCGTTCTTTGAAAGCAGGTACAGCAGATCCCTCACCCCGCGAATGTCGATCTCTCCCGCCAGGGGCGGCACGATACGCAGTAAAAAATCAATGTGGAGCAGTGGCAAACGCTCGACCAGGCGTTGCCCGCTGGGTTGGAAGCGCTCGATGTCCACAAGACCACCTACGCACCCAATTGCAACGCCCGTCGCCGCTCGATTCACAGACAGGTCAATATGCGCGTGCCGCGCAGCTCTCGGAAAATAGAGCGGGCGCAACTTTCGTTCCCCATCCTCATCCACCACCCCCACCAACTTCTCCCACAGAAAGTTACCTTTTCGAGACTGGTCAAACCACCACCACGACTCGTCCTCCAACTCCCCCGCCGCAGGCGCACGATTCATCAGGGGAGGCGCTCCTTTGACGATAAACGGATGCTCCCGATGATGGTCTACGGCAGCGTCAATCCGATCTCGCTGACGAACGAACGGAGACACGGCGATAGTTGCGATCCCCGCCACGTCTCGAATGGCGCCGTCGAGGTCACGTACGAACGCAGGGCGATAGTCGATGGGGATCTTGAGCAGCGTACAACCGTCAGGCAGGTTCTTCTCGTAATGCTCCACTTCGGCATCGTCAATCAGTCGAGAGTCCACCTGCTCGTTGCCACAGAGCACATGAAACATCTCTGTCGAGAACGTGCCCGCGTGCTTCACGTCCCACGTCGCATAGTCGCGCACGAACACCGTAGACTCTGAGAGCTCGCTGGCCTCTTTAATCCGACGCATCGTAAAGTCTTGCGCCGTGTTTTTCGAGGAGATCAAAAAGAGCATGCCAGGGAGACGACCACGATTCTGAAAGCGCGACTGCATACGACGGATAATTCCGTTGTACACGCGCTCCGCAAAGTCAGGAATGATCGCCCTCGGATCCTGATTCGTCATCGTCTTGGGGTTCTTCGGCATAAAGTCTGCCTCGTCTAAGAACGCTCCAATCAGGTTTAATCCAATGGCACCGCCGTCTGTCGTTGCTCGCGCTGCCACCCACACGTTGTTGGGAAAGCGCAGCTCTTTCATCGTAGACTTGTAGTTGTAGTGCTCTCTGAAATACGCCGACGCCTGAATCTTTGTCGAGATGTTATCGAACGCTACCCGCTGCGCCACCTGTTCGTTCACCGCGAAACACACGAACGCGATATTGGAACCAGGGGAGAGGTTGTACGCCTTGTGCGGGTCTACCATGCACGAGATCTCGTAGAGCAGGCGACAGATGGCAATCGACGCCAAGAAGGATTTTCCCCAACCGAGCGAGCCCGACAAGATCACTTCGCGATACCCACCGTCGAACATCGCAATGAAGTCGTCAAGGAGTCGTGGATAGAGAGAAGAGCAGGTGATGCCAAGGTAATACTCGTCATAGACGAACGTGCGCATGTCTACGAGCGGGCGCTTGTACTCCACCTCGTACAGCGCGTCCAAAAGGAGGGGCGGCGTAAACTGATCCTGTGGCAGCAACGCCTGATACCCCAGCTCGTTCGCAATCGCCTCGTACGCCTCTTTCTCTGCGTCGGTGAGGTTCTTGAACTCGTTCTCCAACTCCTTTTCAATCTCTTCAGGCAGGCGATACGAGCGCGAACGACCGTTCGCCGTTTCAATGGCCATCGGGTTGCTCCGACTTTGCTTGTGCGAGCTCTGCGGTCTTCTTCATGATCGAGATCAAGCGCTGACGACTCTGTGGATCTTCGATCGTCTTTGCCACCTGATGCCCGTACTTCGACTGCACTTTAATCAGAATCTCTGCGGTCGGCGTGGCACCATCTCCCATCGGTCGCAGCACCCCTTTCGCGTCTTTAATCTCCACCGACGCTTGCAGGATGCGTGTCGCCACCTCGACCTCGCGCGAGAGCGTGGCCATCGGTCGAATGACGGCCTCCCCTCCTCCACGCGGCACCACCTTCACCGACTCCATCGCCGTCAGCATAACAATCCGCTTCTTTTGCGTGTAATAGATCGCGGCGATCTCCTGCACTTCGTCGAGTTCAAAGATGGGTTGGAGGTCTTCTTTAGGTAGAATGTAGGGTTCGGACTTCGCTTGCTGCGGAGCAGGCGCCATTGCCTGTGCGCGCAGCGTTTCGATATAGCGCTCTAAAGTGGTGCGAGTGAGCTTCTTACACTCTCCCTTCTGCTCTTGAAGCCACTGCGCCACTTCGCCTTTCGACGCCCCGTCACGAAGTTTCTGGAGAATCTCTACCATTAACGGCGAACTCTTCACACGCTCCCATTGAGTGAGATCCGCACGCCCTACTTTCTTTCGCATGCTCACCCACCAAACCGCAAGACGATCGCGTCTACCAGCCCCGCGCACTTGGATCCCGCAATGGCCAGCTCGCCTCCCACCTCACGCCAGTGCTCCGCTGATGCGTCCTCTCCCCCATACGCAGACAATCCAGGCGTATCACCCTCTTTGAGTTGCGTCTTTAGTCGTAGCAGAATGTCAATGACAGAATCGAGTTCGTTCTCGTAGGTCTTCTCGGAAAAGGGTAGCGTCGCCACACGTCCTCTCTTTCTCAGCTTTCTACATGGTTCTCGCCGTACAGCACCTTGCCGTCCAGTGACATCGCCACCAGCCGCACTCCCAACTTGGCTTCGATTTGAGCCAGGAACGCCATTGGCGACTCGCCAGACTCGGGAAACATGGCCAGATACGTCTTTGCCACCAGCGCCAGCGCTTCGCCTTTACGGTTCGTTGCGCAGAACGCCGTCGCCATCGCCAACGCACCCTCCACGGTGTCGTTCTCGGAGGGAGTCAGTGCGACACTAAGCAGTGCCGACGTGGGCAATGGCAGCTTCTCGAACGCACCTTCTTGCTCCACTGTTGGAAACGGAGCGGGTTCTTGCGGCGTTGGTGCGCCGCCGAACGTCACGCCAGACTCTTCACCGATGCCCTCCCCTCCTTTCCCGTACTCCGATGCAGGCGGCGTGGTGTCGTAGTCTTCTGGCTTCTGGCTGTGGCGATACGCCTTCATCTCGACGAGAAACTGTCGGAACGTCTTGTCCTTGCCCTTCGCTACCCACTCTTTTGCGTTGGCAAGCGTCAGGTATGACTGCATCTCTCTGAGTTTCGAGTAGCCCAGTTTAATCAGCTCCTCACGGGTCGATGGGTCCATCGCCGCGAGCTTAATGTGGAGCACATGATAAATCTTACGCAACCGATTCGCCGACGGCGCCTTCACCCCCATCTCTTCCTCGACACAGGCGTCGAACGAAGGGTACCCCCATACATCCCAGATCGGGCGCTTGGTGCCGGGAGCAGGCACTTCGTACACCGTCCAGAGGACAGCGCCCAACTCCATGTAGTATCGATCTAACTTACCCAGCAACGACTTGGCGCGGGTCCGCAGCTCTTCGATGTCAAGGTTTAGTTGTAGTTGCGTTACGTTCATATTTATCCTGTAGAACAAGCACTGTGATTGCTCGCACCTCTAATGCCAGAATCACTTTCGACCTGCCGTCGTCCATGATCCGCTTCTCTCGGTTCATCAGCTCGCCAATCACCGTCAAGCGCGCTTCGGGCGTGGCACGATCTCGACAGAGACCTACCAGCCCCGCGCCGTACGCATTGATTTTCGAGATGGTCTCTGTGCCTTCCTTCACGCTGCGCAGTAAGAAATAGCAGGCAGGTTCTTGCTGTGTTTGACCCTCCGTGAGTGATCCTCGCACCCGTCCCGTCAAGTAAAGTCGGTTCTCGTCTTTCATCGCATGTCCTTTCTACACCCCTAAGTACACACGACTTATCGCCTGTTGACAATATCCTAGTTCACCTTCGTGGAATCCCCTGCACCCACACTTTTCCGTCAGGCCCAAGAATCGGCGACGCCCCGCCTGCCTTTTTTAACTTCGCCGTCGTCTCTGCCACCTTCGCCCGCATCTTCTGGATGAACATCGACTGTTGAATCAGAAACCCAAGGATCGCCTCCAACCCCTTCGGGTCTACAATCTGGCCCAACTCGTTCACGAACTCTTTGGGCTGATGACTGACGAACATTGCAAACGACTCTTTGATCACCTCCGCGTTCTTTGTCGCCCACTCGCTCTTATACGCGAAGCAGAACGAGCAGAGAATTTGAGGATTCGCTGGATCCGTCAGTAATTGCCACAGCGCCGCGTTCTCTGCGCAACTCTCACACAGTAAGATCTCCCCCTCTGGTACCAAGTCCACCGTCGGCGCAATCACGACAAACTTTTTCAGCACCGCTTTCAACTCATCCGCGTCTATCCCTGGAAACATGACTCACCTCCGCACGTAAAAATCCTCGTTGGGATCGCTCTCTGCGCACGACCAACACTCCCGCCCCACGACACAGCTTGCCGCCCGATAAGCGTACTGACTGTCGCAGACGCGCTCCCCTTGCCCGTCTGCTGGCGCTGCCAACCCCGTCCACAGACTGTTCAGCGTCGAACGAATCGACGCCAAGCGGGCATCGTTGCAGGCGAGGTGATGCTCTTTGAACGCCGCAATCCCCTTCTCTGCCTTGTTCCAATACACGATAAGAGCGTTCCGAAGACCCGTCAGGAGAAAGTACAGATGCACCTGCGTCACATGCTCGTCGTACGGTCCTTTCTGTATCACCCGAAACCCGCGAGGCGAGATCGACTTGAGTTCTAAGATGGTCAAGGGAATGCCCTCTCCAAAGCGCAGAAACCCGTCAGGATGACCCGTCAGTCGCAGCAGTCCTGCTTCGTCCTTCTCCTTCCGAAACGAGAGCTCGTGGTACTCCCACGGCGCGTCTAACTTGCAGTGCGGATTGGGAGGGCACGGTCGATACGTGGCGAAGTCCATCGGGTTCTCCCCTCCCGCCATCGCCCCGCAGTGCGTACAGCGCCATGACCCCACCAGCACGTCCCCCAACGTGGGCAGCACATGACTCTGAAACGCATAGTGCAGCCCCGTCCCCTGGACGAACGTCAGGAGCTTCTCTGCATCGAAGCGCTCTGAACGCTCCCTGAGAAGCGACGCACAGAGCAGCTCCTCTCGCACACAGAGCTTCGGATACTGCGACGACCGAATCCACGACGCGGGCGCCAGTGGCAGCTTCAAGTCTGTCTTCACGTACCGCTGCTCGATCAACTGTAGTAACGATGGCTTCATCACCGGCTCCACTTCTCCATTGGGATTCCAAACAATCCGTCTGCGCCAAAAATCAACAGCACCACCGCCAACTCTGTCTTTTGCCGCGCCTTCTCCGCATCCCATCGACCAAAGCGTACCGACCCCGCCGTCGCGTGCTTCACCGACCAAGACTCAAGACGTCCCACCCTCTCTTCTAGCGTCGGACGCGGCATAAACAGCCAATCGTCAGTCTTGCCCTCCGCATCGAACGAGATCGAAAGGAGCGGCGTCTTGCCCGCTGCCTTTGCCTTTGCGCTCAACTGAACGATCCAGTCTCTCTGCATCCGTAGCGCCCCCAACCGCGTCGTCCGACTGCGCAGCAAAAACGTGTCACCGATGACTGCGGCGATTCGGTCAAAATTCGTCATCTCTTTCCGTCATAGATAAGAGCCAAATCACAGGAGAACACACGAGTAAAAACACGCATAAACAAAGAGAAAACACGTCAATCAGGTGTGTCCTGTTGCGCATACGCAATGAACTTAACATCCGATCCATACCCCTTCGCCTCCCATACGCGCTGAATCCAGCGCACCCGCGCTTCGTTCGGAGAGCACGACTCGGGATAGCGTCGCGTAGACTCCCACAATATTTTGAGCTGCTCTGCGGTGTACAGGCGTCGGTGGAGCTGACCCGACCTGGCGAGCGTGCGGAGCGGCGTGGGAGGATACGCGCCTCGCTGCTCTGACAAAAGATACGCGCGCACGCTCTTTCCCACGCAACGCGCCGCTTCGCTCACCAGCCAGACGCGCACACAGTGCTTCGCTCCCGCACGCCGCACCCACGCCAACCGTCCTTCTGGTCGTTGCTCCAGTCTTGCCCGACGCTCAGACGCAAACCGATCCGTCGCCTCTTCAATCTGTCGTAGCGAATACAAGCGCTCCCCGTTCTCTGTATAGGCGTGCGGCAACGGCACGCCAGATCCAGCCACCCCTTCGCGCCGACGAAGCACCTGAATCGAGAGACCCGTCGCCAGAGCGAGCGCCCCAATCGTCACGCACTGCGTCCGCTTCACCAATTCGTACCGATACAACAGCTTCGCATGCACCTCCCGATGCTGCGCCTCTTCTCGCTTCTCCGCGTGCTGCTTCTCCCGCCGCCGTTGTCGGCTCTCTGCGTTCTCTTCTTTCACCCGCGCCTGATAGCGCTTGTCCTTCGCACGCCGGTTCTTCCGTTGCTCGTTAAACGCCTCTTTGTTGTTCGCGTACCACTCTTTGAATCGACTCATGCCTCAACCCCACAGCATCCCAACAATATCGCGCAACGACTCTCTGGGATTCGCCTTGAACATCTCAAGATACTCATGCGGCACAGCAAAAGCTGCAACCACACTCCCGCCCTTATCGAACCCCGCCCCCGAAAGGTTCTGTGCGTCTTTCCCCCAGTACGACGCCAACCGATCGGTGTTGAGCTCAATCTCTTCTGCCCTGCCCTTCCCCGCCATCTTGAGCAACACATAAAACCAACGGGTCGGAACCGCGTCTTTCGTCTCCCACGCGGCGTACATCCGATGCCAGATCCCCTGCGACTTGCTCCCCGCCCACTGCATGATCCTCTGTGGCAACAGATCGTCGTCGGTGTTTCTGGACGACGCCACCGCCAACAATCCACTCCGCAAGAACGGAATCGGCAACGTCGTCTTCAGCTCAGCGCCTATACACACCGACTGCACCTGCTTTTGTATCCTCTCCAGATGCGCCGCCGTCGTCTCTGGATGCCCACAATGAATCTCCGCGTTATTAAAGTACGCGGCCAAACGAAGGTTCGCCGTCTCCCACCCGCACATCGACTTGAACAACAAGCCATTGTTGAAAAGAATCGAGGTGTCAGAGAGACGCTCCCAACCCGCCCCGCGCCATTGCGGACCCTTCAGCCACGCCTCCAACTCATCCACTTGCAACTTCGCACCCTCTTGCAACGACTCCACCCAAAGGATCGTCACGTTTTGGCCAGGAAACCCTCCCACCAACGTCCTCACGTCTTCTACGTGCGGAGCTGCCCACTCGTAGACCAACCGACGCGCCATCCACTGCATTAATAACGACTTGCCCCATCTTCTCGCGCCTGTCAGCAGCACCTCGTGCGGCTCCACCTCCATCCACTCCGTCAAGTCTTCCTGTAACCGCGAATACAGATTGGAATCCTTCAAAAACAATGACATCTTCATACTTGCTCCGTTGGCGTAGACACGTAGCCCTTCTGCTCGTAGAACAGATCTCGCTGCTTCGCCTGTTTCTTACACCAGTGTAAATAGGGGTCTACCACGTCCAGTACAATCGGGACTTTCTTCCCCGGATACGGGCGTAAAATCCGACCCACCGACTGCTCTGGATCCGAGGTCGGTGTCACCAGAAACAGCGTGTCCAGCGCTGGAATGTCCAGCCCCTCCGCTGCCATTGGATACGTGGCAAAGATCACGTCAGCCTCTTCCGCCTCGTCCATCTGCTCTTCCGTCAACCCTCCCCAATAAAACGAAGTAGACGGCAAAAACTCAGCTCCCCTCAATCGCGTCGTCGCCCCCGCCAAGAACCGCCGCTGCATGTCTTTCAAGTGATCCCGACGCGCCGACAGCACAATCACCTTGCGACCCACAATCGCCGCGTCCAAGAGGCGCTCGACAATCGCGTCGCTGCGCTCCGCACAGTTGGTGATCAAGTCAATATAGCGCCACGCAGGAGACATTGCCGTCAATCCCCCTCTTGACGGAGCTGCCGAGCGCAGCGGAATAAACAACCGCCGCACCTTTGGCTTTAGCCTCTCCTCTTTCGCCTGAAAGACGATCGGTCCAAACGTCCACCAGAACGCATCCTCTGCCCCGTCCCGCCGTCGAGGCGTCGCTGTCACCCCCACCCGATACCGCGCGTGAAACATTCCAGGCACAGGTGCCCATGTCCTCGCGCCGACACGATGGGACTCATCCAAGGTAAGTAGGCCAAAATACTTATAAAAATCGGGTGGATACGTGCGCGACGCAAGAGACTGAAGCATGGCCACCACCACATGCTTCCCTTTGTAGTCCACTTCGTCGCCCTGCACCGTGCCGATCAGTGCCCCTGGCAAAAACTCTCGCAACCGCTCTTTCCACTGGTTCATCAGCGCCGTCTTATGGACAATCACGATTGTGGGCAGCTTCAACCGATATAGCAGCATGCACGTCCAGGCGCTCTTGCCCCAACCACACGGCGCAATCAGCATCCCACCCAACCGACCGGAGCTGAAGCGTTCCTCGAACGCCGTCAACGCCGCTGCCTGTTCTTCTCTCGGTTCGAGGATGCTCCGCACCTCGCCCCCTGGCCACGGCGCCCCGTTTGACATGGCAGGGTAATACTGCGGCGCGGAGGTCAGGAACGGTTCCACCCGTCGCAGCGCTTCTCTGGGCACCCCCAAGAACCGCTGCCCTTCGGTGTACAGCGCCAGCGGTCCTCCCGCCGTTGGCGTGTCCGACTGACTGAACACGCGAGGATAAATCGTAAACTGTCGCTGCACCGTTTCACGGTCAGCAGAGAGCGCGTCATAAGGGATCCAGCCCATCCCATCGACGATGATCCGCAGATCCGTCACGGGATCCACTTACCCGACGCTTTAGCCTGCGCCACGACGTCCTGTTGCTCCCACTCCCGCTCCATCTGCTGCAACCAGCTCGCCAGCTTCCCGTTCTTGAGCTCACCACCGATGGGCGGAAACGTCTGCTCTTTGCTCGCGGTCGTCCATCGAATGACGCCCATCCGCGCTCGACCCCTGTTGTCAATCGCCCCCACCTCAAGCATGGGTTCGGTGGTGTGCAGGATGACAAAAACTGGTTTCATGTTACACCTTCTGGAGATCCACCATGATGTTCTTGCCCTCTTGCGTAATCATGCCTGCTTTGCAAGAGAGCGACTTCACCATCTCTGCCACGCGAGCGCGTCCAAGATCCGCATGACTGCGCTCGCGTCCGTGCAGCACCATGACCAGACGCACGGGATTGCCCGCCGACAGAAACTCCTGTGCCCGTCGCAGCTTCGTCTGCACGTCGTGGTCGTCGATCTTATAGCTGAACCGCAGCTCTTTTTTGGCAATCGCCGCCTGACTCTGCTTCGCGTCCACCGCCTTTTTCTTTTGCAGGTACTTGTACTTCCCGTAGTTCAGTAACCGACAAACAGGCGGCATTGCCTTTGGCGACACTTCGACAAGGTCCAGACCTTCCTCTTCCGCGCGTCGCAGCGCTTCGGTCGAGGTCATGATCCCAAGTTCGATGCCGTCTGCTCCAATCAACCGTACTTCGGGCGCACGCACCCGACGATTGGTCCTCACCTCACGCTCCCGTTGTGGCGTCTCTATTCCCATCCTTGAACCCCTTATCTGTACACAATTGCACAGTGGACAAACTGTAAGCGACGATGATTGGATTGTCAACAACACAAAGAAAAAAGGCGTCACCCTGGCAGGAATGACGCCCTCGTGCGAGTTCTCCTCTCCCGAGTAAGATGCTCGCGTTCTTTTCACTGTCCCCACCCATACCCATCCTACAAACCACCCGTCCTACTTGCTCGTAGGCAGGACGACCTATAAGATCTTCCACCATCGGCATGACCCTTTCCAACCACAGCCTTCTCTACAGATTGACTCCTCTTACACGAACAGGACGACTGTCAACAAAGCCAACCACCAGATCGGCAGTAAATTAAACAAGAAGAACCCTCTCCCGAGCAGCTCTTCTCCGCAACTTAACCCTTTAATCCTTTGTTCTTTCCTTGCTCCATTCCACGTCTCCATCTGTCCACGAAACTGATCCCATAGCGTTCCCACCATCTGACCACAATTCTGACAGGTACACTAACATTACCTCCATTCATCCGTCGAACCGGACCGCGCAAGAAAAAGTGGACACCTTCTCGCGAACAGTCTCCACACCAACTTAACCTATCAACCACAAGCGCCTGCCGAACATCTGCCAACCTAGACCACAGTCCCGACGTCCGACGTTCTCACCATCCAATGATCAGACTCTATCTAAGCCAAGAAACCTCCCCTCACGAATGTTCTCACCATCCACCCATCCGACCCGCCAACACGGGCAGAGCAGTGGAAGTCACCCGCTCTTCACAGACACAGGCAACCACAACCTCATCCATCAAACGGTTCCACCCTGACGGCGCACCGACACTCTGGCGCAACCACCTCGTTCGTACGCCAGACGCCTCTCACGAGCACACCTGGCACCTACTTGAACCTTCCCTCCATGAAACCAACACTACTTACAGAATACCATTCGTAAGCACTGGATGACTTTCAAAACAAAAACCAGTCTATCCTTCCATCTAAACCGCCCACACGCTTAGTTGCTAGCAGCTCCAACGAACCTTTCGACGCTACGAAAATCCTCCCTTCCAACCATCTCCCCTGTGAAAGAAAACCTTGTCCCTCTCGCGAACAGACAAGGTCAATGACACCCTCTTTCTCTCTGGCCTTCCTATCTAGCAACCGTCCGACAATCCATCAAATCGGCACGATTACTTCTTTGGTTCAAATGCCCACGACCCCCTCACGAGCTGTCGTGAGCCACTGCGTCTCTTTTCTTCCCCCTGACAGACCGACTCACAGCACTACCCATTGGCGCCCTGTCTGCCTACCTCACTGACGTTCGTCCGTCCTGGCTGTCTTCCTAGTCCACTGGCGTGCTTCCCTTCCTAAAAAACGAAAGTCACCCCAAAAGGAAACCAAGGGGAAAGTGAACAGCCTCTCGCGAGCACTGTTCACCACCTACTCTATCAACTTCCATCCGTTCACATCAGTCTCTCGCACCATCCCATACTGCCAATCTTTCAGTTACACAAGCTGCCCCATCGGCAGATTATCAAATGGTTAGTTGAGAGGTTCTGTGGTGGAGGGGAACGCGCCGTGCTCTGGATCCCCGTTGGAGTTGAACGCGGCGTCCTTCAGGTTGGTAAACCGCACGTTCTTGAGCTTCGCGTACTGCTGCCGGATCTGAGGTCCGTACACCTCCATCACGTTCGCTGGAATATCCGCGAGCGTGTAATCGACGCTGATGTCCTTGATCGGCCCGTGATCGATGAACTCCAACAGCATGAACTTGCCAAAGCGACACCCGCGCGCAGGCGAGAGACCGCGTCGAGGACGAATCCCCGACTCCAGTAAGATGCGATGCACCTGCTCAGGCAGCATAAACCCCTTCGTCGGCGCGCTGAACCGAAGGTCCAACACCTGACCCGCTGGGATGGCCTCGTAGGTCTTCGGCGCCGATGCCCCCATGCGCGTGTTCACCGGCATCGTGTGCTGGTACGCCTGGTTGCCTGGATGCAGCGCCAGCGCCTTTGTCCGGAGGTCTCCTGACTCGTCCACAAGCGCCTGCTCTCCTGCGTGCATCGTCACCTGCACGCCACGCACCTCCCCTACTGGCTTAAAGCGGATCGGAGAGAAGGCCACGTAGTTGGCGCGGGCGTCCTGTAACCCCACGTAACGAATGGCGTTGACCATAAACCACCCGCGCAGCACGTCCGACGGGATCACGTACTCCCCCGTCAGGTCGTCGCGCTCGAACACACCCGCCACAGAGAGCGCGTCAGAGGCACTCGGATGCTTCGAGCGGATGAAGTCGCTGTACTGCCCCGCGATCTGCGACCCAAGCAGCACGTCCAACGTCAAGATCTTCGCGCTGTAGGCGTGGTACTCGTCTACGATGTTGCCGCCCGCCTTCTTCCCCGCCCCCGGCTTCTTCATCTTGACGTCTACGGTCTCGTTATCCCCGTCATCCACCCCCTCTGTCGGCGCCGACGTCGCGCTGCTACCCGCCCCTGCCTTCTTCTTCATCCCGTGCGCGTTCTCGTACTCGTCGAACCACGACTTCATCGCCTCGTTCGCTGGATTCGCAAGGAGCTGTGGAAGCAGGTCGTTGAACAGTCCGTACTCGGGCGGCGACTTCCACCGGCCAAGGTCTTTCACGCAATACTCGTTGCGCGTCTGGCCCCCTTTCCCGCCCTGACCCTGTAAAATGGCGATGAAGTCCCGGTTGGAGCGAGAGCAGCCCTCCAACGCCCGACGCACCAACTGCGGCTCCATCTTCACGTTCAACTTCGCCACCGCCGTCTCCAAAATCTCGTCCAGCGTAGGCTTCCCCATCTTCTGCACGAGATACACGCAGATGATCTGCGCCTCCATCAAGTCTGTAATCTCTTTCCGTCGTCCCATGATGTTCTCTCCGTCCTCCCGAAGACACACAATCGTGCTCGGATGAAAAGAGTTGTAACCCCTCCACTTCGGATTGTCAACAATAATTAAAAATTGTCTCGTGTATGTAGTAGAGGCGAGGGTTTACGGAGAATTACATATCGGGTTCGTAGTTCTCGTCGGCAGGAGGCGGCACGGGCTCACGAGGTCCACCGTTGCGTGGAGCGGGGGCGGGTTGGCGCTGCGTGGGAGCTGCCTGAGAACGACCGCTCGTTGTGTTGCCCGCATACGCGGGGCGCTGCCCAAACGACGGACCTTCGTCGCGAGGCGTGGTGTAGGGCTCGTCGCGCTGTGGTCGAGCGTTGGGGCGCGACGCGGATGGCGAGTACGACAGGAGCAAATCCTTCACCTCTTCGGGCGACGGTGGCTTTAGCACCTCTGCGTAATTGAACGGATACACCTTACGGATGATCCGCCCCTGTGTATCGAACTCCAGCGGAAACAAGAGCTTCAACCGCTCTTTCGCCTCTGGGCTCTTGTCTGCTTCGGTGAACATCTCCAACAGACGCTTCCCGCGAAAATTGATCTTGGGGAGCAACCGATCCCAGATGATCTGCTCCCGCACCTCAAAATCGTCGCCCACCGACGAGCTCTTGTCCTGTGTGCCCCTGGCGCACTCGACAGAGAAGCCAACGAGCGTTCCCCTCGACGCTTTGCGCCGCTCCATCTTTTCGGCCACCGCATACGGCATGGCGTTCAAGATGATCTCAAAGTTGTGCTCCTGCCCCTTGCCGTCGTACCACGGCGTGAGTTGCACCACCGTCGAGAACGTGGACAGACGACGCGAGTCTGCCCCCAACCGGATGCAGCACTCAATCACGTCGTAGGTGCCTTTGAGGCAGCTAAACTGATTGCCTCGGAACGAACCTCCGATGTTGGGCTGATGCTCCTCGACGCCCACCATGTCGTCATCCACCCAACCCACTGACTGCACCTGACCCGACGGAATCCAGAACCGATTCGGTCGGTCTGCCTTCATCCGCACTTCCTGTGCCCTCTTAATCTCACTGAACCCGCGCTTCAAAAAACTCATCCTGCCTCCTTCTACCGGCAAACGCCGTACATCCCCCCACACCGTTTTTTATCTGTATTTATTCCAATCGTAATCCCACGGGAGCACAATCTTCTTCATCGTCACGTCTACCGTCATCAGCGTCGTTGCCACCACAACAGTGTTCGTCACGTCGATCTTCGTCTCCACCTTCGTTGGCCTATACTCGTAGACCACTCTCCAATCAATGCCAGACTGCTCACGCCCGTTCTCGTCCGTCCAGTCATAACTCACCGACTCGTCCCCGTACACCTTCGACTCGATCTCGTCGGCCACCTTTGTACCGTACAACCAATACGAATCCCCCACAGCGTCCCGAAAAAACTCATCGACGTTGTCCTTCACCCTGTCGTGCAGCGCCGTCTGCACCGATGGCGTCTCCATAAACGCCGACACCGCCTCGACGGGATACGAGCGACGAAGTTGCTGTGCTACCTGCGCAATGCTAATCGCCGACACTGTCTTCAACGCCAGACCACGAGGATAGTTCACAGTAAACGCGATTTGCCCACCCCTATCGTCATAAGACCCCGTCGATTTCGACGTCTCTGGCATCACCTGCACGATCTTGGACGCCTTAAACGAGTCCTCGATGTTGTCCGCCGCCGCAAACGACGCCATCGCATCGTCAAACGCGCTCTCCGCGTCCTGGTAGTCCTGCCCCAGTTGCGACGCGGCCAGGTCTTCTAGCGCCTGACGCAACGGCGACTTCACGTACACCGTTGGAGATGGCAACGGCATCTTGCGCCGTGCCTCGCGCACGCGCGCCTGCGTGGGCACCTGCACGCGAATCCCCGCCAAGAATTGCATTTCGCTTAAATTCTCTCGCATTGAACTCTCCTACAAAAACTGACTCAGCACCTTCGCCCACGCTGGATAGCGCCGCAGCAACTCCGCTTTGTCAAGAAAATACGCAGCGAACACGTCGGCGAACGCTTCCATCATGTTCGGCTGGCCAAACGGCAGCGTATCGGTGTCCCACGCATCGATCCCCGCCGCCGACAACGCCTCAATCACCGCAGCCAACCCGTGCTCCCCATGCACCCAATGGCCCAACTCGTGCGTAAACACGAAGTCCTGTACCTCAGAAGGCAGTTGCCAGAACTTTGGGAACAACCACACTTCGTCCCCATGCTGACGCGCTTCAGGATGCGACGCCTCGCCGCTCCCTGACTTGTCCACCACCTTCACGGTGTACTTTTTGAGCGATGGATGACGCTGAAAAAACGAAGCAACAAACGCCGACGACGTCGAGACGGATTCCCTCACGTACGACACGCTCACGACGCACAGCATAGAATGCCAGTCTCTCCCGTTCATCACAGCACCAAAATAATCTGAGGTTTCCTCACCCCTGTCACCTGACGATAAATCACTTCTACGCCAAGCTGCGTCACCCTCGCGTCTGGCGTCATCGTTGCCATCACCTCGACACCAACCTGCGTCACTCGGGCGTCTGGCGTATTGGTCTCAATCACTTCTACGCCAAGTTGCGTTACCAGTGCGTCGGTCATACAAACTGCTCCCCATACTCAGCAGCGTCCACTGCGCTTTGCGTCCACGCCACGTCCGTATCTGGATCGGTGAGCCAAAGTTCCGTCGAGTAGGCGTAGCTCGTTCCTGGCGTCTTTGCCGCGCTGAGATAGTCTACCGCGTTCGAGCGCACCACATGCTGCACGTCGGCGGTTCCCGCGTCCGACTTCTTCATCAGAAGATTCGTCTGTACCGCGTAGATCGTGTCCACCGTGCCCGTGACGTTCCCCGTCGCATACGTGTCCTTCTCCCCAGACACGTTCTCCGACACGTAATCGGTATCATCGTTCGGCGTAGTGTCGTCCACCGCTTGAAAATTGCTCGCGGCACCCGTCACTGCCCACTGCGTCGTGTTGCCCGCGCCCGTCGGTTGCAACGTCTCGATACGAGCGTCGCCCAGGAAATTATTGTGCGGCGCTGCGCCCGTATCGTCCCAAAAGATAATGTCGTCAATGTCGAAGTCAGGCGTGCCGTTGCCGTCTGTGGTGAAGCGAATGTCGTTCACGAACGCATTCGCCGTCTGCTGCGTGTCCAGTCCCGTCGCTGTAATGATCGGCGTGGTGTTCCCGTTCAAGCGGAGCTCGACCGTTCCCACCGTGTTGTCGATCTTTACTTTCAGCTCTAGTTGATGCCACACGCCTTGCGACAGCGACTCCACCGACGTCGCCAGAATGTTCGCGGTCGTGTTGCGAAACAGGATGATCTGCTGACTGGCGTTCGTCCCCAACCCCACCTGACACGTTCCCGTATCGGTCAACAGGAGCATCCGCACCGACCCTCCTGTGTTCGCCGCCTGAATGTTCAGCGCAAACGTCACGCCAATCGTGATCGTGTTCGCAATGGTTTTCGTGACTTGAGACCCGGCGCTGTCCAGTCGAATGGCGCCGCCTCCTAAGCGCCCTGCCACGATCGTAAGACTGGCCGACGTAGACCACTTGCGAGACACGTTGCTCGCGGTGCCGTACAGATCCGCCCCATCCGCAAACAAAAATGCCACGACTCACCTCGTTGTATCCGACACCATCTGCTGTTACACTCGTGCTCCCCAAAGGAGGCTTCATGAGCATCAAAGACATCGTTCACGAGTGGCGCCAAACCAGGCAATCGTTTCAGCACCTACGCGAAAGCATCAAGAACGCTCGCCCCAACGGCATCTCCCCCGAAGAAGCTGCCGAGATCGCCGAAGACGTGGCCCAATTCGCACAAGAGGTTGCCGACCTCATCGGCGTCAGCGTTGCGAACAAAGAGATCGTCGTCTCCACCATCAAGCAGTTTCTACGCCCCTAACCTGCCATACAGGGTTTGACGACACGACTCCCACTCCCGCTCCAACACCAACGACCCTTCCATCGGATTCGCTACCATCACATACACCCGATCCCCCTGCCATGATGCAGCTCGCCCCGCCTTTAGCGCCAACGTCTCTGACAGAAAGAGCGCTAACTCATCCCCCTTGTACAGCATGCCTCCGTCCCCCACATGCACCTTCACCGACGACGTACGACCAAACGCGAACGCATAACGCGAGGAGACCACTCTCACCCAGAACATACAAACCTTCTCTCTACTGCGCCTTAAACACTGCCTTGAGGATCCCCAACCGAACCAGCTCGTTATACCCGTCACGCGACAGGTTCCACGGTTTCTGTGGCTTCTTTACCGTCATCATGCGCGCGGCGTCTGGCGTCAGGTTGTACACGTCGAAAAGTTGGTCGATTGCCCAATTCGGCACCCGCACGCCACGGGCGTCGAGCTGACTCGCCACCTCGACGGGAATCCTCGACAGCGCCACCTTGTCCACCATCACCTGCGGAATCGCCGCCTCTTCAAACGGCAACACCACCACACGATACGTCGTCACCGTCGATGGATCCGTCACGAGAAAGGTTCCGCCCTTGGTGTCGATCGTCTCCTGAAGCGCCTGCATCGCTGTCTTGGGTCGTTCTGGTTTCGCCTCCGCAAGTTGCTCCATCTCGCTCTTCATCGTTCGCTCCATTCCATAGAACAGCATGTTCTCTGCCTCGCGGCGCGCTCGCATCCCCCACGCCTCCAACCACACCGCCGTCAGCTCCGCTTCCGCCATCGGAATCATGAACCGAACAACGTGCCGAACGGCGAAACTTCCTTCCACTTTCATCGTGCCTGTCTCGACCTTGACGCTCGCTGCCCCCCACTGCGACAGCAACCGATACAGTTGATCCTCCTGCTTCCCACCTGGCACGGCTTCGTCTGGCTCAAACGTGTCTCCCATCACCACCACGTTGGACACGTTCCATTGACCACGACCCCAGTCCACCGTCGGAGCGCCCCGCACGTCCATCGGCAAGCGCGCCAGCACGCCCCCTATCGTAGAGCTCATCGCCTGTACTGGCATCACCTGCTCCAACAGCTCCGCTCCGTTCTCTTTGAAGAAGACCACTTCGTCGCGCCACTGCTTCGCAACCACTGCGTCATGGATGGCAGTGCGTACGAGTTGCTCCATCGCACGAGGCATGAAGTCTGCTACGTAACGAGCAACTTGTTGGAGGAAGATGTTCAGCATTTTCTCTCTTTGGGATGAGAATCTCTCAGGTGAGAGGAGCAAAGGACAATGCGTCGCCCCGACCGTACAATCTCCGTCGTAAATCCAGGGACGAGAGAACTCCCACACCCCTGCACGGGGCAGGTTCCCTTCTCCACCTGAGAGGGAGACTTGAACCGAAAACTATGCTTGAGCTTTTGCGGATCTGGCATGTCAGTATCGATCCTGTGCCACCGCCTGCTTCTCTGCGGCCGCGAACTCAGCATCCGCTGCCATCATGTTATCGTACGGCAACCCTACCTTCGAGAACGCTTGCAGCGCGTGCGCCAGCCCGCTCACAATGTGACCGAGCTTCTGATACACCCAATAGCGCTTCTTCTTCTTCGCCGCCGCTGCCAACGCTTTGATGTACACCGGCAACCCCTGACTCAATAAATCTGGAGTCAACAGATACGTCGGTTCAGAGACGTTCTGCCCCTTCTCCAGATTCGTCACGTCAGCGATGGCCTGGTCGATGTTCGCCCCAATCGAGCGAATCACCGCTGCGTAGCGGTCCAGGTTGCCGATCTCGCCCGCCACTCCTGGCAACACCATCGGCGCCAACTTCGCCACTTCTGCCAAAATCTCCGCGAGGTTCAGAACCGTCGTCTTCCAATCCGCCTTTGCCGCTGCTGCCAACGCCGTCTTGTACAACGTCGTCATCTTTGCCGCCGCCGCTTCCACCGCAGGAAGAGCTGCCGCAAACACGCTCCACACAGGCAACTTCACCGCCTCGCGCAACCGAGACGATTTCAGCGTCCAGGGAAACACTCGCCCTCGTAGCGTCTGCGCATGCTCTGTTAACGTCATCACTCCCCCTTACTTGAGTCGTGGCGGTATGCCTTTGGAGGTCCAAGCGTCCGCCTGGTCCATCATGTTCTTTACAGGCGGCATCAAAACGTCAAAGTAGTCTCCCACCGCTGTCATGAACTTCCCAATGGCCTCTGGCGACGACTCTGTCTCGAACGACGCCACGTCGTCGCGCACCTTCTGAAGCGCTCCCATGTAGTGACCTAAGCGATAAATGTTCACGCGCCCGCGCTTGCGCTCCATCGCCGACAACCGCACGTCGTACTGCGTGAGCTTAGACCCGAGCACCACCAGGAACTTCGCGACAGAACCCTCTCCTGCCTGCTCTCGCAACGGCGCAGACTCCGTCTGTATCTTAAACAGCGAAGCCAACTTGCGCAGATCCCCGTCCGACAAATCCGCAAGGTTCACGCTGTCGTACGAGTTCTTGCCAAGCACCTCGGCGCTGCTGCCCGTCAGCATCACCGTGTACTTGCCACCCGACTTGCTCTTTTGATTGGCGTGGAACTTCGCAAAGATCTTCGTGACCAGCGTGGACGCCGCTTCGTCGAGTTCTCCCTCCAACGCAGGTTCCACCCACTCCTTCGCTGTCGTCTTGCCCCGCAGCAACGCCTCGTTGTCGTTCATCCACTTGACGATGTAGTCAACGATCTTCTCTGGCGCTGCGCTCTTCGAGCGGAACATGCCCTTGCGCCCTCGAAACATCTCGACTTTGACGTTCTCAGGCGCGGGTTGTCCCACGGGCCAGGATTGCGACTTGCCCGCGCTGACAGAGAGCATAAACTGAACGTCGGCGTTTAATGCGGTGAGCTCTGGGGAACCAGGAGGCACGTTGGCGTAGACGATGTGGAGAGACTGCTCTTGCCCAAAATTGTCCTCCACGTCCACCCGATACAGGCGGTCTTGAAACTTGGTGGTGCCCTGCAAGATCTTGTCTCGGATCTCGCTGGCCATCATGCCTGTTGCTTCGTACAAGTCGCGACGTCGCGCAAGGAACTGCGTCTCTTTGATCCACTGCGTATAGAATGTCGTCATCGGAATCCTCCCGTTTCCGATACACTACCCAAAATCAATGGTTGTCGCAAGACGCCAAGTGGAGGAGTCGAACCCCCCGCCCCAAAGAGGAGCTGCCCGGTCCTGACAAAACTCACACACGACTGCTACGGCGCCTTCTAAGCTGCATCGTGTGCGAGATCCCTGTGATAAACACAGTAAGACACATACAGGGAACAACGAGCGGTTCGGCCGCAAGCCATGCAACGTCGCTCCCTAAGCATCCTCAGTGTGCGCCTGAGATTGGGTACTCAATCTCTCTGGTCTGGCGCCCTACGCTTGTTTGTAAGTAGGGATTTTGTGCAGTGATGTAGTTCGGTCGCCCGTGCCATGCAGTTGAGCAGGTGTTACCCTGCTCGACACCACTGGTCTCACCCTACCGTCGATATACCACACCGCACCTACACCAACCACCCCTCTGTAACTTACAAAAGATGTTTGCTTGAAACCAGCGCAGATTTTTACTGCGGTCTCACACCCCGGAGAACGACGGACTCAAACCGTCCTACTCGCTGTGGCCACAGCGAAAGACACAGTCTCAACAGGTCTCAAACAAACAAGGGGATCGTGGTAGAGTTGCACTACCTCTCTCGGGTACTCTCTTCGCCAAGTTCGTCTACACGACCAAACCCAAGAGCTTTTCCTGAGAACGGACTCGTGGTTCTGTGCCCCCAAGAAAAGACTCAACTCTCATCTGAAAAGACGGTCGGAGAACTTGTTCCGATGGTTCCATCTTCTCAGCGAGTGTCTCAAAACTCGTAATTCTCCCCACCAAAATAATGGAGTCTGGCTACTCAGAGGGCCTTGCGGCGTAATCTACTCTTTTCGCCAAGATCAGAGCAAGTTTCTCAGGTGCGCGGACACCTCCACCCTCCCTGATCTCTTGACTCCAAAAAGTGCCCGCTGCATTTCCGTTAGCATACCACGCGATATGGCGTGGGGATGACTCGAACATCCAATCACGGGCGTCTTGTCAGGCGAATCATCGCCTTAAATACTGTGGGCAGAGTCGCACTGCCTACTCACCCGACCCTTGGCACCGCTTCGTTCCCCGTAAACAGCGAGGCGATGGGCTTGGGACGTTGCCGCCCCTGACGGATAGTGGGTGTGTACCACTCAGCACAGTCATGCAGACCCGATCACCCACCCGACAGCGAGTTACGGGCCTGACCCTCACCATGAGGGAAATGGGGCGCACGACAGGAATTGAACCTGTGACCTTCCCCTCTTGGGGTTGCTCTCATCCAGACTGAGCTACGTTACGCCTTTTAATTGGGCATTGGCCTCCTTCACCGGCCAACAGACTTATGGTGTGGAACCCGAGACGACCTCAGTCACATAGGGTGACAATTACGCTCGTGGCCTTTGAGCCCAACTCGACATGGCGTAGAGTGCTCTTGCGACCTCTCTACTTCTCGCTCCTTGGAGGCAACTTCAGGAGACCAATATAATTGGTACCACATTGAGCCCTGGATCTTCGGCCTCACGGCACACTGTCTTCTCGCTCTACGGGTACCAAATAGACCGTAGGGGAGTCGAACCCCACTGCGCCCCTTCGATGGTCATGCGCTTACCCGGACCGATCCGTGATCGCTGTACCAGGCGTGACTCTGGTTCCCTCGGTGCCCTGTTACCGTGGGGGGATGCCGAAACCTCAAGTTCTTGACAGGTGTGAACCAGTCCGTTTCGGATTACGTCGGGACTTACCGACATACAGCAAATGGTGGAGTAGGGGGGTATCGAACCTCCTTGACACTGGCCTGTTCTACCCCTTGAATCGTGCGCCATGCACAGCGAAATGGTTGGCGGCAGTAGCGTCGTATCAGCGCCACACTTTCGAGACGTTGTTTTCCTCGAAAGAACGCTACTGCCCGGAGTCAACGCTTCACCCCGTTGCCAAGTAAATCCTCCGCACCTACGCCTACATCTCAAAGAAAGGATTGCGCGCCAGAACACCTCCTGGCCGGTCTTTAGTGTGAGCTGCGGAAGTTACACCAGAAATTAGTAGTAAGTTGGTCCAGAGGGCCGCCCTAACAACGGGTTTCCCTCCGTATCTAAGAGTTCAACGCTCTCCCCCACGCGGACCTCTCCGTTGGGTTGCAGGGTGACCTTTTTGTCCTCTGCATGTAACAAACGCTCAAGCTCGTCAATCGTGGGCTTCTTCTTTTCACTCATGTGGGCGGACTCCAATTTTGGTTCTCGTCTAAGTTCTAAAGACTGTTGCCCCTATGCGGGGATACCAAGGATTCGCACCTTGTCCGATTGAGCCAAATTCAACTGCTCAACTATTGAGCTTGTATGTAAGTCTCCAGTGTCAGGAGACGAGAACCAATGCGATGGGCTGGGTACGAGCCAGCACTCTATCCGACGTCTTAGGCCGGTGCGTCTACTTTGCGCCACCACCACAATTTACCCTTTCGAGAAAGAATCACCCTTCTCTACTCGGGTAGGATACGGGGTCAGGAATCTCTATGCACGCTGATTAGGCGCCAATTGGCCATCCGTCCCATACCCTATGAGGGGGTCCGCGCCGACGCCATACCGGGGGGGGCAGTATTGGGGCGTCAGCGCAGACCTTTCGTTTGGGAGCTGTCCGACTCCCATCTAATAAGAGAACTTGCTCCCCTATGCTTGCGCACGCCGCACCTCCGAAAAGGTGATGCTTGGATCCCAACGTCCTCTAGTTGCGGAAGCCACGGAATTGAACCGTGCCCTGTGGCTTATGAGGCCACCGTGCTACCTCGACACTCGCCCGCAAAACAACCGCCTATTTACTTGTAAAAGAACCAGAGTTCAAGCGAAAAACGCGAACTCCATCTCTGCCAACAACTGATAAATCGCAGCTCGTGCCGACACCCCCGTCGAGGTCTTCTCTCGCATCGGCACTGGATCCTCTGTGAACGATACCCGCGCCGTCCACCTGTCCCCTCCCATCAGGTGCAGACTGAAGCCCACCACCCGATACACCAGTGTCATCGGTGGCTCTTTCATCTTCTCCCAATCCACCAGCGGCAACCAAACCTCTTCCAAGATTCGACGCGCCTCTGACAGATCCCGCTTAAACCTCGCGTCCAACTTCGCTCCCCTTGTAGATTTCGGACAGCTCTTCAATCGTAAACACCTTCGTGCGCTCCGCACCAAGATCCGCTCCCACCGCCTTCAACCGAGCAGACACCTCTGTCGTCAATGACTCTATCTCAGGGTGAACGCCAAACAACGACTCGTACTCCGCGCTCAGCGTGAGCACCTCGTACCACGTCGCCACAGACTCCTGATCCGTCGCCTCATACGCAGAGGCCAGCTCGCACGAAGCATCGGCGTAAAACCTCTGAATCAACCTCCTCACCCGCTCCGCTTCCATCCATCACCTCTGCACCTACTTGTAACGCACCCTCCCTGGATTGTCAACAAGAAAGATCATCTTTAACCCCTGGCCTCCCTGATTAGCTTAGATACGCCAAAAACAGTAACCCATAGCGCGAATGGCCGCATCTCTGCCGCCCTCTCCTCATCACGCTTCATCTGCGCTCTACCGCCCTGGCGAGCGATGTGAAGATGCCGAAACTGATACTCCTCCTGCCTGGACAACTTACGTTCCAACGTCAGTGAGAGAAGTTGGTGATAGCGTTTGTCGCGCTCCTCGATGGTCGCATACCTGGCTTTCCTCACTTGGGAACCTCGTTCAACGGTAAGCAGATCAACTCAAGACCCAGCTCTGCCGCCGACGACAAGATACGATCATCAAGACGATAAAGTTCCCCGTAGACGATCCGCTTCACCCCCACGTTCACCGCCTGCTTAAAACAACTCCAGCACGGGCTCGCTGTCACGTAGAGATCCGCCCCCTCGATGCGTGTGCCGTGCTTCGCCGCCTGCACAATCGCGTTCTGTTCCGAGTGGACCGTTCTGACACAATGACCATCCTCCATCATGTGCCCCACCTCATCGCAGTGCTTCATTCCTCGCATCGACCCGTTGTAACCCGTCGAGAGCAACACGCGGTCTCGCACCAGAATAGCCCCTACCTTTTTTCGATCACACGTCGCCCTCGTTGCCACCGTGCGCGCGAGGTTCATGAAATACTCATCCCAACTCGGTCTCGCTACTGTCTCCATGCCAACTCCTCGTGAAACCTCTCCCCCAATAACGTCGGCAGATCGTCTGGATCATAACCCTCTGGCGTGTCGTACACCTGACACGGTACACCGTGCTGCCTCAACTTCGCCGTCACCTCGCTTGCAATCCGATCCCCCTGGCGCAGTCCGTCTCTCCCCGGCCGATCCCCGTCCTTCACGAACATCACCCGCTTCCCATACCGCTTGATCTTCGCGATCTGGTACGCCCCCACTGACCCTCCCATGATCGCCAACGTCGAGAGCTGCTGATACTTAAAGATGACCCTGTCAAAGAACCCCTCTACCAGATACAAGGTCTCGTTCCCCTCTCCTATCTCGTGCTCCCCATACAAGAAACACTGGAGATCTGTACCCAGCGAATGTCGAAACTTCGGATTCCACTTCGGAGCTTCCTCGCCCTCTGGCGTGTATAACCGGCGACTTACCCCGACCAGGCGCTTCGTCTCGTCCCGCAGCGGTATAATAATCCGCGACGATGGACCGTGCCAAACAATGCCTTCCGCCGCTACCATCTCGTCCGTCACATGCCTCGCGCGCAGGTACGCGCGCACAGGCGCGGGAAGCTCCGTAAACTGACGCAAGAACCCTTCCGGCTGATACAGGATGACTGGCGGTGGCAGCTCCTTCGGCGGTGGCGGTTGATAACTCGACGCCCACGGTCGCCTCTCGTGAAACTGCTGCACCCTCTCTTCTATCTTCTGTAGCGATGGGCGTTCTCCCGAGAGCAGTCCCATCAGGTCTGGACGCTTCTGTCTACTGTGCTCCTGTAGTGCCCAGACCATCGTTCGCAGCGTGCCCTTAAACCCGCACGACTTACACACCCCGAACGATTCTGCCTCCGAGATGCTGATCGCAAACGAAGGATGTGAATCTGATAGCTTTGCGTGACGCCACGGCGCCAGTGGACACGACGCCCTCACCCAACCCGACGTAGACGTCGAGCGCGACGTAAGACCCAACCTCGACAAAAACGTCTCTATCTTCTCGTACTGCATTCCGACGCTCCGACTTCCGACGTTTCCCTCCCTAGTACACCATCTCCTCTTTTGTCGTCTCCGGCTTCGGCCAGAGCGACTCGTCTGGTTCGTCTTCCAACGCCAACGACACAAACCCGTACTTCTCGCCGATCATCACCAACGAACACACAGCCATCACCCACGAGTACACCTCTTGATGCGGCGTGTCGTCGTAGCCGAACGGTCCCCCCTGGTCTGGCAAGTTGAACCCGTGCGGTTCTGACAGCGCGAAGACCGCTTGCGCTGCCCCCATCCCCGCAATCTCCACCTTCCCCTTCGTCAAGTCCCCGCTGTGCGTATACGAGATCACCGTCCGCTCCCCCGTCTTGTCCGTCATGTGAATCTTTGTCGTTGCCATCTTAAACCCCTCATTCTTTTGCTAACGCTTCCAACCGCGCAAACACCGCATCAAACAGGGCGCGACGCCTTTTGTTTAGTTCTTCCCATTGCGTCACGCCCACCATGTCTTCGTCACGCCCCTCTATCCAGATGGTTCGAGGTTCCGCTGCCATTGCCTCCCGCAGCGCCTTCACCAACGCCCCCTCCAACTCTTCCTGCAACGGATTCTTCCCTCCCTTGTTCCACGGTTTGAACCCCCGTATCTCCTCTGCTGTCGGAAAGCGACCGTTGAACCGCCATGCCCTGTCGTCCAGGTAAATCAGACTCGCTGGCTTCTGCGACACGAAGAGCAGCTCGTCCACAAGGTCAGGTTCCATCCCGTGTCGCTTCAGCCACGAACACATCGACACCACCTGCATCGAATCCTCACAGCGCGTCGAGTAGATGTACACCCGAAACACCGACAGCATCGACACCAGAAACGCAATCGCGCCTGGTATCGGCTCGTCGTTGTGCAGCGGGTTGTCCCGCTTCCACCCACTCGTGTACGAGTTGATCACCCCATCCCAGTCTACCGCGATCGATTGCTTGTGTTCCATCACTCCCCCTACTTCGGTGAATAAATCTGCTTCCCATCCAATCTTATGCACATTGGATGACCCTCGTGCCCGCTGTGAAAACTGATTGCCACCGCCCCCACGCAGTACGCAGGCAGGTTCTTGTACAAATACTTGCTCCTCCCCTGACGCAAGCACTCGGGCGCCTGACACTCAATCTCCAACTCCACCACCGCGCCACCCATCGCAAACGTGCCCGCTGCCTTGCCGTCTAACGTAAAGTTCAGCGTGTGCGGCGCCTGATGCGGTGGACTCGCGTGCATCGCCAGCAAGAGCAGCTCTGCCAGGTGCCCCTCCTCCACGAACGTCACGTCCGCGTGCTGCGTGTCCAAACACGCCACCTCCCGCTTGCACTCCTCGCACTGCACTGCAATCAGCATCGCCCACTCCTATCGACTCAGCCACTCCACCAACGCCATCACCACCAGAGAGACCTTGATCCACGCCTTGCTCTTCTCGATCGCCCTCGTATCAAGACTCTCCAACGGCTGCACCTTCTCCAACCTCCCCCAATCGTACGAGCTGCCCAGCGCCACAAACAGAAAAACGATGTACACACCCGCGTAAACGACTATCATGCTCCACCTCTCTACCTGTTTACCTGTAAGTTACCGTTTACGAATTGTCAACAGGCTACTCTCTGTGACCAAACTTCCCCGTCATCACGCCGTACATCAGCGCAAAGTGCTCTGGATCCTTCTCTCGAAAGTTCTGCATGTTCTTTGCCAACACCGCGCCCTCTCCTGTCATCTGCTCCAGTCCCATCGCAATCACCTCTGTCGATCTCGCGCCCTCGTACGCCTTCCCCACGTACGGATCAATGAACTTGTCCTTGCGCGTAATCTCGCTCGACCCGTAGCTGCTGTTCCCCGTCACTGTAGACATCCGCTGCGCGTCTTCTCCACTCGTCCTCGCCTCCAAAAAATGCCGACTGGCGTCTGCCACACGACCGTTCTGATGCTCCAACTGATGACCCATCTCGTGCAGGATAATCCCTGAACGCGCGACGCCTACGTTCAACTCGCCCGTCGCCGCGACAAAGTGCCCTCGATGCCCCTTCTTCCCAATCTTCACAGGCGTGGGTGCCGTCTTGCGACCCGTCGTCGGCCCCAATGACGGTCCCACCAACCGCTGATACATCTCCATCTCTTTCGGAAGATTCCCGCTCCCCGCCTTCTTCGCTGTCGGCGTCCACTTTACTGGCATCGGCAACGCCTCTGGCTTTCGAGAGCTCAGCTCGTTCGCCAACTCCTGATACTTCTGCTTCTCGTTCGCGTATGCCTTCTCGTAGTCCAGCTCCTCTTTCGTCATCGCCTCTGGAAAACTGAACCCCTGCCCCGGCGTATACGCCCGCTTCTGCCACGCTCGCTTTAACTTCGGATCCCACCCGTCCCCAAACTCTGCCTGTGCTGCGTCGCGCGCCTTCTTGATCTCATCAGGCGTGAATATCCCGCTCGCCCCTGGACCTCCCATTAACGACAGCGAACCCACCGAGTCCTTCAAGTTGAACGACCGACCCACCATCTCCGTGTCTTCTTTCGTCACCTCCATCGACGCGGGCTTCACGGGCGGTTTGCCAAACTTCTCGTCGAGTTCTTCTTTCACCTCGTTCATCGCCTTATGAAAATCCTCACGCCCCAACTTCTCTCCCTCTGTGCCGTTCTTCTTGTCGAGCGCCTCGTTCGCCGCAGCTCCCTTCAGCATCTTACGCTGACCCTCTTTGGCGGCGTCGTAATGCTGCCCGTCCGTCGCCTTCACGTTGCTCACGTTCGCTGGCGGTTGCGGAGGGGGCGGAATCACGAGTGTGGGCTTCGGGGGGGGAGGGGGCAGCACCTTGGCGACCGAAAAGATCTTGTCAATCTCCGCGAGCAGCGCAGTCACTCGCGCGGAGTGCCCCGCCTTCTCAACACCCGGCGCGTCGTGCGCCATCGGATGCCACTTGCCGTCTGCCTGCTTCTGCACGTATCCCTTCACCCACCGTCGCACCGTCCCGACTGGATACGAAGCAAAGCCCTCCAACGCCATCAGCCCACAGGCGTCGTCCAGTAGCCAGGGAGACCGATAGATCGCCTCCAACAACTTCACGTCTGCCTGCTTCCCCAACTCCAACACAGAAATCATCATCGACGTCTCCTAAAATGGGGCGTAGCCATCGTCCGACGGCGGCTCACTGGCCAGCGGTCCACCTGCCATCGCCACCTCTCCAAACTGCATGTTATCCAAATCCCACCACGTTTGGAAGGCCAACGCCTCATCGTCCCGCGCTTTGAGATCTTTGAACTTCATCCGCTTCTGCTCTTTGTCCTCTTTCGACTGCACCACCGCATACGTATACGACGCAATCCAGTTGGTCACGTCCGACTGCGCAATGTTCGTATCTTCGCTCGTCTCCTCATCCCCCTTCTTCGCGTTTTTGTTAAACTGCGTGCTGACAATAAACGGCACCGCCACCTCCAACTGCACCGCCTTCAGCTCCTCCAACGCATCCGCCGTCTTCTCTGCCCGACTCTTGTTCGACCCCTTTGCCCCCGTTCGCAGCATATATCCCCCGTCAATCACCACCAACGCCGGCTTTGTTTCGAGGATCAACTGCCGCAACAACTCGACGCTGAACAACAACTTCCCGCCCGCTACTAGAAGATCCCTGTCTTCCGCCAACTCCTCGATGCGCACATCCAACATCGCCCGTTGCTCGTCTGTTAGCCTCCCTTTGCGAATCGACCGTGGCGGTAGTTTCAGATCTATCGCCGCCATCCGCTCCGCGAGCTTCAACTGCCCCATCTCTGTGGTCAGTACCAGGCAGCGGTGCCCCTTCTTCCACGCATGCAACAGGCACATCAGCAAGACCCAGCTCTTCCCCACACCCGAGCGCGCCGCAAAAATCAGGATGTCGTCGGGCCACAGTCCATACGTGAGCTCTTGTAGCGTAGGCCACGGCAGCGGCACCCCACGCGCCCCATCCTTCACGCGATCGTGCTTCTCGGCAACTTTCTTGAGGAGCTGCCCATACGTCGCCGTCTCGTCCTTCTTGCCCGCCGCATCGTCCATAATCCGCAGCATCTTGCGCAGGTGCTCTCTCACCTCTGCTGGACTCTGCGTAAGCACCCGACCCATCAGCGACAGCTCATGATGCAATTGCGAGATCGCTTGCGCCTCCAACACCTCCTGAAGCAAGACGTCTGTCGGCACCGACACGTCTTCCATCACCACGCCAAACTTGCCCTCGACCAGCTCCTTTCCCGGCGCCTCCTTCCTCTGCTTCGCGTACTCAAAGATGAACCGCAGAATGTCCTGATACCGTGGATCGTCGAGCGACTCTGCCTGTATCCCCCGACCCACCGCCTTCACAATCGCCCCGTAATCCGTCGTCAACCGAGCCAGCAGCGCAAGAAACAAGTTCATCGACCCTTCCTCCCGAAGATCGCTTCGTTCAACCGCTCACGCCCCTCCGCTCTCCGATCCACCGACGGCAACACCAGCTCCCCCGCCATTGCGTCCCGCATCGCATCCGCCGTGTCCCCGTAGAACTTGAACCACGTCCCCTCTTCCATCCGCGCCGTCAAGATCGTCACCAACCCCAACGCCGTCCTCCGACGCACCAACGCCGCCAATTCCCCATCCCCATACACCGTGTGCTTCGCATCCTCCTGCACCACCCGACTCACCACCAACACCTGCACCCGCACCACCCGCTCCGTTAACGTCACCCCTTCCTCCCGGTCAAACCACTCCCGCTGCAACACCCCCTGCCGCAACGCACGTATATCGACGTAGAGCGACGGAATCACCCACGCCCATGCTTCCGCCAGGATCAACGACGCAATCGCGTCCTTGCCGCTTCCTGGCCCTCCCATCAGCAACAGACTCCCCAACCCCCTCCGATACAAGGTCGAGAGGTTTGAGATGTAGTGCATTATCTCACTCCGTACTTTGGCGTCTATCTGGTTGACAGTAGACGTCCAGAGCAGTTGGGGCACGCGCATCCGTCGCCAGCCTGCTTCTGTCACCGTTGCTCCACGAACCGTCGTCACATCCATACGGCCTCCTCTTCTGGCGTCAGCGGAGGCACCCCCGCAATGCGCCATCGGTTAATCCGACCAAAATTGCCTTCCGCACACCGTAGCCACCGCTCTGCATCCGCATACCCGTGCAGCGGCTCTGAGGGACGCAGGTGCAGGTGGCGCTCCCCGTAGCACCACACCCGACACGCCTGCACGAGCTCTTCTCTCCGCATCGCCGACAGGTAGCGCCCTCTCGCCTCATCCCGCGCCAGCTCTTCCGCCGCCTTTACCAGATGCTTCTCCAAGTGCTCGTCTGTCAGCTCTTCGTCCTCCACGTTCACTGTCGTACACTGTAGGAGATACGAGTGGAACTTATCGAAGTCCTGCACGATCCACCGCACCATCGGGAGCGGGCTCTTTCGCGCCTCGACGTAGTTCTCCCACCGCCGCACCGCGCTCACGAGCACCTGTCGCACCAACAAGTACCCATGCTGCCCCACCAGCACCGCCAACCGCCGCTCTGTGTCGTACTCCCAATTGGGGCACTTCGCGTCGAACGCAGGATCCCACGCTGCCCGCCACGACCGACGCAGCGCCTTTGCCAGCGACTCCCCTGGCTGTTGCAGAAAGGGGTCAGGGGGCAGGGGGGTTTGGGGGATTTCCGTCTCCATGAATGACAGTTTTCTTGGTTCAACCGTTTTGACCGTTTCTACCGTCTCCCCTTGTTTATCGCCCGCGAAGCGGGACTCGCTTGTCTGGGCTGGAGCGTTACGTGCTTCCGCGATCTTCGAGGTTGTCTCTCCGTCTGTCTTTTTTTCTTCAAACGGTTTGGAAGGTTCGTTCCGTGTTGGCTCGATGTTTGCTACGTACGCGCACACTGGCGACTCTGCGGCTTCTCCAACTGTCCCTCTGTTTTTAACACTTTTGAAGTCCTTCTCTAAGAAATCTCTATTAGGCGCGCTCGCGCGTGCGGGCGTATATAAGGAGGAGATTTGCGGTTTTTCGTCGCTCGAAAAACAGGATTTTCCCCATGTTGTTGGGGAAGGGATTTCCCCATGTTTTACTTCTGGGCGTACACTCGAATTTACCCCCTGTTGGACGGTAGGTGAAGCTGCTTTGGGAGGGGGGGGGAGGTCTCTCGTCAGCGAAGGATTCCCCATGACAGTCGGTGAAGGATTCCCCATGACAAGCGAGTTGCGGGAGAGGGCACCTTTCAGCGTGTAGTCGGTGATGACAGGCGCGGGAAAAAAGCGCTCGAACCGTTTGGGCGTCAGCTCCTCATGCTCTTTGTTTTCCTCATCCTTCTTGGGAGTGGCAGGACGTCGATTTTCCTCATCCCACTTGCGAAGGTTGACGGACGTGAGCATCCACCACTTGAAGCTGCCACCCCGTGCTCGTATCACCGCTGAGTAGAAGAGCTGTCCCCACTCCGCTGCCCAGGTGTACTGCCGTCTGGATGGTATCGTCCATCGCTCCCACTCTTCTTTGGTCGCTGTCGGTGGCATAGGCAGCAATACGCTCCACTTCGCGACGATGTCCAACTCCCCATCAGAAGCCACTTTCCCAAACGTCCTCACCTCACGATCCATCGCCGCTGGAATCCGAAATTCCCCATGCGGCGTCACGTAGACCACAGGCGGTTCTTCCACCGTCGGTTGTAAGATTTCCCCATGCTCCACTGAATGCGTGACACCCGAGCTGACAGGCACCTCGACGGGTGGGTTGGTAACAATTTCCCCATGTGTCACAGGCGACTCAACAGAGGGCGAAGCCAACACTTCGACGATGGGGACTATAATTTCCCCATGCGCCGACATAGGCACAACGCTTGTTGAAACTTCCTCATGCCGCACCACCTCTTGCGGAAAACTCCCCATGCTGCTCCCCATTGGTTGAGCCACGCACGGTTGGATATTCCCCATGCCTGGTTCCGTCCCTCTGTGGACGCTCACGCTATTTTTTTCTAAGGGGAGGGGCGTGGGTGCAGGTGGGTCTTGTCGAAAAATCCCCATGCTTTCAAACAGGCTGTCGGCAAGACTCTCGCCCTGTGCGCCAACCAGAAGAGGAGCAAGAGGCACAACTTTCCTCATGGGTTTCTTGAAGGTTTTGCTCATGTTCTTCGGAGCGGTCTTGGTGGAGCGGGGGATACCCTTGCTATGGGCGAAGCATGATCGTGGGATGGCGCGCACCATAGGCGTCTTGGTGCGTAAGATCTCCGCAGACACCCGAACCATCTTTTCACGGTCTTTGGGCAACCCAAGATCTTTCCCCTTCTCGTAGAGCGGAACACCGAGTTCTTTCTCCACGTCCATGCAGTGCTGATGCAACCAGGCTTCGTACAGGTAGTCCTCTTTGTTCTTCACCGCGAGATCGCGCACCCCAAGGTAGGCTACCAGAGGCTTCTTGGGTCCAGGCGTATCCAGTTTGATCCAACCCATCCGATCCAGCTCGTGCAGGTACTTGCGCACCGTCTTGCGATCTCGCCCTCCCAACCTGTCTGCCAACCAACCCTGGCTCTGTACATTCACGAGATCTACTTCGTGGTTCCACCGCAACTGCATCTGGAGCAACGACTCCTTGTAGGTCGAGCGCCACACAGTCATGCGCAGTAAGTTGTATAAGTCGTTGAGAATATTGGGAAGCATGAATCCCAACCCAAGATTCATGGCAGTACAGTAGATCGGAACAAAGTGCGTAACGTGAGCTTCGCCTCGCATAGTTCAACTCCTTGAAAACACTTAATATTTTCAATACATAGCTTTTTGACTTGCGAACCCCAACAAACACATTATACTTGGCTTGAATTTTGCCTGTTCTCGCCAGTGTAGTGTTTGTTGGGATTCCTTCCTGCCTGTTGCGGTTCGCCTACATAAAAATGCCCGGTCGTTACACCGGGCATTTTTATTTTGTGCGCTAGAATCCCCATCGGAGTCAAGACCGAACGCCCAACCTCGCATCAGGTGCGCGCCTTCAACTCTCGCATCAGGAGATCTCGCGCCTCCACCAACTTTTTGAACGCTTCTTCGTTCCCCTGCTTCCTGTCAGGGTGCTCTGTCTTCGCCTTCTCCCGAAAGGCAGCGTTCAGCTCCTTCTCGGTGTAAGAAGTTGTCACGCCCAACAACCGCGCTGCCCTCGACACTGGATCGTTATCTGGTGCCTTGCTCGCTGGTTGACGTGGGGCGAACGACGCACCCACGCCTATCTGAATCGACCTCGCCTTGGTACACGGGCGACCTTCCCAGCACTCCACGCACACCTGATACATCTTGAGGATAAACGGCAGCTTCAACCGAAGATCGCCGCCCACGCCAAACACAGGCCCGCCGTGGTACATCCCCACATACGGTCCGATGTAACGCCCCACGGCGTTGATGGGCACGCCGTCGGCGTCGATCCACACCAGATACGCAGCCTTCTCGTCTCCGAACGCTGGACGAAAGTGAACGTAGTTGCGCGTCGGTCCAAGCGTCATGGTTTTTTGCGAAGGTTCTTCTTGAGGAGAGTTGGCAAGGTAATGTTAGGGGGTTCGGATTCTTGCTTCTCTTCAGTGACGTACAGCACGACCCCCGATCCTTCCGAAAGTTCTTTTCGCATCACCTCTCGCGCTTCTTCTTCGGTGTCGTACGTCACCGGCCCGCAATTCTCGCTAAAATCAAGCAACCATCGCTTCTTTATACTTCTTACGTCAGCATGCTTACACGGCAACTTTGTCAGCGCCTCTGTGGCTTGCTGTACCGCTGCCTCGATCATCGGCGCCGTCGCATCTATCCTCGCCGAAGCGTAACAACGAGAGCAAAACACATGGATGGTTGCTTTACCTTGATAGAAATCCCAACTCTCAGGTTGCTTGTTAAATAAATGCTCACTCATGTCTCACACCTCTGTATCTCTATCGTAGCCCCTACCGCTCTGAACCGCTGCGCAATGCTCTCTGCCTCATCGTAATAAACGCCCACCCGAAGCACCTGTGCCTCCACCCGCGACACCCTCCGTAAGAACTCTTGCGCCTCCACCAACTCCATTCCTCTCATCTCTCTTAATTCCTTCATGACATGCACGCGCCGATCCCCCACCCCCACCAACATCACTCGAAACTGAGAGAACGCCAGGAGCATCACCATGCGCGACGGGCGTAGAGATTTTCTACGCTGCTCCAATCGACTGGCCAGCTCGCCAACGAACGCAATCAGTTGCTCCTGTGAGAGTAACAGCGCCTCATCCAGCAGATCTTTCTCAGTCACGGATCGCCCCCGTCTTTCGTCCAAACCGCCACGTTGCCAGGTACATCCCCACAATACACGGCACTACCACCCACCCACTGTCGTACGAGCAGGCCATCACGAAGAAGTACACTTGCAGACCAATCAGCGCCAGATACTCCATCACAACGCCTCCACTCACACGCTGTAGGCCACGAGAACGTCCTAATGACCCAAATACTCTAAAGGATTGTCTGTCAAAAGATGCCACCTCTTATGAGGATATGCCTCGGTCCCGACAAGAGGTTGCCACCAAATTCGGTTTTGAGTATCCAGCGCATACAAACGACCATTGACAGCTCCCCATCCTGCGGGGTTCGCAGGAAACCCTGGAAAACACGTAATAGAGATAAATTGGGGCGGTTGAATCTTGTCACTCATTGATTTTGCCTGTTCCTCGCTCGCGTCTGCCGCTCCGTCACAGGATCCTCGCTTCGTACTCGAACCACGGCGCCTTGCCCTTGCGCGTAATCTCCACCCAACGCTCTGGCGGATTCCTCACCCGCAATCGACGCAGCAGCGCCGCGAGAGAGCTGCGCCCCGAGAGCTCAACCGTTCTGGACGCCCCATCTTCCACATAAAGGATCCGACTCGTCTCATGAATGGGTATCTTCCCCGGAAGTTGCACCTGAAACCGCATCGCCGCCCTCCATCTTTACCAGTGTTCGCACCAACTCCGTCTCGTTCGAGTCGTGCCGCCGGAGTACCGTTAAAACCGTCTCTACTGGATGTTTCGTCAACACAGACGCTACCAGGCGCAAGAGCACCTCGCTCAACCCCGTCGGCGCCGTGTGCCCCTGCTCCCAACGATTCACCGATTGCTGCGTCACCATCAGCACCCGCGCAAACCAGTCCTGTGTTAATCCAAGTTTCTTGCGGAGTGCTCGCACTTCTTTTGCTGTCATACGACAGTATATAACTTCAAGTGTTGGATGAGTCAAGAAGAAAGAAGGCGATTAGAGGGCAGACGTGAGGTGCTGAATGAGGCGGAAGACTTCGTCGGGGTGTAAGCGAGAGCGTGACCCATCGGGGTTGCGAGGCGCCCCGCCGATACTGGATCCGCCGCCCCAACCAGACTCGTGGCGGTTCAACTCCGCGAGGATGCTGCCCGAGTTGCTCTGTGGCCCGATGGGAAAGCGGGGGATGAACTCGGACCGCTTCCCAATCGTGTACACATACGACCCGTCGGGTAAGCGGTCGTAGGCCACTGCCTTGTCGATGCCGTCGAGGTAGAGCTGCGTAAAGATAAAGTGGGCAGACTGTGCCATCACCCACCCGCTCTCGTCCCGATGCGTGATGGTGTACTCCACCTTCTCTGGAGGGGGTACAGGCGGAAGCGCCTCTCCATTCACCGCAAACCCCGCCACCAGACTGTCGATGCGGTGCAGGCATTGAGCCATCAACTCGTCTAGCGACAGCGTGCCGTACGTTCTTGACGCCCTCGCGTCGCGTTCTGGTTGCATCACAATCTCGTAGAACGCATGAGAGAGTGCGACAGCCCGCTTTAGCATTGGATACGCTGGACCGTGAGCGTCCATGTTACTGACCACGTTCACCAACTCGCCCAGCTCCACTGCGTACGTCCGCACCATCTTGGGGTTCTGTAAGAGCCAGACAGAGAGCGCCGTGTCGCCGTCCACGTCGTTCACGTACACCGTGAATCCCTCTGGGTTTAGCCCCAACAGGATGGCGTCGAACACCTGCTTGCAGGTGGCGCTCGTGACGAGCCGGATGCACCCGTCATGATGGTCGAAGCTGAAGCGTTCCAAGACAGCGTCGATCCCTGGACCCTGGCAATAGCCATCCAGAGCAATCGACTTCGGAGGCAGTTGCGCGAATGGTAGCGTCGCGCCTCGCTCTATCGTTAGTTGCATCGTATCTCCCTGTGAAGCATCAGCGCCTCACACCTTTCAGACGACCCACCCCTCACGTCTCTGACACCTGATTCAAAAGTTCTTCTACCGAGCGCGGTCCTCGACGATCCGAGACCATCCAGGCGCGCGTCTGCCACTCCTCATACCTCGTATCATCATTGGTCTTTGTCTGTCCGTAGAGGAAGTCGAGGTAGAAAATCGCTGCTACTGGAGTAGTCATCGGTTGTACTGAGACCATCTCGTGAGCATAAATCATGCGCGGCGCCACCCTTCAGAGTACAGGAAAGATGTACTTTGTGAAAGGGGAGACAGGCGGGTAGCGCCAGCAATACCCACACACGATCAACGCCGCGAGGATCAACAGCGCTAGTATGCAAGTGAGTACGAACATTATGGGTGCATCCCTGCTTTACGGCATTCCTCTCCACCGCAGTAGATGTCACCTTCTTTGGCGGGCGTGAACTCGTCTGCGCAATCACAGCAAAAGTGCGCCTTATGAGGCGGTAAGGGGTTCGGTGCTTGTCCCTCCGCATCGGCGACCTCGATGTTCTTGACGTCCTCTTTGTGTCGAAGGAGACTCAACCGCACGCGCTCCAATAAGAGCACCTTGCGCACAGCCAGAGAGGCGCCCTTGCTCTCTTTCTTCTCTCCTATTATCCAAGGGTAGGCCGGACAGAACGCTTCAAGGCTGCCATCTTCCGTCGTCCAGATCAGTGTTTTCATGGTACCTCGACTCTCTTGAAGTTAATCACGAAGACCCACGGGTTACTTGCCCACGGGTGCTTCTTGCCGTGGATGGAATCCCAGTACGCAATAAAGGCGTAGCGCCTGCGTATGCGCTGCACGGCAGGGTCTCTGCTATCTCGACGCGCCTCTTCGGTGTGGTCAATACGGTGCGGAATGCTTACGCCCTCTGCCCGAATATCGTCGTCACTGATCTCGTGGATGCGCTCCATGTGGACAGAGACGATCTCCAGATGAAGCCGCGATTCTTTGCGCGTCATCAACATCGGCGACCTCCACCGTTTCGAGATCTCGACCCCATCGGCGCGGTAGTTGATGACGCGCTCCGCTCGATACGAACTCCCAACTGGAATATCGTACCCAAACGTCTCCTTCACGAAGAGACGCTCACCTGATTTACCGTAGGGGCACAGAGAGCACACCTCCCTTTCGCTCCATTTCGGTAGACCGTCACGAGTCATTCGTAGCTTACCGTCCCGCAACGCTCTCGATTTGGTGGGGATCTTACTGAAGATCGTTCTTCGGTTTTCGATCTCGCCGTTGGTGCGAGCGTCCTCAAACGTAAACCAACGTGCCGGCCGCATCCCCTCGCAAGGGTAGGTGCTTCCGCAAGTTTGATGCGGTTTGCTCCGTTCAGGCGGTGTCTCCCACCACGTCGAGCTGATCTCTAACTCAAACGGTGGAACATCTGCCACCCGCCGAAACTGCGTCTTCGTGCCCGCGAGAATGGCGTTCACCATCGCATAGTTCATACTGATGGACTGCTCTCGTCTCATGGTTCAGAACCCCACCCCTCTGGCTTGATGGTGTACACGAACCCCTTCTCCAGATACGAAGAACCCTTCAGAGGAAGGGGCGTTGGTGCAGGTGCCCCCTCCCGAAGAAGTGCGATACACAGTGGACGCATCAGCTCCTCTACTTCTCGCTTCAACAACAGCTCGTATCGCTCCCGCCCCTGGCGCGTCAAAGGACACCCGTACTCCAAACACTCGCGGAACCACGCCAGCTCTGTTGGGCAATCTGCCGACAGGGTGCTTGATGACGTCAAGAACGCCACCCACGAGGGCACGTACTGCACCCACCACGACACCACGTTGTTCCACGGCGTATTGTTGACAAACAAACTCACGACGTTCCCTGCTTTTCCCCTTGTCATTCCCAGTCTCCTATGCCGCCCATTAACAAACACCCGCGCACCTTCGCCCGCATCAACTTCCGAAACCGGGGGTCTTTCTGCATGCAACCGCAACTGTGCCGCCGCTTGTCCGAGTTGGGACTCAGGCACCCCGATGGTAGCAGCACAATCCGCCCGCAGATCTTCCCCGCTCGCTTGTAAAGGCACTGCACCTCCCACAAGACTTGCCGCTGCTTTCCCCTCTTGGAAGACTTGCGAAGAATCTTCAAGTGGTTGACCCGGTACCCCTCTGGGAATTGCAACGGTCTGGACATCCCTACTTCCCCTCTTTACAATCGCAACTCGCCCCGTGATACGATCCAGAAGGTCCGTCGTACTTCGCTCCCCCGTCACAGACCAGGCCACACGGTCCCTTGTGCGACCACAACTGCTCTCCCTCTCTCCCCTTCCGCACCGTCACCAACTTCCCACACACTCGACACGTCTTATAAACCCGAGCTGGGTTGGTTCTTACAATCTTTTTCATATCTGATTTGTCCCCCGCGTAAAATCAGGCGTCACGTCGCCGTCCACGCAGTGCCACAGGTGAAGACAGTAGTCGTGCGTCGAGATGTGCTTGGCCTCTGGTACAAAAAGTTGATACGCCATCTTGCCCGCGCCGATAAAGGCCCGCTTCACCTGTGCCATATCCTCGTAAGAAGGCATCGACGCAGGGCGCGACAGCGAGACGTGGATCCACCGCTTGCCGTCCAACTCGATGCACCACGTCATGCACACGCGCAGACCGTTGGTGTTGCCCCACCAGAGCGGCGCAAAGGCATCAGGGGGAACCTCCAGACCAGGCACCTTCGGCGCGGCCATTTTCACCCACGTCTTGTTGAGCGTCAGTCCCCGAACGTGAGCCCATCCCCACGCGCCGTCGTCATTCTTGTTGAGTTCTTCGCAGCGCTTCATCATTTCTGGCGATAACACCCGAAGGTCGTAAGTTCGTGTACTCATCTCAGGGCACAACATCCGCCGACCAGCTCGGATCGGTCTTTGGGTTCGCCCTTTGAATCAGCTCGCACACGTCTGTCTTGTGCCGATGAAGGTTGTGCGGCGTCGCGTACTTGATCACCACCCCACAGTCGGCACAGGTCTTGGCGCCACAGTCGAGCGGCAGTCGAAGGTGGTAACAGTCGGGATGATAGTGCAGCACGCCTCCTGCTGGATCCTCCTTCGTCAGCGAGCCAAACTCACCCTCTTTGAGCTGAATCTCTTGCCGACAGAGCACGCAGACGTTGACTCGCATTGTAGTTTTTCTCTCCTCACGCGCAACCAGCGCCCCCACCAACTCCGCCGACGGTCGATGATGCCGCTCCACGTACTGTGTCTGCTCGTCATCCCGCACCAGATGTTTCTTCAAAAAGGAAAGAAACTGATTCACCTCAAACCAGTGATAACTAGACTTGATCTCTGGTGGCAATGCCGTGAGAAACATATCTAGCGACTGCACGTACCCAATCACCCCATCCCCTCGAATAAACACCCCTGGCCAGTCGTCGCCGCACTGGACCGCCCCGCTCTCCAACCTCTTGGTCTGGCGCAGCTTCGCGGTAGACGTCATCGTCCTTTCTACAATCGAGCACAACGCTTCGCTGCCATCATCTTTCAACTCAATACGAGCGATGTACTTCATGCCACAGCGACACGACTGCTCGAAATAATGCACGTCGCTCTCTGTCGGCGTCTGAAACAACACCTCCATCCCACAGCACAGTGAATATCGAATCACGTTACTCATGGCTCCCCCTCGTTCGTCAGCTCAGAATCCATCGCCGCCTGCACTTCGTTTCTGTCGGGGGACTCGTCTACCATATTCCAGATCCCCCGCCCTTCTCGTAAATCCCTGGCAGGATCTCCCGTCGAGGTGGCCTTGTCTTTTGGACCCCAGTCTCGTACGAAGTTGATGCGAACTACGGCGTACGACTGCATCGCCGCGCCGTACACAGGGTGGTTCGGCAGCTCCTTCAACTGATTCATCGTCTTCGCACACTGGATCAGATGATCCAGATCCTTCTCAAACTGTATCTTCTTCATCAGTGTTCCTCTGCTTAGATTGTTGATCTTCTATAAGTCTTATTGCTTCTTTCCGACCCAACTCTGTCGAGAAAAAAGAGCCATTGCTTTCAGTGGCCAAACCCATACGCACTAACGCCCTCAACGTCGCGACAGACGCCTTATCTGGACCCCACACCCTACCCATGTTGACACCATCGAAAGTATAATAAGAGCGGTTATAAAACGCCTCGACAGCGTGCTCTTGGGCTCTTGTTAGTTTAACGGGTTTCTTGCTTGCACTCATCGCAGTACCTTCGCTTCACCAGTTTAGAACGATATGCCAGAAACCGATGTCCACAAGACAACACCTCACGACGCGCTCCAAACATCCACCGCTCCCGCTCGACAACGACCCGCAGCGGCGCCTTCGTTTTACTCATCGAACGCTTTCCAGATGGCAGTGCTGAGCTTTGCCGCGAACCGCTCCTCTCCCTCAAAGAGAGTGTCGTGCGCCGCCTTTGCAACGAGTTTGCGAAGTTGTACCTGGATCGCTGCGTCGTTTTTGACGAGATCGAACACCATCGCTCGCATCTGTTGCTCGATAGCCACCGCGAACGCCGACTCCAACGTCGAGGCTTCCTTTCGCCCGTAGTTGTCCTTCGCTGGCGCAATGATCTTCGCAATCGCTTGCTGTAACAACTCTGCCTGCTTCTCTGGCGTCAGCGCGTCAAAAATCGCCTTGGCAGCAATCGCTGACATCTGTTCTGCGGTAAACATCATTCCTCCTGTTCAACCAAACTGAGCTGCCCCACCGGCAACCGATTCCACCCTTCCAACGTCGTGCGATCCCGAGGAACCGCCACCAACGGCGTTGCAAAGTCGATCTCGCTCACATAAATAAAGTGGGCAATCGCTGTGGCCTCGTCTGCCGAGTTCCCCGCGTACTCCACGTTATAGAGCACCACGGGACGACCCTCTAAAAGTCTTACTTTCATTGAATCTCACTCTTGCTACACTCTATACAGTTGACTCTCTGCTTCGGTCTGGAAACAATGCGGAAGTGCCCACACTCAAGTTGCAAGTCATAATAGTATTTACCACGAGAATAAATACTTGTGTACATTGAAACTCGCTTTAGGCATAACTTCTTAGTCATCGTGCGCCTTGCTGTTGATCCCCGGTCCTTCTCGCGGAGGCACAGAGCAACGCGCTTCTTTCAGCAATCCCACCACCGTGTCTTGTAGAAAATCAGAGGCCCTGTCGTACTCCTGAAGGAGCTGCGCGCACTTCGCTGCCTTCTCCAACGCTGCCTGCTCTCGACGCTCATACCGCCATATCTCAAAAATAACGAGCGCATAGACGAAAAATGCAAACAGAATTGGCAAAGTAAATAACCGGCGAGTCCTTGTCTTTCGACGCGCATACTCATCGAACAATAAAAATCCATTGAGCACTGAAAACTCGGTCTGGGCGTCGTCGCTCTCCAACAACCTGTCTGTGATTGCTTTAGGGAGAAGCTGCGCCAACTCTTCAGGGATGGTCCCTGTGTACAACCCGAGATACCCCGCCGTGAATGGGCCAAGTTTGTCTGTTCGCCCATCGTACTTCTCGTGCGCTAAGCGGGCAATCGACAAGCGGAACTTGGTGTATGACATGGGTTGGGTGAGTGCTAATTTCATATACAATAGATCTCCTTGTGTTCTCTGCGTCGAAGGGTGTATTTAATGGATTGGAACTCTGTGTAAAATATATCTTCCCCCCAAGGAGCTGTGTTGCGTACCGTGGCGTGTATCAGAGCACGCAAACAATGAGAAGGTAACTCTTCCCAGATGTTGACGGTCAGTAACTCCCGCACAAGTTCCCAATGCCCACTAATAATAAGATCACCCACAGTCTTATGGATGTACTGGATGACGTCCTTGTCCCCCCCTTTGAGGCCACTCTGGATCTCTTCGTAGAACCTCCGTGTCTTGTCGGTTACGAAGGTCATCGCTTCGCCTGCTTTCTCCTGCGTGCTTCCTCGCGGGAGGTGTTCTTGGGTTTGTCGTCGTAGCGGTTCTCTTTTGACAAAGACGGCCCCAGATCACCGCCATTGCCCAGTGTTGCTGGACCTGAAAGCGCTAGCGCAAGGAGAGGCAAAAGAGTGGATCGCTTCACTTCTTCTCCTCCAACCGCTTCTTCAGCACAGAGATCGTGTCCTCGTACGATTTACGCTCTCTGGCCCGCTCCGACTTCTCCCACTTGAGCTCTCGCTGGCACTTCTCCAGCGCCGTCGGTTCAAAGATGGGAGCGAGCCTCTCTCGAATCTTCGTTGCAAACTTCGGATCAGGCAAATTCAACAGGTTCCACACGTCGATCAGCACCTCTTCCAACGCCCCCGCCTTCATCTCTCGTAACACACTCAAGTACGGCGAAGACGTGTTGCGCTGCTTGTCCCACAACTCTTTCGCGTGCAACAGGCAGTAATACACGGGCACGTCTGGCTGTATGTAGTTTCCGATGTACCCCTGGTGATACACGTAATAAGCGTGCGTCTCATGAATACATGGCTTCTCGTAGCACGGGTACAACGATTGACGCTCGAACCCCCACTGCCCGTTACGCGGTATGTCGTGAAACACCATCGGAAACGCCGTCAACCCGCCGACCGCGTGCCCCTCACACATCTCCAACTCTGGCATCGCCTGCGCGCGACACGTTTGGTTCTTACAGTCCACTCTTGTCTCGACACTCACAGAAACCTCCAATCTCATCGAACGTCCTGATCCTCGAAAGCGTAAGGTGGTGCAAGAGGGTGCGGCCTGGTTCGTTGGCACGAGTCTTTGCCCGCCGCAACCAGGAACGCTGCCACCGACTCGGCAATCCACTCCAACCATAGTCGCGCTCGTTGCGCGTGCGCGTACGTAGGATGACCGCAAGGGTGGTACCACCTGTCGTGCTGCGACTTCCACGCCCGACCACACAGGCGACACCACCAACCGAACTCGTACTGATCTTCAGGGTCCAACTCCCACCCGTCTGGCGTCAATACGATGTCCGTAAAAAACAAGTCCCGAGCACTCATGAATCGATCACTCCCTTCTTCAAGAGCGTGCGCCCCAAGACTGTCAGCTTCACGGGCAACTCTGGCGAGTCACGCTCCTCTATCAACTTCAACCGGGTCAGCGCCCCCAGTGTGGACGAGGTTATCTTCGTCGGTGGTGGCTGATGCGCGGCGCGGCGCGTGACGTACCAGCGCAGCGCCTCCAACTGATGCGCTGTCAACTCCGTTACCGCCAACTTCACCCGCTGACTGTCCAAAAACGCCTGAAACGAGTTCTGATTCGCCTCTTCGTGCGTCCCGCAGAACCAACACCCCTTCTTAACCTTGCCATCGCACCAACTCACCCCGCACTTCGTCAGCTCGCTTGCCTCGTACGCCTCAAAGCACCCACAGGTGCGTCGAAAACAGTAGCTCGCGCCCCGTAGCGCCCGATAGGTATTTCCAACCAGACAATTCATCGTTCTCTCCATCCGCCCCAACAACGCAAGAAGGACTCGAACCTTCCCCCCGCGCAGGCGTCCCCGCGCGAAGTACCAAACCTCACCCACTCTGGAGTGAGTCATGCGCTGAATCCCAATCCCAAGCCCTACCCCCTACTCCTCAGAGCGTCTGGCGAACGCGAACTCGTTGGCCTCATCCTCCAACCGCGCCTCTTCTTCGGCGATCTCTTCCGCCGTAGGCTCTGGTTCAGGCATCTCCTCTACGCCCCCCTCGTTCAGCCACTCGTGAAAGCAAGACCCGCACACGTCGCTGTGTGAGTTGGGAAGCACCCCCTTGCATTCCTTACACGCCCCCTGCACGTAGTCTGGATAATGCTCAGTCAAAAGAGACGCGAGCACGTCCGCATCGCTCTTCTGACGCAGCACCCCCACCAACGCCCCCACGTCCACTTTCTTCTGTGCGTCCAGTGTTTCACCGTCCAGGGTGGCCTCGAAGCACATGGGCTCTACCCACTCGACGAAGTCCGTCGCCAGGGCGTCGTCCGTCCAGTCGCACTCGGACACGTCCGTCACGCCGTTCACCGAAAAGAACCACCCACCACCATCTTCCTTCAACGCCAAGTAACCGTTCATCGCTGCCTCCATGATTCTACAGTAAGCCACTGTCTACAGATTGTCAACAAGCGTCTTTGACCAATTGCAAGAACTCCCGATGCGACGCCAGCACCCCCTTCTTCTCCAACTCCCAACCCATCGCCTGAATAAACGGGTACGGGACGTTGCGGTGCCGATCCACAAACTGCACCGACACCCCCGCCTCGTTCATCCAGATGTTGTGCCCCCCATTCCTACGCCCCCGCCGTGGTACCGTAAACCCCAACTTCCGCAGCGCCTTTGCCACCTTGTTCTTGTCTATTTCTGGTCTCTCTTTTCCCATCCCGCACCTCCGTGTTACACAACACAATGTAGACACTGTGTAAACAAGTCAAGAGGTATTTCCATCAAAGCGTGGTATACTGAACATGAGGTGAAGATGGACACTCTGTTGATGGTGATGAGACGGTTTGGCATGGGCACGGCAGCGATTGCGATTGCCAGCTACGGGATCCTCTCTGCGCTGCGGAGGATTCCGCTCTTTGCCAGGAGCGAGACCTATCGCGCATACCTGCCCTTTCTTCTGATCGTGATGGGTATCCTGTTGGGCATCCTGATTCTTCCACTGTTTCCCGGCGAGGAGCTGTCGATCCGTGGACTCTGCGGAGGGATCGGCAGCTCGTTCTCTGGCCATATCGTCTCGTTTGGCCGACGGTTGGTGAAGCTGTGGGTGACGAAAAAGCAGGGCGCACAGACCGCGCAGATCCTCTTTGCTCCCACCGACGAAGAAGGCAACACGTTGCCTCCCACGGGAGAGATTGTTATAAAGAAGGAAAAGGATGGCCAATGATCACCCAGCGCATGCTCAACTCTGCCTTCTGGCGCCGCCTGTCCCTCTTTGAAGACAAGTCAGCTCCTCTATGGTGGTACGTGCGCGTCACCTGGACCTCCGCGTCTGGATCGTGGGCGTCCGACGCCGAACGCGCCCAGCGAGATCAACTCGACGCCTTCATCCGCGACAAGAAGATTGCGGTCAACGACGGATGGGAGTCGGGCAGCAACGGCGAGATCTCGCTCTACTTCTTTACCCAGTACCTCGACGAGCTGACCAACGAGATCGCCTCGTGGATCGACCAGAACGCCCCCAGCGCCGATGTTTCGTTCACCACCCGCCTCACCACACGCGGCGAACCTGAGAACGGAGGACAGGCGCTCTCCGACTATTACCAGACGCACGCCGCTCCCCTTGACCGACCTTCACGACTGCGTGAACAAGTGATTGATGACGACGACGACGCCAGACCCAAGAACTTCGCCCTGATCTTCGTCAAGACCCGCTCTGGACACACCAAACAAACCTACGACATTGACTACCGCGTCGATCACGTCCCCGCGCACGCACCCATCGAGGAGATCATCGACAAAGCTGTCTCGCAACTTCGGATCAACTTTCGCAATCGAGCCAGCAAAGGACCGTTCGAGGTGCAGACCGAGCATGGCATCTGGAAACGTAGCAACGGCGGCGTCTTCTACAACGCCAAAGGACAGCTCTACCCAGACGTGCGATTCAAGTCGTGGGAAGACATGGAAGCGGAAGAACAGAACGAGTCCACACTCACCTCACGCGCGCACGCGCTACGAGAGAGTCTCACCCGCTAGATCTGCTCTGGAAACTTATCGACGACCTTCAACAAATCGTCCTCGATCGCCCCGTCAGTGTCCAGCGGCGAGTGTGTCACCGCCTTGGCAATCCGAAACAAGAGATCGCCCAGCGCCGACGCCGCTTTCGCCTGGTCCTGTTTCTTTGCCGCTGCCCCCAACGCGGCGACCGCTTTCGTCAGGTAGGAGGGCAGCTCCTTCTCCAACCTCCACCAATCTTGCTTAGACCACACCCCTACCTCGACACTCTCCACCCGCGCCAACTTCTCCATCAATGCCAGGTCGCTCATCTGCACCTCCTTGTAACTACCTACCTCTACTTGATTTTTACGATTGTTTCACCGTCTGTACAATATTTCTTGCCTTCCCACGTCTTCATAGTCAGTATACACAATGTATACAGAGAAGAGGACAAAATGAAAAAGTTCACCGTCGTCACTGAAACCTTACCCATCTCGAAGATCACGGGCGTGAAGACCGCTCGCCTCTCTGGCCAGTTCGCCGTGATCGTTAAGGTGAACAAACCAAACTACGTCCCGAACGGGTTCGTTGTTCGCTCTACCATCGACGCTACCATGTTTACTGCCAACGTCGAGGCAAGCGCTCTCGCCGCTATCGAGGAAGACCCGTTTGTCGTCGCTGTCTCTGTCTCGCAACGCCTGCAAGTGGTGGAGTAACCCAATGAATGTCCGATGCCCAGACTGCGATGGTGGTGCTTACATTCCATGCTCTCACTGCGGTGGTGATTGCGAAGACGAGAACGGCGCGGTTTGTGTCCACTGCGAAGGGCGCGGCGATAGCGATTGCGAGCGCTGCCACGGAACTGGCGAAGTGAACGACTCCGACTTGGAAGATGACGAGAAAGAGACTGACGATGACCAATAACATCACCGTACCCAAGTTTGTCGAGGCCCTGATCCACGTCGAGACCCGAACCTTCGTCGGTTATCAAGGGCAACTACGCCGCGTCGCCGATCTCCTCGCCTGCTCCTTACGCGAAACCCAGTGCTTCGCGAAGAAGCATGCCAAAGAGATCGGCGAGGCGATGGGCAAGCGCGTCGAGTATACCGGCGCCGACTACGATGCCTCTGGACGCGGTGCCTTTGGGCGCTTAGGTGGTGGTCGTCGGGCGCACTACTCACGCGCGCACCTCTCTATCAACGAGCTAAAACGATGAAGCGCTCTTACGACTCCTCCTCTCGCTCTTTCGTCAAGGGAGCTGCCACGCAGATCACCTACCGCGTCAATCCTTGCAACTGCGGGTGTAAAGGCGGCGACCCCTGGCATGCTGCCACCTTCTATCGCGTCATTCGCAGCATCCGACGCCTGGACACCCCCTGAGCTCTGCCAAACCCGCGCGTATGACTCCCCCCAACGAGCTCTCGCGTTCGGTACCGTTAAACTCCCGTGGGGTAAAGCCACTGTCGCGCTTGTCGAGTACGTGTTCCTTGATGGTACCCCCTTTGTTACGGGTTGGTTCGTTGTAACCACCCCTTGACATTCACCATATATGTATACATAGTGTATACAATAAGAACGGAGACAGTATGAAAATCACTAAGACCAACACACCTGCACCCATCCAGAGCACGCCAGAGCGTAAAAAAGAGATGTTCGTCGATCACGTCACCTCGCAGATCCAGTTTGCGGCGAAGGACATGACCGCAGCTCTTCTCGCGCTCACCTCTGTCCCACTCTCTCATCTTGGGAGCAGGATGGAAAACACAGACGCGCTCTTCGCCAACGCGGCTATACACGAAGTCTATACACAGGTGCTTCGCCTGAGCTCTCTCTCGTGGGAAGACCTACTCAAAGAGATTCAAAGAAACATCCAGCCCGTCGGGTCTTCCTCGACGAGCCCCATCACGAACTTCATGAGCCTTTCTCGCTTGAACGCCTGGTTAGCTATTCACCGCGACGTACTCTCGTTCTCTAAACCCTAAACGGAGGAATGTTATGGCCGAAAACACAAGAGAAAAAATGTTAAACCGGATGGATGCTGCACAGTCCCTCAAAGATAACGTGACGAGACGAGAAGTCGAATTTAATGACTCTCTCGTTCGTCAGCTCAACCAGGCAGCGGGCGCAGAAACGTACCACAGTACGATAGAACCAAACGCAACGCTTGGCGTCTCCGATCAGGACAAGACGTTCTCGACTCGTACCTGTGAGAAAAGCACTGTCGTTGGAGTCAAAGCGCACAGCGTCGAGATCACCCTGTGTACGCCCGACCATCAATACCTGCGGATAGACTCCTGCGATTTCGAGGGAGAAGCGTTCGACTTCTCCGACTACAATAAACGCACGCGACGGTTCCCCGTCATCAACGACACCATCAACGCCAAACTGGCCCACGCGCAGATCGTCGCATGGAAGAACGGCGTCGCACGCTGTCTTGCTCGCCAAGCACAACAAAACAAAGAAGCAGAGGAGTCTCGCAAAAAATATCTTGCGGAGCAACAATCCAAAGAATCCGCCGCCGCCGCCAAAAGAACCCTCTTCATTACCGAGGCACGCACCTCACTAGAAGCGCAAGGCTTCATTGTGGTTGACGTGCGCGAAGGTGCCAGGGATAGTGAGTACGCCACGCTCTATGTGCGCGTGCCTTCCCGCCCAGAACCACGCTATCATGGAGGCTATGATCTGGAGATCCCTCTCAATGCAGACGGTGCTGACATCCGCATCCCGCTCCACTCCACCCGCACCGACGTTGGGCAGCTCCTCGCCAAGTTAGAGACTGCACACGTCCTGTAGCAAACCACCCCTTGACATCCACCCTGAACGTATACACACTGTAGACAAGAATAGGAGAGCAACCATGCAACGCCACGAGCTCACCCCCAAGAACAGTCGCTTTGTTGGCACGCTTACGATCGACGACGGTCGGGAGTTGGACGTGTTTGCCGCGCACTTGACCGCAGTGGTCACGATTGCTTCTGAGCTGCCCCGCTGCGTTGTGGGGATGCGCTGGCGAGACAAGACGCTCCGTCGCACCTGCCTTTGGAAGCGCAACGTAGACACTGGCCTCATGGACCCGATCGCCAACTTCTAGCCTGTCAGCTCGCCTTCACGTAGAAAACCATGCCAATGACCCTGCGGCGCTGCATTGATCGACGGCGATAACGTCAGCGTGTCGAACGTCTCTCCATGCCGCTGCCAATAATAGCGAAACCCTTCGATGGGAGCACCTCCGTCGATGGGGTTCTGAAACGCCACCGCCAGTCGAGTTTTTTGACAGCATGGACAGATAAAGGAAAGTCCGGTTCCCCGACGTTCAGGACCGCTGTAGTAACCGCCTAGCCAGTGGGGTTGTTGGAGAAGAAGGCGCACTACCGGGCGCGAGCAACCTGTGGAAAGTCGCCGGTCTGGTCTAATCGAAACAGATGCTTTACTTTGGCTTTCAGCGCCTCAAGTTCAAACGGCTTGTGTAGAAAAGCGTTGGCGCCGCACTTCGTTGCAATCTCTTCAAGCTGCCCATCGTCCACCAGGCCAGAGATCAGGATCACTGGCGCCAACGGCACGAGACTCGACGTGCGCAGCTCCTCCACCAACTGCCAACCTGGCCTCCCTGGTAAATGCAAGTCAACGATCACCAGATGGATGGGATAGGTGCGCGCGAGCGCGAGCGCCTGCTCCACGTTCGCCGAGTGCTTGACATGCGCGCCGAACACCTGCTCGAAACATCGCTCCAACGACTGACCCACACGCGGTTCGTCGTCTACGATCAGCACGCAGGGATGCTCGACCTTCGTCTGCGCATACTGCTTCGCCGATTGACAGAACCTCTCTGCCGCCGCCGTGTTTTTCGAGATGATGCTCTCCAGTCCTGACCACGATTGTCTCGCTTCGTCCTGATAGTTGCGCAGCTTCGTCGCAGTCATCGGTTCACCCTCCTCTTTGTCGCTGGTTCTTCAATCTTGACGTCTTCCAAGAGATCAGTGTTCCGCTCTAACACCGCCGTGTTCCGCTCAATCACCCCGCCCAGCTTCACAGCCAGCTCTTTGATGTCCGTAATGCGGAGCTCCTGCTGCGCGTTCAGCTCGGATTGGAACTTCTCCACTCTCTTGTAAAGATACACCAGCCCCCCCAGAAGAATCAGGATCACCACCCCTGGCAACCCCATTGACAGCAATTGTGTCGTGACTCCAGTTTCCAAAGCCAGCTCCTACGAAAGAGTTGCGACCCTGGCGTACTCTATCACCCTCCACCTGTGCTGCCTATGTCCCCCTTTCAACACTAGACTCACCCCCCCCCTGAGTCAACAAATTGTGTACACTCCAGTTAACGCTTTTGTTCAGGTAAGTGGTTTTGGTTTTAATGAAAGTTAAGTGATGAAGGATGGTTACGTGTTGCGAGATACTTCGTGCGGAGCGCCTATTATTCTGGCGTTTCTGTCTGACTTTTGAGGTGTTTTTTCCACTCCGCGACGGAGTAGCGATCTGGCGTATCGTCTTGTAAGCGCGTCATCACCTCAGTCAGTCCCGTCAGTATCGAGGTAGCGAGCACTCCCACGCCGTAACTTGGGTCGTCCCGCTGTGAGTAGTTCTCGTTCTTCAGCTCCTCAAGACCTTTCAGCATGTACGCCAACTCTAACACCTTCGGCGCGCTCGCCTGCATCACACGCTGTACTTCTTTCTTGAACTCTGCGGATGTCATAGGCCACCTCGAAAATCCTCGTCTGTCAGCTCCAACACTTCGCTCTTTCGCAGCGCCACCAGATGCTCCGGCAAGAGCGCACACGTCGAGCTGTTGTTGACGCCGACCACCACCACACACGCTTTTCTCCGCAAGGGATCGTTCTGGATGGACTCCAGAATCAAGACCACCTGCTTGCTACGCAGTGGGTGACGAGTCGGTCCCACGTAGCGTGCCCACCGCGCCATCGCTCACTCCTTCTCAGGCGGCAACGGCACCATCACGGTGGGATCCACATCTTCGTCGGGCGACCGCTCGATCACGGCGTGAATGTGCATCTCGTTCAACACGATGAAGTTGTCGCCGTTCTCGTTAAACTCCGTCCCCTGGTTCGGCGCAAACACCACCGTGTCGCCCACCTTAAAATCCCACGGCGTCAGCGTGCCGTTCTTCTGTGGCATCCCACTCCCCAACGCCACCACCTCGCCCTCCACAGGCAGCTCGTTCGCCTTCTGTGGAATCACGATCCCCCCCTTCGTCACGGTGCGCGGCGTCGCCCGACGAATCACCACCTTGTCCAACACTGGTATAATACTGCTCACTGTGCCCTCTTCTTCATGTGTTTGGTATCGTCAAGTACCCAAGCCCCGCGCATGATGCTCACTGCCTTCACCCCTCGGATGATCCGAGCAGTGCGTGCGGTAATGCCGCCCTGCGCCGCAGCTCGCTTCGCTTCTGGCATCGTCAGGTCGTACTCTCTTCGCAGCGACTCCGACGTCGCGCTTGCGAGCACGCGCTTCCATGCTGTCGCTTCACCACCTGTCAACTTCTCTGTTCGACTGGACATCTTTACCCTCCCAATACCGCCACACACGGTACCGACTTTCCCCCCACCGTTCGCTCAGAACCGGGCAACGGCCGCTTGGTGACGTGCGGCGCCACGTAGGAGAAGGGCACCACCACTTCTTTGATCCTGGCCGTTTTGAGCGCCCTTCGCAGCATCTTGTACTGACCCTCCGACCACACAGCACTCGTTGGGTAGTCCTCATGCGCCTGGTCCAGATATAAAAACATGGCCTCGTAACACTTGAACGCCACGCGCACCTGTAGCCAGCTCGTTTTGCCATCTAAGAACAGCAGCGCCACCTTCTCTGCCAGGTTCTCGATCGTTCGATACAAGAAGCTCAGGTCAGGTCGATACTTTCGCACCCACTCCAACCGACCCGCCTTGTACATGCTGGCAAACAAGGTCAGGCGCTCTGTCACGAACGCATGCAACTTCTCGCTGTCCATCCCGCTCCATCAAATAATAAAAAGAAAGGTCGTTGGTGCAGGTGCAGTGCTCTATCTTGCCGCCTTGACCTTTGCCTTCTTCTTCCGACTCCCCATGTTTCGCATGGTATCGAAGGTCTCAAAGTCTGGCGATGCCAACAACCGACACTGCGCGCAGCGGTAGTTTCCCTTGCAATAACAATCGTGCGACCCACTCATCACGCCCCCTGCACCAACGTCTCGGCCTCAAGTTCGAGGTAGTAGTTGATGTCCATCGTAAACGTGCTCTCGTAGCGAGCACTCTCCGACACGCCCACGATCAGCGTCTTGACCCGGTTAAACTGAGGATAGAGGCGCGGGAACGCAAGAAACTGCTTCACGATCTTCGTCCAGATCCACTCGGCAATGTTCTCGCTCGTTGGATTCTCCAGACCAGGCACCTCGTTCAACAGTCGATGGTCCAGCTCGCCGATCACATGCTGCTCGACCACTGCGTCGAGGTCCGCATAGTCCAAGAGCATCCCGCTCTCTGGATCCACCTGGCCAGACACCGCGACAGTCAACTTAAAGTTGTGCCCATGCACCCGCTTGCACTTGTGCCCATCAGCCAACCGTGGCAGCGCGTGGGCACTCTCAAACTCGTACGTTGTTCGTAACGTGGTGCTTGTTAAAATTGTTTTCATGCGTGGACGCTAACCGACGTTGCTCGCATTGTCAACGAGACTTTTCCGCAAACTGTGGACAGCGCTTCTTCGCCAGTCCCGCAGGGTACGCGCAGATGCGCCCGTCAAGCTGCGGATGGCGGCAGATCCCCTGGCAATCCACCATCGGCAGCGACGCAGACACCAGCCCCCGCAGGTGACGGCAAGGATGCCCTCCCACCCGCAGGTCGTGGATCGGTAGCCCCGCCTCGTGATCCTCGTGATCCAACTCGGCCCACGCCCTCTCCGCGTGTACCATCCCCTCCGCTCTCGTCGAGAGTCGCTGCGACTGACGCGCTGCTGCTTCCAAGACCACGCGACGTAGCCAGTCTTTCATCGGCAAGTTGAGTTGACGACACAGCTCTTTCAGCGCCATCAGCTCTGTCGCTGATAAAGGAATCGAAGCGAGGACGGGCGTTGGTGTAGGTGCGGTGCCCTCTAAGAACGAGCGAAACTTCTTAAAAAGGGAAGTGAGTTCCACCGCTACCTCGCAAGTCTTCCATGTGTGCTGTCAGCACAGCGCACGGGTTCAGTGAACAGTATGAGCACTGGACCCGTCGTATCTCCTGACAGATGTCCACATGCTTCGCCCGATACCGTTGCTCGAACTCAGGCGTCCCCGCCCGATACCCGTTTTGTTCGAGTTCTTCGCGGAGCGCTTTTAGCTTTGGATGCACTGGCGGCGCCAGATGCAGGGGAGGTCTTTGATCCATCTTTCTTGCCTTTCAGTCTCTCCAACACAAGCGAGGGCAAGCCCAGCACGTTCAACAGGCACTCGCGGTGCATCATACGCCAGTAGCGCAATCGCTCCGCTCCAATCCAGATCTCCGCACGCACCCGCCGCGCTTCGATCTCCTTCCCACACACGCTGCAACGATTCATGATACCTCTCCTCGTTGGTATCCTACCGTTGCACCGTTGTCAATGAACGCCCTACTTTAGAGGCAACGCCTGAAAGAAGATCCTGAGCAGGTTTCGATGCTGTGTCGCGAACAGCTCCCACCCAATCTCGGGCTTTGAGAAATACTTGTTGGCGGCGTAAATCAGACTCATCCCACGATTGTCTGGCAACCAGGCGGGCACTTCGTGCGGCAACAACCAGATCTCTTTCTTCCCCTCCACCAAGAGCGCCGTTGCCCTCTGAATCAAGATCTTTGTTGCGTCGTCGAAATTCATCTGCCCCTGACTCGCCTCGAACTGCGCTGGCGTGGGGGGCTGTGGCAAAAACTGGATCTCGTCTTTCATGGTATCCTCCGTTACACCGCGATCTCGCCTGAGATCGACGGATGACTTTGATAATTTACCAAGGCAAAATCGCCAGACCTGAATCCAAAAATGTCGTCCACGATTGGAACCATCTGCAACCGAGGCAATGGAAACGTCGTGCGGGACAGGTACTCTTCGGCGGCGGCCAGGTGGTTCTCGTACAGGTGCAGATTGCCAAAGAAGATCACGAGCTCTCCCACCTCCAACCCCACCACCTGCGCGATCATGTGCGTCAAGAGCGCGTACGACGCAATGTTGAACGGAGCGCCTAAGAACAAGTCGCACGACCGCATGGTCATCGTACAAGACAGCTTCCCGTCCAAGACGTGAAACTGAAACAGCACATGACACGGTGGCAATGCCATCTTCGGAAGTTCTGTCACGTTCCACGCCGACACAATGTGCCGTCGCCCGTTCGGATCCTTCTTTAGCCCCTCCACCACGTTTTTGATCTGGTTCACGCCCTCCTCTACCAACCAACCATACGACGTCCGCATCGCACGTTTCTCGCCCCATCGGGTCCATTGAAATCCATAGACCGGACCAAGTTCGCCATCCTCACGCATCCACTCGTCCCAAATATGAATGTTCTTTGCCTGAAGTTCTTTGGCGTTCGTACTGCCCCGCAAAAACCAGAGCAGCTCCTCGACCACCCCGCGAAAGAACAAGCGCTTCCCCGTCGTGGCGGGAAACCCTTTTGCCAGATCCGCCCGAAACACCCGACCTACGACCGCTCGCGCCCCAACGGGTTTGCCTGTCGAGGGCAGAATCGCCCGAGTGGGTTGCAACACTCCATGCTCCAACACGTCTCGGATCAAGTCTCGATATGCTTGCATGCTTCTCCTAAAGCGCCTGAATGCGCTGACTCACCTGTTGCATGTCGCCTCTCGCCTGCTCCACCTCCACGAACTCCCCCGCAATCTCTCGTTTCAAGAGATACGACGGATGATACGTGGCCAGCACAGGGATCTCCTCCCACTCGAACCACCTGCCCCTGATGTCCTTGATGGTGTTTCCCGCCACACCCAAACTGCGTGCCGCCGTAATCCCCAGCGCCACAATCAAATGCGGTTGCACCGCCCTCAACTGCCCCAACGAGTACGGGCGACAATTCACGCACTCCTTCGGCGTCGGCGTTCGGTTCTGGAGTTTCCCCTCCACCCGCACCGTTGGCCGACACAGCACCACGTTGCACAGATACACCAGCTCGCGCGGAAGAGCGATGTGCTCCAACATCCGATCCAGATGCTTGCGCCCTGGCCCGACGAACGGTCTCCCCTCCGCGTCTTCCTGCTCCCCTGGCGCTTCCCCCGCGAACGCAACCAATGGCCGCTCGGTCTTGCCCTCTCCGATCACCACAGAGCGCCGCACCTCGTACAGCTCTGGACACTGACGACAGATGCTCGCCAAGTCTTTAATCTTCAAAAGCGTCTTCACGGATTCGCTGCGCGCCATACCATCCACCGTAAACAGGTTCGATTGTTTCATCGGAGTCTCACAGGGTAGATCATCATGCGGCAGTGCCCTCGTACGTGTCAGGGTTGACGAGAGGCACCTCCACGCGCAACGTCAACTGAATGGCGGCGTCATGCCCCTGGTACTCCTCTCTCTTGGCGGCCTTGGCGCATGCCTCACACCACAACTGAATCCAGAAGGGTTCACCAAAGATGGGGAACGAGAGGTAGTCATCGGCATGGCGGGTAATCTGGCTACCGCAGGTAGGGCACTTGGCAGAGACCGTGATCCCGTCGAGCGTAAAGCGTTTTGCGTCGAGTTGGGTGGTTTTTAAGATGCCGCTCCATGTGACAGCGCCAGGGGCGAGGGGCGGATACTTCTGACGGTAGGTGTCCGTCATCAGGGCAATCTGTTCTTGGTGTAGGGCATGTACCGCAGCGTTGGCGGCGTCGAGTTGCGCCTTTGCGACAGACGTTGTTAGTTTCGAGTTCAGCGCCGCCGCGTTGATAGCATTCGCCAGCGCCATCTGCGCCTTTTCTAAAACCTTCTTCGCGGCCTTGGTGCGCTTCTTCAAGTCGGCAATCTCATTGGGTGTCTTCATCGGCGGTACTCTTCAATCACGCTCGCCAAGATCTCGAACGTCTCGTCAGTTGTCAGGTTCTTTGCTGCCATTGCCGCGTTCTGCGCTGACTGATGGGGATACATGCCAGAGAGCGTGCCTACCGCCCACGCCACCGCCTGATCCTCTGGATACCAACGACACAGATCTAGCGCTTTATGCCGCCACCTGCGCCGAATCAGTGCCGTAATTCGCTGGATTCTCCTGCGATTCGACCCTGGCTTGGCGTCCTGCTCCGCACATCGACACGCCCACTCGATCCACACCTTCTGCTCCTTGACGAACTTCGCCGCCAATAACCGCCGATCCTCCATCCGTATCGCTGGCATCCTCAGAATCTCTGTCAGGCGCAGCGTCTTACGACCCTTATACGTTCCGTTCTTTTCTAACGTCACGTGAAAGAACGGTTTCAAGTGATTGATCGTCCAGTCCCACGAGCTGTTGTCTATGATCTGCTGTAGCGTGAGATAGCGCTCCATCACATCCCCCTCACCCGATACGCACAGGACGACCCGAAATTGACCCACTCCAACTCCCCCTCCAACGTCAACACGTCGCTGTAGTCGTCGTCCGTATTCGCCGCCTCTACCTTGCTCAACACCGCCGTGCCTTGACGCAGCGTGTTAATCCGCCACACCGCAGCTCTGGTATACGAGATCGAAACCAGAGTGCCGTCGCTAAACCCCAAGAACCAGATCTCGTTAAACCGCATTAACGTGCAGAACTCCTCGATGATGTCCCCTTCCACCATCACCAGATCGTCTCTGCACCCACGTAGCGTTACTTTCGCCATGTTAAATCCCCAGATGAAGTTGCGGTCTCGCCGCCCCTGCAATCGCTTTCAGTAGATTGTCCCGCCACCAGAGCGCATACGTCGAGCAGTTGCCGCAGTTGATATGCGTCGCCAGACAAAAGGCCAACTTCTTCTTCCGCGCCTCGTACGACCAGGCCATCGAGTCGCTTGACGCCAGGAACGCATGACTCTGCACCAACCCCTTCCGCTTGTAGCCAAACGCATGCAATCGCAGCCCGCGCCCGTGCAGCACAGAGACAATCGCCTGTGCCGCCGCCGACTCCTGCCGCATGGCCAGCGTCCCCACCCCCACGAAACGCCCCTTCAATTCAATTCCTTTCGCTGCATACAGGTCTGCGCAGCGAAGATAATCCGCGAGCTCCCACCCCTGTAAGACAGGCAACCACGGTAAGTCCGGCGCCATCGAGCTCAAGTCCAGGTACGACTGCACTGTACGACGCTGATGCTCCGCAACGCTCAGCCCCGTCTTTTGAAGGAGCTGCGGATGACAGATCCAGTCCTGTATCGCCGCAAACGAGAGGTTCCCCACCTCATCCCGATACCTCCGCACCGACGCTGCGTACTCCCCTGGCGACGACACCCACGCCCCGTGCAGCGCCAGCTCGGTAAAGCCGCCGCTGTCACAACCCCACGGCGCCAACGCCCGTGGAAACGTCTTACGCGCACGCAACCGACGATGCGAGACGAACAGCGGCACCGCAATCGTTCCCAGCCAACCTGGCTGATGGGTGCCAAGGTAGAAAAGCAATCACTTCCTCTGCTTCTTCTTTTGAGATTTTACCAGTTGGAGCAGCTTCACATACACCCCACCGCCAAACCTCAGATCCGCCTGTGCCGCCTGTTCAAGCGCTTGCATCGCTGCCGCGTGGTTTCCCCCTTCCACGCAGCGCACTATCTCTTGCCCCCAATTCACTTCTTTTTCTTCTTTGTTACACATAACCGCCCCCACGTCTTATCATCTACCACCGCCTCAAACGTAAAGGCAGGACGAGAAGACACGACCTTCCCCCATCGCTCCACAAGACGGGGGAGAGGCCACTTCAACCTCTTCATGCTGCCCTCTCTCTCACTTCGTGCTTCGGAAAGCAGCGCCCGAGCAGCGCCTTCACCTGCTCCCACTCTCTCACTGCCACCGACCACCCCCGCGAAGTCCAGAACTTTGTCTTGGACACCCGGCGCAGCTCAATATTGAAAGTTGCGTTAAACGGTGGCTTCACCACCACCACCTTCTCTCCCCGCTCCGCATAAATAGGCAACAAGGAAGGGGCGTTGGTGCAGGTGCTCTCTGCGACCGCCTTCTCCACCCCCGTCGAGAATGGCCAGTAGGTCTTCACCACCCTCTCGAACGCCGCCGCCTCCGATGCAGGCAGCATGTGTCGGAAGTTCTTCTCCCCGCCCCCCTGCCTGGTCGTGTTGGTGTAGTTTGGGATCGCCTGAAACGCCTGAAACCCTGCCTTGTTCCGCACCCCCGTCAACTCCAGATACCCCGTCTCTTGATTGAACGTCGCCTGCCCCGCCGTCGGAGACCCATGCTGCTGCAAGTACGCCGCATACGCCACGTACCCCAACGCCTCAATCACCAGATAGATCGTGTTGCGCGTCTCGTCCATGTACGTACACGCCGCCAAGAACGCCAGCCACCGCACCGCCTGACGATAATCGTTCCCCGCCGACTTCGTCTCTCCCACCCCCGCCAACTGTGAGAAAATATCGCCCGTCGGCAACGCACGAGTCGGCTGCGCCACTGGCGGAAAGATCACCGCCATCACCGCCTCGTACACCGGACGCACCACGGGAGGAAACTGCTCTGCCATCAGCGTCAAGGCCCCGAAGTACCCAGAGTGCGACGCATCCATCGGTATCTCGCGCGCCAATAACGCATTCGCCTTCTGACGGCACTCAGGCCCAAACCCAGACACCACCGACGCCGCATCCGTCAGCGACGCCCCACAGCGCGCACAGCGCTTCACCGCCCCCACATACAACGCCGCCAACTGCTCTATCTGCTTTGTACCGTTCATCCGAACCTCCGTTGTTCCATACACAAGATATGCCTTGTCTACAGAATGTCAACAAAAATCAAGCGAGCAACTTAGACGCCAGCGTCTCGACGAAGGATTCCAGGCGCTTCACCCGCTCGTCCAGTGACAGCGTCGGCGTTTCTGTCTGGTACAACTCGCCCAGCCCGCCCGTCACTTGCTTAAACCAGCGCAGGCACGGGATCGCTGGACACACAATCGCCACGCCGCCTCCGTCGATCAACGGCGCGAGAGACCACCCGACCGGCAGATAAATACACAGTCGCGCCTGCCCATTCTCAGGCGTCAACACCGCCAACCTTGTTGGCTCTTCTTTTTTACAGTTGCCACAGTTCACCGTACTCATTTCAGCTCCTAAAACAATTTCATCTGTTTCGTGCTCACACGCGGATTCACCCACAGCACCTCAGTGCGTGTCGTGCCCCTCGCCGACGTGGCTGGCTTCTCGTAACGACCCCACCCTTCCAATACCTTGTCGTACAGAGGAGACGCATACCCAGACAAGAGCACTGGACCCCGATGCGCGAGCAACTGCTCCAATAGCAACCGATGCTCCCCCTCCAACGCCAGATCGTTGGCGTACAGGTTCACATGCGAGTTGCGCGTACTACCCAGATACGGCGGATCCACGTACAGCAGCACGTCCTCATGGTTGTACTTCGGCAGCACCTCCATTGCGTCTCGACATTCAATCTGTGCCTGCTTCAACCGTTTGGTAGCACCCGCCAGTTGCGATGGCAGGTTATCCCAGTAACTCGCACAGGAGTCGCGTCTGGACCCGTCCCCTATCGTCGATAACCCGTCGTTTCGCCAACCACTTGTCGCGGAGACGAACGTATGCCCATAGGTCATCCACGAGCGCACCAAGAATCGACGCGCTCTCTCCACAGGTTGCTTCGCTGGCTTCTTCGACTTCAGCCACTCTGCGCGAGCGTAGGGCGTCAACGACAGGGCGCTCCGCAGCTCTTCTGCTCTCTTCTCGTCGCGGAGCACTTCAAACAGATTCACCACCTCGTCGTTCTTATCGATCAAAATCTCGCAAGACACGGGAGGCTTGTGAAAAAAGACGGCGCCAGACCCGAAGAACGGTTCGATGTAAAGCTCGTGCTTCGGCATCAGTGACACAATCCACTCTGCCATCGACCACTTGCTCCCTGGATACTTCAGGACTGGCGCCAGCATCAGTACGGAATCCCCTTCTTCGCTGCGTCCCACGCCTCTGGAATGGGCAACCGTCCCTCGCCCTTCGACCCGAAGATGAAACCCGGTCCGCCATCCGACAAGTGAAGCGACTGGATCAGCGGCAAGGCAATCCGCTGCCACGCCTTAGACCCTGGATCTGGTCGTCGAGATCCCCTTGGTGCTGCGATCCGATGCGGATGCAAAAACTTGTAATCCGACCCATGCGCCTGCAACACCGCTTTATCGTAAGGCACCAACGCCAGCATCGCTGCGATCTGCGCTTCTGTTACCGACTGCACTGGAAACCCGCCCGACGGAATCGTCTTGGGGTCGTCTTCGATCCCCGCGAAGAACCCCGCCAGCTCGTAGCCGATCGTCGAGCGCGAAAGACCCTGCGCGTGCCACCCAAAAGCGGTCAGTGGATGCACCGCGATAATCACCCCCCGATAGGTGATCCCGTAATGCGTCTTCAACGACTGGTACTGTGGCTTATTGTTGGCGTCATACGCACACAAGTGTTTCACCCACCGCATCATTGCTTTGGTGTTCTTTGGGTGCAGCGTGCCTTCCGCCTGAAACCACGCCATCTCCGCGTCCGAAATCTCAGGCATCGGACACCCCGTCTGATGCAGCGTGCCGCCCGTGATCGTGCTCCACGGTCTCACAGACCGCCGCCATGCGGTCGCCGCGTGATCCGTCAAGTCAAGGAAATTGGGAGGCAACGCAATCTTGCTGGACCGCTTTTCGTCGGCGAGGCGCAGAATCTCAGCCACAGTCTTATCGGGCACCACGCCGCCCTCTGGCCCCTCAAGCGAGAAGTCCTCCGCAGCATCGTACGCCGCGCCTAGCGACTTCTGTCCTAAATCGCCGTCAGCTCCCGTGCGACCCACGTCGTACCCGAGCGTTAACAGCGCCTCTTGAAACTTCTTAATGTCCTGCGAAGACGACGTGCGTGAAAGTGTCATTGATCCTCCTGGTTCTTGAAACGTGCCTACTATACCGAGACTAACCCCCGTTGACCACTCGACCCATTGGATGAAACCCCGCCAACCGACACAGCTCACGCCCCGCCGCCGTCAGCCGCACCCCTCCATAGCGACTGAGCGCGCACGGTGCCCTCTCCACCCAACCCACCTGCACCAACGCCTCCACATACCCCACCAAAAGCACGCCGCTCCCCACAGGACACACCTCGTCCGTCGATAAGCGCTGCAAGGCCCTTAGCGTCTCTGCGGTCAAGATTCGATGGTATGGATTCATACAGGGAGAGTAACTCCCTGTTTACGAATTGTCAACAGACTAGGCGAGCGGGTGACTGGCCACCTGCAATGGCCTAAACGGAATCTGTGGGAACGCCTTGTGCGTGTGAATCATCAGCCCCTCGCGGATCACGGGTCGCAGCGTGGCGCGATAACGTGGAGAGATCAGAATCTCGACAAGAGACGACACCTCCCGACGCTTCCCCTCGTTCTCCCCGCCCCACACCGCGCGCGAAAGAATCTTGCCCTCGTGCGTGGGCGCGAAGAGCGTCTCGGCGAACGCGCCGCTGGAGATGAGATTCTCCCACGACCCACCCACCACCGCATACGCTTGACCGTACTCCGACCAGCCGCTCGCCCACTTGAGCAGCTCCCCTACGTTCGAGACACTGTCTGGATTGATCGACCGAAGAAGAGGGTCGATTTCGTGCGGGTGCGTAAGCAGGTACTCGGCACCCTTCAAAAGAGGAAGCAGCGTCAATTGTGCGAGCGTAAGCATTCGCTCAGACCAAATCTTCCGCGAGTGGACGCATCTTGTCCACGAGCGCGTCCACCACGTCCAGTTGCTTTAAGAACGCCTTGCCCGTCTTCGCCCCGATCTTTGCCAGTCGCGGGTCTTCGCGCAAGATGGCCTCCAGGTAGTTGCCCGCCTGCTCCATCGTCTCGCTGCTGTTGTCAAACAGTTGCATTAACTGCTCGACAAACTCGCCGACGTCCTGCATCTCCGAAAACACTGCGTCGTCGGAGACGTACGCTTCTGTCACTGTCGAGGAGAGCGGGTGCTTTGCCAACTGCTCCATCTCTTGTCGGATCATGACGCTCTCCTTAAAAATGAATCTCTTCGTGGAACAACTCTTCTGCCTTCTTCGCCGCCGCCAATGATGTCACCACTTTATCCAGAAGTTCTGAAATCTTCTGAATCAGCTTCAGCACGCCTTTCGCCGTCTCTGGATCTGCTGCTAAGCGCTTCGCCTGCTTCGCCGCGCTCTCGAACTGCTCACGCAGTCCAGCGGTGCCCGCGTCCTCCGACCCGAACATCGCATTGTGGACAAGTTGCAGCCCCTCCAACGGCGTTGGCGCGGGCTGATCAAACACGCGGTGCATAACGTGCGGCAACACCACCGTCTTAGCCACCGCCGCATCGGCTGGATCGTAATCCACCAGCGTCGTCATGCGCGAGCGCGCCATCTCTTGCAAACGAATCGACTCTGCTGCTTTCATTGTTTGAACCCCATTTGTAACGGTTTTAGCATAGTAGGCAGATATATTGCAACCGCAGGCGGAACCTCTCTCGACTCCCCCGGCGCATGGCGCGGCACAATGTGCTCCCACTTCAACCGCACCTCGTAACAGTCGTATCGCTCCTTCTGAATAAAGTTCACCGCCCCCGCTTCGTGCAAAAACACTTTCAACCGCTGCTTCTCCCACTGATCCGCGTACCCCTGCTTCACCTTCACACCGTCAATGAACGGGTCTGTCGGCAGCACTGGCTTCACCCCCACATACGCCAGCGGCAACGATGCTGCCCATGCTCGCTCCCACTCCTGTAGCGAAATTAAAAACCTCACGTTCTCCGACGCCATATCCTGACAATTCTGTTGAGCACCTGGCCACGGACACGTTGTGAGCATCAGCTCGCGCCACTCTGCCGTTGACAACGATAAGCCCGCAGCGGCGCGTGCTGCGTCTCGTGCCTCGATGCGCAAGGCGTCCTTATGCCCCCATTCCCCGTACCAGTTGGCTTGGAGCTGCCACACCGACAATGCGAGGCGCTCTGCTTTGCTCACAGGATCACCTCGTGAGATCTGGCATACCTGGCAAACTCGCTCCACGCAGTTTGACGCAGTTCGTCCATCCCCTCCCACTTGAGCAAAGGAGCGCCCGCGTAGTTTACCCACGCCACGGCGTCGCCATACGCCGTGTACGCTCTCTCTCCCATCACCCGATCGTCGGAGACTTCCGCACCCGCCTGCTTCACGCACGCCGCCGCTGACAGCCACGCTGCCTGAATGCCGGATCGGAGCGCTGACCAGGCAGGTGTTGGCTTGTTCTCGAACGTCTGGTTCTCCACTGCAATGCAGTACGCCACGTACGACTGCTTCGCGAGCTCTAAGAGTGTCAGCATCACGGCACCTCCACCTTTTCAATCAATCGCAACGGAGGAACCGTGGGCAGCTCAAACGCTTTTGCAAACTCCACCCCTGCTCCTACTGAATAGAGAATCGGTACCAGCGCCGACCGCTTGATCCGCACCTTCCATACCGTGTTCACATGGTTCCACACCTGAATGTCTGGATCCCTGAAATCCGACGCCTCCCACGTTTGATTCCAGTACGTCACATGGCGCTTCCCCTGCTGTCGCATCGTGTACGCGGTCTCTGTCGTCAACCCGCTCTCCAATGCCTGCTTCTCGTCTTTGAGCACCACGTATGCCCACTTGACGTCGCGCCACCATGCTCCGAACTCCGCGAGACTCGCTGCCAACTTTCCCACCGCACTCACCACCGGGTCACTGCGTGAGCTGACTCGACCACTCGCCAAAGACTCTGCCACTCCCATCCATGTGTCGCCCATCGGTCGCAGCGGCATCTCGAACGAACCTTGCCCCAACGGATACAGCAATGCGGCGTGCGTGCTCCCCGCCAACACGTAACTGTAAATCTGCGCCACCCACGCTTCTGGCGTCATGCCATCACCTCGCCCGTCACCTGCAACGGTCCAATCCGATCCACATGCAGCGTCGCTTTAATCGCAGGACTCTTCACCAAACGCAAGGGCGCGAGCATCGCTGGCTTCACCCGCACCCCCCACGTCCCCTGTTCAAAGTTCAGATCCGCGCTGCGTCTCGGGTCGTACTGAGAACTCCCCGGATCCGACGCAATCAACAGCACTCGCGCGGGTTCCCCCTTCTCTTTCGCCACCACCGCCGTCTTTGTTGTTACGCCTTGCGTCAAGAGCTCAAGCTGCTCCACCTTCGGACCAAACCATGCCACCGACTGATGCCGCCAAACATCGGCCCACTCCCCCAACCCATGCACGACGCCAAACAGCTCGTACTGCTCCTTCTCCCCTTCGTACGAGAAGTTCTGCGCTTTGATCAAGTCCATCCAATCGACCGATCTTGGCGTCGAGGACAACGAAAGAGCTGCCTGCCCTAGTTGATAGTTGATCCCCATCGCCGTCCATGACGGACCATAGCGATAGACCAGACCTAACAACTCCAGTGGACTCATGGCAGCTCCAGTACGCGCAACGGTTTAATGTTGGCGTGATACAGTGCGGTTCGCGTGTGCTCCGACATGAAGCGAGCCAGCTCCAACTGCTTCTTGTCCAACCGCACCTTCAGCAACTTCAGCCAGTGCGGAATCGTACCACCGAAGCCTCCCGCC
>ERZ1292625.33-Hain-H41-01um-R1-33-length-224543-cov-9_pt1 | contig 162283 bp, 179 predicted proteins | sample MGYA00564400_ERZ1292625 | MGnify/ENA primary metagenome ERZ1292625 (study PRJEB36523, sample SAMEA6512639) | groundwater metagenome | collected 2019-01-08 | study: AquaDiva: Metagenomics assemblies of 32 groundwater samples | reverse complement strand
ATACGGACCGCGACCCCAAGGAAATTTTTGCTGAATTGAAAACGATGAAGCGACTGGTTCACATCACTTTTAAAGAACGCGAACGAAAACCTGGGATTTAGAAATATAAATGAGCCGCCCTTCGGGCGGCTCATTTATATTTAGCAGGTTAATGCTATTTACCTGATCGCATTAATTTACCAGGTTTGCGTCTCGCTACAATGAGTTTGTTGGAGTATTTCTTTGGTGAGCGAGTCTTTTGACCCTTACCTGTCGGTCGTCCTTGTTTGGTACGACTACGACGGTGTCCGCGAGGGGACTTACCTTCACCACCTCCATGTGGGTGATCAACGGCGTTCTTGGCGGTACCACGAGTCTTCGGACGAAGTCCCATATGACGAGCTCGTCCCGCCTTACCAAGAGAAACCAGTCGGTGTTCTTCATTTGAAACTGAACCAACGGAGGCCCAGGCTGTATTGGCTACTTTGCGGAGCTCAGTTGATGGCATCTTCAGGGTTGTATGTTTCGGATCTTGAGCCACTACTTCAATATGAGTACCAGCTGAGCGACCCAGTTTCGCACCGTTTTCTGGCTTAATTTCCACGTTGTACACGAAGGTACCAACTGGAATCGCGTTCAGTGGAAGACGGTTACCAACCGCCACTTTAGCGGTGGCTGAAGTAATAACAACGGCTCCTTTTCCTAGTGTCTGTGGGGCAAGGATATAGCGACGCTCACCATCACGGTAGCAAATAAGCGCGATAAATCCTGAACGGAAGGGATCGTATTCAATCGTTTCGACAGTGGCTGGAATATCTTTCTTTTCGTACTTGAAATCGATAGCACGATAGGTTCGTTTGTTTCCACCGCCGCGGTAGTGCATGGTAGTGCGACCTTGATTGTTACGTCCACCAGTACTGCGACGTCCCTTAGTCAAAGACTTGAGGGGGTTACTAGACGTACTGGTTAGTTTCTTTTTGTACTCAATGACTGATCCGTCACGACGGCCAGCTGAGGTTGGTTTGTATTGTTTCATAATTCTTATGATTGGAAGCTACAAAGTAGCTTCTGGGTTAGAAAATAGTGGCGAGTAGCCTTATCTTCCTAACTTATAATGATACTTCTTACGAAGCGGAATTTGGTTTTAATTTGAATGAAGCACGAGGCGCAAGTGAAAAATTTTAGGAGGTGTATGTTTATACGTTGACTAAAATTTTTCGCGAAGCAACGACGTGATTCGTCAAATTTAGACCAAATTTATTGAGTCGCCCTTCTTAAGGTAGACATAAGCCTTTTTCATACCTGACACCATAACCTTACGATTCGTTGACCCCTTCGGGCGATGAGCTGGTCTTTTATTTACGATATTGACCTTTACCGGCGTCACGTTGTAGAGAGCTTTGACTGCATCTCGCACTTGGAACTTGGTGGCGTCGCGCTTCACTTCAAAAGTGTAAACGTCTTTCTCACCCATGCTCATCGATTTCTCAGTGAAGTGTGGTTTCACCAAGATAGCGTGGAGATTGTTATCAGTTGCCATTTGGGGCACCTGTTTTTTTGCAGTCACAGTTTTCTCTACTGGAGCTTCTTTCTTTTTTCCAAAGAGAGCCATATTACTTTGACTTAGGTGCTGTTGTGGCAGTGCGCTTTTCTAGTACTTCTACTGAAGCGGCAGCATCGGCCATAACAACGTACTTATAAGTGAGCAGATCAACCGGATTCACGTCCTTGGCCATGATAACTTCGTAGTTACCAAAGTTTCGGAAACTTTTCTCAGTCGCGAGATCGCGCGTAGCGATCACAAAAAGAGCAGCGTTCTTACGCTTGGTCGCAAGCGCATCGTTCTGAGATCCTTTAGCGATAGCTACAATCACTGACTTTGCTTCTTTTGTCTTTGGCTCATCCAGTTTGAGTGAGTCAACAAAGATAATTTCGTTATCAGTAAACTTTTTAGTCAACACAGTAGCTAAGGCTTTCGCACGTACTTTTTTGTTTATTTTTACTGAGTAGTCTTTTTCATTGCGGGGGCCGTGTGAGACTCCACCACCAACCCAGATCGGTGAACGAGTCGAACCGTGTCTGGCTCGGCCAGTTCCTTTTTGCTTCCATGGCTTCTTACCACCACCAGAAACTTCACCCCGACCTTTTGTGTGTGCCGAACTGATACCACGGGCATTGGCTTGCATACCCAGTACTACTTCATGTACTAAGTCGGCATTCCAGGCTACACCAAACACTGATTCTGGAAGGGTAACCTTACCGGCTTCCTTACCATCTTTAGAATATACTTTTGCATTCATAGTATTTCGCTTATGCGCCGTAAACTTCGACTAATGTTCCTTTTCGACCTGGGACTGCTCCCGCTACGATGAGAAGATTTTCCTTCTCATTAACCTGGAGAACAGTGAGATTTTTGACAGTGATTGTGTCACCGCCCATGCGGCCACCCATGCGAGTGCCCTTTTGTACACGACCAATACCTCCGACACCAATTGATCCTGGTTCACGTTCTGAGTGTTTCTGACCGTGAGAGCGGCGACCGCCTTTAAAGCCATGCCGCTTGACCACACCTTGGAAACCCTTACCTTTCGATACGGCACTCACAGTGATGTTGTCACCTGGAGCGAAAGCAGAGACTGAAATAGTTGAACCTTTTTCGAGTCCGGCGATTTGGGCTTCCTCTCCCTTTTTGGGGCGGAACTCCTTGGCTGCTGCGATAGCACCACCGAAGTGGACCTTCTGCGCTTTAGCGACACGAGATTCCTTCTGAGTACCAGAAGCAACCTGTACCGCAACGTAGCCGTCTTTTTCGATAGTTCGCACTTGCGAAACAGTCGCCGGAGTAACCCGAAGCACAGTAGCGGCCTGACAGACACCAGTATCACTGAAGACCTGTGTCATGCCGGTCTTTGTTCCGAGAATGAATTTCATTTCGTATGAACCTAACTTGTAAATAAAGCTTTTTTGAGGCAAATGCCTCGGACCCATACGACAAACCGCGCCATTATGGACGCGAGCACAAGCTCGCACACATAAAATGGCGCGGTTCGTGCCCATTGGTCCGTGAGTTGCCTCACGTACATAGGTCTTAAAAAGCTAGCGCTACTATAACAACTCCTGCATATTTTGCAAGTTTTTTGATTTTATGGTTTATTTATGCGGAACCTTAAATTCTATTCATGGAGGTCAAATTATGCAGGTTCTTCCACCATCTCACGAAGAGATGGATCGCTTACGCAAAGATGCAGGGGAGGGTGACGCCAACGCCGTCGCTTTTCTGAGAAATCATGAAAATGCCCTCACCGCTCTAAACGAATGGCGGCGAGTACAAGCCCCTTCGTCGGACAAGTAACTTTTCAGGGCGAAATGTAGGTCGGATACCCCGCGTATCCGACCATTTTTTATATAAGAAAAACCGTATCGGCTTTTGCGGATACGGCTTTCTGAAATGCTATTTCATGACTATGTAATCATGGGAGCAATGTGTAAGTACGTCATCAGCCCAAGAGCTGCGAGACTTAAACATTGGACCATCCATCCATGTTCACTACTAAACATTTCGTTTGTTTGTGGGGTTACCACAGAGTTTGATTCATTCATATGATTAAATATTTGAATGATTATAAAGAACGTGAGAAGTAATCTAGAATCTTGCCGCAAACTGATGTTTGTGTGTGAGATTCTAGATTACTTCTCCAAAGAACTATTTCTAATAAGTATAGAGAGTGCAACCGGTGTCGCACGCTTCATACTACGACAGAGAAGGGCGTGCTATCGCTAGCACGCCCTCCGTCGTCCATACATGATACTCCCTACAAAACTTTCTACAAGCTATCAATGATAGATAGTTGGGGATAACAAAAAGCCCCGCGCCGAAGGCGCGGGGCTTTTTGTTGATTCTTTCAGAAATAAATAAAATACAAGGCGCTCAGTAAGTTTGGCGCGAGCCGTACTCCTTGTACGGTGAGTGCCAAACTTCGCAGAGTAACGAAGAAGTTAGCTATTTCTGGGATAATCACATCATTTTTACATCGATGTTAACTCCCGACGGAAGTGAGAGGTTTGTGAGAGCCTCTACCACCTTAGGACCAGGGTTTAAGATGTCGATCACACGCTTGTGGGTTCGCATCTCGAATTGTTCTCGTGCGTCCTTGTGAACGAAGGTCGATCGGTTTACGGTGTACTTTTTGATTTGCGTTGGCAGTGGGATTGGTCCGACTACCTTGGCATCAAAACGAGTGGCCGTGTCGATGATTTGCTTCACGCTGGCATCAAGAATCTTGTGTTCGTAGGCTTGCACCCGGATTCGCAATTTGTTGATAGAGCCAGCTTTGTCAGCTGTTTTTTCTGTGGCCATAATAATTAGATTTACACTAAGTGTGCTTGGGGTGCCTCAGGTGCGAGACGCGCCAGGAGTTTGACGCGAGCCGTACTTAACGTACGGTGAGTGGCAAACTGTGCAGCGCATCGAAGCAGATGAGGTACATCCAAGTGCACTTATGCGATTATCTTGGTTACAACACCCGCCCCTACCGTCTTCCCACCTTCACGAATCGCAAAGTTAGTTTGCTCTTCAAGTGCGACTGGAGCTACCAACTTCACCTTGAAAGTTGCAGTGTCCCCTGGCATAACCATTTCAGTCCCTTCAGCTAGAGTTACATCGCCAGTTACGTCAGTGGTTCTAATGTAGAACTGTGGCTTGTAGCCAGAGAAGAATGGAGTGTGACGACCACCTTCGTCCTTTGAAAGTACGTATACTTCAGCCTCAAATTCTGAGTGCGGTGTTACTGAACCCTTCTTGGCCAATACCTGTCCTCGGTGCACATCTTCTTTTTTCACACCGCGGATAAGAATACCAGCGTTGTCGCCAGCTTGTGCTCGGTCGAGTTGCTTGTTGAACATTTCAACTCCTGTAACGGTAGTAACGGCAGTATCCTTGATACCAACGATTTCTACTTCTTCACCTACCTTCACCGCTCCTCGTTCAACACGACCAGTTACAACCGTACCGCGTCCTTCAATTGAGAAGATGTCTTCAATCGGCATAAGGAAGGGCTTGTCGAGATCCCGAATTGGAGTTGGGAAGTATGCGTCCATAGCGTCAGCTAGAGCGATGACTTTTTCACCCCATTCTGAGGTTGGATCTTCAAGAGCCTTAAGACCTGAACCGTGGATAATTGGAGCGTTGGCTCCATCGTATCCGTTAGCAGTCAAAAGTTCACGAAGTTCTTCTTCTACGAGTTCTAGCATTTCTGCGTCTTCCACCATATCGCATTTGTTAAGAAATACGATGATGTTTGGTACACCCACTTGCTTAGCCAAAAGAACGTGCTCACGAGTTTGGGGCATCGCTCCGTCAGTGGCAGCAACCACGAGAACAGCGCCGTCCATTTGAGCGGCACCAGTAATCATGTTTTTAATGTAGTCAGCGTGTCCTGGCGCGTCGATGTGCGCGTAGTGACGACTTGGAGTTTCGTACTCAGAGTGAGAAAGAGAAATTGTAATACCGCGGGCCTTTTCTTCTGGGGCCTTATCGATATCTTCTACCGCCTTCACGTTAGCGGTGTAACCATTACCTTTTGCCTTAAGACAAGTAAGGATGGCTGCCGTCAAAGTAGTTTTACCATGGTCGACGTGACCGATAGTTCCTACGTTGATGTGTGGCTTGGTGCGATCAAATGCTTCTGCCATAAATAATTTTAATTAGTATGTAGATAATAAACCGCACACAAACACAAAACTGTGTGGCTAGTGTGCAAACACTGCGGCGCGAGAACGTTGCGCGGTGTTTGAACACTGACGTGTGAAAGAGCATTTATTTTCTCTCCTCTCACAGAACGAGTCTGTAGCGGTGGCGCTATAGTACCAGAGTATCTTTATTTTGCAATACCGAGGCCTGAAATATAGAAAAACGACACCTGCGGTGTCGTTTTTCTGTTTCGTCTCTATTGTTTAGACTAATCGTCCTCGTACTCCTTCCCCCCTTACAGGGGCAGTACACCATTTGGCTATTTTCTCCTTTCAGTCGAAATTAGCTCAAAAGGTCGGTAAAAGAGTCTCTCGGCTTACGCCTCGTCGTCAAACTCTTTTACCCCTCTCGCCTTCTTGATTTCGGTTGAAACTTGCGGTGGTACGACGGCGTAGTGGTCAAATTCCATCGTCATTGAAGCACGGCCTTGGGTCATTGAGCGGAGAGTGTTGGTGTAACCAAAGAGTTCCGAAAGGGGGACCTTACCGCGAATGATGGTTTTGCCTCCTTGTTCTTCAGTACCGTCAACCTGACCCCGCTTACTTGAAAGGTTACCGTTGATGTCTCCCATGTATTGTTCTGGGGTGCGGATTTCTACTTTCATGATTGGCTCTAGGATAACCGCATCCGCTTTACGCGCCGCCTCTTTAAAAGCGTGAATGGCCGCGAGACGGAAGGCGATTTCAGAAGAGTCTACGTCGTGGAATGAACCATCATAAAGTTCGACTGAGATATCTTCCATTTTGTAACCAGCCACAAAACCACGGCCCATCGCTTCTTTGGCACCCTTTGCGACAGCCGGGATAAATTCCCCTGGAATCGCACCGCCCTTGATACTGTTGACGAATTCAAAGTGATCTTCACGAGTGATGTTCTTGGGTAGCGACTTACCTTCTTCGAGCTGTAGTGCCTCTAGCGGCTTGATGCGAATTTTGACGTGACCATATTGACCACGGCCACCAGATTGCTTGACGTACTTGTATTCAGCTTCGGCTTCGCGTTGGATAGTCTCGCGATACGCCACTTGTGGTTGACCGATATTGGCTTCCACACCAAACTCTCGCTTCATACGGTCTACGATAATGTCCAGGTGTAGTTCACCCATACCAGCGATGATAGTCTCGGCCGTTTCTTCATCAGTTGATACCTTGAAGGTTGGATCTTCGTCAGACAGACGCTTGAGCGCGACGCCCATCTTTTCTTGGTCATTCTTAGTCTTTGGTTCTACCCGTACCGCTACCACTGGTTCTGGGAAAGTGATAGTTTCGAGCAGAATAGGATTCTTTTCATCAGCCAGTGTGTGCGAAGTCTTTACTTCTTTGATACCGACAGCCGCTGCGATTTCACCAGCATATACTTCATCAATCTCGGTTCGCTTATCTGCCATTAGTCGTACGATACGACCGACCCGTTCCTTATTACCAGTTGAAGCGTTAACAATGTATGAACCAGACTTGAGGGTACCCGAATAGACGCGGAAGAAGGCGAGCTGTCCGACGAATTTGTCATCCTGGAGCTTGAACACAAGCGCAGACAGCGGTTCTGAGTCGTCAGCTTTTCGTTCCAATTTCTTTTCTTCGTCATCTGGATCAGTGCCATGAGTTGGTGGGAGGTCGACTGGTGATGGGAGGTAATCTACCACTGCGTCGAGGACGAGCTGCACTCCAATGTTGCGGAGCGCTGTACCAGTGAGGATAGGGAAAATTTCATTAGCGAGAACGGCTTTGCGTAGAGTCGCCTTAAGCTGTTCGTTAGTTGGAAGTTCACCAGCCAGATAGGCTTCCATGACGGTGTCGTCGTGTTCAACTACCCGCTCAATAAGTTCGGCGCGCCATTTCTCAGCCTCAGCTTGCAAGTCGGCTGGGATCTCTTCTTCTGTGACTTCCATTCCCATTTCACCGCCAAAGCGATAGGCTTTCATAGTGATGAGGTCAATCACGCCCTTCATCGTATCTTCAGCTCCAATTGGAATTTGAATCCGAACGGCTTTCTTGGACAGACGATCATGGATTGACTTCACTGAAGCATCGAAGTCTGCTCCTAGCTTGTCCATTTTATTGATGAAACAAAGACGCGGCACGTTGGCTTCGTCAGCATAACCCCAGTTGGTTTCAGTCTGTGGTTCTACACCAGCGGCGCCGTCAAATACCACTACCGCACCATCAAGTACGCGCATTGAACGCTTAACTTCAGCAGTGAAGTCGATGTGGCCTGGAGTATCAATGATATTGAAGTTGTACATCTTTGACTTATCCTTGCGATCAGTCTCGAGAGTCTTTGACCAGTTACAAGAAATAGCGGCCGCGGTGATAGTGATACCCCGCTCGCGTTCTTGTTCCATCCAGTCGGTGACAGTCGCACCATCGTGCACTTCACCGATCTTGTGACTCATTCCAGTATAGAAAAGTACCCGCTCTGAAGTGGTTGTTTTACCAGCGTCAACGTGCGCGACGATACCGAAGTTTCGCATGCGATCGATAGGGAATTCTCGGGCCATAGATATATGTATAAAGTAATAAATTTGTAAATGTCATCGGTCGGAGCGTTATCAAGGCGCTTCTTTGCGATGTAAGTGGAACAAGTCGCGCTCCCTTTTGACAGAGTCATTGGAAGTACTCCTGGGGTGCTACTTGTTTTAACTTAACCTCCCTAGTGTGAGTGTGTTGGCGCGGCGGACCATGGTAGCCGCGCTCATAACCACAATAGAAAATCAGCCCTAAGGCCAGACGGCGATACTATACTTCATATGTACCAAATCAGCAATGCTACATTGAAAGAGAAATGGCCTCATTCCTCGTAGCTATTTTCATTCCCCCACCCCAAACTAGTAATCCTAAGAAGATTAAAGTATAAAGGAGTTAGAAAGGAGTCGTGACATGGCCACATTGCTTATAAGCGCAGGAGCTCTGCTGCTACTACCTATTGTTCCTCAAAACCTGCCCTCGGTGGGGCTACCACAAAATCCGCCGCTCATCTCACCTCTCGTTTCCAATGAGGTGGTGCAGGCAATTCCCCCTCCTCCGACTTTTGAAGAGGAAGCTCAAACGCTCGCAATGGCCCTTTATTTTGAAGGACGCACAAATGAATCGGACGAGGGCTTGCGGGCAATTGCCTCTGTTATCGTCAATCGCACAAAATTGCCGAACTTCGGAAACACTATCGCTGAAGTTGTGTCGCATGGTGCAAATGGCCAAACGACTGGTGGCTGCCAATTTTCATACCAGTGTGATGAGTATCCAGAGGACATCGAGCTGCTCTGTCGGCTGCGACCTTTGGACTTGCAAAAGCACTGGGGCGAGAATGCTTGTGTAAAACGTTTCGAGGCATATCTCGCCTTTGCAAAAGCGTACCTGAGCAACGGGAAAGACAATACTGGCGGTGCCAACATGTACTACGCGGCCTGGATGCGTAAACGACCATATTGGTACAAGGAGCTTATTCCAGGATCAATTGTGACTCTTGGCAGTCATGTGTTTGGTAGAAATAAGCGTTTCGAACCGAAGGTAGCTCTTAAGTGATTTGCACCTTGCCCCGTTTGGCCAAAAGCCGGACGGGGCTTCTTTTTTGTTTAAATTTCTGTATACTAACAATAATGTTACACCCCTTCACAGCCTACTATTTTTGGTGGTTTAGTACGAGAGAAGCTCGGGCTGTGTTAGTGACTATATAAGTACGCAAAACAAAAGCCGCGAGTTTCTCAGGAAACTCGCGGCTTTTGTTAGCCGAAGTGATACAAGAATGTATTCTCGCCTCACTTCGACTCGCAATCCCGCGAGTCGATTACTACCCAAAGGGGATGAGTATGTCCTTTATAATCATGGCCAAAGAAGAGCTCGTAAGAAGACTCAGTGAGAGGGGGGTTCATACAGAATTTATTGATCTTCACGCTATCGATGCTGTGAGCACCTGTCATTACCACACTATCAAAGATGATGTGGTTGCCGGCGCGTACACTTTTGATTTCTTCATCAAAGCTCACTGTGAGCTTGAGGAAGACGGTAAAAATTACACTATCGGCGTAGTACGTCTTCTCGCCCAACAAACATTTCATCGTCAAGCAGGACGTATGAGACGTGAAGTTGAGAGAAAAATAAATGAAGGAATTGTTGCGTAATTAAAAGGCGCGCCCGCGGGCGCGCCTCTTCTTTTGTTTTTCTTTACCACCCCAATTTCTTCATCGCTTCAAAGACGCGCTTGAAGCCCGCGATGTTAGCGCCTTTTACATAATCAATTGATCCATCTTTAGTCTGACCATTCTCTACGCAAAGGGAGTGGATGTTGTTCATGATACTTTTAAGTTCGGTGTCGACTCGATCACGAGTCCAAGCCAAATGACTGGCATGTTGTGCCATTTCGAGTCCTGATACCGCTACCCCACCCGCATTGGCCGCCTTACCAGGAGCAAATGGAATACCTGCTTCACGAATCACACTCACGGCTTTATCGGTCAACGGCATGTTCGCCCCCTCAACAATCAGCTTGGCATTTTTAATCATCGTTTGCGCGTCTTGTTCAGCTACCTCGTTTTGGGTGGCGCAGGGGAAGTACATAGCAGCGAGAACTGGTCGCCAGGGTGTTCCTTGCTTGTACTCAACTTCTGGCAATCTAAGTTCATTCAGATTCATGCCTCGCTTCTTTATTTTTACCACCACATCAATATCGTCATTTGTGAGTCCAGTTGCTTTATAAATATATCCACCTCGATCTGAGAGCGTTAGTACCGTCACTCCAAACTCAATCAATTTTCGCGCGGTATGCTCAGCCACATTACCAGAACCCGAAACAACAGCTGTCATTCCCGCAAGTGTGAATCCATGCTGCTTAGCCATCGCTTCGGCGAAGTACACTACTCCATGACCAGTGGCTTCAGTCCGCCCCAGTGAACCTCCGAAAAGTGGATCCTTGCCCGTGAGAGCTCCTTCATTACTGTTGGTAATTTGTTTATACATACCGTATAGATAGCCAATCTCACGACCACCGACACCAATATCACCAGCTGGCACGTCGCGCTCGATACCAATATGACGATATAGTTCCAACATAAACGCGCGACAAAAGGATCGGATTTCGTTGTCACTTTTTCCTTTTGGATTAAAGTCACTACCACCCTTACCCGCACCTAGACGGAGTCCAGTAAGCGCGTTTTTGAACATCTGTTCAAACCCAAGAAACTTTAAAATGTCTTCGTTCACCGACGGGTCGAAACGAAGTCCACCTTTGTATGGACCAAGGGCTGAATTGTACTGCACGCGATAGCCGGTGTTAGTTCGTATTACGCCAGTGTCGTCCACCCAATCGACTCGAAAGGAAATAACCCGCTCGGGAACTAGCAAGCGTTCAAGTAAGTTATAGTCAGACTCTGTTGCGTTGATGGCCTGAAGATACGGAGCAACACTATTAAGCAATTCTTCAGCTGCTTGTAAGAAGGTGGGCTGATGAAGATACTTTGCCGTTAAGCGTTCAAAAATTTCACTAGTATTCATAATTAGTAGTACTTACATTGTAACGAAAAATTTCCCTTAACGCGTCAGATTGCTATACTAGAATACATGAAAACACACAAAGGAAGCTGTCACTGTGGAGCGGTGTCATATGAAGTAGCTGGGGAGTTTACTGAAGCCATGCGCTGCAACTGTAGCCACTGTAAGAGAAAGGGGTTTTTACTAGCTTTTGTACCAGTTGACTCTTTTAGGCTTTTGTCTGGCGCCGACGCGCAAACTACTTACCACTTTAACAAACATCACATTGATCATACGTTCTGCCAGACCTGCGGCGTGCAGTCATTTGCCAATGGTAGCGACGGAAAAGGAAACCACATGTACGCTATCAATCTCAATTGTCTGGAAAATTTTGATTCATACGTTCTGCCAGTCAAAGATGTCGATGGCGCTAGTCTGTAAGATTAGAGAGTACTTAATAACTCCTGATCGCGGCAGTAAAAAAGCGACGCCAAGGCGTCGCTTTTTTAAATATCCATCTGTCTCTACTCTATCTCCAAGTCAAGCGCGGCTGCCAGGTTGGCGGTAGCCAACCCTGTTTGTAATGCTACTTCAGCAATTAGTGCCGCCTTGGTAGTGTAAAGGGTTTCGTATTCGAGTTTTTCATCATCTCCATATTCGACTTGCACTTGTGCTGTCATCCCTTCTACTCTTACTTCAAATTTCTCGATCCTGGCCGCTTCGCCATCATCTTCATGATCATCATCGCCGTCGTCGTGATCATCGTCATCATCGTCACCTGAGTCATGCCATTCTTCATCTTGTGAATCATCTCTCTTTGCATCTTGGTTTCGACTGGCTCTATCTTCAATTTCAAAATTTAAGCCAGACTCTACCACTGATCGCTCCAGGTTATAGCGCGCTGATATTTCCACAATCACTTCTTCTTTAGTATTTGCAGTGGTCTCAAATGTGCTTTTATGATCGTTAATCTCAACCTCTATCAAGGTGGTATCAAAGAAGACATCGGCCTCAGCTTCAAAAGTGGCGCTATCTTGATCGTCGTCATCATCTTCTTCATCGTCATCACTTCGGTGACCACCTTCAGCTCTGTCGTCATCAAGTTTGATACGAATCTCCCCGTCGTCATCTATCCGAACCCGGTAGCCATCCTCACGAACCTCGATCCGATTGTCTTTAATCTGAATGCGAGCCTTGTCGTCTGACGCAGAATTGGCCCCCTCTAAACGACCCGCGACTTTAACGGCATCCACTTGTCTAAGTAAAGCTGAAAGAAAGGCCTCACGGTTTACCGATTCGTCTGTGTCCTCAATGTAGTTAAGTAGTACCTGAACGGCCGCTCCGATTCGTGCCTCACCGTCATCGTTGACTACGATAATGGCATTCGTAGTACTACTTGCGCTAGTGTTATCAACTGCTCGCTCTTCTTCAATAATCTCTCTAAGTTCTGCTAATCGCTCTTCATTAAATTGGGCTTGCAACCTTACTCTTACCTCAGTACTGGCGAGAGCCAGACGAATTTTTTCGGTGGCCCGATCAACTGGAAACAAGGTGTCTCCTGGTTTGGCCTGCTCCGAGGCGAGGACAGTTCCGCTGGTACCGAGCACTATCGCCAGAGCGACCAGCAAGGCTGCCATAGTCCGAGTGCGAACAAAAATAGAATACGGCGAAGCTACTGGAACAGCCACTCTGGCCTCAATCTCACTAAGGAGCAACGCCTTTTCGGCTGTCGTCAAGACTGGTTGCTCCTGCTCCATCATGTTGTCTAGATTGTCGTTCATAAGATGTTATGAGTTTAAGAGTGAAAGTAGCGTAGACCGAGCACGGTGGTGCCGTACTCTTACCGCTGATTCAGTCATATTGATAAGTGCTCCAATTTCAGCAAAAGTAAATCGTGACCAGTGGTGCAAGACCATTATTTCCCTCGAACATTCATCAAGAGCCTCTAAAGCTGTATGTATAGAATGTTTGATTTCGACATTTGAAAATTCACCTGGTACGCTGTCTTCAGCAAAAGCGGTGGTTTGATGCTTTTTTTCATCTTTGTATCGCTTAATGATTTGTCGTCTGGCGATAGTAAAGACGTAAGCATAAAATGCCGCGTCAGAGTGATATCTAAATTTCGGTATCACCTGATACAATTCGATGAAAATATCTTGCGTGACGTCTTTAGCAGCTTCTCGATTGTTTACTCTGAAGACAACAAAGGCAAATATCTTATCGATCAAATGCTCATACAACACTCTGAAACTATCCGCGTTGCGGTTAGCACATTGATTCACTGTTACTTTAATATCGATTGACTCCATGGTGTCATTCACCTATATAATGTGACACTTTTACAAAAACGTTACAAGCACGGCGGCCTTTCGGCCGCCGTGCTGTTTCTATTCTTTCACCTTCTCCTTCTTGGGTTTTTTTGCTTCTTTTTTTCTATCCATTCCTTTTGCCATATCGATATTTCTAATTATAGATTTATTATAACAAAATAATTGAAAAAGTTATCTCATCTCCAGCTTCTATATCCTCAGCTTGGCGGACTTTGGCCTTGAGGGGAAGCAGATAGCTCCCGGCGTGCTTATCAGGAAAAATTGACGTCTTCCATGTCGTTTGACCAATCTTTACTTCAACTGGTAGTGACCCGAAGCCGCGAGCATTTTTACCGTAAGTCTGCTTGATCTTCTGTCCGATACTTTTTGTCAGAGTCACAAAGTGCCAGTTGGCCATGTCTCCCCCGTAGAGCCAAACTTTGGCTGTCATGGTGTAAGTAGGTTTTTTCATATCTATATTGTCTATGTTTCTAAAAGTTAGTCAAAGCCGTCTGCTACTTTGCTATAATATAGCTATGCTAAATATACCTACTATGCAACTACTCATAGCTAGTGTCATTGCTGGGATTCTAGGAATTAGTGGTTTCTTAATGACGCCAGTTGTAATCGAAAAGTTAATTTCGGTTCGAATCGAGCCCTCAGAAGGTACAGTCATTACTGGAGAAACTTTTGTCATAGAAATTGTAGTCGACTCAAACACCCCAGTAAACGTCTTTAAAGGCTTCTTGCGTTTTGATGAAGAGAAACTTTCCGTAACTACAATTGACTACAACACCTCCATCGCCGACCTGTGGGCTGAAGAGCCTTGGTACAGCAACGGTGTCGGTACAATTAATTTCATTGGCGGCACAACGAGAAGTGGTGGCTTCAGCGGGGAAGGTGCGCTTTTGACTATTACTTTCACTGCCAAAGCCACAGGTGATGCTTCAATCAACATAGAGGAAATGCAGATTCTGGCACATGATGGCCTTGGCACCTTGGTCCCAGTCGGTACGCCGATTGATGCAATATTCGCCATCTCGGCCGAACAGTTGGACAGCGAAACAAAACTCCAGACAAAAGTTCCTGGACCGACTTTAAGTGTGGTTTCAATTCCCCCCAAAACAGATCTCAATGCCGACGGCAAGCAAACTATCGCGGATACCAGTATATTTATGACTGACTTAGTAAAGCAAAATCTTCGCTCCGACTTTAATCAAGATGGGGTGGTTAATCTCAAGGATTTAAGTATCCTTACTCGGTAGTTTGGTCGGCTCCTTCACACGAGCCCTCAGTATAAGAAACCACTCGACTAGAAGCGCAAGCAAAACAGCTATTAGAATAAGTCTGTGGTACTGGGTTACACGGTGTAGTTACACACTCTACTTGAACCTCGGCGCACACTGGCGCGTAAATTTCGATACAAGCTTCAGCCTGCTTTTGTTCTTTAGTACAAACGATTGTTTTTTTGTCCTCAGCTTCGCTTGGGCAAGCCGTGAACTCACAGTTGGGACCAGTTCGACCGACATAAGAACCGTCGGCACACAACTTAGCGTCCATCGTGCAAGCCATAAATTCATCGTTGTTAGTGGGGGCAGAAGGATCAGTGGCTGTACCTTCTCTCGAAAAACTAGCGATAATTTCTGTCGTGGAACTCCCTGACACATCAACCCCAGTGCGACGGCTGTAGTTCTTAAGGAATAAGGCAAACCCTGCTTCTGAAATATCAGTCGCGGCGGCGTTGTTTATTGTCTCACCACTTTTGTACACCAGCTCTCCGTCGATCATCTCATATTGACCAATGATGGCTTCTGCTCCATTAAAGTCCCCCTGTTCGACGCTCGAAAAATGCTCGAGGATGAGGAATGGCGAAAGTCCATCTGTTTTGACGCCCCTTTTCTCAAGCTCGAGTTGTAGCGCAGTGAAAATTTCGTTTTGCTTCTGCTGTGAAGTTACCATCACCTCAACTGGTGGTGGAGCGTAGGCAGTTTCAAAGGTAAATAGGGTAGAAAGAATAAACCCAATCCCGACTCCAGTAGCTAGAGCGAGACAAGCAACGATGAGTCGTTGAGTTTTTGGCATAGTATTATCATCTAACGTTAGGGATAGAACTGCAAGGGGTTACTGTTCTCACCTTAACTGCTCATCTGGTACAATACCCCTATGGCAGAAGAATCTAATGATATTTTAGAGGTTGGGTACGATAAAGACGAGACCCAGCAACAACGACTGATTACTGTTTTGAACGAACTCGAGGACGAAGTTGAAAAACAAAACTCCTGGCGTCACGTATTTGTTCGGGGTACACTCTACGGTCTTGGTACCGTTATTGGTGCGACTCTTTTACTAGCAGTACTTGGTAGCATGATTGCGTTGGCAGTTGAGACATTGGGAATCGGTAATGTCCCCTACCTAGGAGACTTTGTGCGAAATATTGTCGTCGAACAAATTAATAAGCAGTAATTTCTCGCTGCGCGTAAGAGTCTTGATGGCACACTCACGCTTAAGCGCATCGCTGCGTGACGCACACAATTCAGTATAAACCAAAGAAATAGGTCGGCGACCGCGAGTGTAACGCGCGGCGGCTTTAGCATTTACCTCACCATTATGTTCTCGCACTCGTTTCTCTACATCGGTGGCATAGCCAGTGTAGAGACTTCCGTCAGCACAACAAACAATGTATACGTAGTGATTCATCTGTTCATTATAATGCCAAAGGCGGCTGCGGCCGCCCTTGACTTACTTTCAAGTGAGCGAGCGAAATGTGCAAACCTGGGTTTGCACATTTCCGAGCGAGGGCAGAAAGCAAACTCGTTTACTTCTTCGGCTTAAGCTTATTTAAGTCGAGCGTTTCATCGATGCGAATCTGTCCCACAAAGTCCGGCACATGGGAAACAAGAATCATAGCTCCTTTGTATTCGTCGAGTGCTTTCGCGATCACGGGAATATGACGGAAGTTAATGTGGTTGGTCGGCTCATCAAGAATGAGGAGGCCTGGTCGTTCCATAGTGAGTTTAGCAAAAGCCACAAGTCCCTTTTGTCCTTCCGAAAGATTACCGACTTTCACCTTCATGACATCACCAAAAAGCAGGAAGCCAGCGGCTATTGAGCGCATCTTTTCTTCCAGCTTCTCTGACATTGAGTCCATCAGAGTTTCAAACACTGATTTATCAAACTCTAGGTTAGAAAAGTCCTGACGATAGTAGCCAATGCTTACATCTGGCGAAACATGTTCGCCTTTGGCGTGACCAGTTGCCAACCTTTCAAGCAAAGTAGTTTTCCCAATGCCGTTTGGTCCAACAATCTGTAAATGTCCGCCTCTTTTCAACACCACTTGGCACTCGACTTCCTTCGGCTCATGATTTCTGACCACTGTTAACGAATCAATGCGAACGACTTCAAGTGGAATATCTTCATGTGGCTCAATGGTAAATGGTCGAATGGCTTTATCTTCCCGACGAACATCCACTTTATTATCTTCATATTCCTCAATCTCTTCGCGTAAGCGCTTAGCGACGAGACGCATCTTACCTCCCTTGTCGGCAAAGTAGTTGACCTTGTCTTTGTTGGCCTGAATCTCTTTGGCCATTTGGGCGTTTTGTCGTTTTTCTTTTTCTACTTGTGCCGCAATATCGCGTACTACCGCATGATAGTTACCGTTATACTGCTCGACACTTCGGGTTTGAGTATTTAGATACAACACACCATGTGTGAAGGCATTAAGAAATTCCGCATCATGCGAAATAACAAGCACGGTTTTTTTATACTCGCGGAGAAACTCAGTTAGATGGTCAATGCCAGCGGTGTCGAGGTTGTTAGTCGGTTCGTCGAGTAGGAGGACATCTGGTTCCTGGATAAGAGCAGACGCTAAGAGAAGACGAGCTTGCTGACCACCAGAAAAGCTGCCAATGATACGTTCTTTAAAGGAGTCCTTTTGTTTGTCACCTGGGGAGAGGTTGACCACTTCTAGTACCTCATCAATTTTAGGATCAATGTTGTACACTTTCTCAGCGAAGCACTTCTCGAAGAATTCGCGGACAGTGAGAGCCAGCTCATCACGGGGAATAATCTGCCGCGAGACAGCAATGGTTGTGCGTGGCTCTAAATTAATGCTTCCATTATCTGGAGTAAGGTCGCGAGAAATAAGCGAGAAAATAGTAGACTTCCCCGCACCGTTTTGACCCATCAGCGTAAGCTTTGCTCCTCGACGCACGACGAAGTTCGCCTCTTTGAGGATTGGGCGAGTAATGTTGTACTCGTATGAAACATCTTTGAATACAATGATTCCTTCGGCTCGTGACATAGGCATGTACCTTACACTATTTTGAGCAATAAGAAAACGCGCGACACCCGCAGGGTACCGCGCGTTTTTTGTTTTAGTTTGCAAACAAAATCGGAATCTCTACAGCATCGTCATTTTCGGAGAGACCTGATGGATTATCTTTTTGGAAGATAAGTGCGCCGCGCTTCATAAAGTCGGGATCACTTTCATTGTATGGTGATTCAAATTCTAGTGTTCCGCTAAACGGCACGAAGTCCGTAGTCATCCATTCACCGTCAGCGGTGATAATTCCTTCTGCAATGATTAGTCCGTCCCAATCAACTAATGAGACTGGAGCACTAGCTTCAAAAAACCAATTACCGCGAGCCTTTCCAGCTAATGACAGTGGACTAGTGACCACAGTCATGCCCGCAGGATTTCCCACTTGTATTATATCGGCCTTTGCATCAATCAGCGCTTGTATATCGGCTGGTACCGTCGGAGTAGGGCACACAAACTCACAGTTAACTCCAGTACGTCCAACAAAGAGTCCGTCTGGGCACTGCATAGCATCTTCCTGACAAACACCCTTTGTAGTTGAAGTCGACACATCAATTAGTGTCGGGGCCTCAGCCACCGGCAGTAAGTAGTGTGTGGCAGTGGCCACTACTCCCAAGATAACGGCAAAAGCGATAATAATGTAGAGAATTTGATTACTCATAGCCTTTAGTATAGCAAGATCAAAAACCTTTTTCGTGCAGAGTCGTCTCAAATAAATAAAGTTGCCCCAACGCTTCAAAAAAATCTGCCCTCGGTCCAGCGATGCTTTTCCCATCAGCGTTTGGAACAAAAGAAAACATGAGGTCTTCAATCGCCTGAATGCGCTCCTCAGTATTTTCAATTCCCTTGATAACCTGCAGCATGTCTTTGGCTTCTTCAATCGTTATAACTTCGCTCGTACGTTGCACCTTTTCCATACCTGGGGCTTCCTTCATGTTACTGGATTAGGTGGTAATGCATTTATTTTACCCCATCCAAAAGAGGGGCGAGCTTGCGCTCGCCCCTCTTTTGTATCTTATTTATTAAAAACGCCGCGCCAACCCTAAGGTCTGCGCGACGGCCGGCTGTGGCTTAGCTAGTGGGCTTGTCTTTTTGGGCTTTGTCTCGCCATTGTTTAGGCAAGACGGACCCCGGCCAGATCCACTCGATAAGACCAAAAATAACCCCTGTGATAAGTTGTGCACCCATATTCCATCCTCTCTTTGATCCAAGTACTACTCTATCTGGTCTCCCAGACTTTCGCAAGGAAGACTCTAAGAAATAAAATGGAGTACTTTACGAAAAGAGTAAGTAAGTTAAGCAAAAGAAAAAGTCCCTTTCGGGATTTTTTCTGTGGGTAATTTCAAAATTAGATGACTGACCAGGCGCGGGACGAAAAAAGCCGCAACTGGGACTTTAGTCTAGGGAGCGGCCTTCCTCAATTTTGGTTTTTACTGAGATTGTTAACGAGGCTTGCCGAGTTAACATTCTTAGATGCGCATGCGGTGGCATGTTCCCTAACAGGAAGCAGTGCCTGGTTCGCGAAGCGACAGCTGCTTACCAAGCGAAGTGGGCGAAAGCTCGGTTAGCCTCGGCCATCTTATGCGTGTCTTCCTTCTTCTTCACCGCATTTCCTTCTTCCTTCTTCGCTAGAATGAGTTCGTTGGCCAGTGCCTTGTGCATTGGGACGCCCTTTTGCTTGCGGGCCCCGTTGATAATCCAACGAAGAGCTAGGGCCATGCGGCGCTCGGGACGAACTTCGCGTGGTACTTGGTAGTTGGCTCCACCAACTCGCCTGGAACGAACTTCCATCAGTGGACCCGCGTTACGGACAGCGGTATTAAATACTTCCAGTGGATCACCACCATCCTTGTGTTCTTTAATTACTTCGAAGGCGGCATATACGATCTTGCGCGCAGTCTCTTTTTGACCACGAAGCATGATGTAGTTGATGAGCCGCTGTACATCGACTGAGCTGTATACCACGTCCGGTGATACAACTGGTCGGTTTTTGATTGGTCGTCGCATATTTGAGTACGAACTTCCATTCTTAGCGAATTTCTTCGTCTAAGAACGGGGGTTCTTGTGGTTAACTTTTGATAATGTTAGTTAACGAGAGAGTGAAATATGACAAGTCAATTTTCATTCTTCGCATAATGGTCCCTCTTTTGGAGTACCACTCTATAATCTGTAGCGAATATAAACTATTTGTAATGTCTAGGGTTTTCGCTTCCCTAGTTTGCCTTCTGTAATAAATTCGAGAAATGGCTTGGATACGCGGCGCACCAGTAAATTTATCTGAGCCGTACATACGTACGGTGAAGAAAAATTTACGCCAGTGCAACAAAGTAGACGAGCTGCTTATCGAGTTTATTTAGCCTTTGGGCGTTTGGCTCCGTAACGTGAGCGTCCTCGGCGACGATCGGCTACTCCTGTAGCATCGTACTTACCTCGCACAATAGTGTAGTTTACACCGATGTCCTTCACGCGCCCTCCGCGTACGAGTACGACCGAGTGTTCTTGAAGATTGTGTTTGATGCCGGGAATGTACGCGGTAATTTCCTGACCGTTACTTAGACGAACACGAGCAATCTTTCGAATCGCAGAGTTCGGCTTACGAGGAGTCTTGGTAGTTACCTTAGTACAGACACCACGCTTGAACGGTGAGAAGTAGCTGTTTGGTTTGTTTTCAATCTTGTTGAAACCAGACTCAAGCGCTGCTGTCTTACTTGTTCGAACGCGGTCGACACGCTTCTTACGGGTTAATTGTTGAATTGTTGCCATAATTGAGCTCGGTCAGCATACTATATATACTTATATTTGCAAGCTCAAACCATTAATTTTCCTGAGGTCTCCTGTCTCACAAAGCGCTTGATAAAATGCGCGTCCATATAGAGAAAAAGCCACACAGCTTTTGTGTGACAATTTTTGGTGGTGCGGGGGCGACCCAAGCCCAGGAGAAACCCCCCGCACCAGTTATTTTGGTTTCTCCACTTGGGCAACTGCTTTAACTATTATAGCTTCTTTCCTTATCCGACTAGGAAAGTTGTCAACCATTGCGTAATTACGTAGAGTGGTCGGGCCAAAAAAACCATAAAAATAAGGATGACTAAAGCGAAACCGAGGGCAATATTTTGCTCGAAGTAGGTTCGGAAACCTTCATATTTCAGACGAAGTGAAAAAGGAAGTAATTTAGGAAGGATTTTAGAACCATCAAGGGGTGGAATCGGTACCAGGTTAAAGAAAGCAAGAAATATGTTTAGTGTTATCACACCAATTGCTAGTTGAATGAAGGAGGAAGAAAGGTTAAGAACGGCTCCCAGATGCACCAAGAGAGCGAAAACTCCAGCGATAGCGAAGTTGGCTAACGGTCCAGCTACCGCCACCATTGCTTCACCCCACTTTTGGTTACTTAAATTGTATGGATTGTATGGCACTGGCTTGGCCGCTCCAAACAAAATCGGCGAACCAGTCGCTAGCAGAAGGCCCGGTAGAATCACCGACATCATCGGGTCTAGGTGCACCAATGGGTTTGGCGAGAGGCGTCCTTGCAAACGAGCAGTTGGATCGCCCAACCAATTTGCCACATAGCCGTGCGCCATTTCATGAATAATGACCGATATGATAAGAATGACAATCATTGCAATCTGGGTTGTTTCCATAGTGGCTCAATAGTACCGTACTTACATATATAGGAAAAGCCTGTAGCGGGCTGCAACAAGAGGCCAAGGCCTTGCAACATAAAATTATTATGCTAATATAGCGCCACTTATGGCCAAGCAATGTGACATCACAGGTAAGAAGACCCAAATTGGTGGGAAGTACAGCAATCGCACTCGAGCGACGCAGTTCAATCCGTCTGGCAAGACCAAGCGGGCTCCCAACCTGCAAAAAAAGCGTATCTATGTCGCTGAATTAGGTAAGACCGTGATTGTAAAAGCCTCAACCAAAGGTCTCCGCACCATCGCCAAGAACGGTGCTTACACAACCCTCAAGAAAGCCAAGTTAATCTAATCAACCAAAAAAGCCGGCCCGAAAGGACTGGCTTTTTTCGACATCCTCACTCTATGTATCATTGATGATATATGGAGTGATTTTTTTGAATTTTTTTATTTTTTCCATATTGTCTGGCCGTCACTTTGGAAAGTCACTGTATCGTCGGTGCCAGTGTGTGAGGTTTGGATATTACGAGTAAAAACCCTTTGCATGACGTCTTGGTGAGGGTGGCCGTAACGGTTGTTTATTCCGGCCGATACTACGGCGTAGGTTGGGGTGACAGTATCCAGCCAAAGATCGCTGGTAGAAGTCTTTGAGCCATGGTGTCCGAGCTTGAGGACATCGCTATCTAGCTGCGCACCGTAGGTGCGCACTAAGTAATCTTCGATTTCTTGGGGAGCGTCGCCAGTCAACATGAAGGAAGTATTGCCGTACACAACTCGTAGCACGATTGACGCACTATTACTCTCAACTTTTGATTCGTCACCTGTGGGTGAGAAAACTTGCAAGTAGACCTGCTGTCCGAGTTGTAAGACTTGGCCAGCATCAGCAAAAATTATTTGAGCTTTTTCTTTGGGCGCGGCGGCGGCGAAAGCCGCTGCTGCTCCCGATTCACCCTCATTTTCGGTCATGAGAATTGTTGTCACTTGATAGCGATTTAAAACATCTACCAATCCCGCTACGTGGTCGAGATCAGGATGAGTCGAAACCACAACATCAATCTTTTTATCAAAAAACGGCCGCTGCTTAGTCAACTCTCGCAACACCGATGAATCTCTACCGCCATCCACCAACATCTCGAACCCATCTGGTGTTTTAATTAGAATTGCATCCCCTTGGCCCACATCAAGAAAAGACACCAGCAAGCAGTTGCAATCCTTCTCTAGCCACTTCGTCCTTACTACCTCAGGTAGCCATACTGCAATAACAACAAATGTGATGATCATTAATAGAGCAGCTCTCATACTTAGGGGTTGTCTATCCATTCTCACATTATACAAAAGAGCCGCTGACAATTGCTTTGTCGCGGCTCGTCCCTTGCGGAAATATTTGGTTTTGTCACGCACTACCCGTTTTTTGAAGCAGGGGTTTTGGAGAACCGTTGCCATCGGGTTGCGCTGCTTGAGTTTTCTTTTCATCTGTCCCTCCTCACTCTATCAACCCACGACCATTCGCGAGCTGAATAAAGTGGGTGAGTATGTCAGACTCACCCGAAGGAAATGGTTTGGTTCTGTTGCCAAGCAGCCATCACTACTCCGATTCACTTTTGCGGATCATCAAGACACTTATACCCATAAGTATCGTAGACCACTCGACCGCTCGTGTCTGCCCGATAAATAATATCGGGTTGGCATTCGTATTGCAGGCGATAGGAACCGACCTTAGCGCGCATTTCTTCGAACTCATCTTGTGAGCTCCATGCGTCTTGACAGTAGTACGGCACGCCCGATTCAAGCACTGAGCAGACAAGCCAGTCACCGCGGACTTCAAGCCGAGAGTACACGTCAGGCCAGGCTCTTTTTATGATTACGTCTCGATTTGCCAAAATAGCGGCTGAGTCACAATCTGGCTGCTTCTGGCAGTTAGTGAAATCTTCGAAGTTCTTGCTGAGCTCCAGTGACCGACGCATGAGCTCAGTGCCTGGTGCCTGAATCGGTGACTCAAAGATCCCAAGCTTACTACCAGGCATAACCCATGTGAACAGACCCTCCTCAACCATCCACCAACCGATGAACAGAAGGAGAGCAGCTGAGATTAATTTCGACAGGCGCATACTATTTCCCCTTGGAAAGAACAATCTTTATCAACCCACGACCATTCGCGAGCTGAATAAAGTGGAGAAGTTTACGGCACTTCTCCATGGGCCGGGTGATAGTCGTTCTCGGCTCAGCAGCTTTCCAGAGCTACCTTAATTGACCTTGCCGTCTTTCTCGAGAGAAAGACGATGCGAGTTATTTCCACCAACTTACTTCGCACCAAACACCCTAATCATTTGGGCATACGACTGCTTAGTGCAGTATGAAGAACTTGAAAGAGTAACGTCTGAATGCGTCTGAATGGTTGCTACCCCTGATGGCTCCATGCCATCAGGCAACAATTCAGTTACTCGCATTCTCTACGGTGTCCGGACACCGTGTAGCTGGACGGTCAGCTACTTCCCTGCGTATCTTGCCATAGTGAGGTCTTCAGTTACCTCGACGCTATGTCAATTTACGCTCTGGCCTGGGAACAGGCTTACTCTATCAACCCACGACCATTCGCGAGCTGAATAAAGTGGAGGAAGTTTTACGTTCCTCCTGGTTAGTTTTGCTTCTGTTGCCAAGCGGATCTAATAACCGCTTCGCCGCCTCTACAACAACTACCCGACCGATTCCTCGAAAAGGACGTAAGGGTAGTCGCCGTAGATCGGATCGAGCACGACTGGGATGGTCATTCCAGGCTGCAGGCGCGTACACCTGTCCTCCTTGTAGGGAGTTTCAGCTTCGGAAGTGAACGTCTGCTCCTTTCCCTTAACAAAGAAGGTGACAGAGCAACCCCGGTCGCGATTGACCGCCACCACCGTGCCTTCGCCCGTTCCAAAGAACGGGTCGACCAAGGCACAGCCCGAAAGCAGTGAAGCAGCGACGATATTTAAAAAGAACTTGCTCATGGTATTTCTCCCCATATCACACAACGAATTATTCGCTGGTTGAATAAGAAAAGAAATACAGTTGCTCAGAAAGCTAACGAGTTTTCGCGAGCTTTATTGAGGGCAGAAGCAATAACCAAACTTCTGCTTACGGTGGGCTTTTGTCCTCGCCGCGCCTCTTGCTGAGGCGCGGCCTGCAATCAATGGAAATACAGGACGAATCCGGCACTCCACTGGTCGATGAGTGTGAGGCCCTCATCTTGCCGGTCATGTTTTTCCAACCACATGGCCGTGGCTAAGATGTCATTCTCGGACATCCGACGAGGCGTGCGCTTAAGGGGCACGAAACCGTCGGTGAAACTTGCGGCGCCCACCACTTTGCCGTTTGAGATAATAATCTCCATCGGAATTCTCCCCCTCTTTAGCCCACCACTTAATGTCATGGGCTTAATAAGGGAGCCGAGAAGCGGGAGGAGTTTTCACTCCTCCCAACTTCTCAGCCCAGAAAGATTCGACGCGCACAGCGTCTTCACGTTTTTGGCGTTCTTCACGCCACTGCCTCCGCAGTTCTGACGTCGGTTCGAGTTTTGCCTCGATACCCGCTGGAAGCGCCTGTAGCAGCTTTTCGCCGCACGGCCGGTGAACGCGCTGCGTCTCGTGGCCTTTGACAGCCAATAGATACTGCGCACCCCTTTTGCCGGTATGCTGGCAGAAAACGCAAACGTTCATAACCCTTCTCCTCCTGGTTGTGATGAGTGGAAAAGGCTTAAAGTAAGCACTTTCCACTCACCACAAGGGTGAGTAGGGTTATTTATTGTAATGAACAAAAAATATGATTACTCAGTTCTCATCCGAATGATATTCCCTTAAAGCACATAAAAACCGCTTAAAGCGGCGATGAGGCAATTACAATGCGGAATGCAATGCCCGTGTACCGGCGATAAACATCTGGTTCCAGATGTGCTTTATGTGGGGTACCAACCCGTCAGAGGTGACTGACATTGGCTAATATACACCCTATGGTTTTTTTGTCAAGCTTTCTTGGATCGACGTGTCCGTAAAACCTCATTTGGCCTTTGTTTAAAGCGATATATAATGGATATTTATGTCAATATTTATAGGCAGTCTTCCTCAAAATTGGCTCTTGCTCTTTACTTTTTAGTGTCAGTATGCTATGCTCTTGGGGCTGTCGGAAGAAGGGCCTAGTGCCAGCCGCCAGTGCAGATTAGCAGGCCTGTTTAATTAAGCCTCTGGTCTGCTTCGTTCTTCGGGGCCAAATTTGTTTTCGGCTCCCTTTTAGGAGATTTACATTGAATAGAATTCGTAGCCTTGGAGGCGACGGCTGGTAAGGTCCGGGTAATGGACTTGAGCCAAGCTTGTCGGAGAAGTCGTCACCCCATTCTGTGTGGGTGACGCAATTGGGGGCGGGCCAACGTTGGTCCCGCCCCCTTCTATTTTTACTATAAGCGTACCCACAATTCATTGAAAATTGTCAGTATACTTTTTTTCACTCGTTCGCTTTCAATAACAATTCCAAAAACAGTACCTGACATCGAGAAAAATACTGTCTTATTATCGTAAACAACAATGTCTGAACCTAAACCGCCCTTTGCTGATGAGAGATATTTTCTTTCAGAGTTCTCAGAGGGTTTATCTGAGAACGCTCCTTTGTTTCTCGTATAAATAATTTTAGTTTTAATACCTAGCTTTATTCTTTTTTCGGTATAAGAATCTCTTTCTTCATCGGAAAATAGCTCCTCCATCTCGTCGGCGGCAAAGTAGACGTAGGTTTCTTTGATCTTTAGATCAAGCATTTCCTGACGGATAGTTTCAATGCCCTCTTTGCCTTGATAAAACCTCACTACGGGTCGTTCCCCAGCACTTTCGTAGAGTTTTGTGAGAATCGGCAGTTCTTTATTGAGAAAACCTTGTTTAAGTTCAATATCCTTCTTTTGTTTTTCTAGCAAACGCTCAAGATTCTCCGGTGACTCGGGAGTAAACAAAGTTTTCTTTCCTTGCTCAAAGGTACTCATCAAGCCTTTCTCCTGGAGTTGTTCGATTTGTAGATAAGTAGTGGAGCGCTTGATACCTGACTGATTAGCGAGCTGGTCAGCTGTTGCTGCGCCAAGCTCAAGAGCGGCCGCATACACCGCCGCCTCTTTCTCGGTTAATCCAAATGCCTCTAAGTTATTTTTAGGACTTTGCATACATTTATTGTACCGTACCCTAGATAAAAATCATCGTGGTACAATACTTTTTATATGAAATACGAAGCGAAAACATTTAACCTTCCCGCGATTGCGGGTATCTCCAAGGCCACGATGGTCAATCATCTTGGCCTATATCAGGGCTACGTTAAGCATGTGAATGTAATCGACGAACAAATTAAAGCCTTGAGTAGTGAGCTTGAAAAAAATGCCTATGCGATTGGCGAATTGCAGCGGCGGTTGGGATTTGAGTTTTGTGGTATGCGCAATCACGAGTATTATTTCTCGCAATTTGAAGGTGGGCCGCAGCCGCTTGGAGACGGGCCGCTCAAAGATATGATTGAAACACAGTGGGACAGCTTCGACACATGGCTAGATGCTTTTATGCAAATCGCCAAGGCGCGCGGGATTGGTTGGGCGATGCTCTACTACGACGGAAAAACCAACCAGCTCGTCCAGACCTGGGTGGATGAACAGCATATTGGCCAACTAGTCGACGTTGATATTATTCTGGCGCTTGATATGTGGGAACATTCATATTTAATTGATTACGCTTCACCAGATAAGAGTAAATACGTTGATGCCTTCTTTAAAGCTCTCAACTGGGAAGTGGTAGCGAAGCGGTTAACTTAGAAAAACTAGCGATTAATCGCTAGTTTAGCGGAAGAATAGAGGTAAGGTGTCTGTGGTCGGAGCGTTTTTTGCGTCGAGTTTTTTCTCTTCTTCCTCTTCGATTATCCAGTCGTCAACCCTACTAACTGATCTCATAGAGTCGGTGCTCCACCGCCAAAGACCAAAGCCAATCGAGGTATACATGACCAATATCCAGATTGGCGAAAATGGTGGTACTTTAACTGAAGCAAGTGGTAGGGAGGAAAAGAAGGTCGCCATATCGATAATATAAGAAAGGCCAAGATGAGCGAGCAGAGAAAATGGTAGCGCCAAACTGGTAGAAAACAAACCGATTGCCCCAGCCATAAAAGTGACTAGCATAGAAAATGGGACTAGCGGCAGCACCAGCACATTAACAATAATCGCCACTAGTGAAACTTCTCCGATGTGATAAAGCAGTAGAGGTAAGACTGCAATTTGGGTAGCGATAGTGGCAATCAAATATTCTCTAGCACCAAATTTGGTAAAACCGTCACTAATAAAACTCTCAAATCTTGGGGCTATTAAAACTAGACCAAGAGTGGCCATAAAAGAAAATTGGAAACCAATGTCGTAAATGAGCAAATAGGGATTAATAAAGACCATTAGGCTTCCAGCAAATAGCAAAGTTCGCATTAGATTGTTGGTGCGACCAAAAAACTGCGCTGTTAGGAGCAAGCTGGCCATAATACTTGCCCGTACCACGGTAGCCGAAAGTCCAACTAAAAGGGCAAAGCCAGCAATTGCCAGTAACGCAACGATAATTCGCGGACGTTTGGGCAAAAGGAACGAAAGGAGGGTGAGGATGAAAGAAACTATCAACATTACGTTGTGTCCCGACAGAACTACAATATGGATAATACCGCTGGTCCGAAATGCAGCTTCTAAGTCCTCCCCGAGAGCCTGTTTGACTCCAAGTAACAAACCCTCCCCCAAGCCAGCTTGTGGTTCAGTTAAGACTGTCTCGATGGAGCCCATAAGAAGCTGCTTAATGTTAAGTAAATGAGTCACAATGGGATTGCCGTTGTCCTCACTCAAGATTTCAATATCAGCGAAAGAAATCTGATACTCTACCTGGCGAACCAGTAGATACGCTGGATAGTTGAAACTACGACCCAGTTCAGTGTCAAAAACTTCTGGGACTTTAATAGTGCCTTTAACAGCTACGATATCGCCATAGGCTATATTTGCGTATTTGTCCGTACTAACTAGTACGATCGTGTCTTCGGTTTTTATATACAGTTGAGTAGTCTGTTCCCTCACGTCTGGCTCCTTTATCACCTCACCAGAAAAAGCTACTTCTTGTCCTACGTATGACGAAAAGACCGAGTGTCCAAATTGCCAAGAGGTAACTTCAAAGCGAAGCATTCCGAGGGCACAAATTATGGTGGCGATACTGATGGTGATGATGTGGGTGGCAGACGGAGCTTCACTCCAACGGGTAGCCACCACCATTAGTCCAAACGCCACGAGGCACAACCAGACTATAGTTGGCAGACTCACAAAAAACAAAGTCGCTAAGGCAACACCAAGCAGGAAGGAAATGATTACGATGTGAAATCTATAAGCCAACACTCCCGCCAGTATAGTATGAAAAAGCCACGTGATAACGTGACTTACAAAGAACAATGTTTTTGGTTGGACTGACCGGGAGTGCGTACTCCCGGTCAAACCGTTGCGACCTACGCTATTGCGAGCGAGGGTTCAGACTGAACTGAAGCAGCAGACAGTTCCGCTTCTAGTTCAGACATCCGGCGCTTATACGACGCTCGACTGTTCTTCATTCCTTGAAGCTCCATCGAGTTGCCCAGGCCCTGTCGGCGATGAAGCCGATCAACTTGTGCGTTCAGCTTGCTGTGTGCTTCGCGCACACGAGCCAGCTCGCTCTTTATGGCAACCGCAGAACGATCAGAACGATGGTTTGACATAGAATCCCCTCAAAAACCCCGACCGTCATTATGACCAGCCGGAGCAAAATACTACTATAGAATCTATTATGGTCAAGGGGATAACCAATTACGCGTCGAGGGCCTCGTTTACTAGTCGGTCGGCCTCTTTGTTAAACTCTCGCCTAACGTGGGTTAAGGTCAGGTTAGGGAATGATGAGACCCGTAAATTGTGTATTAGGATAAAGTGCGGTACTAAACCAGGTTCCTTTATCTGATACTCACCATTCAGTTGTTTCTTCACAAGTTCACTGTCGAGCTTTATCTCGAAATGCAGTTCTTTGGTTTTTTTGCCAAACTGTTCTTTGGCGGCTTCAAGTCCCCGCACCACCGCATAGTATTCAGCGAAGTTGTTAGTGGCGTTGCCGATCGCTTCTGAAACTTCACGGACCACTTTTCCTTTGGCGTCGACAATCTGTGCCCCGATTGCGGCTGGTCCCGGATTCCCGCGCGAGCCGCCGTCAGTAAAGATAGTGATAATTTCCATAAGTAGAAGATTAGCAGAAAAAAGCCCTGATTGCATCCTCAAAAAGGCAGACGAGGCTTTTAAATAAGATCCACTACCCGTAATCGAATTTGTTGCCGGCCCATGAAAAAAGATTGTTCGACATGAGCAATTAAGGTAAAGCTGGCCTGTTCCTCCGGATTTTTTTGGAAGTTGGAAGGAATTGCAAAGAAAGCAATGGCTTCGAGTTGTCCATTGTTTGTTTCAAACAAAAGCTTGAGATGTTCATGAGCTTTGCCAAACTGTTCTACTTTTCGCGGTGTCACATTTTTAAAAGCAAATAGTGGTTTCTTATTACCAGTGCCATATGGAGCCAGAAGAGCCAAGTCACTGATAAGTGAGTTTGTTACTGCCTCAAGAGTCAACACCTCGTCAATTAATTCTTCGCTTGTCATCAAAGCTTTACTCCCTAATTTTACGTACGTTTCATTCAATTTTTCACCGAGCGAAAAAATAGATTCGTCTTTAATTGAGAAACCGCCAGAAAAATGATGCCCTCCATGTTCAATAAATATTTCCGGGACAGCGTTCATTAAGGTCACCATACTAGTTTCTCCACCTGACCGACATGAACCTTTGAAAACACCGTTACCATCCTTACCCCAGAGAAAAACGGGCCGAAGGTACTCTTCGGCTAGCTTGTTGGCCGTCAAACCAACTAAAGCTGGCCGCCACGCAGGGTTACCCATGACCAGAACAGCGGGCATTTCTTCCAAATGCTCTAGTCTTTTATTAATTTCTTTAGTCATCATGGCCACGGCAGTTTTGCGTTCTTGATTTAGTTTTTCGAGGGTGTCGACACAGACTCCAGCTTCTACCGCATCGGTGGCGGTCAACATTTTAAAAGCGATTTCTGGACTGTCCATGCGTGACGCTGCATTGATACGAGGCCCAATAGTGAAGCCGATATCTTCTTCGGTTAGGTAACGTTGATCGACTCGATTTTTTTGTAATAGTTTTTGCAAACCAGGCCGCCTGGATTTACGCAGTACTTGTAGTCCGTAGCGAGCCAAGACACGATTTTCACCAACTAGCGGAACCATGTCTGCAATGGTGGCGATCCCCACCATGTCGAGCCACCACTTTTCATAACCAGGCGAAAGTTGGTGGACTGTATTTTTGAGTAAAGCTTGCACCAGTTTAAAGACCACCGCTGCTCCACAAAGCTCAGTAAATGGATACTCTCCAAGCTTAGGGTTAACTATCGCGTACGCCTCTGGCAAGACTTCTGGTGGCTCATGATGGTCAGTTACGATAACATCGATCATTTTTTCCTTAGCGTAAGCAATAGCTTCAACATCCGAAGTGCCGCAGTCGATCGTAACTATCAAGGTGACACCTTGATAATTTAGTTTGTCGATTGCGCCGATACTGAGCCCGAAACCTTCGTAGTGTCGGTGCGGTATGTAATTTTGAAATTGTTCGTACCCGATGGCTTTGAAATAGTCATGCAAGACTACCGCCCCAGGAATTCCATCGCAGTCATAATCACTAAAAATAGCAATCTGCTCATTTCTTTCCATGGCAGTCTTTATACGTTCTACTGCTAGTCCCATATCATGCAGGAGCATTGGGTCGTGAAGCTGAGTTTCGTAATCTGGGTCCAGGAAAGCAGCGGCCTCTTCAACGCCGCGTAGGTGTAGAAGGCGATTCACTAAGGGCGAATGACTGGGGGCCAGGGTTGGAACCTTTGAATCAAGGAAACGGTAGGTGACCATAGTGGTATGTATGGTAACATTCTTGCTGTATGTCGACTATTTTTTCAAAAATTATTGCTGGTGAAATTCCTGGCTTCTTTGTTTATCAAGATGAAGTATGTGTTGTTATTATGGACAAATACCCTGCCGTGACTGGGCAGTCGATGGTTATTTTAAGGAGGGAAACTCCATATATTTTTGACCTGACCGACGCCGAGTACGCACATATTTTTTCTGTAGCCAAGCGGGTCGCCAAAGCTTCCGACCAAGTCTTAGCAACAAAACGCAGTTGTCTAGTGGTAGAGGGGTTTGAAGTGCCACATGTTCATATAAAAATCTATCCCATGCCAGACACTGCCACCAATCTCGGCAACGTTATGTGTGAACGGGTAAAAGCCCACGATGAAGACCTAGCAGATTACGCTAAAAAAATTGGTGCCTTGTTGAGCAATTAAATGAAGTGCGCGGCAAAAATCTTGCTCTCACCCTCACCATCTATCTAGTTCAAGAGATCTAGCACTGAGGTGCTACCGTGCTCAAGATAGGTAAGCATAGCGCCGCCGCCGATAGAGACAAAGCCGATTTTGTCGTTGAGTCCCAATTCTTCGATAGCGGCGACAGTATCTCCGCCGCCGACTACTGAAAAAGCTTCTGCGCTAGCCAGGTTACGCATAGTCTCTTCGGTACTAGCTTTAAAACCAGCTTCATAGTTTCCAAACGGTCCGTTCCAGAGAATTGTTTTAGCCTCTCTAATATATTCGGCTAGCATAGCGACCGTCGCTGGGCCGCAATCAAAAATCTTCTCATCAGAGACTACCTGATCTGGTGCACAAGTGCGGACACCTTGCGGACCTTCCACTACGACATCGAGTGGCAAAAGTAATTTTTTACTTGTCAGAAATGCCGCCTCAGAGATCGTCACGTCCGACACTAGTGACTGTCCTACTTCAAATCCTTTGGTTTTAAAGACATCGTTGGCTAGTGCACCGCCGATAAATACAAAATCGTATAGGTTCAGGTATTTTTCGACTAAGGGCATTTTAGTTTCGAACTTGGCACCACCAAGCATGAAGAGTGATGGATGTTTTGGCACCATTACCTTTTGTAACTCTGTCACTTCTTGCATTAAATTTAGCCCAGCGTAGGTAGGTAACAACGTGGCCAGAGCATGCAGCGAGGCGTGTTCCCGATGAGCTTCAGCAAAAGCGTCGTTCACATAAATATCCCCAAACTGAGCCATATGCTTAGCAAATTCAATATCGTCCTCTTCCTCTCGACTGTCAGCTCTTAAGTTTTCTGCCATTAAAAAACTGCCTTCCGAGATAAGTGCCGCTCGCGTTTTAAACTCATCGCTCGTAACAAACCCACCCCAGTGGATCGGAAAGACTTTCTCTAAGGCTAAAAAAATCGGCCTGAGAGTTTCTTCTGGCTTACGACCAATATGGCTGAGGATAACCGTCTTCGCACCTTGTTCGTGCAGATAACGCAAAGTGGACAAAGCTCGTTTGAGACGAAAAGCATTTCTAATTTCACCGTTGTCAGCAATGGGAATATTTAAAGAGACTCGAATAATAACTCGTTTCCCGCGCAAGTCTGTCAGTTCAGTAATTTTCTTCATGTTAGAGTTTGGTGGCGTTAATTATCTGTATAAAATCATCGGCTTTAAGACTGGCCCCCCCAGGCAAAAAACCGTCCATTCCACCCTCACGGTGTAGCTCCGCTGCATTATCCTTATTTACCGATCCTCCGTATATCAAAGTCACCTTCGCCGCCGTTGACCGGTCGTAGAGTTTAGTCAGAGTTGATAAGAGAAAGAGCTGCATTTCTTTCACATCGGCGGCGGTAGCGGCCTTACCAGTACCGATGGCCCAGATTGGTTCATAAGCAATTACCACTTTCTTTACTTGTGCTGCTGGTAGTACCGCGGTGATGGCCTTTACTTGCTTTTCTATCTGTGAAAAGAAGTTGCCTTGGGTATCGCGTTCTTTCTCACCAATACAAACTACTGGTGTGAGGTTGTGTTTTAAAGCAATTTGGATTTTCTTTTGTACTACTTCGTCGTTTTCTCCCATCGCTCTGCGTTCGGAATGACCAATAATCACGTACGTCACCCGCATATCGCGTAGTTGGGCTGCCGATACTTCTCCCGTGAAAGGTCCCATCGGCTCAACCGAGACATTTTGGGCGGCCAGGAAAATTGGTTTTTGACCAATTCTCTTAGCCACCTCTGCGATATGCAAAAACGACGGTGCAACCGCCACGGTAACCCCATCATTTTTTTTAAACTTTTTTGCTACAGCAGTAGCTAGTGTTCCAGCGTCTTTAAGGGTGTTCGGGTTAAGCTTCCAATTTCCTATGACTACGGCGGTTTTTTTCATATGCCGTAATGGTAGCATATGAAATTTGTTAATTATTCGCTCTCGCGCCACTCCACAAATTGGTAGACATCCGAGGTATTTGGCACCAGTGGAGGTGGGTTGTCGACTAAGTTACGGTCGTAACTACTGTAGCGATTGTGGAAACCTGATTGAAAAGTACTACCACTCACCCACTGCGTTCCTACCCGTCCGTTTGAAACGATAGTTCCATTTGCGGTCAGTGAATTACGCTCATAATATGGTCGAAAATCGAGCGGACCGGACGGATTTGGCAGATTACTATATTCATAGTCATTACGACCAAAGCGACCAGTCTGAGCCACATAAATTCCGTTAATAAACATGTCATTTGGTACATCGACGCCAAGAAGAACGTTGTTCTCAGCAATAGCCAACAGACCATCTTCCTCTGGGTCACTATAGGTAATATTGCCTTGAAGAATAATCGATGGATTAGCCCCAGTACTATCGGTTCCAGCCGCCGCCAGGGTGACCTTTTCATCTAACACCCCTTGGAGCCAAACCTTATCGGCCACATAAATAATTGGGCAGCTGGGATTGATTGCATATGTTCCATAGTTGGTGTCAGTCTGAATAATATTCCGTTCGGTGTGATTTCCCTGCTCGGTTGAGTAGGCGGAATAGGAACGAACTGCCGTTACTGTCCTTGCGGTAAAGGTCCCATTGCCGTTAAAGGTTATTCGGTAACCATGTGTACCGGAAGAAGGAATATAAGTCCCGCCTTGATTTTGGGCCCGGTCAAGGATGTTATTAAGATCAATACTTATATCAGTAAAATTAATCGGTGGTGACGGAAAAGAAAATAATAGTTGATTTGCGTTAGCGGTGGTGGTAAAGACACCATCACGAGTACCAGACGGTGAACAACCAAAACTGGAAGTGCAAGTCCAGGACAACAAACCACTGGTAACAGTCGACTGATTAGTTCCATCCATACGGATACCTTGATTGGAATGATAGGGACCAATGAAGTTTTGGGTTGCTCCTGCCCAAACACTAGAGTTGATTATGTAGGCGTACTCAGCTACTGTTGGCTGCGTGTAACGGGCTGATATTGTTCTGTTCAGAGCCGGATTCTCATAAGTATGACCAGTTGAGGTTACTTCTAATGAAGTCACGTCTCCACAATAAGAACTACTGGCCACAGTTAGAGAAAATTCTCCGATTGGACCTTGCTCTGGGTCAGAGTACACATGAGTATAAGGCCCTGGCAAGCCAGTACCGTTGGTTGAGTCGTTTGGATAATGTGCGAGATACCAACGATAGTAGTTGAGCCCCGCTTCGGCAATTTCAGAAGCTCTTTCAAGTTGGTAACGGTGCTCGGCACTTTTGTGTTGCGATATAAGATATCCTAAGAAGGAGGTCAATATCACCAGAAAGACCCCAGAAAAAACTAGCACTAGCACTAGGAGATATCCACTTTGAACTGAGTTACGATTTATCATAAATTGTCTTTTAAGTTACGTGGGGCAATACTGGTTCTGAGTAAAAATTCTCCAGGAGCTTGAATTGGGTTCACGTTAACAATAATTTGCACTCGTATATAACGCACATCGGTGAGTAGGTCCGAGGCAAAAAGTTGATTCCCTCCGCTGTCAAAATAGGAGAAAGTTGAAGTTGCTTCCAGGTTGTTTTGCACATATTCAGAAATGATAATTTCCTCATCTGGTGTTGGGTTGTAGGTCGGGGGCGAACCAGTGGCGTTATACATCCGTTTATAAAAGGTCGTACTCGACAATTCGTACTCCACGTACTCAACACTGTTATCGTAATCGATGTCGCTGTAAAAACCCAACAAGTGATCGTTTTTAATAACAATAGGGAAACTACCGTCTTCCGCGTATGTCATTTCCCTAAGGTCTCTGGTTAGACGAGTCAGTGAACGTCTCGCGTTATCTACTTCTGTAGTTTGCGCTAGGGCGTAAGCATTGTAGGAGTAGAAGTAATATACCGCGGAAAAAATCATCGTTACCAAGATTGTCATCAAAGCAATGGTGACTAACATTTCTACCAAAGTCATCCCTCGTTGTAATCGTAGATACTGCATACATTATTGTGGCAACAGCGTTATAGCCAAATCCATGTTACCGCTGATCGAGACCGCGCTGATGGTCTGTGTCACAAACCCTGCTTTTTGAACCATGACATCATAGTCTGATTCCGCAACAACTCCAGAGTGAATGAACACTTGACCACAGAGGTTGGTACTTTCACTTTCACTAAAACCACTTCGACTTAAAGTAACTGTGGCACCCGGGACTGGTTCTCCTGTCTGTGACACTATCGTGGTTCTAAGTGAGTAAGGGACACTCCCTCGTAACACTAAGATCAAAGTACTGTCTACTCCGGCTCGATGAGTCAAAGGGACAGCTGGACAAGCGGTACTCACAACCAGTCCGGTCGGAGGTGTAAGGGAGTAGGAGTCGAACTCCACATCGGAAAAACTCAAGGCGCCACTTCCGTCGCTGGTACCGCTAAGAGTAGTTTTATATATTGGATTTGCTAGTAAGTCAGTACCGATAACTTTGCTCCCCTTTAGGGTAAGTGCTGCCCCAGATCTAACTGCCGCTGACTCGCGATAATATACTGTTACTTCGTCAAGACTAGGAGAGACACTGGTATTACTTGTAGTCAAACTAAGATGCACGGTTATATTAGGATATGTCAGAGGATCAAGTGCCGAGATATCGATATATGAACCAGTGAAACCAGTACTGTTACCGCTTAAATCACTGTCTGGAATTAATGAAAAAGTTGAACTCGCCATAATCCCAACTTGGACTCGATACTCTGTTCCGCCGGGAACTGTCGCTGCTACTGTAATAGCTCCCCACTCTGCCAGCGGTGTCGGTGACATAACATTAAGACTGGCTTGCCCGGCAGCTACGTATGAACCGGTGTTTTGTTGTAGCCAAAGACTGCCACCTGTGATTTCGATCCCACTACTAGTGGCCACGCCCCCCGCGCCAGAAAAATCCTCAACTATGTCAGTGTCAGTTATGGCGCTATAGGTGGTGATGTCGATATCGCTCAGTTCCCCGATTTGAAAAGTGACTGTAGAAATGTCTGCTTCTAAAACTGAAAACGGTGCCGTTGTTGGATTCGGGTTTGAGGTGGTGGCTTGATAGGTTTGATCTGTCGAATACCCCGGTGCCGTCACTATTACTTCGTAATTACTACCGGCCGGTGCCCCGGAGAATAGGGCCGCACCGCTACTGTCGGTGCTCTTGGTGACATCGATTGTAGTGGTGGTGGTGTTATTAATTAATTGTACAAACGCTCCAGGCAGAGGTAACGCGTCAGCATCAAGCACGTTGACGCGGACCGTCCCGCCTCCATCAGTTGTTTCGATTGATCGAGGAACGATATTGCTTGTAAGGAAAATACTCTTTGTATTATTTTTTAGTGTCCAGCTAATTTCTATCTTCACGCGTTTATAATCAGCGGGAATACCGTTGCTATCAGTGGTGGTAGCAGTCAGGAGACCGTCGGCGGGATCATCAACATACTCCACCAAGACCCTTTCGTTAAAGACGATATTATTTAAAGTAATTGAACTATTTTGTGGAATTGTCCCAGCCGGAATTCCAGCAATTGTACCGACCTCACTATAGGGCAGCGACCGAAAATACTCCATACGATCGTTGGCAAGAGTCACGGCGCTGGTTTTGGCTTTGGCATGTGCCAGTAGTTCAAAAGTGTAGGTAAATGTACCAAACAAGCCAGCAAAAATGGTCACTCCAACGGCCGTTACAATTAAGACCTCTATGAATGAAAATCCTTTATGCTTAGTACTAATACTTTTCATATTTAAATACTTTCACCAATCGAGTAAATTGGTGCGATTAACGCCAAAGCAAAGAATCCCACTCCACCACCGATGAACACCATCAAAAGCGGTTCAATGATGGTCGAAAGATCTTTGGTTTTTCTCTCCACCTCAGCTTCATAATAACCAGCTAGTTCGTTAAGCATTCCGGCAATCTGTCCTGTTTCTTCACCCACCAAGATCATCTCCCCGACCAGAATTGGATAAAGATCATTTCTCTCAATAAATACTTCTGACAGGGCAGTCCCCTTTTCTACCCGGTTGCGAGCTTCTCGCAAGATTTTCTTATAAAAAACATTCTGAACGACTTCCTCAGTAATCTCAATCGACTGCATCACATCGACCCCAGAATTAAGCAAGGAAGAGAGGGTGCGAGCGGTGCGGGCAGCGTTAGTCTCTTTGGCCATGTTTCCAATAACTGGCAACTTTGGAATCAACCACGAAGTAGTGATTTTCCCCCATTTAGTGCTAAGGAAGTAAAAGAAACCACCGACCACAAAGACAATCCCTCCTAGGGCCAAGGCGGTGTAGTTAACCATGAAGTCACTGGTAGCAATCAAAAATTTGGTCGTGGCAGGCAATTCTTGTCCCACCCCCTTAAATACAGCGGTGATTTTTGGCATAACATAAATCATCATGAGAATCCCAATGATAATCATCACGAGAATCACGATTGATGGGTACATCATGGCGCCTTTGATTTTTTTCTTAAGATTACTCGAACGCTCCATTTGCATGGCTAGAACTTTGAGTGATTCCGCCAGCGTACCACTTTCCTCGCCCGCTCGTACCATTGCCACAAAAAGGTCATCAAATACACTGGGGTGCTCCTTAAGAGCTTCAAAAAATTGACCGCCAGCATTGATTCTTTCAATGACTTTCTTGACCACGCCTTTAAGGCGCGGGTTCCTACTTTGGCGTTCAATCACCGACAAAGCTCGTGAGACTGTCAGCCCAGCCGTAAGCATTGAACCCAGGTTTCTGGTAATCATCACCAATTCGTCCTGCTTTACCCGACTAAGATAATAGTTAATTTTTTCAACATTAAAATATTTCTTAAGGTTAAATTGAGAACTACTTTCAATACTGGCAACAGTGTGCCCCTGTTCTCTAGCAATAGCATAAACATCAAACCGGTCAGACGCGGTAACCGAGTTTGTAACCTTCTTTCCTTCTTTATCTTCACCGATGTATGTAAAAACTGGCATATGTCAGACAACTGGCTATCTATTCATTTATAACACGTAGCACTTCTTCAATCGTTGTGTAGCCTTGAGCAGCTTTGAAAATGCCGTCTTCAATCATTGTAAGCATGCCTTCCTTACGCGCTTGAACTTGTACCTCGTCGCCAGTCTTTTCGGACATCACCATGTCTTTGATAGTAGGTGACATTTCCAGGACTTCGTGAATTCCCATCCGACCTTGGTAACCGTCTTCTGTTGTACCGTTTTCATTCGGACGATAAAACGGTATGTCATTCCAACCAGCATCCTCTTTTACGATTTTTTCTTCTCTCAATGCGTTTAAAACCAAGTCGAGATCAACTTTTTTAGCTAGTTCTTCGCGTTCAGCTTTGGTTAGTGTATAAGGCAATTTATCGTCACATAATTTTCTTACCAGCCGCTGCCCGATAGCCACTCTTAGCGTGGACACTAGTAGGAAAGATTCCGCCCCCATATCAATCAATCGGGCCACGGTACCTGCCGCTGAGTTGGTGTGTAGAGTAGCTAGTACCAAGTGACCAGTAAGCGCGGCGTTGATCGCCAGACTGGCTGTTTCTTCATCTCGAATTTCTCCCACCATAATAATATCTGGGTCTTGACGCATCAGTGAGCGCAGTCCCGCCGCAAAAGTAAAGCCTATTTCTGGTTTTACTTGCGATTGATTGACCCGTGCCATTTGGTATTCGATTGGATCTTCGATGGTAGATATATTTACTTCTGGAGTATTTAGAAGGTCAAGAATAGTGTAGAGAGTGGTTGACTTTCCAGATCCAGTCGGACCAGTGACTAAAATAATTCCTGTCGTTGCCCTAGTGGCGCGATGAATACGATCGAGTGTGCTGCCATGAAAGCCAATTCCTTCAAGCGAAAATCCACTGCGGTTTTCTCGCAAAAGACGCATCACAATTTTTTCTCCAAAAAAAATCGGTAACATCGAAACACGAAAAGCCACTTTTTGTCCGTCCATCTCCATTTTGAAACGACCGTCCTGGGGCAAGCGCTTTTGGTCAAGCTTGAGATTCGATAACACCTTAATACGGGCAGCAATACTGCCACCAGCCATTTTTGGTAATTTCATGGCGTCATGAAGAATGCCGTCAACCCGATAGCGAACCATGACTTCTTCCTCCAACGGCTCAATATGGATATCCGATGCACCTTGAATAATGGCATGACGAAGCAACGTGTCGACAATCCGCACTACTGGCAAATCTTCGGCTGCTTTTTTTAGATCACTTTCACTCAACTCTTCACCATTTTCTTCCGCCAACACTTTCAGCTTCGAGGCGTCTTGCATGATGAGATCTCCAAATTCATCTTTAAGATTTTTTTGATACTGCCTAAGAGCCGAACGCATTGATTCGGTATCGGTCAAGCGGGGTTGAATCCGTAAGCCGACCTTCTTTTTAATAAAATCAATCGCTGGTAGGTCGGCCGTGTCGAGCATGGCCACCTCAAGCGAATCTTCGTTTTTCTTGTACGCAATAATATTGTGATTACGCGCTACTGGTTCGGGTATCAGAGTTAGTATCTGGAAGTCAATTTTTTCATCCTTGAGTGAAACGAACGGGATCCCCAGGACATAGGATTCAACCCGCCGCATATCATCTTCGGTCATATGTCCATGTGCAATTAGCGCCTCAGCTAGAGTACGCTTGTCTTCTTTAGCAATTTTCTCAGCCGCAGCAATATCCGTCTTAGTGATAAGACCAGCGTCTAAAATAAATCGCTTGAGTTGTTCGTCTTGAATTCGCACAGGAACCACAATGAACTAATAAACCTCCTTGGTTATGCTTTGATTATATCATCGACTGCTTACATATATATGTGGATGTAAGGAGGATAATTAATGGGTGCACATTTGTGATTACCCTTCCGTCGATTTTGACAATCTCTGTATATCTAGTACACTACTGTTAATTCTGATTTTGACTGCTCGGCTGAAAGCCGAGCAGTCTTTGTTACAGGGTTTGGAAAGCCAGAAAATTTTGTTTAGAAAATACCGTTAATTTATTAATATATGTTTGACTTAAAAGTAATCAACGCCGTCTTAGGCGAAATGGAAGAGGAACGCGGTATCCCCCGTGAACGCATGATCGATGCGATTGAACAATCACTAGCAACTGCGTACAAAAAGGAATTTGGCAAGCGAGGCCAGATTATTACCTGTAAATTTGATCTTGACTCAGGTACGACTGTCTTCAACCAGGTGAAAATTGTGGTGGACGAAAGTATGCTGAAGCCAGAGCTTCAAGACGGCGAAGAAGAATTGGAGGAAGAGGAAACTGACGAAGAAGGTGAAAAGAAGGTCCGGTTTGATGAGGAGAAGCATATTATGCTCACTACAGCCAAAATGATTAAGCGCGACACCCAAATTGGTGATGAGCTTACCTTTCCTCTTGAATCAAAAGATGACTTCGGCCGCATCGCTGCCCAAACCGCTAAGCAGGTTATTATGCAAAAGATCCGTGAAGCCGAAAAAGATTCCGCTCTGTCTGAATTTGGTCAGAAGGCCGGCGATATCGTAGTTGGATTTGCTCAGCGTTTTGAGCGTGGCAACCTTTATGTCGATCTTGGCCGCGTGACGGCTATCATGCCGTATGAGGAACAAATTCCTGGTGAACGTTTCAAACCAGGAGAACGGATTCGAGCTCTCCTGCTAGCGGTCGAAGAAACACCTCGTGGTATTTTCCTTAAACTCTCTCGCTCACATCCTGACTTTCTCGTCCACCTCTTTGCGGTGGAAGCACCTGAACTCCAATCAGGCACCGTCGAAGTCAAAGCAATTGCTCGCGAAGCGGGCGGTCGCTCTAAGATTGCTGTCTACGCGCACGACCAACACATCGATCCAGTTGGTTCCTTAGTCGGCCAGCGCGGTGTTCGCGTTTCAACCGTTATGAGTGAACTCGGCGGCGAAAAAATCGACATCATTGAATGGTCAGAAGAACCAATTACTTTCATTGAAGATGCTTTGTCTCCAGCTCAAGTAATGCATATCAAAGTAATCACCGAACCAGATGCCGAAAATCGTGGTCATGTTGAGGTCGAAGTCTCACCCGATCAACAATCTCTAGCTATTGGTCGCGGTGGACAAAACGTCCGTCTCGCTGCCAAGCTTACCGGTTGGAAAATTGATATCATGTCACAAAAGACTGGTGCTGAGCTGGCTGAAGCCGATGCTGATGGGAAGGTGGAGATTATGGCCCCCGATGATTCTGAAATTGGCGAAGATATCGCTGTCCTTGAAAGCGAAGACGCGACTACCACTAAGCCAGATCTAGACGAAGTATTAAATGAAGCCGACGACACCGCCGACCGCGATGTCATAAACGGTGACGAAGGAACCGACGAAGTAGTCACTCCCGAGGAAGCTGAACGAGAGGTGGAGTAACCCCAATAATCAGTCTCATTAGACAACCTAAAACCAGCGGAGCGCCTTTGGCACCCCGCTGGTTTTATAAAAAAGCCCCGCCGCAGGTGTTGCGACGGGGCTGGCCTAGGCCAATTTAGTGGATGAGTTGCTAGGCTGCTCTTTGGCAGCCTTAGCGAATAAATAGGCTTCAATCTTGGTCCACTTGGTGGCCTCTTGACCGAGAACCACCGGTTTTTGCTTTGGCTCTGGCTCCCGGCGGGGTAGCAAAGACCACCCCGTGAGGGTGAGCAGCAGAATCACCAGGCTGAATTTGTACACCGCGGACCCTTCGGTGAACAAAACTAGGCCGAGGCCCAGCGGAACAAAGAGTCCAGCTTGCCACTTCAGAATCTTAGTCATATTACACCTCCACCCAAAATAGTACTACAGTAAAAAATTCTGTCAATAAATCACCTTTCCCAATTCACTTTACTGCGGTAGGATACGGGAACCTAATTTATACATATTATATGAATCTTTTACACGACATCAAAGCTGGCACCGCTGATCAAATGAACGTTATCATTGAAATCCCAAAGTTTTCTAAGAACAAGTATGAGATTGATAAAGAAACCGGGCTTATTGCACTTGATCGCGTGATGCATTCGGCGCAAGACTATCCGTTTGATTATGGCTTTGTGCCCCAGACCTTGTTTGATGATGGTGATGCCCTTGATGTAGTACTGATTACTACTTATCCGCTGGCACCAGGCATCCTCGTGAAGGCTAGGCCAGTCGCTATCATGGAAATGATTGATGGTGGCGATCGCGATGACAAGGTGATTGCCGTGCCAGTTGATGATCCTCGCTTTGAAGACGTACGCGATATCGGAGACCTCAACAAACACTTCATCAAAGAAACCACCCACTTCTTCGAAACCTACAAAAAAGTACAAAAGAAGGAGGTGCAAATTGGTGAATGGAAAGACGCGAGTGCAGCGAAAGCCGCCTTTCTACGTAGTTGCGAAATGTACAACGCCAAGAAGTAGTCACACACCCTTTTCGTCTAACGCTCCGTAGGTTAAAATCTACGGAGCGTTATGCGTTTTTCAACTTGGAACATTTTTATAATTTTTGTTGTCTTACTTAGCTTTACCCAGGTAAGCTTTGCGCAAGACGCCAGTTCGACGGCCAGCTCGAACGAAAGTGGCGGGTTTTTTGAATCAGTATTAGAAAATATTGGTGGAATCAAAGATTCAGTAGCAGAAGCTGTGCCAGCGAGTCAATCGGTACTGACTGTTGTGACTGAAAAGCGCCTCACTAATTTGGCAGCTAATATTAGCAATCGACTTGACGGACTAAGCGCGCGCTTACGACAAATTTCTAGCCGATTGGAGGTCAGGATTAATAAACAAGCTGAGGCTGGCTACAACGTAGATGCTGCACGTGCATCACTGGCTACCGCCAACGAGTTTTTGGCAGCCGCAGCAAATGATTTAAAAAATATCGACCTGGATGTCTACCGTGCCTTTCGTTCCCTTACCCCTAAAGAAGATTGGCGAGAAGTTCGGGCCACCTATATCAAAGCTCGTGATAATATACGGATGGCACACACGGAATTAAAAAATACTGTCAATGCTCTTAAGCTGGCCACACCAGTCGCAGCTGTTGCGACATCAACCGCAACCAGCACTCAATAATATGAACGAACTACCTAACACAAAAGAAAACGAACTGACTCAGCCAGTGCATACTGAGAGTATAGCCAACGGGCCAATTTTAGTGCTTTTGGTTATTCTCCTGCTGGCCATTTTGGGCGGTATGTATCGTTGGTTTGTGCTGCTTGATAACGACGTGCCGGCAATTTCAGCTGGTCTGCGGCCAAGCGCCCTAGAAAATAACGAGCCAGAAAGCACCACGGCCGAGGCTCGCGCCGAAGCGATGGGGGTCGTCAGTAACTCCAACGAAATCCCTGCTATTGAATCAGATATCGACAGTACTGATCTCGATTCGCTAGAAAGTGAACTCGACGCTATCGGAGCCGAGCTTGACGCCGCACTAGAAGAAGACGCTAGCGAACCAGCGGCCGAACCAACCCCAACCGAACCGCCGATTCCTCAGTAAACAGTATCGGCGCGACCCTGTCGCGCCGATATCATCCACCCATTTCCCGCATCCTGCATGCGGGATTCTTTATATAGTGATAGGTGGTTGCACCCCAAGGGTACTTCCAATGCTTCGCAAAGGGGCGCTCTCAAGTATCGGCATATTTAGTCATTAGGAGTTGCATTTTATTCTGACTTCAGTACACTGACGCCACTTATGGAACATAAACACAACGTTAATTTTAAAACTGCCTTTACTATCGAAACTTTACCTGATTCTGAGATTAAGATCTCTGGTGAACTGCCGTATGTTGAGCTCGAGAGTGAACGTACCGCGGCTCTGGTATCACTAGGAAAAAACGTCAAAGTCGACGGTTTCCGCGAAGGACATGTACCGAAAAATGTACTGGAGAAGCGACTCGGGGAAATGACCATTCTGGCTGAAATGGCGCAGCGCGCTATTGCTCATGCCTACCACCACATTCTAGACGAACACGCTATAGAAGCGATTGGCCATCCCAAGATTGAAATCACCAAAATTGCGCCGAGTAATCCGCTTAGCTTCACGGCTACAGTAGCAGTTATTCCTACTTTCAAACTCCCAGACTACAAGCAACTGGCTAAAGAGGTGAACAAAGCTCGACTTAACGACGAACTAACCGACGAAGAAGTTACCGAAAAAATAAATGATATCTTGCGCCAGAAGGCAGCGTATGACCGACTGCAATCTAAAGCTCAAGTGAGTGAAGAAGAGACCATTCAGACGCAAGAGGAGGTTGAAAACAAATTAGTAATTCCAGAGCTCACTGATGAAGTGGCACAAAGTCTCGGACAGCCTGGGCAATTTACTGGAGTGGACGATCTTAAAAACAAACTTCGCGAACACCTTGAAATCGAAAAGAAAAACGAGAATACTGCTAAACATCGGGGCGAACTTACCGACAAGATTGTTGACGCTACCGAAATTATTTTGCCTAAAATATTGATCGAATCGGAAATCAATCAAATGTTCTCTCAAATGCAAGAAGACTTGGATCGAGCCAATCTAAAGATGGACGATTACCTCGCTCATATCAAAAGAACAAAAGAAGACATTACTAAAGAGTGGGAGCCGGCTGCAGAGAAGCGGGCCAAACTCCAATTGGTGCTAAACGAGATAGCGAAAGCTGAAAAACTCACCCCCGACATGAAAAAGGTAGAAGAACAGTCCCAAGTTCTTCTAGACCGCTTTAAAGACGCCGACATAAACCGAGTCCGCGTCTACGTGGCCTCTGTGCTTATAAACGAGGAAGTAATGAAGAAGCTAGAATCACTTTAGAAGGAGTGATACGCGGGCGGCAACTTCGTTGCCGCCCGCTTTTCTTGACAGTGCTCTTTAAAAAATGCACTCTGTAATAAAGGCTCTTTGAAAGGAGATAGTCATGATCATCGATAATGGTGATTTTCATGCGTCGGCCTTCATTTTGGGGCCAGACAACAGTACTGTCCTTATCCGTGAAGGTCGGCGACCTAAAGCCCTCTGGAAATTTCCTGGTGGAAAAAGGAAGCTGACCAAGCCCTTTGGGAAGAAACTCAGGAACGAGACCCCACTAGAAACGCTGATTCGAGAAGTACACGAGGAAACTGGCCTCTGGCTAAAGAAGCGCCAGACTACTCATGTGCACACCGAGAACATGGGCCACTACAACAAGCACTACTTCGTGTCCCAGCTTTCCTCTTTTCGCGGATTGGCACCGCTTAGTCTAGAGTACGAGGAGACCCGGGTGTTTGCACAAGATGAGCTAATGTGGCTGCCCTCTTTCCACCCCCTGTACCGTGAGAATTATCTGCGGCACATAAGACCCTTTATCGACCAACTATGAGCCGAACGGCACACCCGTCCGGCTCTCTTTTTTTTCTTGTATTTTCTGGTAGTATTGAATGAACAAACGAGCGCGTAGCGTGACTATTGTGAATTTTGCTGGAAAATAATGACTGAAAGGAATATATTTTCTGTATGCAACGCAACAGCAGGCGCTTAGCCAGAATCGACCTCCTAGGGAGATTATGGCTGTAGCGAGCTGTAACAGTAGTGATAGATGTAGTTATGGTACTATTCTCGTCAATAAATCAATAAATTATGGAACTCAATCAAAAACCAACCGAAACAACCAAGTCACAACTCGTACCGATGGTAATTGAAAAGACCCAAGGGGGTGAGCGTGCCTTTGACATTTTCTCTCGACTTTTAAAAGAGCGAATTATCTTCGTCACTGGCGGTATCGAAGATTATATGGCCAACCTCATTGTGGCCCAGCTTCTATTCCTGGAAGCCGAAGATTCAAAGAAAGATATTTTCTTATACATCAACTCACCTGGAGGAAGCGTGACCGCCGGCCTCTCAATCATCGACACCATGCATCACATCAAACCACCAGTGGCGACTGTTTGTGTTGGTATGGCCGCCTCAATGGGTTCTCTCATTTTATCTCAAGGACAGAAAGGCAAACGCTTTGTCCTTCCTAATGCCGAAGTGATGATCCACCAGCCATCGGGCGGTGCTTATGGTCAGGCTTCAGATATTGATATTACCGCCAAGCATATCTTGAAAACTCGCGATCGACTCAACAAGATGCTAGCCAAAGCTACCGGACAAAAGTTAACCAAGATCGAACAGGACGTCGACCGCGACTTCTTCATGGACGCCGAAGAGGCTTTAACTTACGGCATTGTTGATCAGATATACAAATAATCGGGTTATTGTAATGGTTGAAAGTTTAAAAGTGGTGGTGGGCAAAAGCCCCCCACCACATTTATGTACAAAAATTGATTATTATAGTACAGTGCAGCTGTACAACCTTTACGAAACTAAGCACCAACAACCATGCCTACAGGGATATTTACGGTTGCGTTGGCCTTTGCATTATTCATCGGGGCTGGAGCTGGATATTACCTCAGATATCTCCATGCCTTGTCCAAAAAATCTTCACTTGAACTGCGACTGAAAGAACGTGAGTTAGACGCCGAGCAGAAGGCACTCACGATTGTTGAAAAGGCGGAAGAAAAAGCGGAGACACTCATGCAAGAGGCAAAGCAAAACCAAAAGCACCAAGCAGAAAAAGTCGAACAAAAAGAAGCTCACCTAACTAAGCGTGAGGAATTTCTTGATAATCGCCAAATGGACCTAGACTCACAAAAAGAGTCGCTCCAAACTAAAATTGAAGAGATCAAGTCAATTAAAACTAGAATTGACGAGCGTCAACTTGAAGTTGAAAGCAAAATCGAAGAAATGGCTGGTCTTACTAAAGAAAAAGCTTTTGAAAGACTAATTATGAAAGTGGAGGAAGAAAGAGCGGACGATCTACGCGGACGCCTCCAAAAGATTGAACGAGCGGGAGAGGAAATATATGAGGAAAAGGCGACTAATCTCCTATTGGCCGCTATTCACCGAGTTGGCAACAATATCCCGACCAACGTCATGACGGCTCACGTTGAGATTCCCAGCGACGACCTTAAGGGTAAGGTGATCGGAAAGGAAGGCCGCAATGTTCGAGCCTTTGAACGTGCCACTGGAGTTGATGTTCTTATCGATGAGTCTCCAGGCTACATTGTACTTTCGAGCTTTGACCCAGTCCGACGCGAGATTGCTCGGGTAGCGCTTGAAGCACTGCTTAAAGATGGTCGTATCCAACCAGCCAAAATTGAAGAGATGGTAGAAAAGGCTCGCAACGAAGTGGCGAAAACGGTCAAGGCTATGGGTGAAAAGGCGGCGTATGAAGCTAAGGTACCAAATCTTCATCCAGATCTTGTTATGATTCTCGGCCGTCTTCATTTCCGTACTAGCTACGGCCAAAATGTTCTCTGGCACTCTGTCGAAATGTCACACATCGCTGCTATGATTGCCGAAGAAGTGGGGGCTGATGTCGGAGTCGCTCGGGCTGGTGCTCTCCTGCATGATATTGGTAAGTGTGTGAGCCAGGAAGTAGCCGGTACACATGTCGAAATCGGTATCCGTATTCTAGAAAAGTACGCCGTTGATAATGCTGTAATTCTCGCCATGCGCGCTCACCACGAAGAGTACCCCTACGAAACACCCGAAAGTATCATCGTCCAGGTGGCCGACGCTATCTCCGGCGGTCGCCCTGGCGCTCGTCGCGACTCAATCGAAAACTACATTAAGCGACTATCTGACCTTGAAGGTATCGCAACCGCTCTTGCTGGTGTAGACAAAGCTTTTGCTATCGCCGCTGGTCGTGAAATCCGTGTTTTGGTTAATCCAAGTACCATGAGTGATCTGCAATCAACCGCGCTGGCGCGCACCATTGCCACCACGATTGAAGAGCGCCTCCGCTACCCCGGCGAAATCAAAGTCCACGTCATCCGAGAGACTAGAGTTATCAGTTACGCGCGGTAAGGTAGTAGTTATACAGAGAAGTCCCGTCACACTATGCGTGGCGGGACTTTACTTTATTTATTTTTAAGAACTAGGTTTGCCTTTTTAGCAACTTTGTAAGCAAGTAGTAGACATCTCCCCGGAAAACCGGCTGGAATTCGCACCTTACATTGCAGGTTGCGGTTGACGTCTCGGGCCAGTACCCTTAGCACCTCCATACTCTTGATGTTTCTAATTTTTAAAACTAAGTGAGGCTTTATAATGTTGTGGCTCCTTAAAAAACAACTCGAAGAGACAGCCGACCAGAGCTATCATATATTTTTCCTATAGGAAAAATATATGATACCTGTAATTGATAAAAATTACTTTCTCGCTACGATGAAGACAGTATAATTAAACTTCAAATCCTGAATCGATTCTTCGAGAATCTCTAGTCCGTAGAGTTCGGCAGCTCGCCTTGGAGCGATAACAGCGGTTGTATCAGGTAAGGTTCCATTGGCTAAGTCTTCAGCCGCTTTAGCTGTATCAGCATAGGGAGCAACTTCACACTCGGGCCAGGTACGCTTTAAATACATGCGACACTGCTTTAGGGCTTGGTCATGCGAAGCAATGGTGTTGATATGTGAAGCGGTCACATGAGGCTTCACCAGTAGCATATGATGCACATCCAGCTCAAACATCTGTTCAATGGCAAAGTTATGCTTAGCCATAGCATAGACAGCCTCAATCACAATCCCCCCGTTGCTATTCTCAATCGGGAAAATCGCTCTATCTATTTCACCTTTATTTAAAGCCGTCAAAACATTCTCAGCCGAAATCAGCGGGAGGATTTTTGCACCAGTAACGCCTATTTTCTTTATGTATAATTCGCCTGCTTGCTCGGAAAAGCTTCCCTGCGCGCCCATAACACCAATTTTCATAGCTCGCATCATACACCACTTTAAAATTGCTCAATTTATTACGACATAAAAATACAAACCTGGGTAGTCGTGGCATTAGAAAAGCGTTGCTATATAATAACGACAGCCATTTTAAGGCACCGTGCGAGCAAACGCTCACCACAAAATTAATCGCCGTATAAAATTAATTTCTGAATACTATGAACAAAGCAGATATCATCAGCAAGGTACACGAGGTCCTTGGTACTACAAAAGCAGACGCTGAGCGTGCAGTAGACACTGTATTTGATAGCGTTGAAAAAGCTCTTAAGGACGGTACCCAGGTATCAATTGCTGGATTCGGTATCTTCGAAGCGAAGATGCGTGCCAAGCGTGAAGCTCGCAATCCCCGCACTGGAGAAACTGTAACCGTCGCTGCTATGCGCGTGCCAAAGTTCCGAGCGGCTAAGGCGCTTAAGGATTCTGTGAAGTAATCCCTTCTCTTGAAAAACGGTGGGGCGCAAGCGCCCCACCGTTTTTCTTTTCCCCCTCTTCTCCACACTTTCCTTTAATCAAAGCATGTTACAATTGACAACGTAGCGGAGGTAATATCGCTATGCGGAAATACGAATAGTATTCTCGCTATTTCCCATCACACACTGTAAGAGCCCTCTAGCCGGGGCTTTTACGTTTTTGAGATTCTGGTAATTCTAATGGTTTGTGCTAGAATCGTGTCACTAAACCGCGAGTGTAGTTTAGTGGTAAAACAACTGCCTTCCAAGCAGTGGTCGGGAGTTCGATTCTTCTCACTCGCACAGATATTAGAGGGCCGGTTTTATACCGGTTTTTCTAATGTCTGAAGGGTGAAGCAAGCAAACTGCTTTGCTTACGTGAAGAATCGAAAGCCGCAATGATGCCGTAAGGCGAACGAGGCGGGGTCGAGAACACTTAGTAGATTTGGAGTCGGAGGCGAACAAATATACTTAGTGATTCGTGACCGATTCTTCTCACTCGCACAGATGAAATTAGCGCCTTACCGGCGCTTTTTTCGTTCGATTCTTTAACTAAATCCGCTATTCTAGCCACTCAGCAAGTTTGTTTTGATATTCCTCAATTTGTTCAGTTGTTGGATTACTTTTCATAAATCCATGTATAAAACCTTTCGCCTCCCAAGTTTCGGCATTAAAAGCAGAAACAAACGGATCAGTACTTGTCTTAGGACAACTCTCATCAAACTCATGTGTTAAAACATACGCGTCACCCCTGAAGTGAGCGGCTTCTGCCAGAACAGGATGATTAGTGAAGTTTTTAGGGTCTGCTCGATACTCGTTTCTTATTTGTTCACGATCTAATTTACGCCACGGCGTATGCAAGTCTTTCGGATCATAGTTTGCCGGAACCCTAAGAATCATTTTTCTTATTTCACGCACACTAGGTAACATCGCTGCAAAGAAACCCCCATAACTGGTACCCACAACATCAATTGTTCGCTCTGGATATTTCTCCTTTATCCAATCGTACGCTCTCACAACTTCTGAAAAATTTTCTGCGATTGTAATGTCTTGTATATCAAACGGGCTTTCGCCGTGACCGGAGTAATCAATTACAAGCGCCGATGTCCCTGTTTTTTCTACAATTGCAGAAACTAGTTCAGTGTAATTTTTCTTGCTTGAGGTAAAGCCTGGAAGCACAAGCAGTACATTATCATTACCTTCATACCAGTCTGCTGCTATTTCATAACCAATACAAGGAATTGTGATTTTGTTCATACCTTTATCTTACCTGATTGGTATAAAAAGTTCGAACGTCGTTGAATAGGGTGCACAGAAAAAATGAGCCTATTTTGCAAGGCTCATTTTTTGTAGAGTAATCCAAAAAATATCCAATTTCGAATCTCTATTTACAAAATGTAAATATGTGGTAACATATTTATACATATTGTTAAGGAGAGTGACTGATGAAAATAGCAATTTGTGAGGTTTGCGGTAAGGAAGAGCCTACTGCACACAATCACGTTCTTCGGGGCCAGCGCCCCCAGCCGGAGCACCTAAGTTTTGTCGTGGGGACCTCTCACCTGTTTGAGAGCCCTTACGCTGTTGCGTCTCAATTGATGGCAGCAAAACTGGAGCTCAAAAAATACTTTCCAGGACGAAAGTTTGAGATCGTTCCTGGGATGTATCGATTTGTTCAGAACGAGTATTCCCCAATCAATTATCTCGTTCTCGAGGTAATTGATTGAACACCTACGCGAAAGCGGGAGAAACATCTTCCACTTTTTCGGTAGGTGTTTTCTCTTGCAAAAAAGTTCGAACATCGTTGAATAGGGTGCACACATCAAATAAAGCCGCTTCATAGCGGTTTTGTTTGTGTCTGAATTATTAAAAAACTTGCTAGTTTCGAAGTTTCTGGTATTTTTTTAATAGATAGCGAAAGGACTGATTATGCCTGATTCAAAGAAATCAGGTAGCCGCCTGATTAATTCAAAAATACATATAGCAAGAATCCTGCACGATTGCTGGAATGAGCCTCCAGAATGTAGCCACCACTCTATTTTTCCTGGATATGCCTACGAACGGGAAGTCTGGATCCACTGGTGGCGTGCCGAGTCTGGAAAGACTTTCAATAGGCTTGAGGTGCGTAAATTTCATCTTTCACCATCTTGCCAACCTGACCCAAATTTTTTCGAGTCAGAGACAGACGAATTAATTGAATACCAGGAGTTTTTGCTTGCCGCATAAATCTGGACCGCCCAAAAGGGTGGTCCTTTTTACTTATAAAATCCGAACCTTGTTGAGTGGGTGCCTAAAAAGCCACCCGGTCCTTTGGGCCGTGTTGCTTTTCTTTCTTAAACTTTCTTCTTTACCACCCGTCTTTTCTTCGGCTTCTTTTTTATAATATGAATATCTTGTTGGGGGAATGGGATCTTAATCTTGGCTTCATCAAGTACGGTCTTACAAAGCTCGGTTAATGCGTAATAATATTTTTGCTCATAGCCTGGCTCGTCGACGAAAACCCGTACATACAAATCGACACCTGAATCAGCCAGCTGCTTAACCACCACATGCGGAGCGGGGTCTTTGAGTACGCCCTTCATCTTCTTGAGCGCTAGCAAAAGGGCCTTTCTAGTGTATTCGACTGATTCTGTGTAGGGAATCCGCACCACGGTTGAAATTCGGAGTATGCCCTGTTCAGAAAAGTTAATTACAGGAGAAGTCGATACTGTCGCATTAGGGACACTGATACAGGTCCTATCTAGGGTGCGAATTTTTGTCGTGCGTAGAGAAATATCCATTACCTCTCCATAGTGGTCACCAATTTTAATCCAGTGGCCCTTGCGATATAGGTCGTCGATAAAAATGCCGAAGCCAGAAAAAATATTAGCGATGGTTTGCTGAGCGGCGAAACCAATGGCGAGACCTATCACTCCGACTCCGGCCAGTGCAGCGGTCACATTGACGCCCAGCTCACTTAAAATAAAAATGAGCGCGATAATGACAACAATTCCGCGATAAAGCGAGCGGACCGTGATTTTAATAAGTGAGGGCTGCATCGGTGTGCGTTTGAGAGCAGCCTCAAATATCCGAGCGGTGATGAAGTAAAAAACGACGGTAAAGAAAACGACGCTTAGAGCTGAAAGTACATTTGGAATAAAAGTCCATAAAGTATCGATGACAAACTGCTTGTCGATACCATAACGAAGGAGCACTTCATGCATATGTATCTAGTATAACGCATGTCTTGCAACTCAAAAATCCACTTTGTTTAAAATTTCCTTTACCCTTATGCTTGAGTGTTATACTACTACTATGGACATCATCGTGAATATCATTGTCTCTATTCTCACTGCATACCTGGCACTTACTAATTCGCTCGCGACGGGAGTCCAGTACATGATTGACTCTTTCGTTGAGACAGAAGAGTCGGCTGAAATGCCGGCCGAAACCTTAGAATCAATCCCGAGTTTTGCTAGCAGTATTCCAGACATTCTTCTTCGTAGCAATGAATATCAACAGGCGGCGTTGGTCGGCGCTACTGCTGGTCTTAGTGAGAGCGGGACTAACGACCCACTGTCTTCGATTGTAAATATTTTCTGTACCTTCACCACAGAGCACAGTATCAGGACCACGACGGGCACAGGGTTTTTCATCGATAGCGACGGTATTATTATGACCAATGCCCACATTGCTCAATTCCTCTTACTTGAAAAAACTGATGCTTTCGGCGACGCTAAGTGTACGGTGCGAATCGGCAGCCCCGCGGTAGCTCGTTACGAGGCTGAGCTTCTCTATATTTCTCCGACCTGGGTGCAAGAAAATGCAGCTTTGATCGATGACGCTGCACCGATGGGAACTGGCGAGCGTGACTACGCCTTGCTATACATAAGTGGTGATGTCGAAGCCTGGCCACTACCAGCAAGATTCCCAGCTCTTCCTTTTGATAGCGACCTCCTTCCTACTTCAGTGCGTGAAGCCAAAGTAATAGCGGCTGGTTATCCAGCCAAAGATCTAATTGAACAAGGTTCGGCCGCTGCCCTAAGAGGCAGAACAGCAGCTACGACGATCTCTGAGCTCTATACTTTTGGTTCAAATTACGCCGATGTTTTCTCTGTTCGTGGTAGTGATGTGGGCGCTCAAGGTTCTTCTGGCGGGCCAATTGTAAATGAATCTGGTGCCGTAATTGGGATGATCGCCACCCGCGGTGACGACGAAGTCGACGGGGTTGGTAGTTTGCGTGCGATAACGCTTTCACATATCAATCGTTCAATGAAGGAAGAGAGTGGCTTTACTCTTGAAGAAAATCTAGGCGGCGACCTGGCTTTCCGGGCTAAAGTTTTTGCTGACACGATGTCCCCTTTCCTACTTTCAATTCTTGAAGGAGAACAATAAAAAAGGACGGGTTGCCCGTCCTTTTTTCTTCCTAGCGTTTTTATTCCCTACCGTCTATCTCCTCTGATTCCAGCGTGCTAGTAGCCGTGGTGGTCGCTGTTGCTGCCACTGTTGCTACTGGGTTAGCAGCGTTGATATCGATTCCCTCAGCCGCCACAATCTTAAGTGCGTCATCAAGTAATGCGATACTTTCCTTTGCTAAACCTAGCGCATTTCTATTCGACGACGAGGCTACAGTACTTTTGTTGGTAGCTGCCACATCGATAGAGTAAGAGATTTTTTCCGCTGCTCCCGATGACACCTTTGGCTTAGCCAACGCTAGAATTTCTGATTTCTTATTGATGTCTGAAGTCAGTTGAGCGAGTTGAGACTGTTCTTCTTCAGGAGTAAGGATAGTTGGAACAATCGTTTCAAGGGCAATCGCTCGGTTACCCTCAATGTCGCTCATATAAACTATAAGCTTTTGTGTTCGCTCGAGCATAGCTACCAATTGTTCACTGGCTGTGGTCTCATTTTCACCTCTTGTAGCTTTGGCAGTTTCAATACTTCGTCCAACATCTTCTAGGCGTCTAGTGATGTCTTTATGAATCTGATCTTCACTCTTAAGCCCAGTTGATTGCAAAAGCTCATAGGCCCTCGTAGTATTCATTTCGAGTCGCGCCATAATTTTATCGTACGCTGGGATGTGGGCCGCGTCATTTTGTGATTCTTGATCAGACAGTGAGGCGTTGATCACATCCACTACTAGTTGGGCAGTATTATCCGAGGCCACGTCACCCACCGCCATTGCCAACACCGTTGAACCACCGTCTTGTAGTGAGGCTGATTGAAGTTCTAGTGTAGTTGATAGTTCAATTGAAGCCAGGGTTGCCTGGTCGGCATCTTCGCCACGTAACACCGCAATTTCTTTCTGCACTTCCTCCGTATGTTCCTTTACCGCTGCCGCTATTTCCACTTCCACTTCTTGTGTCAGTCGTCCTTCGTTAGCTAGTAGTTTGGCTTCGGCCACCCGGCGATTAAGCCTCTGTGTCTCCCACTCAATCTTTTGGTATGGAGTAAAAGTCAGAGTGCTGCGTACTTCCTCATTAAAACTAACCTTTACAGCGTAAAGGCTATCACCTGGCACCGAACGCTCCGCCAAAACAGGGACCACTATCAATAGGGCTACTGTCAGTAGCGCGGAAGCTCGAAAAAGCAGACTGGCTGGAATTTGGATTGATTGAAAAGCATCAGTTTGAAGCAGCTTTACTCTTGATGTGGTGGCATAAGACTCTACTGTTGGTTTTGGTAGCGGATGGTACTCCATGTATGAAACAACTCTAGCGCGAAGTTCCTCACGCTCAAAAGCCTGTAATTTTACAGTACTGGCTCTGTTATTAAATTGTTCGCTAAATCTTTTCATTATTTTTTCTTTTTGCTGCGATTATGTTCCGCCTGTTCATCCAAGCTTTCGATTTTTTGTCGCAGTAACTTAAGTCCGCGATGAATTCGTACCGAGACGACATTCTCTGTTTCTTCGATAAGTTTGCTAATTTCTCGTGGTCCGAGCTGATCGACAAACCTAAGGATAATAACCTCACGATACTGATCGGGCATTTCTTCAAGCAAGTCAAACGCCTTTCTGCCATCGATAGTGGCTGCTAGCGCCTCTACCGTACTTTCAGATAAGTCGTCAAACGAACCTTCGTCTACACCGTCTATCTCCAAAAGCGCATCTAGGGAGCTTTCCTTTCGGCGGCGATACTCATCAATAATTAAATTATTGAGAACTTTATATAAAAAGGGCCGAAAATTATCAATTTCATACCCACCCCTTAGATAGGCCCAGACCTTGGTGAAGGTATCGTGGACCAAATCTATGGCTTTTTCTCGATTACTAACGCGTAGGAAAGCATGCCGAAATAGGGCGTCATTGTACTCCTCGAAGGCTTTCAAAAAGCGTTCTTCGTGGTCTTCGCTGTCGTGTGTCTTCCTAACATCCGCCATGTGAAAACCATTATACGCGAAGACGCTGCAAAAGCCGAAATCTTTCAACATTATCCCCAGTTTCAAGAAAAGTCACGTCGTTGGCCACCCTACAAACTCTTCACTTTTTCAATCAATTCAGGGAATTCTGGTATCAAAAAGTGGTTTTTGTCTTCAAAAGACATAAGTTCGGCCTCTGGAAGTGCTTCTTTGTATTTAAGAGCGTGTTCATACGGAACAATAGAGTCATCTTTTGAGTGAAAAATGTAGATTTTACTAGCTTTTCTAGCCAGTTCTTCTACTTTAGTTGTGTCGCTGGCAAAATCTCCGCCATCTTCACGGGAGTCATTAGTGCGAATATTTTCAGGCCAGGGTGCCCCTACCATAAACAATGCCTTTATGTGAAAAGGCGGCTCATTTTCAATTAGATATTTTGCAAGAAACATACCCCCTAGTGAACCTCCGATTAATATGAGGTTATCATGTAAGTGAAAGAAATGACGCTCAAACCATATTTTCCATTCAGTATATTTGGCATTTTGTTTATTTGGCATCGACGGTGTGAATACTTCGTATTCTGGTAAGTCAACTCGTAATCTATTCTTCCATCGCTGCGAAGCTTCTTTTAGAGGATCTCCTATATCTTCATTATTTAGGTCATATAAAAAATCCTCATAATTAGTATAGGACTCTCCACCATGAATATAAAAAACCTGTTTTTTCATAGCTACAGCCATTCGTTTTTCTTAAAGTACCACACGACAATTCCCACACTCGCGAGAATAATTCCTACCACGGCCCAAAATGCATGTGGTGTTTCTGCTAGTGGTATCGGTACATTCATCCCAAATAGTGACGCCACAATCGTTGGGATGGTGAGCAAAATAGTTAGTACGGTCAAGGTCTTAATCGTAGTGTTTAGGTTGTTGGCTAGGATAGCCTCAGTAGCATTACGTACATTTTGAATCGTATTTAAAACCGACCGAGCTGACTCAATCAGCTGGGTATTATCAATAATAAGATCCTCCATAAACTCAACGTCTTCCGGGTACATCTGCATATAATTTCCTTTCATGATTTTGTTTAGAGCCGTGTTGGTAGGAACAATAGCCGCAATCATGTCATTGAGTTTGTGCTCATACGTCACAAACTTTTCAATCTCTCGGTTACCGATTCGTCTTAATTTAGCCCTATCCTTATGGACATTGCGACGTAGCACCACCAACTGTTTTTCAAATGACTCTGTCACCGTTTGCATCATTTGAATAAAAAGTTTGGTTTTCTGAGTAGTATGGATTTCCTCTTTACCGCTTAGAAGCGGCTTAAATTGAGGTATTTCACGCTGTGCTACCGTCAGCACAAATGATTCCCCCATTACAATCAAGAGCGGTGCCGTGTCGGTATCTTCTCGTTTTTCATTAAAGGGGTAGCGAGTGAAGAAGAAAGTGGCACCATCAGCTCGTTCAAACCGAGGCACCTCAAAGAAGTCTTGTGCGTCCTCAATCAAATCGGTGTCTAGAGCCAGGGTTATAAAAAGCTCACTGAGCTCGGTGTCCGAAGGTTCAACCGCATGAATCCATACGCCCGTACGTAAGTCACTCACTTCTTTCAAAGCTTCATCCTTGATTGTGCGAAAGTAATACTTAATCATAAACTTAAGTCATTTGTATTTATCATGGTAACACAAAGGGCGCGACCTTCGGTCGCACCCTTTGTGTCTTATTTTGTCGGGGAGCCGGGAATCGAACCCGGACCGCTCGGTCCCAAACCGAGTACACTACCACTATGCTACACCCCGAGTGAAGAAGTAAATTCAAACTTGTTTGTATTTAACTTCTGAATGAGGGTTGAAAACTTTCGTTTACACCCCGTTCGAGGAGCTAAGCGGAAAAGCTTGCTTTTGCATTTAGCCTACGAGAATGGGGTGAAAGCTTTGCTTACAACCCGAGGACACTAAACACTTCTCCGTTTACTCTGCTTTGCGTTCTTCTTACACCCTCGGTACTCTAAATATTCACGACGTTCTGCTTGCCACACATGATGACCGAGCGAAGAGGGGTTGTATCGAGCCAAACCGATGTTTAGCGAAGATACAGCCCATTTCTAGCCACCTTAACCTAAGTCAAAGCCCGAAAAATATACCACTTCTCTACCAAAAAAGCGAGACTCAATCTGCACCTAGGGTTACAGCTCGACTTATTTCCTTCGCTAGTTCAATGTCGTAGCTAGTAACTTTATTTCCAACACTATGGGTGCAAAGAGATAACTCCAGTCGGTTATATATATTTGTTACCCTTGGATGGTGATCCATCTGAGCAGACACTGCGAAGATCTTATTTATAGCAGCGACAGCAGCGACAAAGCTCGGCAGCTCAAAATTTGCCTTAAGCTTGTCTTCGGAGTAGGACCAATCCTTGTTGTCGACTAAAAAGTCTTGAATATCAGTCTCTGTTGAGACTTTATATAAATTTTGCTTACCCATAGGCTAATAATAGCACAACTTACCCAATGACGTTTCACGTGGCACACTTTTCCTTTGTTCCATATGGAACTAGTCAACGACAATATTAGGTAAGTATTTCACCGTCGCATATTTTTCACGTGGCACAATTCTGACCGCAACTACATCAATTTGCCAATCAAGCTCACAGTTTCTCTCCATCAACCAGCTTTCGATAGTTCGATACATACGCTTAATCTTTTCTGGGTGAACATTTTCTTCCGGTCGCCAAGTTCCATATGAAACTGCTCGCTCAAGATCAGTTTTAGTTTCATATGAAACTGTCTTGACCTCTACAAAGTGGATTATTTGTTTATTTTGTGCAGTTTCACGTGAAATTACATCAATTTCACCCCATTTTTTAAGGTAATTGCGCTCCAAGACCTCTTGCCCATGCTTTTTCAAGTACTTAGCCGCGATATCCTCCCCATAAGCGCCAACCTTGTTGCTTTCACCCTTTTTATCAGTTTGTTTCATATGGAACCAGTTTCGTATGAAATTATAGCAAAGAAGCAAGTTTACACTGTTCAGCCTTATAAACATCTCTTTTATAAAGGACAAAATATCAAATGTCGCAAAATTTGTCCTTTATCCACCTATCCACATGGTTATACCCAGTTTTAAACAAAACACTCAGCTTAGGCTGAGTGTTTTGTTTTGTGCGGCCAGGGGTAATCGAAACCCCGATTTATCGTTGGCAACGATATGTTATACCACTTAACCATGGCCGCATACTATTTGGACACTGTATTTAATACTATTTTGGGAAGTTGGTCAATCCACAGCAGCATTTTCTTCTTTAAATACGTGTTACTTACTATAACTGAGCACGTGCCATACTGGAGTTTCTTGGTTTTGTGTCGACTCGGTAACACCATTGTCTTGTGAAAGCTAGAAATACCGATTTCTTTTTCCCAATACTGCCTGCAGGTTTCCTCGTCTAAGTCTGGGTAAATGAATATTGCTGCCTTTATGTTTTCTCTAGTAACTGAACAAAATCTCACTAGGAACTTGATGAAAAGACGTAACATTAAAGGATCCGTATTTATCAGCCGCACGTTATTTCTCGAACGCTTATCACCCTCACCCCAATATGCTGAAATTGCAGCTATAAACAGCGGGTTATTCTTATTCATCTCTAACTCCAGTGTTGCTTCTATCATTGCTCGATGGTAAAGCGCATCAAGGCTATCGCCACGTATTTTATTTAGATTCTGTAATCTGGCAGTACTTTCCGTAGAGGCATTAATAGTTAGTGATTTACGAATTTCTTCAGAAAAGACGTGCCCTTTGAACCAAACGGTAAGTGTGCTTTTTGACATACCTAATTCTTTTGCAATTTCTTTATAGCTTTTCCCGGACCGTCTTAATTCGAAGGCTAATTCCTTATCGGTACGCATATACTATATAGTATATTACGTTAGTTCTATTTAAAAAGATCCTTTGTGCACAGCTCTATCCAACGGATTAACTTGGTTTTAAGCATTTTATTATTAATCAAAGTATTTCCAACACCATTATGCAATGTCTGCTTGGTTTTTTTGGTGTTGATGTACTGGTTTTTGTAAAATTGACTGTAGGGGAGGGTGGTCGCAGCTTTCCAGCGCTTCATAGATACTTCTTCTGACTGGCCTTGGTAGAGCAAGATCCAGAAATGAATGTCTTTCTTTTGCACGCCCAGATACTCGATGGCAAATTTGATGAATATTTTGTGGGCTTTTTCATCCGTACCCGATAGTCGAATTTGATGCTTATTCTTTAAGTCTCCCTGAGCGGCGTATATCATGAGTCCAGCAACAAAGAGTGAGGAAGACTTGTAGTGTTTGTGCTCAGTTTCAGCGGAGCGAAGAACTTCCTTGTACCGATAGGCACGTTCTACCTCCCGAGTCTTACTCATCAACTTCAAGCGTTTGGCATTTTCTTGACCAGCGCGCTTTTTATTTTGTTTGGTGACACTGCGCGAAGTAGCGTTATTTTTAAACCATTTAGAGGCGGTCGACTTTGATATCTCGCACAGCTTGGCTACCTCGGCAAGCGTAAACCCGCGCTTACGAAGTTGTAGTGCTTGCTCATATCTCTCTTCATTTCGAACCATATTGTTTGTATATAATATACTATTTGTATATGTTTCATTTGTTTACTGTGCATATCTATAGGCTAAGTACAAATACGGTGCTAACCTGTATTTAGATGAGTCTGTAAATTGTTCTTTGGGAGAACGGACATGACAAACCATGCTAAAAATTCAATCATTAATGAGATGGGGGAGTTTGCTGGGTTTTTACCTAGAGAACAACGTTACATTAAACGCTCAATCGATGTAGCCCAGAAGTCATCTGATGTCTTTGAAGTTTGGTCACGAGACGAAGTTGAAAAGTGTTCCATTCGAGCTCAAGGACGTTTATACGCTAAATTAGAGCCCTTGATTGAGCTTATTCCCAGTAATTCTGGTCTCGATAAAGTCGATGCTTTTATGGCACCACTTATACCAGTATCAGCTTTTGATTTGGGTCAAGATCAATTGCGGAGCTTTCGTTCTTACCGGTTCCTTTATGAACGTTTACTTTCTGCTCGGGTTCGTCCTTGGTTACCAAGTGCGTTTTGTGCCGCAGCTTCCTTGCCCCATCTCCAACCAAATAAACGCAGGGACCTGTTACAGTCAATCAGTGAAGCGGCGGCTACCGCTCCTGGCTGGTCGACAAAAGAGCCTACCTTCTTTCCCGAATGGGTGGATAAGGTAGAAGCGTAAAGATCTGAGTTCGATAAAAAGGCCGGGCCATTAGGTCCGGCCGTTTTTAAATGTTATTGAAAGACTAGGAATCACCGTCAATCTCCTCTGCCACGATCACAATCCAACCTTGTGGACCAACTACTGCGCTGTGCCGTGCTCCAACCGGTACATCGAAGCGTTCTCCAGCCTTTACCTCGCGCTTTTCGCCAGAGAAGTCAAAGGTAACTGAGCCGTCGGTCACAAATAAACTCACCCTGCCTTTATGTGAGTGCTCTACATAAACTGTCCCTGCCGCATCCTGCCACTCATAGACACTAGCAAAATCCTCTTCTTCAAATTTCTTTAGCCATCGCTCAGAAAGTTCCATATTTCTTAATACTATCTTTAAAAACGTGATTGCAAAAGCCCTGATTTCACCGTATGATGCTATCCACGCACCCATGGTGAAGTGGATATCATTACTGTCTTCGGAACAGTCGTCCTAGGTTCGAGTCCTGGTGGGTGCACCATATGCGACGGTCTAGTCAGACGGTTCGTCCGGTTGTGTAATCAACTGAAGGGGTTCTAAAATCTCTCTGAACATATCCGTATGCCTTCGAAAATGGTCCCGATCCTCTGCACAAATAAGAAAAACGCCTTTGGGCGTTTTTCTGTTAGAATATGAAGGTGAAAATTAGCAATACTGATATTCCTTTAGTGGTTAGGAAGGTAGCGGATACCCTAGAAGAAGGCGGGTTTGAGGCTTATTTAGTTGGTGGTTGTGTGCGCGACTTACTTCGCGGTGCCGTGCCTAAAGACTGGGATCTGACTACTAATGCTCATCCAGAGCAAATTCAGGCACTGTTTGTGGAACACTATGCCAACAACGACTTTGGCACCATTGGCGTAAAAACCGAGGCTGAAGATTCCACCCTTCAGGTGATTGAGGTCACTCCCTACCGCAGTGAAAGTGGTTACACGGACTTGCGGAGGCCAGATAACGTGACTTTTGGTGTTTCACTCGACGAAGACTTGGCGCGGCGTGACTTCACAGTAAACGCGCTGGCGTATCGGATAAAAACAGATACGTTGGTGGATTACTACGGCGGAATCGAGGACTTGAAGGCAAAGCGGCTTGCGACGGTGGGGAATGCCCACGAACGATTCAACGAAGATGCGCTGCGGATGATGCGGGCTGTCCGATTAGCGGCTGAGCTTAATTTCGCTATTGATAGCGCTACCATGACCGCGATTGCTGAAAATAACCTTCTTTTAAAGCGTATTTCGATTGAGAGAGTGGCGGCTGAATTCTGCCGCATCATCGCTTCGTCAGAGCCCATGCAAGGTATTATTTTCCTAGAGAGGCTCGGACTCTTGGTCCATGTGATCCCCGAACTACGTGATGGGATTACCTGCGAGCAAGGTGGTATCCATGTTTTTGATGTATTTGAGCATAATTTACGCACTCTCCAAGCTGCCGCCGACAAGAATTTTGCGTTTCACCTACGTCTAGCCGCCCTGTTACACGATATCGGAAAACCAGCTACCAGACGGACGGGGGGTAAAAATAAACACTACACTTTTTTTGGTCATGAAGTAGTCGGTGCCAGAATGGCAAAAAGTATCCTCGAGCGACTAAAAATGCCGCGGGAAACCATTGATGTGGTGTCAAATTTGGTGCGCTGGCATATGTTTTTCTCTGACCCAGAGCAAATTACCCTCTCGGCTGTACGTCGTACAATTACCCGGATTGGCGAGGAACATATTCAAGACCTTTTAAACTTACGAGTCTGCGACCGTATCGGTACTGGTCGCCCCAAAGAACAGCCGTTTCGCTTCCGAAAGTACAAAGCAATGGTAGACGAAGCATTGCGGGACCCAATATCCGTCAAAATGCTCAAGGTAAATGGCGACAGAATTATGGTAATGACTGGCGAGAAGCCAGGCAAACGTTTGGGCTATGTTTTACACGCTCTCCTTGAAGAAGCTTTGGACGATAGTACTAAAAATACGACTGAATATATGGAGAAACGCGCCTTGGAACTACTTAAAATGGATGAAGCGGCACTAATTGAACTAGCTGAAGCAGGCAAGAAACGACAAGCGGAAGAAGAGGCTCAAGCTCTAAGAGACATCGCCAGAGAACACAAGGTGGGGTAGTGTCCTTTATTGTTTCGTAGACTTTACCAATAATTACACCACGTTGTCGCCTCATAATTGAGTGGAATTCGAGGCGGGCGAGGAAAGTATCGCGAGTCGTACATTGGTACGGTGAGTGAAACTTTGCCGAAGCTCAACGAAGAAGTTCGCCAATTATGAGGCGACAATAAGAAAAGGCTTGGGAAGTTGATAGGCAAACTTATGTTTGTCGACCAGCTTCCCAAGCCTTTTGGGTTTAAAAGAGCTATTTCTATGGTGGGTATATGACCCAAGTGCGCGCCTATTTGGCTATGGCTAACGCTGACCTTAGCTCTACGTTGTATTGGAATCTTATAGTGACAAATCTGTTGTAAGTTTCGTCTGATTCCTGGGGTGGGTTGTTTATGAACGTTTTGAGTTTTTTGGAGGTAATACTCAATTGTGTTTTGGAAGATCTCTTTAAGGGGACTCTTGATGATTCCCGCTCGCCCTTTCTGGGCCTGCATATATACTATGTCCTTTACAACTTATCGTAAAGGACAGTCGTGGGGATAACAGTGGATAACTTGTCCTTTACAAAAACACGGCTCTCGTTTTGACAATTTTAAGAATCGTGTGTTTGTGTTTTTGCCTATATAGGCCTTATTCTAAAGGCTAATATCTATCGACACTGGGCAATGATCACTTCCGTACACTTCGCCGTGGATACGTGCACTTTTGACAAGCGGTGCCAAGTCTTTTGATATCATCACGTAGTCGATCCGCCAACCAACATTTCTCTCCCTAGCATTACCAAAGTGTGACCACCAAGTGTAGTTGCCATTTTCATTATTAAAAAGTCTAAAACTATCAAGGAAATTTTTATCAGTCATAGCGTCAAAGCCCACGCGCTCTTCATCAGTGAAGCCTTTTTTGCCATGGTTCTCCTTCGGCCTTGCAAGGTCGAGTTCAGTGTGGGCGACATTGAAGTCACCACAAAAAATGACTGGCTTGTCTTGCTGCAGCCGATCCATGTACTCCAAGAAAGCTGGATCCCAAGCCTGGCGCATGGGGATGCGAGAAAGATCATCCTTGGCGTTTGGGGTATAGACTGTCGCTAGATAGAAATTTTCAAACTCGGCCGCGACCACTCGACCCTCTTTGGTAGTGTCTCCATACTTGTCGGAGAGCTCGTATTTAGCTGCGATATCAGCTGGTAAGCCATTTGTCACTTCAAGTGGGGGTATCTTAGTGAAAATCGCCGTACCAGAGTAGCCTTTTTTCTCTGCTGAGTGCCAATATTCCTCATAGTCTTCGAAATCAACCTCTAATTGACCTTGTTGGGCTTTGGTTTCTTGTAAACAAAGGATATCTGGTTGATGTTTGGCTAAAAATGTCTGCAAATCGCCCTTTTTGTGCACAGCCCGAATGCCATTCACGTTCCATGAGTAGATTTTCATGGTTGTAGTGTAACCCGTTTATTCAATAATTTCGAATCTGTCTACGTTTGCTATACTTCATATATATGTACACGATAGAAGACATCAATCTTATTTTCTCCCTGGGGGGACTGGCACTGGGCTTGATTACCATTTTTCTTTACTTTGATTATCTTTTTCTTGACCGCAAATATTACCGACGTTACCTACATCGATTTGCCTGGAACGCTATCATCGCGGTTACGGTGGGGAGTGTAGTTATTTCACTTTTCTATTCTGAGTACCTTGGTTTTATTCCATGTTCACTCTGTTGGTTACAGCGCATCGCGCTTTACCCCCAAGCCCTCTTTGTTGTCATGGCGTTTCGCACCAAGGAAGCCGTCTACTTCCCGTTTTACAACATTGGCCTTTCCATCGCTGGGCTTATTGTGGCTTTATACCAATACATCTACCAGTTGGTTCCGGCCAAGGTATCCAGCGGTATAATGCCCTGTCTCGCTGATGGCTCAGGGGACTGCGCTCTTAAAGTGATTGATACGTTTGGCTTTGTGACCTTCCCGCTACTATCTGCCATTACTTTTGCCTTCCTGATTGTGGTGTATTTGAACTTGAGGAAGGCAAATTAAAAGCGGATTTGTTATACTCAAACTATGAAAAGAATTACTTTAGCAGGAGATTTTCCGTTTACTGATGAACAACGAGCCCGTCTGGACTCATTGGGTGCTGTTAGGAATGTGAGCTTTTCTTCGTCGGAAGAATGGTTAGCGGCAGTTCAAGGTTCAGACATAATTCTTAGTGATGGCGACTACCTATTTGAAAATCTCGAAAAGCTTGAAGATGTCTTCGTGACTTATCCTTACATTGAGATTGGTGCCTTTGATACTGAAAAACTAAAAAGACGAGGAGTGTTTGTCGCAAACACTAGCGGCAGCAACCGCGACGCCATTGTTGAGTGGGTGATGTTTGTTGTTCTCTCTTTGTTTAGAAAATTTCCTGATTACCTAAACACAAACGAGACAAAGCCCTTTGCGCTACACAACAGTCTTGTCGGTAAGAAGGTGCTGATTGTTGGAAAAGGTAGTATTGGAACTTGTATAGGTGATATGTGTAAGGCATTTAAGATGGACGTTGATTTCTATACTCGGGAAGACAATCTCTATGAAAAATCAGTTGAAGCCGATTTGGTCATTAACGCACTGAACTGTAACTCCTCAAGCAAAAACTTGTTGGATGAAAAATTCTTTATGAGTTTAAAAGAGGGCAGCTACTTCGTAACATTTGCCCGTCCTTACACGTATGATATCGACGATCTTCTAAAATCAATCGATGCAGGGATTGTGGCTGGAGCAGGAATTGACTGTGATCCTGAAGAACCGTTTGATACCCAGAATGCTTTTTACCAAAAGTGCCTCAACCATCCAAAAGTGCTAGTTACGCCACATGTAGCATTTTCTGCAAAAGAGGCCAGCGCGCAAGGTCGGGAAGTGGCGATACAAAATATCGAAGCTTATCTAATAGGTGAACCACAAAATATTCTTACTAAAAAATAAGCCTTGCGCTGTGACGCCACGTTTTGAATACAGTCGAAGAATTATTAATGAGCGGATCGCGGAGCTTTGCGCTCTTGAAGCGCCTTTTGGATGTACGGTGCGTTATGCGGTGAAGGCGAATCCTCACTTGGAGATATTGAAGATGATGGACGCGCAGAGTGTGCACTTTGATGCTAGTTCGGAGTTTGAGACAAAGATGCTGCTTGAGGTTGGTATTGCTGGTGAGCACATTTCGCTGTCCTCACAACAGACGACGCACGATTTGTCAGAGTTACTTGAGGCTGGAGTACTTTTTGTGGCGACTTCGTTTAAGCAGTTGCAGATGTTTTTAGAAACGGCGAATCGACCCGACAAGGTGGGTGTGCGAATTAATCCTGCGATGGGCAGTGGACACAACAATCGCACCAACACTGGGGGAGTGAACTCCAGCTTTGGAATTTGGTATGAATATGGCGAGCAAGTGCGCCAGCTGGCAGCGGCAGCGGGAGTAACTATTGATCGGTTGCATATTCACATTGGTTCGGGCGCTGATCCATATGTGTGGGGACAGGTAATGGAGCAAGCACTTGATATTGCGCGTGATTACCCGGACGTAACAGCGCTCAATATCGGTGGAGGATACAAGATTCGTCGCTATGGCGACGAAGTCGAAGCTAACATGACAGATATCTTCGCTACCTTCACAGAAAAGCTAATCGACTTCAAAAAGGAAACTGGCCGAGCACTCCACCTTGAGATAGAACCAGGCACCTACTTCATTGCTCACGCCGGAACCCTCATTGCTACTATCGACGATATAGTCGATACGGGGAAATTCGGACACACTTTCCTTCGTCTCAATACAGGTATGAACGACTTCCTGCGTACCACGCTCTATGGTGCGCAACATAAAATAGAAGTGATAAATAATGAGACGGAAGAACAGCCGTATATTGTCGTCGGACACAACTGCGAATCAGGCGATATCTTTACGACAGAGAAAGGTGATCCGGAAAGTGTGGAGCCAAGAATGCTAAAAAAGGCGCATGTTGGTGACACTGTACATATATATGATGTTGGTGCGTACTGCGCTTCGATGCGAGCAAAAGGCTACAACTCATTTCCTGATGCAAAAGAAGTGATGGTGGAGTAAAGAAATGAGCCGCTTACAAGCGGCTCCTTTGTCTCCTTAAGTTAGGCTTTTTGGGTCAATTGGCACAACCGGTACCAGATCGGGATTATCGCAGTAAAACTGTGCGAACTGGTGTGAACTCACCACTAAAAGTGTGTTGGCAATACCAGCCTCAGCTTGCAATAACAGCTGATTTTCAGCTTCTGACAAATTTTTCTTTTGCCGCTTAATCTGCAGGGGCTTCGTGCTTGAAATCAGAGCCACCAGGTCATTTTGTAGCCCACTGATGGTTTGCTCGTTGGTTAGGCAATTAATCTCGAGCCGCTGTTCCGAAACATAATCGGCATAAATTGCAACTGGAGTTTGCGTCGCGGCTGGAGCACCTAATACAACTAGCATTGCGAGCACTAAGAACATCTGGAAACGGCTCATGACTTTCCTCTCCCTTATTAAACCTATCCAAGATAGTATCGCTTTAATTAAAAAAGTCAAAACTCCGTTAGCTTTTGTATTCATACACATATATGTATACCCCGACACTAACATTTTGTCTGTGTCGCCAGCGACACGTTTCCCAATATATTCTTATACTATGCTTAGATCATTTATTTATTTTGAAGTCTGACTAAGATGATAAAAACTGACGAAATGTTAGTGTCGGGGTATACTCGGTGAGTTATGAAGACTACTAATGTGTGGGATGTGATTGTGATTGGCGGGGGACCGGCGGGTATGATGGCGGCGGCTACGGCGGCCAGTCGCGGGAAGCGAGTGCTGTTGCTTGAAAAAAATCCATCGCTGGGTAAAAAACTCCTCATCACTGGCGGTGGTCGCTGTAATGTCACCAACGACAAACCCGATATCCGTGCTATGCAGGCGCAATACAAAGGAGCAGGGAAGTTTCTCTTTTCACTCTTTGCGCAACATGGGGTTAGGGAAACAATTGAGTGGTTTGAATCGAGGGGGATTGCATTGAAAGAAGAGAACGAAGGACGGCTGTTTCCAGCGACAAACTCAGCCAAGACTATTTTTGATACCCTTCTCACAGAAGTAAAAAAGCAGGGAGTAACAGTCAGGACAAAGGCAGAAGTCTGCACTATCATATATGATAGTGCAGAAGCAAAATTCGACATTGTCCTTAGTGACAAAACAAGACTGGAAGGAAAGAGCTGTGTAGTTGCTAGTGGTGGAACATCGCGTCCCGAAACTGGCGCTACTGGCGATGGTTACTTATGGCTCAAGAAACTTGGACATGCAATAGTCCCGAATAACTTTGCTCTCGTTCCACTTACACTCAAAAATACATGGACGAAAAAGTTGTCGGGCATTACCCTTACTAATATTAAATTAACAATTTTTACCGACGGTAAAAAGCACAGTGTGCACGAAGGAAAAATTCTCTTTACACATGTAGGCGTAACAGGACCGACAGTCCTTAATATGAGTAAGGCAGTGGGTGAGCTTTTAGCACACAGCGAAGTAACCCTAAAACTCGACTTATTTCCTAAAATGGATGCCGGTGAATTCAAGACATTCTTACGCCAAAAACTAGCTGCCAATTCAAATAAAAAAATCAAAAACGTACTGGGAGATATTATCCCGACCGCGCTGGCGTCGAGCGTCCTTAGTGAGCTGTGTATCATTGATGATACACAGTGTCACAGTGTCACCACGGAAGAACGGGTACGTCTCGCTTTGTTTCTCAAAGCCGTTCCTCTTAGTGTGAAAGGTCTGCTGGGGGAAGACAAGGCGGTTGTCTCCTCTGGTGGCGTTCCTCTGACTGAAATCAGTTTCAAAACCATGGAATCAAAAATTGTTCCCAATTTGTATATCATCGGAGACCTACTCAACATCGACCGCCCTTCTGGTGGCTATAGCCTGCAATTGTGCTGGTCGACTGGGTTTGTGGCGGGAAGTAATGCATAATTAAATTATGACAATCACAAAATTTGGACACTGTTGTTTACTTCTTGAAATTGCCGAGAAACGAATTCTTGTTGACCCAGGGCGGTTTAGCACTGAACAAAATTTTTTGACTGAGATTGATATTATTCTTATTACTCATGAGCATGCCGACCATTATCACAGTGATTCGGTGGCAGCTGTTTTGAAGAACAATCCCAACGCAATAGTGGTCACGAATTCAAGCGTCGCCAAGCTCCTTAAAGGACTCGGTGTTGAGGCGCATATTCTTGAAGGTCGCAGCTCCGCTACCGTCGTTAATATTCATCTCGCAGCCTACGATGGTGAGCATGTGGAAATTTTTGAAGATTTCAGTATGGTGCAAAATACTGGTTACTTAGTAGCTGGAAAATTCTTTTTCCCAGGCGATGCCTACACTGTGCCAGAAATGCCAGTCGATATCCTAGCTCTTCCAGTCGCTGGTCCGTGGTGCAAGGTGAGTGATGCAATTAATTTTGCTTTAAAAGTGAAGCCGCGCGTTGCGATTCCTGTTCATGATGCAACCCTTAGTGAGCTCGGTAGGTCAGTAACCTACCCGCACTTTACGCGTGTACTTACGACTGCTGGTATTGAGTTTGTGATTTTAGAGCCGCTAGTGGCTAGAGAGTTTTAGAGTTACCGTACACAGCGATGCGGACTTGGTTTATGACGTCATGAACTGGGGTATGAGCTTTTACAATAAAATCTTCTGGTTTCTGCATAACCGCATGGGCCACATTCGAAGCATCACTATGATTGGTTAGAAAAATAATGCGAGCTGCTTTGCCCCAACCGTCATTTCGAATCTGCTTAGCTGCCTGGTGTCCATCCATAATCGGCATATCAATGTCGAGTAAGATGAGGTTGGGATGATGCTTTAAAGCCAGGACCACACCTTGTTCACCGTTTTCGGCCATGACAATATTAAAGCCTGCCTTAATGAGCGCCATAGCATAGAGCTCACGAATCGTTTGGTCGTCTTCGACGAGGAGTACCGTTCGCTTGTCGGTTTCATCTGTCATATCAATAGTATACCACTAGCGATATCCCTGGGCGGGGGCACGCCTTGTTTTTATCTCCAGATATGCTTTAATGCAAAGGACGAAACAGCTCCTCTCTCTTTGATGCGAAGATAAGGCGAAGTGATGTTTTGTAGTTAGTAATGTAAGCAAAGTACCGATGAAAGGTTCAATCGTTCGCAAGCGCGACGAAGGTTATGGCTTTATCAAGCCAGAAGATGGAAGTAAGGATGTTTTCTTCCATGCTTCAGCCCTCGTTGACGTCACATTTGACGAGCTCAGCGAAAACGACGTAGTTACTTTTGATGTAGAACAAGGTCCTAAGGGTCCTGCTGCAGCAAACGTAAAGCGCGCGTAATAATAAAAGAACGGCCCCACTGGGGCCGTTCTTTTATTATTACTTTCCATAAATACTAGTTCCTCAGCCAGTTGTGAAACTATTTCTTTAATTTAATCAACCTGAAAAGACGCTATCGGTAAAGTCCGCTATTTTGAGCACTTCTTCACTTCTCTCTCGATTGATTTAGATATACCCGCGGCTGTGGCTTGAGTTTCACTGATTGCTTACAAAATTACAGCAACTTATTTGCGGTTTTTAGAACGTGAAACTTATCTGTAATTTTACCCTAAGCCTACAACTAAATTTGGCCGACAATTACAGGATAATCTTGCCCAAATGGCAAAGTTGGGGTGTGGGCTTGCATTTTTAAAAAGTGTGTGCTATAGTAGAAGCAACCTTCGCAGGTTACTCACGACATATATTGTATCGCCGCGCGCGAGTATCTACACAATTGATGTCATCAACTTGAATTATCTATGCTATCTAAGCAAATTAAAAAGAACGTGCTTAAGAACACGGCTCGTCATGAAGGCGACACTGGTTCAGCGGAAGCGCAGGTTGGACTCATCACTCGTCAGATTGAGGAACTGTCTAACCACCTCCGAAAGAACAAGAAGGACTTTCACTCACGCCGTGGACTTCTTCAGATGGTGGCGGACCGCCGCAAGCACTTGAAGTACCTCGAACAAAAAGACGAGAAGGGCTATCAGGCTTTGATCAAAAAGCTCGGCCTTAAGCGTTAGTAAAATTGCTCCAACTCTGGAGCAATTTTATTTAATGGAGTTTTGTTTACAATTTTAGTATAGTTAACTAAGAACCTATCTCCAATCTCACCGCCAGTAACGGCTCAAAATAGGCTCGTCAACCAAAACCACAAAAATTTCGGCGTAAATTAGTTTCTTTCTCCTCATCATATCTCGATATGCTTCGTCGAAATAAACTAATTTCCCCTCAAAATTTTTGGATTTTGTTTTGACGTGAGATTGGAGATAGATTCTAGGAGGTTAGTACATTTTATTTAAAGAATTTTAATATTAGATCTATGGGAGTAATTAGACACCCTGAACAGAGAGTGGCCATTTTGATTGATACACAAAACTTGTATCACAGTGCCAAAAATTTATACAAATCAAAAGTAAACTTTGGCGCAGTGGTAAAGACAGCCCTTGGAAACCGCAAGTTGATTCGGGCTGTTTCATACGTGGTAAATACCGAAGGTGGAGAAGAATCCGCTTTTTTTGAAGCCCTCGAAAAAGTGGGAATTGAAATAAAGACGAAAGACTTACAAATATTTTATGGCGGTGCAAAAAAAGCTGACTGGGATGTGGGGATGGCGGTTGACGCTATCAAGCTTGCACATAAAGTAGATGCGATTGTGCTTGTCACGGGGGATGGTGACTTCATCCCGCTTGTCGAGTACGTCAAGAGTCAAGGTTGTCAGGTAGAAGCTATCACCTTCGGTCGCTCTGCCTCTGGGAAACTTCGTGAGACTGTCGACGATTTTATCGACATGGACGAAAATCCTCATCAGTTTTTGATTGGCTACAAACCAATGAAAAAGTCTGGCGGCGGCTTGAAAAAGACTCTTCAGAAGGTAGTTGGTACGGATACAGACAATATCTAGAAAGGAAGCACTATGGGCACGACCTAGCTTTTGGACGACTAATCCTTACTCGATAACACTTAGAATTATTTTTGGGGTGCTTGTGCCTAGCAGCAGTTTTGTTATGCTTTGACCATTAATCCTGAGCTTCGGACGTAGGTAGGTTTCAAGACTTGAAATCTAAAACGTCTGCGGCTCGTAACAAAGAAGAATATGCAAACCAAATCATTTTCGATGGAATTAGCTGGAAAAACATTAACGGCTGAGTTCAACGACTTAACTGCTCACGTCAACGGCTCGGTTATGCTCCGTTACGGAGAAACGGTAATTCTGGTTACCGCGGTAATGAGCGATCGGGAAAGTAGTGCCAATTACTTTCCTCTATCTGTAGAGTTCGAAGAAAAGTTTTATGCAGCGGGACAAATTCTTGGCAGTCGGTTTGGGCGCCGCGAAGGCAGACCGAGTGACGAAGCTGTGCTTTCGGCAAGAATCGTAGACCGCACCATTCGTCCACTTTTTAATCAAAGTATGCGCAACGACATTCAGGTCGTGATTACCGTACTTGCTATCGGTGAAGATGACCCCGATGTATTAGCAGTGATTGGAGCCTCACTTGCTTTGTCTGTTTCTGACATTCCTTGGGCTGGACCAGTGGGAGCTATTCGAATTGGACGCACCAAAGAAAGTGGGGAATTGGTAGTTAATCCAACCTATCTAGAACGGACCGAAAAAAAACTCGACATTGAAGTTCTCGCTTGTGGGAAGGCCGGAACCATCAACATGATAGAAACCGCCGCTTACGAAGCCAATGAAACTTCTGTCCTGTCCCTACTTGAAGCGTCTACTAAATTACATGCCGATCTTGAAATTTTTCAGGCAAAGATTGTAAACGAGATTGGTAAAGCTAAGCGAGTAGTAGTTGTACCAGAAATTCCAGCCGCTCTTATACATATATATGAAGAAGAATTTAAGCAAAAACTTAAAAATGAGATGTTTAGTAAGCGGCCGGGCAAGGACCACATCTATGCCGTGAAAAAAGAATTTCTAACCGCTATAAAAACGGCCGAATTACCGGAGGCAGTGGCTAGTGACTTTTTTGAAGACAAGATTGATTACGAGCTTCATGTTGGAGCAATTGAGAGAGCTGAGCGGCCAGACGGAAGAGATATGGATAGCGTGCGAGAACTCTATGCTCAAGCCGGTGGAATTTCACCAGTGCTTCATGGCTCGGGCATCTTTTATCGAGGCGGCACCCATATCTTCTCGGCTCTCACCCTCGGAGGTCCAGAAGCAGCACAGCTTATCGACACGATTGAGGAACAAGAAGGGAAGAAGCGTTTCATGCACCACTATAACTTCCCACCCTTTTCAGTTGGTGAAACTGGTCGTGTTGGTGGTTTTAATCGTCGCATGATTGGACATGGTGCTCTAGCCGAAAAAGCCCTACTCCCAGTGATACCCAACCAGGAAGAATTTCCTTATACCATTAGACTGGTTTCAGAGACTCTCTCTAGTAACGGTTCGAGTTCTATGGGATCAGTCTGTGCTTCGGTTCTTGCAATGATGGATGGTGGTATCCCAATCAAAAGACCCGTAGCTGGTATCGCCTCGGGAGTAATGATCATGGGCGACAAATACGCGCTTCTGACGGATATCCAGGGTCCAGAAGATGAGTTTGGTGATATGGACTTTAAAGTAGCCGGTACTTCAGAAGGTGTAACGGCCATCCAAATGGACGTGAAAGTTGGAGGGGTCTCGCTTGAAATACTTGAGGGTGCACTCCAAAAAGCACGTACGGCTAGGCTCCACATATTAGAGACTATGACCGCGGTTATCGCGGCCCCGCGATCAAGTATATCTCCGCGGGCACCCGAAATTATTGTGGTAAAAATTCTTCCGGAACAAATTGGACTAGTGATTGGTGGAGGTGGTAAAACCATTAACGCAATAAAAGACACTAGTGGAGTGCAAGAAATCACAATTGAAGAAGATGGGACTGTCTTTATAACTGGTAAAAACGGATCAGCGCAAAAGGCAGCCGATAAAATTAGTGCTCTTACTAAGAGATACGAGGTGGGGGAAAGGGTAACAGTTACTGTTACGCGACTAGCCACTTTCGGAGCTTTTGCCAAACTAGATGAATATAATGAAGGTCTAATTCATATCTCGGAAATCGCTCCTTTCCGTCTAGAAACAGTCGAGGGAATTCTCAAAGAAGGTGAGGTGGTTGAAGCGATTATTTCAAAAGTTGAAGATGGAAAAATCGGTCTTTCTATTAAACAAGCCGATCCAACCTTTGCCGAAAAACGCGGAATCAAGCCCTAATAAAACCCGCTTGTTAGTGAAAAACCCCTAGCCAGGCAGGTCTTTCGTGAGATACTAGAAGTAATGGGCGATAAAGCGCACACACCACTACCAAAACTCCGCACGTTTCAACTTGACCAAGCGCAGGCTCGCGGTGAGGAACCTGTGAAGGTGCCTGAAAAAAAGGCTTTCGTGACTGCTCCGAAGCTAGTTGTTACCACAGCGAAAAAAGAACCGCCGCCAGCCGTAGAAAAAATTTCTGTTGTCGATACCTCAGCTCCACTTGTTCCTCCCTCCTTCCACGAGCTCAAAAAAAATGCTCCTAAGAAAATCGAACACATAATTGCCGAGGCAGCACCAAAAACTGTTGTCGTACGAAAAAAAGCGGCGCCTCCTCCACGTTCTTTTTCTTCAGAAGCAACAGTCATAACCTTTGCCAAGAAAAATGAGTTCAATTTTTTCCGGGCTATCGCAACTAGCTTGAAAAGTTGGTTGGCTGGATTTTCTTCCAAGAAAAAAGTCTCTCACTATACCGTAAGTCCAATCGACCGTAGAAGAGAAATAGTAGAGCGGGCGACGACCAATAGCGGCGCTGTTTTTAACACGAATATTGATGAGCTTAAGCAAGAGCTTAGTAAGAAGCACGAAGAAATTCCAGTGTCACAAAAACTGCACCTTAACTGGTCTCCTCAAACTGAACCTGGGTTTCCTTTGATTGATAAACCTGGACGCACTGCCAAACTGCCGGACAAACTACCAGTCCAGGTTGAATATAAAAAACGGGCTCTCCCGACAGTACCAGTTAGTGAGTCGGTCACAAAAGTAGAGCAGTATCAGAAGCGAGTGTTTGTTCCTCCTCCTGAAACTGCGCCGTCACGAGTTAGTAATCGTTGGGAATCTGACTTCCATGTAGCTACCGATTCACCCTACGCTGCAACTAAAGTAACTGAGTCTGTTCCTTCGACCACTTCACCCATTTTTGGCGTTCCCGACAATATTCAATCAGGAGGAGTATCGACCGCTTCGGTCTTCGCAGCACCAATAGCTCCTGTGTCCGTGCCAGTTGTTGTGTCTTCGGTTATTCCAAATAATCAAGACTCTCTGATTTCAACTCTCGACCTTACAAAACCTGGAACAACAATTCCAAATAAACCAAATCCTAGAAGCAGCTACTTGAGAAGTGGTCTACGGCAACTTTTTCGTTTTGACACTACGATTGCCACGGTGGTGGTGGTCGGTTCAATGGTGAGTTTTTTAATGGTCTTTCTTATAATAAGGACCTTCCTTAATATGATTATTCCAAGTGAGACCACTTCTGATAACGTGGTTTCCCTGGCTGAGCCCCTTAGCCCTGAAGGTAAAGTGATAGACGTGGCAGTGTCTGCTGTTACTAGCGAAGCGCTTTTTAGTGCGCTGCAAGGTGAGAGTAAGCCTGCTTCGGGTGTAGTAGAATTTCGTATTCTTGAAGCAAACGGTGCTGTTGCTCCTGGTCATATTATCTGGGACGCTTTTGGCTTCTCCAGCAATCCCAATCTCTCTCGCTCAATTTTGGAGACTCGACTTGGCTACTCTGAAGGTGAGCATCTGTTAATCTTTAAAGTGACTGATGCTGTGACGGTATTTGGCGCACTTCTTATTTGGGAACCAAACATGTCGGCAGAGCTTACCCCTATTTTTGAAAACCCGAGTAATAACAGAGATTCGTTTACTGACCTAACTATTAAGAACAACGACGTCCGTATTCTCAAAGTAGATGCTGAGGAAATCTTAGTCTATGGATTTATTGATAGTAATACGGTTGTTATTACTGAATCACTTGAAGCTTATAAAGCTGCCCTTGGCTCTAAATAAAGAGTGGATGTTATACTGATGGATATGTTACACGATGCATATCGGGCTCACTTAGAGGCGCTCTTAGCTCAAGTCACTAGCGACTTAGAAGCGATCGCTGAGCAGAATCACGAAACTGGTGACTGGGAAGTCAAGCCAGACATAACCGAACAAGCTGAAGCAGATGAAAATACTGAGGCTGATGCAGCAGAAGAGTTAAGCAGCCAGAGTGCCGTCATCGCCGAATTGGAAGGAAGTTATAGAAACATCAAGTTGGCTTTAGCAAAACTTTTAGATGATACCTACGGCCAGTGTGAAATTTGTAATGGAGAAATCTCTGCCGCCAGGCTCGAAATTCTTCCCTCTGCTCGCACTTGCACCCTTCATCTCGATCAAGAAAGATCTTTACCGCTTTAGTAGCTATGTCGGTAGCGAAAGTCACGACGGTACAACCTCACGTGCTTAGTGGCACAGTAGTAACCATTGAGGCTGACATCTCACGGGGTCTTCATTCTTTTTCTATTGTTGGCCTGGCAGGAAAAGCAATTGACGAATCGAAAGACCGTATCAGTAGTGCGATAAAGCATTCGGGTTTTGTTTCTCCCAAAACCAAGAATCACAAAATCACTATTTCTCTATCGCCAGCTGATGTTAAAAAGGATGGACCGTTATTTGACCTACCGATTGCATTAGCTTACCTCATTGCCTCAGAAGAAATTGCAGCTGATGTTTCAGAATATATATGTATTGGTGAACTCGGACTTGACGGCACACTGCGGGGAGTCCGTGGAGTATTAAACTGTGTTTTAGCAGCCAAAGAGGCTGGCTACAAAAAAGTGATTGTGCCAAATGATAACGTACGCGAAGCAGCGTTAGTAGAAGGAATTAGTGTCTTTGGTGCAGACAGTCTTTATTCAGTAATTGCGCATCTACTTTTAGAAGATGAATCCGCGGCATTACCTGTGGCGCCGACCACGACCCTAAGTGATGAGTGGTACGAAAGTAGCGTCACACTCGAAGACATCAAAGGCCAAGAAACCGCTAAACGTGGACTCATCATCGCAGCGGCAGGAAAACATAACGTAATGTTTGTCGGTCCGCCGGGCACTGGAAAGACGATGCTAGCGCGAGCGCTCCGTGGACTCCTACCACCGCTCACTAGAGAAGAAGCTCTCGCTGTGACTGCTATCTACTCACTCACTTCTAGTAAGTTTGATATTAGTACCCGGCCGCCATTTCGTTCACCACACCATACTGCTTCACACACGGCTTTAGTCGGTGGTGGCACGAATCCTAAACCAGGCGAAATTACCCTCGCCCATAACGGCGTACTCTTTATGGACGAATTTCCCGAGTTCGACAGGCGTAGTCTTGACGCGTTGCGTCAACCACTAGAGGACAAGGTGGTTTCGATCTCGCGAGTGCAAGGCAGCGCCGAATTCCCAGCTGATTTTATTTTAGTAGCGGCTCTAAACCCGTACCGTGGCAGCTTCGATGGAACCGCCGACTTAGCCCGTGCCATGCAAGAGACGTACAAAAATAAAGTGTCTGGTCCAATTCTTGATCGCATAGACCTATGGCTAGAAGTACCCCATGTTAATTACGACACTCTCACTGCGCTCAAAACAACTACTGGAGAAACTGACGGAGCGCGAACGCAAATCATCGCGGCGCGTGAACGCATGCTTGCACGCCACGATGCCAAAGGCGTAATCAACGCCAGCCTTTCCGCCCGTGACATTGAAAAATACATTTTCTTAAACGACGCTGTAAAAGATTTATTAAAAATCTCCAGTCTTAAATTAAATTTGTCCCCTCGCGGCTACCACCGCCTCATCAAAGTCTCTAGAACAATCGCCGACTTAGATCAAAGCGAACATGTAGAAACAAGCCACGTCCTTGAAGCACTACAATACCGAGTGCCACTTTAAGATACATACATTTCCCTTCTCATTGTCACTATCATATATGATAGTGACAGACTTAGGGATTCCGACAAAAACAAAAAATCCGCGAGGTGTACATCGGATACACTCCGCGGATTTTTTGTGTAGGCAACGAAGTCCAGCGCTTAGAATGTTCTAGTCAGAAACGAGATGAAGAGCATGAAGCCTAAGAATTTTTTGAAGGAGTCGTGGTTTTCTACGGTGACTGATTAAAATCCCGTAGCGACAAAGCTATTCGCTCGTTTTTGTTAGAACTGGTTGCTATTAGGAATTCATTTTAAGATGAAGTACGAGGCAAGCAAGGAAAATGTCACGAGTGCTATGCCTATAGAGCGAATGACATTTTGCCGAAGCTTAACGAAGTAATTCGCTTAAAATGGATTCCTACCGCCTCTTACTTCAAAGTGGAGATGAGTCCCCGTCGACTTACCAGTGTTACCCATACCACCGATAGTCTGTCCTTGTTCGACGTAACTGCCGACACCGACTGAGAGACTTGAGAGGTGAGCATAAAGAGTTTGGGTGCCATTGCGGTGTTTGACTACGATATAGTTGCCGTAACCGCCGTTCCAACCGCCGCCGCCCTTAGCCACAATCACTTCGCCAGCCGCAGCGGCTCTAATGGTTGACCCGAGACTACCAGCCAAATCGACTCCATTGTAACCGTGAATACCTTGAGTCTTAACTGAACCAGGTGCGGGATGAGTGAAGCCAGCGCCGCCGCCAGAAGTTCCACCACTCTTGCCTTTACCAGACTTTGTTTCCTTTACTGGAGCGGTGCTTGAGTGCAACTCACCACCTGGAATAATTAGGGTGTCTCCAACCACTATTTCACTAGCTGAAGCCAACTGATTGAAAGAAAGAATTTCTTCTTCGTTGCCCTCATACTTCTTGGCAATCGAACTAATTGAATCCCCGCTCTTTACAATATGACGCACTCCAGCAATCGGAAGGATCACTAAAGTTTGCCCTGGCTGAATTTCAGTATCTTTACTTAGATCATTGGCCCAGCGGATTGTATTGGTGGTCACACTAAACATTTCAGCCACTTCCCCCAGTGAATCGCCCTCACGGACAGTATAGACACGAATCTCTCCGTTGTTATTTCCCTCAGCTACTTGGTCAGCTCCAACTGGACCACTTGAAACTAAAGCATTTTCGTCGACAATAAGTTCGGCGCCGCCTCGACTACCACTGGGATCAGGATTTTGCTGAGCTGAGATCAGAGCAATATCAGAAGCGGTTACTGGTTCTGTATCTTCTGCCATGACTACAATTTCTTCAGTCAGAAAGTCAAAAAAGTCCGCTTTTACTGAAAACGGTACAATAATAATAAGGGCAAGTAGTAACGCCTCAAGACCGAGTCGTAGTTCGGTCTTGTGGCCCTTAATATGTCCCTGAAACGTGGTTAAACCAGGTATTTCAGATTCTGTATACTTCGATTTAATAAGTAGTGGTTTATGGTCTCACCGCTGTTGTGTCGTTACGGCCGCGCTAGAAGAAATGAAAAGGAGCCAAGCTCCCTGTGGTGCCCTTTCGGGTACATCGATAATTGTACAGGACAAAACAAGACCAGCAATTGACGTAATGCACTTTCCACAGTTTCTATGACGCCCACAATTACGACTTTATTTTATGGGATATTTTAGTATTGACTTTATAAACTAAAAGTTGCTTAGTTTTATACGCCCAGCTGTTTGCCCTCATGGTATAGTGTCCGCACATGAGCACTCCTGTTCCATATATTGAAGGTTTAAACGAACAACAAAGGGCGGCGGTACTTCATATCGACGGGCCACTAATGGTACTAGCTGGGGCTGGTTCGGGTAAGACGCGGGTCATCACTCATCGTATCGTTCACATCATTCATAATGGCGTCGCGCCGCGCAATATCCTAGCTGTCACCTTCACCAACAAAGCCGCTAAGGAAATGCGGGAGCGAGTTGATCAGCTGGTGCATAAGTATCCACCTTCAGACCGAGCCGCAGTCGACAGTTTGCCGTTAGTTACTACGTTCCATTCCCTTGGTGTACGCTTGCTGCGCGAGTTCCACGACGCCATGAACCTGCGTCGTCACTTCACCATCTACGATCGCTCCGATAGTATTCGCGCAGTGAAACAAGCCATTATCAAAGCCGACTACGATCCAAAAGAATTCGAACCTAAGCGGATCCTCGGCATGATTTCCCGCGCCAAAGGCGACGCTATCACCCAACTTGCCTACCAAGACGCTGCTAGTTCATACCCTGAACAAGTCGCTGCCGCGGTCTGGGAAAAGTACGAAGCGATTTTACAAGCAGAACACGCGCTTGATTTTGATGACTTACTGGCCAAGACATTACGCCTGCTCGAAAGTAATATTGCCATCCGCACCACTTTGCAAAATCGTTTTAAATACATTCATGTCGATGAATATCAGGACACCAACCGAGTGCAGTTTTCGATTGTTGAGTTACTTGCCGGTGAAACACAAAATATTTGTGTAGTGGGTGATCTCGATCAGCTGATTTATAGTTGGCGAGGAGCTGACATGAAGAATGTTTTGCAGTTCGAGCGACACTTCCAAAGTGCAGCGACAATTCTTCTTGAAGAAAACTACCGTTCGACTCAAACCATTATCGCAGCCTCCAATGAGGTCATAAAAAGGAATAAAAACCGGGTCGAAAAAAATGTTTTTACCAGGAATCAAGCCGGCGAGAAAATTACCTTATACGCTGCCATGACAGGATTTGACGAGGCGGAGTACATCGCTATGACAGCTAAGTCACTCATAGAGGATGGGGCTGATCCTACCTCGATTGCAGTACTCTATCGCACCAACTTCCAATCACGCTCACTTGAAGAAGCTTTTCTAAATTTTGAAGTCCCGTATCAACTACTAGGTACAAAATTTTTTGAACGAAAAGAAATAAAGGATGTCTTGTCATACTTGCGTCTAGCCCTTAATCCAGGCAGTAACGCTGATCTGGCGCGCATTATCAACGAACCAGCACGAGGAATTGGCAAGATTACACTACTTAAAATCATTGAAGGTAATCGCGCCGATTTAAATAAAGGCGCGCTAGAAAAGCTCGCTTCGTTTGATCTCATCATGACTGACATTACTAAACACGCCAGCGAAAAACCGTTATCTGAAACCCTTAAATTTATCATGGCTCGCAGTGGCATAGAGAGTGCGTACCGCGAAGAAAAAACCGAGGAAGCGCTTGAGCGTCTGGAGAACCTGCGGGAACTCGTCACTCTGGCCACTCGCTTTGACGAACTACCACCACTTGATGCCGTCGAGACTCTACTTGAAAGTGCCGCTCTGCAAAGTGACCAAGACGAAATCAAAGACAAAGAAGAACTAAACGCGGTGCGTCTGATGACAGTACACGCTGCTAAAGGTTTAGAGTTTCCTTACGTGTTTATCGCTGGTCTTGAAGAGGGACTTTTTCCGCACGAACGTCTAGATGACGGTAAGACTGACCAAGAGGAGGAGCGTCGTCTATTTTACGTTGCCCTCACGAGGGCACAGAAAAAAGTTTTCTTAACCTACGCTCACCTGCGCACTATCTTCGGCAGCCAGCGCATTAATCTGCCATCATCTTTTTTAAGTGATATTAGTAAAGAACATGTAGAAACTGGCAATCCAATCGGCGGACAAGCCTCAGGCTACGAGACGACGATTTATTTGGACTAACAAATTGACCGGGTAAATTCCTTCTCAACCAGAAATATCACCCATAATTCCAATAGGAGTTATGGGTGATATTTCTAGCTATTCTTGGCTTTTGTATATTAGCTCATCTAGATTGTTGCTAGTTTTCTGATAATGCCGTACCGTACTTAAAATGTCTGCTAAATTCGAACATAAAAAATCCCTGGGGCAGCATTTTCTCAATAGCGACTATGTGCCGAAGAAAATGTGTCTGGCCGCTGGCTTGCAAACAGGGGAGTTAGTGTTAGAGATTGGGCCAGGAACAGGAATGTTAACCAATGAGCTGCTAGCCCGAGGCGCCCGAGTAATTGCACTCGAGGCTGATCCGCGGGCAATTGAGTCGCTTGAAGAAACCTTTGCTGCCGAGCTAGCTGCTGGTCAGCTCACCCTATATCACGGCGACGCCAGAGCCCTCGACTTCGCTGAACTTAAACTTACAAACCAACAGTACAAGGTTATTTCCAATATTCCTTACTATATTTCTGGTTTACTTTTTCGGACCATATTAGAATCAAACATTCAGCCAAATACCTTGGTTTTCTTGGTTCAAAAAGAGGTGGCGACCCGTATTTGTAGGGACAAAAAAGAATCTCTACTATCGCTCGGAGTCAAAGCCTACGGCACTCCCACATATATATGTAGTGTTGCTAGTAGTCATTTCAATCCGCCCCCCAAAGTCGACTCCGCTATCATCGCTATCAACAATATTTCAAAAGACAATTTCAGGTCAATCCACGAGTTGGATTTTTTTAAGCTACTCCACCTTGGTTTTGGCAAAAAACGCAAACAGCTGGCGGGCAATCTAGCGTCCCACTACGACAAAACGGCTATTTTAAATGCCTTTAAGGTAGTTGGATTAGCACCAAACGTACGGGCGGAGGACATGGCCTTACCAACTTGGCTTTCCCTGGCTGCCGCTCTTAAGAATTAAGTTGAGGGACGTGGGTAAAGTAGGGAAAGGCTAAGGCTTAAACTGCTATACTTTATATGTATGCGTGGTATGAACCAAAGAATCCTGGGGGCATTTGTCATAGGCTTTAGCCTAGTGGCTGGTGCCTACACTTGGGTGAATTTTGGTGAACCACGAAGTAGCTACTCCCTAAGCAGCCAGGAAGCGGCTCCGATTCGCACCGCCATCGCTGTCACCGACAACGATAACAACGGTATTGAGGATTGGCGGGATGTTTTTACCACTACCGAACCGGTGATTATCGGTGGACCGGCCGCTTCCTATACTCCTCCGACCACTGTCACTGGTCGCCTGGGTATTGGTTTGTTCGAAGATTTTGTCCGCGCCAAAAACTACGGTCCGTTTGGGAGAAGTCAGGAACAGGTTGTTACCGACACTGTAAATGAATTGGCTCGAGAAACCGAACAAGTGTTATATGGACTGAGTGACGTAAGTATTTTAGATAATGCCAACGACACCGACATCAAAAACTACGCCAATATCATGGGTGGCTCTATTATTCAAAATAGCCAAACGGGACTGGCTAGTGAACTAGAAATTTTAAGTGACATCATTGCCAACCAGAAAACCGAACGGCTGCCAGAACTAGCTCTTATCGCTGGATTTTATAAAAGTATGCGTGATGAGGCTTTGGCTGCTCCCGTTCCATCACAATTTACCAAGGAACATTTGGATCTTATTAATGTATACGAAGCCTTGTACCAAGACGTCACCGCGATGGGATATAGTCTGGAGGACCCAGCGGTAACCTTACTGCGAATACGTCGCTATCAAGATGATGTGCTTGGTCTGCAGCTGGCCTTGGGAAATATGTACAGCACCCTCGAACCACACTCAGCGCTTTTTACCGCCAACGACCCCGCTACAATTTTTAGTACCTTTAACCCTAATAATCTAACCCAATAATATGGATCGGTTTTTTAACGTTTTGCGAAAGACTCTAGTTGGAACGATTGCTTTGGTGTTTGCCTTTGCGGTGACGTACACTCCACAGCAGTACAACCAGATTCCAAAAGTTGAGGCCTTTCCAGTAGTTGAAGTGGGTCCTAGCGGCGCTGCTAACATAAGCACAGCGATTCAGACAACAATTACCGCAGTTAAGGAAATTGCCCTAGATAAAATTGCGGTCATGATTGCCAAAACGATGATTTCAAGTATCCTCCGTAGTATGGTGACGTGGATTAATTCAGGCTTTAAGGGTAGTCCGGCTTTTATACAAGATCTCGATCGCTTCTTGCTTGACGTGGCCGACGAGGCGGCGGGGGAATATATTAAGACACTCGGCGACATTGGTTCTTTTATTTGTGAACCTTTTCGACTAGATATTCAACTTGCTCTAGCAGTCAAGTATCAAAAAGCCCGCGAACGTAGGCAAGATAGTTGTACCCTCTCGGGTATCGTCGACAATGTCGAGGATTTCTTTAATAGCCAAGTTGACCGTAAGAATTTCTGGGAGCAGTGGGTTGAGGTTACTTCCAAACCAGAGCGGTACACGCCGTACGGGCAGTTCATGGCAGCCGAAGCAGAACTAAACGCAAGGATTGTAAATGCTAAAGGCCAACAAATTCAAATCTCAAACTGGGGTGACGGTTTTCTCTCCAGTAAAGTCTGTGAATTAGTTGAAGGTCCTTCAGGTTCTTCTCCAGCGTTTCTAGAAAACGGCAGTAATGAGTTGCAATCGACTCAACCGATAAATAACCTCAATCTAACTACCCCGCCCTTGCCGCCGGATCCTGTCACCGGAGCTATGCTTATTCCTTCTGACTCGGGCTTGGCCAAGACTGATGTTTACGGAAGTTTAGCCTCCTTACCACCAGCCCCAACCGGACTTTTGGCCCAAGCGCAGACCAGCGCACCAGCAGGCTCAGCAGCGCTGAAAGGTAAGCAACGTTGTGTTATTTCGACTCCTGGTAAGGTTATTTCCGAACAGCTTAATAAGGCGCTTGGTGCTGGCCAGGATAGTCTGGTTGCAGCCGACGAAATCAATGAGGTTATTTCAGCTCTCCTGGGACAAATTGCCAACCAAGCTCTAACTGGCGCGGCTGGCTTGCTTGGGTTAAGTGTCCGTCAAGGTGGTTCGAGTGGTGGCTATGGTTCATATGTTGACGAACTAGTTAGGGAGGCCAACAATCAGTCCGGTTCATTTATAAATCAGAACTCTCGAGAAATTTCAGATAAACTACTAGCCCAAGAAGACTACTATGATATGGCGGTGATTTATATTCCAAAACTCAAGGCGGTAATGGATGCTCCTGTAACAGACTCTCGCTTTAGAGGACTTTCAACTGAAGAAATTACCGATCTAAAGAGTCGAGCTCAGCTTTCTTACGATGATGCGCTTGATGTTAGAGATACTACGATAGTTCACATTGCCAAACTAAAACCGATCGTTACAGAACTGGATAAGCTTGAAAGCGAGTATGCACTAACTACCACTACCGATGTCAGAAAGCGAGAAATTGTTTCCCTCCAGACTACGTTAGTGAATGAAGGTGCCCAATACCCAGCTTATACCGTATACCGTATACGCGCCTCCGCTAAAGAGTGGGGAACTATCACTGGCTCATAATCTATGAAACTGCTTCGTTCACATTATTTTCTAACGTTTCTCTTCGGAGCAGTTTTGTTGGTGCTACCTAACCTAGCTCTAGCAGCAGCTTGTGACGGGGTGGGCGGGACGATAAATTGCGCCGCTCAAGAAGTTGTCTACTCTATTGTGATGGGAATACTTGGATTGTTTGTGGCCTTGGCTGCTTCGCTCCTTAGCTTTGCTGTGAACAGCTTTGTACTTGGTTTTGGCGATGCTTTTGTTAACACTGGTATTGGAGTGGCAGTTGATAACACTTGGATTATTGTCCGTGATTTTGTAAACCTTGGCTTTATCTTCGGTTTCGTCTATATCGGTTTCAAGATGATATTAAATTCCTCCGATTCTAATACTCGTCGTTGGCTTGTTAATATAATTTTAGCTGCCTTATTGGTCAATTTCAGTCTTTTTGTTGTAAAGTTTGCTATCGACATGAGTAACCAGCTTGCCGCCCAAATCGCTATTAATGGCTTAGGATCAACTTGTGAGGGCTGTACTACCAAAGACGGTCTGCAGCAAATTGATCTGGCCACAGAGTTCATGGCTCGCTTGGGAATAAACAATTCTTTTGGACTGACTGTCGGACAGGTTGACGGCAAAGGTTGGGGTTATATCTTTGGCACCGCTATGCTTATGCTTACTGCCATGTTTGTGTTCGCAGCTGGCGGAATCATGTTGATAATGCGCTTTGCTGTCCTAAACCTCTTTATGGTGCTATCACCAATTATGTTTCTGAGTTGGATTATTCCTGCAATCAAAGACACTTTCGAAAGATTTTGGTCAATGTTTATAGGTCGAGCCTTAGTGGCGCCAATTTATTTACTCTTTATTTATTTCTCACTTCAAATTATTTCTGGACTACAAGTAAGTGTGGGAGAAAAGGGTAATGGTTTTGCCAACCCTGACTGGGCAGGAACTTTCCAGGGAGCTCAGACAGTAGTAGGCGGCAAAGCCGCCGGACAACTAGGAACATTTCCTTTCTTTATCTTAGTCTGTATTTTCCTTGGCCTCTCTGTCTGGGCCGCTGACAAACTCGGTGCTGACGGCGGCAAAAAAGCGATGAGTCTGGGTAAGTCGTTTGAAAGAAAAGTCCGCGGTGCAGTAGGTGGTGGAACTCTAGGAGTCGGAGCGAGAATTGGAAGGAACACAGCCGGAGCACTAGCGAATCGTTACACTGAGTCCGAATTTGGAAAGACTAGGGCAGTAAATAGCCGATTCGGTAAACTTGCGTACAAAGCCGCAGGAAAAGCGGCCGACTCGACCTGGGATGTCCGAAACGTGGGAGGAGTGGGCAAAGGACTTGGTCTTGGCGAAAGTAGCAAGGGGGGGTTTGTAACTAGGCAAAAAGCAGCGGTGAAAGACGAGGAGAAGTTCATGGACTCGCTAGGAACAAAGAATGAAGACGAAGCAAAAGCTGAGGTGATGGGAACGAAGGAGTATACAGACCTGAAAGACGCTCAGAATATAGCTGCAACGAATCTCGATGCTCATAACACAAGGTTGAGCACGGCCAGAAGACCTTATCGTGATGAAATTAAGAAACTCAATACTAAACTTGTAGGCGAAACAGATGCCGCTAAGCGACAAATTCTGGCTAAGAAAATTGTAGAGCAACAGCTGGCCATGAAGGCAATTGAAGATTCTCTGAAGGAAGAAACTGACAGACTTGCAGCTGCTCATGCAGCAGCTAAAAAAGAAGCCGAGGATTTGCTAGAGAAAAATGCGACGAAAGCTCAGTACAAACACCAGCTTTCTTACTTGGATCGCAGAGAAAAGGAGACGAAGAATAAATGGTTGAGAGGTTCAGAGGCTGGTGGTGGTGGTGCTTCAACGGGAATTATCGGCACGGCGGCAATCGGCGGAACAACAGGTGCCGTGGGAGGTGTCCTAGTAGCTGGTGCTTTGGGTGGTGAATGGTACAAAGATAAGAATGTAGTAAAAGAGTTACGGAAAAAGTATGGTTTTGATGGCAGTAAAAAGAAAAAATCCAAAAAAGAACAAGACGCCATGAAGGAGCAAGCTGCATTGCTTAAAGAGCTCGATGACAAGAAAGACGACGATAAGAAAAAAGAAGAATAGCTATGCCTGATATAAGCGACACACTAATTAAAGAACGACTACTAACGCTGACACCAGACTACCAGGACTTTGTGTTAGGTGACATGCCATCTACGACAATAGCTATTTATGCTGACTTGTTATTACTTGACGAAGACCAGAAAGGTGTCTTTGCAAACGGATACACAATGTATTTGTTTCTTTTCATAAATGAATTTGAGCTAATGGAGTTTATAGCCACCGAATGCTCCGTGCCTGCCTACGCAGCAGTAACTTGTGTTTTGAGTATACTTGAATCAACCCCTACTGACATAAGGACCTCCATTGGAACAGCCTACAAGGAAATGAGCCATTCAATTGAGGCCATGCAAAGAAACACCGTTTTAGAATCGTTGACCAAAGATGAGCTTATAAATTACATTGAGCTTAAAGTAGGTGCTGTAAGAAAGGCCCGGGGACTGGGACTTGAAGAAATATCTTGTATAACAATTGCTGAGTTCTGCGGTGATATTAATTTAGGTATATACAAACCAACAGATTTTATTCCATTCCTATATCACAACCTAAAAATTTCTGGTCCGTATGAACAAAATGACATAGAAAGTCACTTATATGAATTTATCTACCCTGATAGTCAGGCGGCGGTTCTACCTGCCTTTACTGCTCAAAATATCTTTTCAGAAATTTCAACAGCGGAAAATGAACTGGCTTCGTTGCAAACTGTACGTACCATGTCGCATGATATGGCGGCGATTAAACCTGGGTCGGATGTGGTTTATCAAGCTAGTAGTCAGGCTGACATTTTGCAGAAAGAAGACTTGATAGTACATGCGGAGGCGGTAAGTGCGGCGCCTCCATCTCCGCAATGGGACAGCGAAACAAAATAGTAGGGGATGTGCCGCGAAAGCGGCCATTTTCTTTGTGTATAATGGTAGAGTATGCGGTTTGAGGTGCCTCAATTTATCGAAATCGAAGACAAAATTTTCGGCCCTTTAACCTGGAGACAATTTTTGTACCTCGGTGGTGGTATTGGTATGGCAGTGGTACTTTTCTTGCGCTTACCGTTTCTTTTGTTTGTCGCTTTTGGTATACCGCTAGCAGTATTCGCAGGTGCTTTGGCCTTTTACCCAGTCAACAGCCGGCCTTTCTCATACTTTTTGGAAGCAATTGTTAACTATTTCTCTGGCAAACGTCTCTATTTATGGCGCAAAGAAGAAATGCTTTACAAAATCCCCGAGGATAAACTCAACACTCCTGAATTATTTGAACCACACATTCGCACAAAGAGGAACGGTGACTTATCATCTCTTGCGCGCCGACTAGAGTTACAAGCTATCGAGAAAAAATCATGACACCAAACCACGCCGCCAGTCAAAACTTTGTAGCCGTACGCGACATTAGAGATAATGTGGTGATTCAAAAAAGTGGCCAGATGACAATGGTGGTCTTGGCTTCGTCTATCAACTTCGCACTTAAATCATATGATGAGCAGCGCGCTATTTTGCAGCAATTTCAACAATTCCTTAATACGCTGGATTTTTCGATTCAAATCCAACTACGTTCGCGGCGACTAAATATCGAACCCTACTTAGCTGTGCTTGGCACTCTTGAAGACAAGCAGGATAATGATCTAATGCGAATACAACTTAGGGAATATGTGGAGTTCATTCGTACCTTTACCGCTCAGGTTGATGTTATGAGCAAGAATTTCTTCGTGATTGTGTCGTACAGTCCAACCAAGGTCAATATTACCCGTGGTCTTAGTGGCCTTTTTCGGGCCAAGAGTGGTGCAGCCACTATTAGTGACGGTATCTTTGAAGAAGAGCGGACTCAGCTCGAACAACGGGTCTCCTTAGTGACAGAAGGTCTGGCTCGAATCGGGGTCAAGACGGTCACGCTCGGGAAGGATGAATTGGTCGAACTTTTCTACCATACCTATAATCCAAACGACCCGACTGGCTTTGCTCCCTTAACCGAAGAAACAAATTAATATGGGAATACTAGACGCACTACAGCCAAAAAAACCAACCGGTATTTCCTTCAAGGAACAGTTGATGACCTTGACCGATGTCATCGCTCCTTCGGCGGTGAGTATTTCACCGCGCAGCATTAACATCAGTGGTGTTAATGCGCGCGTATACTACGCTGTTTCTTATCCGCGCTACCTAAATGACGGCTGGCTCGAACCAGTCTTAAACCTGGCTCGCGAAATTGATGTTTCTATCTTTATTCATCCGATTGATACAGCCGATACTCTGAAGAAATTTCAAAAGAAAGTAGCGGAAGTCCAGAGCCAAATTAACATCAAGGAAGAGCGTGGCGAAGTGCGTGATCCACAGCTCGAAGCCGCGTACATGAACCTGGAAGATCTGCGCGACAAGCTGCAACAAGCCGAAGAAAAACTGTTTGATGTCGGGTTCTATCTAGCAATTTACGGCGAAGACGAGGCTCACATCAACAAAGCTGAGAACGATATTAGGGGTATTCTTGACTCCCGAATGATTTCCATGAAGCCGGCGCTCTTTCAACAGGAACAAGGTTTTAAAAGCATGATTCCCCTTGGAAATGATGAGCTTTTGGTACACAGTAAGTTTAATTCTTCACCGCTTTCTAGCTTCTTCCCCTTCACTTCTTTTGATCTCACTTCCGACACTGGGATTCTCTACGGTATCAACCGTCATAACTCCTCCCTCGTCCTTTTCGACCGTTACTCACTTACCAACTACAACTCCGTCACTTTCGCTACCTCGGGGGCTGGAAAATCATATGGCCTTAAACTGGAGATTCTACGCTCACTCATGTTTGGTACTGAGGTGATTGTGATTGACCCAGAGCGTGAATACGAATACTTAGCTGAAGCCACCGGTGGGCGTTTCTTTAATATCTCTCTTTCTTCCAGTCACCACATTAACCCGTTTGATTTGCCTGCGCCACAAAGTGACGAGGACCCTAAAGACGTTCTTAGGACCCACATCATTGAGCTAGTTGGTCTCTTTAGGCTTATGCTTGGTGGCCTAGCACCTGAAGAAGAAACACTCATCGACATTGCCATCCAAGAAACTTACGCCCTAAAAGACATTACTGGCGACACAAACTTTGCTGATCTTGAACCACCACTTTTGTCTGACTTTGAAATGGTGTTAGCGGGAATGGAGGGTAGTCAGTCGCTTATCAATCGTCTCCAGAAGTACACTGGTGGTACTTGGTCGGGTTTTATGAATAAGCCGTCGAATGTCGACATCAATCAGAAGTTTGTGGTGTTCTCGCTACGTGATATGGAAGACGAGCTCAAAACTGTCGCCATGTATATTGTGACCAACTTTATTTGGGGTTCAGTTAGGCGCCGTCTGGCCAAGCGGCTACTCGTTATCGATGAAGCCTGGTGGATGATGAAGAGTGAAGACACCGCCTCTTTCCTTTTTAGTCTAGCCAAGCGAGGACGTAAATACTATTTAGGAATCGCGACCATAACCCAAGATGTGGACGACTTCCTTCGTTCTCCTTACGGAGTTCCAATGATAACCAACTCTTCCATCCAGCTTCTGATGAAGCAGTCGCCAACGGCGATTGATAATATACAACGGACCTTCAATCTAACTGACGAGGAAAAGTTCCTATTGCTTGAATCAAATGTTGGTGAGGGTATATTTTTCGTCGGCCTTAAACATGTTGCGATCAAGGTCATCGCTTCCTACACTGAAGACCAAATTATTACTTCCGACCCGTCCCAACTCCTCCAAATCCGCCAAGCTAGGGCCGAACTTCAAGCCACCCGCGTATAGTATAATCGGGGTACATGGCGTACCCGACCACAGACGAAGAGTTCAATGAACGCGCATATGCAGGCGCTGGCTTACAGCCGTCGACGGGAGAACGCGAGCAAATTCCCCTTGAAGGCGCTCGTCAATTTGGCAGTGCCGCTACTAGAGTGACAAGTATAAGTTTGCGCAAAGGAGGAGGCCTTAAAAGGTCTGGCGGTAAAGTAATGAGAACTGGCGCGGTACTGAGTCGAACTGGTGCTGGAGCAGTAGCGGGTGTTCCAATGATGGCGACTAGCGCGGCGATGCGAAGCGTGGGTGGAGCTGCAACTGAGGGTAAGAAGTTGTTACGTGCTAGTGGCGTTAAAGATCTTAGCAAAAGTATTAAAGGCACCATCTCGGCCACCCGAGTAAATATTACTGTTTTATCTTTCGCTACTCCCATTTGGTTTAGCTTACAATTACCACTAGCACTAATGGCAATTGTGGCACTGGGTCTCGCTGGAGCTGGGGAAGGGGTCGCCGAAACTCTTATGAAAGGTAGGTTCACAGCGATCATCTATGGCATCTATGATGCCGCCACTAACGTTATCGAAGCTGTATCTGGTGTAAATTTAAATGTTATAGAGAGCTGGACTGGTTTTAGTAATGCTCTATTTAGTGGGCTCACTATGCTTGTATTCTTTATTGGTATCTTTACCCTTGGCTTTATGGCAGCTATGTATATCCTCTCTGGAGTGCATTGTTTTATGGGCAAACATGCTGTAATTAAATCAGGAACTTTTATCTTTGCCTTACTTGGTTATTTAATGCCTGTTCTTAACATTCTTCCTTGGTTTATCTTGTGGGGGATTGTGGTCTGGCGCTATCCCAAATAACCGCTGATTCTAGCTCTTTTGGTCTGGTATCATACTAGTATGCGGCTATTTCTTTTTGGCTTACTCCTACTACTAACACCCGGCTTTTCTGGTGCTCAAACGAGCGGTGAAGATTTTTTAAATACCAACCTCTCACTGGAGCTCTCCCCCAGCTACCCCTCACCAAACCAATCGTTCACAATTGACCTCAACGACTACGCCGGAGGGGCCTTTGGTGCCACTATCGATTGGTACTACAACGACACTAAAATGGACTGGGCGTACAACCAGCGTTCTATAACCCTTGTCTCCCCTGACGCTGGTGAGAGTGCGGTGGTAAAAGTCCTGCTCAGCAAGCCAAGCGGCTCAAGCGAAACCGTATCTAGAATCATCACTCCGATTTATCTCGATATTATATTCGAACCCCAAACTCATGTTCCGGCTTTTTATAAGGGTCGCGCGCTGGCGACTCCAGACAGTACCGTCAATGCCACCGCACTTTTAAGTACCGCTGTCATTCTTTCTAATGAATACCTATATACCTGGCGTCTCAATAACACGGTATTACAGGGGGGCCCACTGCGTGGTGGTAATCGTGTTTCCTTCACTATGCCTCAAGATAGTTCTTCGATACTTTCTCTCACTGTCACCAAGCTTGATGGTTCCGTGGTGGCCAAACGTACCCTCGCGCTCCCTGTCGCCGCTCCGAGACTTTTATTTTATGAAGTAAGTACACTCTACGGCGTAGTCCCTCGGGCACTTACGAGTCCTTTTGTTTTTTTGAGTAACAGCACGACTCTGCGGGCTGAGCCTTATTATCTCGACTCTGAAGTATTTAATAGTCCCAGTGTAACAGCTTGGAATATAGCTACCATAAATGCCCCCAGTGGTAACAACCCCTACGATATAACTTTGGAACGGACCGAACAGACCGGACTGGTGGATGTTGTTTTCCGCGTTCAGAGTACCCAGAAATTACTACAAGGCACTAAAGGGGAGCTCACCATTGATGTTATATGAAAAAACCTTGGCTACTAATTCTGGCGGCAATAATATTAATTACTCTAATCGGGTTATGGCTTTATCTATTCTTTGGGGGCGATGAAGCCAAGGAAGACCTTTACAATACGTTTGGTCTAGTCGGCGACGAACTACAGTTTGACTTAGGTGATGTCTTCGACGATCAAGCTACTTCTACCTCACCTTACTTGAGACAATTATCGCTTCGACAGACTATTGGGTACGTGGCGCTTGATGCTAGTAGTAGTACGCCACGCACGGTCCGCTTTGTAGAGGCCGGTACTGGTCACGTCTATAGTGTAAATGTTGAAGACGGTACTGAAGAGCGACTTTCCAATATCACCGTACCCTCAGCCGAAACTGCTGTCCTGTCTAGAGATGGAGCCTACGCTGCAATATCAGTCGGGAGCGAGTTAGTAACTGTAATCACTCTACCAAGTGGTAGTACGACTCTGTCTTCAAGGGTGTTAAATATAAACCCGATTAGTACTTCATTCACTTCTGACGACACCCTTTTGTATGCGGTGAAAGAAGGTCGGTCGGTTCGTGGTTATTCCTACAACCTAAAAACTACTGATACGACTAACATTTTCATTGTGCCCTTTCGTGAAGCGGTAGTTCTCTGGGGAGACACAGTGGCTGGAACCCACTACACCTATCCTAAAACCGCCGCCGACTTAGAAGGCTATCTCTATGAGATAAAATCTGACACGCTGGCTCGGTTACCTGTCTCTGGTTTTGGTCTATCCGCAATCGCTAACGATACATCAATAATTTATTCAATAACCGAAAATGGCGTATACAAGAGTTACACTTACAATAAGGCCTCGAGTGAAACAGCGCCGGTTAATTTTCTATTTATTCCAGAAAAGTGCCTTGTGGTTGACAGTGGTATCAGCTGCGCCACTGATGTAGCTTCGATTTATAGCGGTAGTGTTGAAAGCTGGTACCGCGGTGAAACCATCTTCAGCGACGCACTTTGGTACACTAAACCTGATACAAAATTCACCACTCAAATTGAACCGTTAAGCGAAACCGCTGGCCGAAGTCTTGACGCGACACTGCTTACAACCAAGTCTCAAGTACTATACTTTGTGAACCACAATGATAGCAGTTTGTGGGTGTATGACCGTGACTTTACAGTAGCTCTCCCTGATAATTAGCCTATGAAATTACTCTTACTCCCCCTCATCACTTTTCTGTCACTACCGATATTTGTCTTTGCGCAAGGCAAGGTGTATTCGCCGCTAGTTGACCTCAGTAACGCTGGGGCGGGAAATGACGTTCAAACATTTGAAGGCTACATCAACTTCCTTTACGGTATGTCCATTGCCGTCGCCGCCCTCTTAGCGGTCATCAAAATTATCATCGCTGGAACTAAGTACATGTTGAGCGATATAATCAGCAACAAGAGCGAGGCCATCAAAGACATCCAAGGCGCCGTCCTCGGCCTTCTCCTCATTCTCAGTGCGGTAATAATCCTAGAACTAATTAATCCTGAACTAATTAATAAAGAAATAAAATTTGACGAACTACGGAAACGTCCGGACTTACAGGCACCGATATTGGCTGTGGCTGTCCAAAAAAACATTAACGAGCTTCAGACAGGTTGCGGAAAAAGATCCGAAACAAAAACTGGAGGAGGCTCAACAGTGATTCTCGATGCGACCATATGTGATGACCCGTCTGCTGCGCTGGGTGACTTTGTTAGAAAATGTAATGCCGCCAAAGGATCCATACAGTTTGGTCAAAGAAATAATCTAATTGCTGGTTGTGGCTTTCTTTCAGAAGGAGCCGCTGAGGCCGCCTCACTTGCCAATTCAATAGCAAATAAAAAAATAATTAATACCACCCAACCAGTTGGTGCTCTATATGTGGGGCAATCAGGGGCAACTATTACGACAAATGTAGCAGGCGCGTGTGATAATAATGTTAAAGATTTACCCGCTGAAAGCCAGAAAGGTCAACATAGTATATGTATGACTAATTTACTAGGTAGTATAAAATCTGAGTGCTCATCTAAATACGGTAATTACACTGGATCCAATACCAATGCTGTAACCTGCCAACTACCCGACACAAAGAAACCAGTCTCAGAACTTACGGATGCCTTCGAGGCTTATAAGGCCGCAGACCCTAGTAGAAAATACGACACCTTCAGCAAGCTTGGCCTTTCACAAGAAGAAGAACTGTGTGAAAGGTACGCCGGTGGCACTTTCTATGATGAGAATGGAACGGATAATACTTGTTTATTCTTCAAATAACTAACGATGCTTACGAACGTAAAACTCTTGGGCGACCATGATTAGGTTGCTAACGAAGAAGTAAAGGGCGATAGCGGCGGAGATTGTGTAGGCGATGAAGACAATTAATACCGGCATGACGTACTTCATTTGGATATGCATGTTGCGCGCGAAGTCATCTTTGAAACTTGGTGTCGCTTCTGGGTCACGCGCCGCTAATTTGGGTAAGGTCATATTGGTATAGATGTACTGTGTCACACCGGCTCCCAGCGCCAAGAGAATACTCCGGCCGGTTACATCAACAATACCGAGGAACATGGTAGAAACCTGCACTGGCACAGCCACAAAACTATAAAGCAAAGCCGTGTTGACCTCAGGGAGAGGAATACCGCCGCCTTTATAGACAGCGAAGTAGAGGGCGAAGACGATCGGAATCTGTAAAAAAATAAGGAAAATGCTGGCAAACGGATTGAGTTTGTAATCTTTATAAACTGTCAGCATCGCTTGGGCTTGGGCTTGACGATCGTCTTTATGCTTTTCTTTAATCTCCCGTAACTTCGGCTCAATATCACGCATGATTTTTTGCGTTTTGGCGGCTTTGATAGAAAGTGGTAGTAATAGCAATTTCACCACCACCACCGTCGCAATAATCGCTAATCCCACATCGCCTCCCCTGACGGTGTCGACAAAAAAGATAAGGGCGTTGTAAATTGGATCAAAGAAAATGGTGTGCCAGATGTAAGAAAACATAAATATAAATGATGGGCCTATTCTACGCAGCTTTTAGCGTTCGTTCAATCAGTTCTGCTACTGCAACACGAAGTGCTGCTTTGGAAATAGCCGCCGCTCCCGGTTTTAAGAATATGATAAACACTCCAGTTTCTCCAGTAACCTTTAGGGCATAGAGTTGGGCGTACACCAAGCGGCGCAAAGTGTTGCGAACCACCGCCGACTTGGCTACTTTTTTACTCACTACCACGGAGGCATGAAAGGTGGGGGAATGACTGCGGTTGATTGAGGCATGTTCGCCGTGCAGCTTCTTCCCCGCTTTGCCATAGTACGCAAACTGTTCTCGACTAAGTCTCTCTGCTCGCTTTAACATAGTAGGGTAATAATAACAAAAAAAGCTCTAGCGAGCTTTTTTTACAGTCAGTTGTGCTCGACCTTTGCGGCGGCGGGCTTGGATGATTTTCTTGCCCGAAGTAGTAGCGGTACGAACCAAAAACCCGTGAGTAGTGGCTCGCTTGCGCTTACTTGGTTGGTACGTTCGTTTTGACATAAGTGGCACTACTATACATGAACTCAAAAATATTTCAATAGTGTCTGGCTTAAGGGGCCCGGCTGGGTAGCCCCTCCCACCAAACTCACCCTTGGAGTGGTGCAAAAGTTACGCACTCTTATACACAGCTTGTGCACAGTTGCGTTTTTTGAATCAAAATTTGGTACTGAAAATTCCCCTGATTTTCCGAACTTATTTACACTTTTCCACACCCAGGTATAATGCTTGTTACGTCATGCATTCCGTACATCTTATGAATATCGCTTCACACCAAACTACTCAAAACCGCATCTTACAAACCAAACAAATTGATGTAAAACAGCTCTGGGATGACGCTCTCGTCAAAATTGAATTATCTATAACCGCTGCTAACTTTAAAACTTGGTTTCGCGACACTCATATTGTCTCAATCGAAGACGGAACTTCTACCATTGGAGTCCCCAGTGTATTTGTAAAAGATTGGCTTCAGGATAAATTTCAAACCATGATCTTGAAGACCTTGCGTGACCTCACCCCACACATCCGCAGCATCGAGTATGTTGTAGTGCAACGAAATGAAAAGAAGCAAGAGGCCAACAAAAACCAAACCATCAACGCCGCTCTTCCACTTGAGGATTACTACGTCAACAAAAGCGACAATCTTAACCCTAAATATTCTTTTGAGAACTTTGTGGTTGGTCCTTACAACGCACTGGCACACGCGGCGGCGAGAACGGTTAGTGAAAAGCCCGGCATTACCTACAACCCTCTCTTTATCTATGGAAAAACTGGCCATGGTAAAACCCACCTCATACAGGCGGTAGGCAATCAGATTAAAAAAACTGGTAAAAAAGTTTTTTATGTCACTAGTGAACGTTTTGCTGTAGATTATTTTAACTCACTCCAAAACGGCACTGCTAATAGTTTTAAAGATAAATACCGTCAGTATGACGTTCTTGTGATGGACGACGTTCAATTTTTAGCTTCAAAAGAAAAGACTCAGGAGGAACTATTCCACCTTTTCAATGCCCTCCATGACAACAACAAACAAATTGTCTTCTCAAGCGATATTCATCCCGCCCTTCTCTCTGGTTTAGAGGAACGTTTACAGTCTCGCTTTGGGCAAGGAATGATTGTTGACCTACCCGCGCCAGACCTGGAGTCCCGGGCTGCTATTTTGAGAGCGAAGGCAGCTCAAAATAGTATCGTACTTTACGATGATGTGGTTGATTATCTCGCCCAAAGTATTGAGGGTAATGTGCGTGAATTGGAGGGGGCTCTCAACACCATCATGTGCCAATCACAACTTTTGGGTAAGACCCTTACTGTTGAGGAAGTGCGTTTAATTATCAAAAACAGCTCTAGGCCACGCAAAACATTGGCTATTACTGATGTGGTTGATAAAATTGCTCGTTACTACGATATAGAACCAACTAGTATCTACGAAAAGACACGTCGTAAAGAGGTGGTGAAGCCACGCCAAATAATTATGTATATTTTGCGAGAGGATTTCCAAATTTCTTACCCCGCTATTGGTAAGAAGCTGGGTGGACGAGACCACACCACTGTTATCCACTCTTGTGAGAAAATTAAAGGGGAGATTAAAAGAGGAGGAGAGATTGAAGAAGAGATTACCCAAGTAAGAATGTTGTTGAAATAAAAAATGCCCAGTTGGGCATTTTTTATTTCTTTCAAACCGAGAGGAAAACTTATGTATAGGTTGTGTATCAGGTATAAATAAACCTGTAAATAATTGGTGGTAAGGGCATTAAACTGGGGATTTAAATTCGACTTATACCCACCCAAAATTTCAACTTGTATACTAAACACAACTTATGCCCACAATATAAGTGTGTCGTCCCTATGTTTAAGAATTAATTGTTAATAAAATAGTAGTAAAAATAGAGCATAGAATTGTCTTTTGCACACTTCCACACCCCTAATAATAAAGACTAAAATAGTGTATAAATAAAAAATATGGAAATATTAATTCCACACAACAGCTTACTTCAAACACTAGAACTTGTTAGTAAAACAAGTACAAAAAGCGCCACCTTGCCAGTACTTCAATGCGTTCGTATCGAAGCTAACGATACAGGCATTACCCTACAGGCCACCAACTTGGAGATAAGTGTAATGACACCACTAACAGGTGTAGTGGTTGAACCAGGAGTAGTGGCAGTGCCAGCTCAAACCCTCTTACAAAGCATTCAATTTCTATCACAAAAAGAAATAACTCTTAGAACCGAAGATCAAGTACTTTTAATTGAAACCAGTACATCAAACACTTCTATAAAACTTTTTCCAGTTGATGATTTTCCTACTCTTCATCAAATTCAAGGTGAGGAAATTTCAATCAACCCAGAAACATTCTCCTACGGTATTAAAAGTGTCGCTTTTGCTGCGTCAGTAACTTCAATTAAACCAGAACTAGGGAGTGTTTTTGTACAACAAAAAAAGGAGCACACCATCACCTTTGTCGCTACCGACTCGTTTCGTTTGATGGAAAAAACAGTAGCCCAAAAAAGTTTCACCCTTGATCAGTCTTTTATGATTCCAAGTAAGAATGCTGTTGAGTTGGCGCGCGTAAGTGATGCGGTTGGAGGCAAAGCTAAACTAATTGTGACAGAAAACCACTGTGCTCTTAAATTTGAGAACGGGCTCTATATGTCATCCCGTTTGGTGACAGGAAATTTCCCAGACTACGCGCAGATTATACCTAAAGAATATGTCTCTCATGTGACAGTTCTAAAAGAAGACCTCATTCGCTCGTTTAAGAGGACTAACATATTCTTAAACAAATTCAGACAAGTAACCCTAACAATCACTGATACTAACCTCACAATCGCCTCAAACAACAATGAAATCGGACACACTACCGACACCATCAAGGCTGAAGTTGATGGTGACGAGCTAGCACTTAATTTCAACCAACAATATGTTATGGATCCTCTCCAACACATAGAAGATGATTCGATCTTGCTACATTTTGCTGGGATAGGGAGAGCGTTGGTGCTTGAGGGTTTGTCTGACAAATCACTCCGCTATCTGGTGATGCCGATGAATAAATAGGTATGACGAGACTTGTACAAATGAGTGCAATTCGAGGCGTACAAGCAAAATACGACGAGGTGTACATTGGTACATTGAGGAGTATTTTGCGCCGGACAACGAAGAAGGGTGCCATTTGCACAAGTCTTGTATGAAGAAAAAAGATCCAACACACAACAATCAACAACTAGGCAATCTTCTACTGCGCTATAAGAAACTAATAAAACCACCCCAACAATCTGTAATAAATGAGGTGGTTGAGGTGGTTGGTAAGGTGGTAGGAGTGGGAGTAATTTCTTCGCAGTTCACATATAACGTCTCCTCAAAGACAGTTTATATAAAAACCTCCAGTCTTTTGCGAACTGAAATCATTAAAAATAAAACAATCATCATTGCGGCGCTCAAGGAGCGGTTGGGTGAAAAAAATCACCCGGTGGAATTTATCTAACGGTTAGTTTCTAGTGCGACGATTACGGGGTTTTGGATTTTCGTCGTTCTCATCCTCGTCAGTAGACGAGCTGGTAATAAGGGAACTGGAGGCGTAGATACCAAGGGTACTCTGTTTCCATAATTGAACGCCATATTCCCAGAAACGGTATTGTTCATCAGAACCAGGATTTTCTGGATAGGGCCCACGCGGGTCATTTTTGTTTACATAATGGAGAATACTATGAATTCCGTTATAAGCATTGTTGAATTCAGTGGCGGGATCGCTGGAGGAAGCGAGGGCTAATTCCAAAGTGTAGGCATCGGTGTAGGCTCCAGCCAATACCGGTTTTACGTCGGTTGGAATGTAAGGTTGGGTAAATGACTCCTCGGGAAGCTTAGACAAGGCCAAATCCATAAATTCACGCCACATCGGGGTGGTAATGAGACCAGAGAGCCCTTTCATTGTAGAGTTGTCATTGTTGCCACACCAAGCACCCACAGCGATGTTTGGTGCGTAGCCCATAATCCAAGCATCTCTGAAGTTGTTGGTACTACCAGACTTACCAGCTACATCGCGGTCAGGGAAGTAGAGCTGGTTGTTGGCTCCCCAGAGCGGTGTACGAGCTACGTTGTCGGAAAGAACGTCACTGATCATATTGGCTGTATTCTCGTCAAGAATACGCTCCTCTTTAACTGGGGTTTCTTCGACGACGTTGCCTTGACTGTCTTCAATCCGTAGGATGGCCCTTGGTTCGGCGCGGACACCCTTATTGGCAAATACACCGTAGGCATTAGTCATATCAAGTAGCTTCACTTCACCACCACCAAGCACCAGGGTTAGTCCGTAGCGGTCGGGGTTGCTAAGGGTGGTGAGCCCCATGTCAGCCGCCAATTTTAAGGCGTCACGAATCCCAACTAAGTAAAGTGTTTTTACCGCTGGAATGTTTAGTGATTGGGCTAGAGCATTACGCATACTAACTGGCCCTAGGAATTTGTTGTTGTGGTTGTTGGGGGCGTAGCAGGGTGACTCGTTACTAAAGTCATTCGGCTCACAACTAGTTGAGAATTGAGTTTGTACGTCATAAAGAATAGTCGTGGGGAGGTAACCGTCGCGCCAAGCAGCAGCATAGACAAAAGGTTTGATTGAAGAACCAGGCTGGCGGTTGGCTAAAGCGATATTGAAATTACCCTCAACTTCGGTACTGAAGTAGTCTCGCGAACCAACCATCACCAAAAGATCTCCGGTTTTTGGGTCCGTGGCCACCAAGCCAGCGTTCGAAGCGTTGAATTTTTCTGTGTTAATGGCCACTTTTTCAGACACGATTCTTTCGGCCTCCGCTTGAAGTTCATAGTCTAGGGTAGATATAACTTTAAAACCACGTTCCGCTAACGCTTCCTCACCGTATTTCTCGGCCAACAGTTCACGGACATACATCACAAAGTGAGGGGCTTTGATACCACTAACAATTTGGGGTTCAAACTCCACCACTTCATTTTTGGCTGCTTCGTATTCTTCCACTGTGAGATAGCCGTTGTTGCGCATTTTATCAAGCACAAGTTTTTGGCGTGCATCCAAGTCGGCGCGATTGTTGCCGTACGGTGATAGGTAGGTGGGAGCCTGGGGAATGGCAGCCAGGTAGGCAGCCTCGCCAATAGTTAGGTCTTTCGCTGCGGTACGGAAGAACGCTTGCGAAGCTTCCTCAACTCCGTAGATGGTCCCACCATATGGCGACTCGTTGAGATAGATTTCTAAAATTTCGTCCTTGGTTTTTAGTTGTTCTAGCTTGAGTGCAAGAATGGCCTCTTTGGCTTTTCGTGTAAAGGTTTTTTCACGCTGAAGCACAGAGTTTTTAATTACTTGTTGAGTAATAGTAGAACCACCCTGACCAAGGCCCCCCTCCTGTACATTTGAAATAGCCGCTCTGATGATTGCCTTTACATCAACTCCAAAGTGGTCATAAAACTGCTCGTCTTCGATCGCTACTGTCGCATTTTTCACGTGATGGGAAATTTGATCGAAAGGAACAACAGTTCGGCGGACATCTTGGTGGAGGTCGTAAAGCATTATTTCTCCAGTCTTATCGTAAATTTTGGTCGATTGTTGAACACGCCTTTCTTCAAATGAGGATAGATCTGGTATTTCTAGGGTTGAGAGCCAGGTTAGTACGGCTGCCATGAGCAATATTAAGCCAGCAAATCCAAAAATAAGGACATCAACTAAAATTTCGCGCGGATTTCGCTTCAGTGATAATCGTTTTTTCATACCAGTATATAGCCAATAGTAGCATGGCTTGTCTAGACGATTTAATACGAATATGTGCTAAAGTTATTTCATTATGAAGTTATCAGATGAGCTTAAAAATAGGGGATTTATCCATCAAATTTCTGCTGAAAACCTAGGGGAAATTCTCGATGGGGAGAAAAGGGTAATTTATCATGGCGTTGACCCGAGTGCGGATTCAATTCAGGCGGGCAACTTTGCCGCCTGGATGCTTTTGCGGCATCTTAAGGAGGCAGGGCACACCATCATACTTCTTATTGGCGGCGGTACTGGCATGATTGGTGATCCAAAGCCTGATGTCGAGCGCCCTCTAACACCACCAGAGGAGGTGGCGGCGCGAGTGATTAAGCTCCAAGCTCAAGCCAAACGGTTGCTTGGGGCAGAGGTGACTTTTGTTAATAACCACGACTGGTTGGGTGAACTCAAATTAATTGACTTCTTGCGCGACATTGGTAAGCATTTCACAGTCAATGAACTTATCAAAAAGGAGGCAATCGCAACGCGGCTTTCAAGTGAAAATGGTATTTCTTACACAGAGTTTGCTTATCCGCTTTTACAAGGTTACGACTACCTTGAACTTAACAAAAAATTTGGCTGCGATGTGCAGGTGGGAGGCTCAGACCAATGGGGCAACATTATTGCTGGAGTAGAGTTGATTCGAAAGAAAGAACAAAAGACCGTGCATGCCATCACGATTCCACTAATTGTAGATAAATCGACAGGCAGGAAATTGGGTAAGAGTGAGGGTAATTCAGTCTGGCTCGATGCGCATAAAACATCTCCCTTTGCTTTTTATCAGTTTTGGCTAAATACCAGTGATGAAAATGCGGTTGACTACTTGAAAATTTTCACTCTTTACAGCTTAGAGCAAATTGCTGAGATTGAAACTGCTTTCAAGCAAAGCCCTAACGAGCGTTTAGCTCAGAAGAAACTAGCGGCTGCTGTTACTGAGATTGTTCATGGATCGACGGTGGCTATGGCGGTAAAGACGGCATCAGATGTACTGTTTGGGGAAGGCAAATTAGGAAATCTTGATGAGACAGCACGAGCGCTTGTGCTAAATAACGCGCCCCTTCAAATTGTGAAGGAAGATACCCTCTTGGTTGAAGTCTTGGTTCAAGCTGGCCTAGCTGCTAGTAAGCGAGAGGCTAGAGAGTTCATTGTAAGCGGAGCAGTCAACCTTGATGGGTCTAAAGTAATGGACATAGAAACTGTATTGCAACCGCTGCAATTTGAAAATGGTTTGGCCATTTTAAGGCGCGGCAAGAAACAGTTGTGTATTTTAAAGATGTGATTTAAAAAACTCCTTTAGGGAGTTTTTTAAAAAGTCTTACATTTCGTCAATGTCATCGAAGCTGTCGTAGTCGACATCTTCTGCGTCCTCCTCCAAACTCTCGTCTCCATCTAAATCTTCCTCTTCCTCCACTTCTTCCTTTTCGGCTACCTCTTCTAGGAGACCAAATCCTTCCATATCCGCCGCTAGCTCATCGTCGTCACCATCAACTTCATCTAGGACATCGTCGGCAAGAGAGACGGTATCGTCATCTTCTATTTCCTCTTCCTCTCCTTCAATATCATCGTTGATGTAAGTCATACTATATTAAAATTACATTTATTTTTTAACAAAGAAATGCGATTTATTCAACCCTCTCGCTTCTTTACGTGGGGATTTTACCGAGTTCTGCCATAGGTTGCAAGGCAAGTAACCCCAACAGCAATTGCATCGTACTCGTCGTCAAGAGCTTGGACGGGAGCATTTTTTACGAGACGCATGATCATGTCAATCACTGATTGTTTATCGCTTTTGCCATACCCAGTGACCGCCGACTTAATTTCTTGAGGACCAAACTCATATACAGCGCAGCTCGCTTGCTTCGCCAGGTAAAGCAGGATGCCGCGTGCCTGGGCAACTCCGATTGCAGTTTTGATATTTTTATTAAAAAATAACGTCTCGATACCCATGGCATCGGGTTTGTATTCATCAAGGAGTCGCTCAAATTCAGTGCCGATAGTCAATAATCGGTCAGGCAAGTAGTTGGTACGGCTGGATTCAATACAGCAAGAGTGCAGCAGTACTTCTGCACCGGAAGAGTTTTCCATAATCGCTACCCCCAAACGGTCGTAACCAGGATCTACTGCAATAACTCTCATACTTTATTCTACCTCCTCTTGCGTGTCGGTTGTGGTGAAGATTTCTTGGACGTCATCTTGGTCTTCTAGGGCTTCTATCAAGTTGGCTAGCTTCTCACCGTCAGCATCACTAATTTCTAAAGGGTTCTGTGGTGTATAGCCGTCGACGGTTTTGGTAAAGGCCCACATGGCGGAGCCGGGAGCACCGAGCTGTAGACCAGCTTTATGAAAAATGTGTTTTATTTCGGGCGAGGTGCGATTGTTGTTGTCGGTGACGGCAGTAATAATTATTCCGACTCCACCTGGGCCGAAAGCTTCGAAGATGACTTCTTCAAGAGCTGCCGCTCCAGCGCCTGAACCTTTAGCTACCGCTCGGTCAATATTCTCCTTTGGCATGGAGTCTTTCTTGGCTCGTTCAATCGCTGCCAGCACCCCCGCTGAGGTGGCATCCCCAGCCGCTTTACGGGCCTCCATGGTAATCATCATGGCATGTTTAGAAAATAGCTTACTCTTCTGCGCGTCAGTCGCTGCTTTCTTATGTTTAATTTTTGACCATTTATTATGTCCGGACATAGTAGTGATTACAGATTTTTAATATGCTCATAAGCGTTGTGGCTGACGGTGCGGCCGCGGGGAGTACGTTCGAGGAGGCCGTGGCGAATGAGATAAGGCTCAATTACATCCTCGATAGTCGAGGGTTCTTCGCCAGTGGCGGCCGCAATAGTGTTTAGTCCGACGGGGCCACCGTTGAACTTGTGAATGATGGCTTCGAGCACGGCGCGATCAGGAGCACTTAGGCCTAGGTTATCAATTTCAAGCAGAGCAAAAGTCTTGTCGACAATTTCACTCGTGAGTTCCCCACCCTCAAGTTGGGCTAAGTCGCGGCAACGCTTGAGAAGATAGTTGGCGGTACGAGGAGTGGCGCGACAGCGCTTGGCGATGCGTTCTAGGATTTCGCGGTTAGTGGATACGCCAAGCAGTGAAGCGGAGCGTTCTAGAATAGTCGCGATTTCGTCATCAGCATAAAACTCTAAACGGAAAGTTCCACCCGAAAAGCGTGAGCGTAAAGGGGAAGAGAGTAGAGAAATGCGAGTGGTAGCGGCCACCATTGTAAACGGCGGGAGTTCAAGCTGGACAGTGCGCGCTGACGGACCCTTACCGATGATGATATCAAGCACACCCGACTCCATCGCTGGGTAGAGCACTTCCTCAATACTTTTAGAGAGACGGTGAATCTCATCGATGAAGAGAACATCGCCTGGAGATAGGTTGGTTAGAATCGCGGCGAGATCCCCGACCCGCTCAATCGCTGGACCAGAAGTCACCTTCATGTTGGTGCCAAGAGTCTTGGCGACCAAGTTCGCCAGAGTCGTCTTACCTAGTCCGGGGGGGCCGTAGAGAAGGATGTGTTCGGCTGCATGTCCCCGCTCGCGCGCAGCGGTAAGGAGAATCCGTAAATTCTCCTTGATTTTACGCTGCCCCACATATTCATCCCAAGTCTGAGGCCGTAAAGTCCGGTCCAGCCCATTGGTTGCTTCCTCACGAGTAATCGATGGAGTCTTTGTCATGAGGTAATTATAGCAAAAAAGCCATTAAATAAGGCCTAGAGTGGGGTTGACAAATAGTTTAGATATGCTAGTATGTACCCGTTACGTTCCTCTTGCGCCAACTTGGTTGGTGCCCCACGCTTTTACAATTACTTCAAGAATATAACTCTCTAAGCAACTTGGATGCGTTGCGAGGGATTTTTGGCGCCCATCCTGGAATGGGAGTGCGAAAGGTTACCTTAGCGCGGCATTCACTTTCAATGCGGAAGCCTTGCTTAGAGAGTTATAGTCTGGAAAGTACCGGGAACTTTTTCAAAAATAACACAAATATTTTTTTTGTTATATTGACCCAACAAAAAACGTCACTTGCAGTATTTTGCAAGTGACGTTTTTTAGTTTGCGTGTTCTAGCGATTACACGATATGAGAATTGAAATCATCTTCAGAAAGTTCGGGTTTTTTTGTAGCCACTTTATCCAGTGCGTGTGGTGGCGGTAGCTCCACCACACGCGCAAGCTCAGCTAGGGAAGTGATGCCAAGAATGACTTTTTCGATCCCGTCCTCCAGTATAGAAGGAATCCGCTGGGGTTTGGCGGCCTCTAGAATCACATGTTCACGAGGGTCGCGTAAGACAGCTTCTTCCACCGACTCATCCATAATAATACCTTCGAAGATCCCAGCTCGACCTTTATAGCCTGTGCCACCACATAACACACAGCCAGTAGCTCGGTAAATGGTGGCTCCTTCGGGGACGGCTAATTGATGGGGATGATTAATCAGGGCAGCTTTCATTACTTTAACCTCATCTGCACTTGGAGTATACGCTTCTCTACATTCACTACACAAAATGCGAACCAGGCGTTGTCCCAGCAAAATATTTATCGAAGTGCCAAATGAACGCGGATCAATACCCATGTCCATTAAGCGAGAAAAGCCCGCCGCCGCACTATTAGTGTGAAGGGTAGTAAATACTAAGTGGCCGGTCTGAGCGGCGTGGATAGCAGTTTCGGCTACTTCCAAGTCGCGCATTTCACCAATCATAATTATGTCAGGGTCTTGGCGAAGAACCGCTCTTAGTCCAGTAGCAAAAGTATAATCGCCTTCTACTTGGGTCTGAACGATACCATCGAGTCTATACTCCACTGGGTTTTCTATAGTGATGATTTTTACCCCTTCGTTGTGTGCTTCGCGTAAGAAAGCGTAGAGGGCAGTCGTCTTTCCTGAGCCAGTTGGACCGGTAGTAACAATGAGACCATTTGGTTTTTTTATTTGCTGGCAGATAGCAGCTTTGATGTATTCATTGAGACGAAGGTTTTCCATTGTAAAACTGGCCACACTCGGATCGAGAATTCGCATCACAATTGATTCGCCAACTGCCCCAGGAATAATCGAAGAGCGGATTTCCACTTCTTTCTCACCGGTGTCAAAGGTGAAGCGGCCGTCTTGGGCAATCTTCTTGGCGTTTAGGGTCATACCTGAGAGTAGCTTCAAGCGTGACATCAGGCGTTGATATATATATGAGTCGAGGTCGACAATATCATGTAGGACACCATCGAAGCGATAGCGTAGGCGAATACCAGATTCTTCAGGCTCAATATGAATATCAGAAACTCTTAATGCGAGAGCCCCGGCAAAGATAAGTTCGAGGGTGGCCGAAATGCGGCGGATATTATTAGCGGTGCTAATAGCGGCCATGAGAGCCGGAATGTCTTCTTTTACTTTTATTGTCTCCTTCAGTTTGAGAATGTCTTCTGGGCTGATTTCAAAAACACCCTTTCGCTCGGTAGTCGAAGCCACAACGTCTTTGTACCGAGCCCAGACATGTTCGAGACTCTGAGTGGAACAGAGGTAAAGCTGTACGGTGTATTTTCGTTTTACTAAGTTTTCGATTAGAGTCGTGACCGCCGGGGTAGTTGGGTTTTTGGACGCCAGAGATACGACTTTCTGTCGTATCTCAAAACACACCGCCTCGGCCGCTCTGGAGGTTTGTTCTGGCACCAGTAAGAGGGCTTCAGGATTAATGGTGTAGCCGCGGAGATAGATGTAAGGGAAACCAAAACGTGGTGCCATGGCTTGCACGTAACGTTCTTCTTCTCCCGCACGCATATCAACCGCGCGATTACCGCCAAACACATCGTTGAACTGGACCATGATATGAAAATGATAACACGTACCTTTTCAGGAGGATGGAGGTTTGGTACAGTCATGGCATGACTGAAAGAGTGGTGCGCGATATCAATAAGGACGAACTCGACACCTTTGCGGGAGAGGTACTTGTTTTACTCAAAGCTAAATTGTCTACGAGCGCCACGACACTGGCACTTTATGGTGATCTTGGCTCAGGCAAGACCACCTTTACCCAAGCGCTTGGTCGATGCTTGCATATCAACGAAAACATCACTAGCCCCACTTTCACAATTATGAAAAGTTACGAAACGTTTGATGACACTTTCACCCAACTTATTCATATGGATGCTTATCGTATTGAGAGCGAAGAAGAGCTCATTCCTTTACACTTTAAAGAAATTCTAAAGAACCCCCAAACTTTAGTGGTAGTGGAGTGGGCGGAACTAGTAAAAGGGGCTCTTCCGCCTGAGGCGCTCCACCTCACTTTTTCTATTAAAGACCAAACAACTCGTACTGTGCAAATAGACTAGAGTTTGTACATAGGGCAGCGCTTCGTTTCGCGATATACTGGAACTTATGACCAAGCAAACAGAAGAAACTCTAGTCATTCTCGACGCTCATGCGATTTTGCACCGCGCTTTTCACGCCCTACCAGATTTTTCTTCACCGACTGGCGAACCGACTGGTGCTCTCTATGGAGTGGTAACGATGTTGCTAAAGATCATCGAAGATTTTCGTCCAGATTATATGGTGGCGTGTTTTGACTTACCAGAGCCAACCTATCGCCATACTGCTTTTGACGGATACAAATCAGGACGTAAAAAGACTGACGATGCACTAGTAGCCCAGATTGAACGCTCGCGCGATATCTTTGCGGCGTTTGGTATTCCGATTTTTGAGAAGCCCGGTTTTGAAGCTGACGACATGCTCGGAAGTATCGCTCACTACATGAAAGAGCACTCACACGTGCGGGTCATTATTGCTTCGGGCGATATGGATACCCTTCAGTGTGTCGATAAAAAACGCGTACAGGTTTATACGCTTAAAAAGGGTATCAAGGATACTATTTTGTATGATGAAGCGATGGTGAAAGAGCGATTTGGATTTTCGCCGACCTCTGTACCAGACTATAAAGGCTTGCGGGGTGATACCTCAGATAATATTCCCGGGATTGTCGGCATTGGAGAAAAAACTGGCACCACTCTAATTTCAAAATTTGGCACGATTGAAAAGATGTATAAGGCCCTACAAAAAGATGAAACGCAGTTTAAAGAACTTGGCCTCTCTCCGCGCATTATCGGTCTTTTGAAAGACGGAAAAGAAGAAGCTGAGTTTTCTAAAATGCTCGCTACGATTCGCACTGACGCACTCGATTCATTTGATGTGACAGGTACCAAGTGGCGGGAGCGAGCTGATACCACCGCTATTCTTAATCTTTTCTCAGAATTTGGTTTTCGTACCGTCACTGACCGTGTGCGAAAGCTGTTTGAACTTAAAGCTGAAGAAGGTGGCGGCGACGAATCAGAGGTGTCGCCACAGGCGCTCAAGGAAGCAGCCATTTTACTCTGGCTCCTTGAAAGTGAACGCACCAACGCTTCGTACGACGATATTGTCGACTACGGACGGTCTTTCCTTAAAGTGAACGGGTGGGACGAAACGGTAAAGGCTTTGCGCGAAAAAGTAATCCACACCGGTCTAGAGCCTATCTTTACCGATATCGAACAGCCACTAATTCCTGTGATTGAAACAATGCAACAGACAGGCATTACTCTTGATGTGAAATACTTAGCAACCCTTTCAAAAGATTTTCACAAAGAATTGACTGGACTTGAAAAACGCATCTACAAACAGGCAGGAGTAGAATTTAACATCAACTCACCCAAACAGCTGGGCGACATCTTGTTTGATACCCTGGGCCTTAAGGTGAAAAATGCCAAAAAGACTGCTGGCGGGCAACGCTCCACTAAAGAGTCGGAACTCGAAAAGCTCAAAGGCGAACATCCAATTATTGAAGAAATTCTTCGTTATCGTGAATTACAAAAACTCGTCTCCACCTATATTGATACGTTGCCGACGTTGGTTAAAGACGACGGCAAGATCCACACCACCTTTTTGCAAACTGGAACCGTCACTGGTCGCATGGGAAGTAAAGACCCAAACATTCAAAACATTCCAGTAAAGAGTACCGAGGGGATGGCCATTCGGGCGGCCTTTACCGCCTCATCTGGCTACGAGCTCGTGGCTATCGACTATTCTCAAATTGAGCTACGGATTGCTGCGATAATGTCGCAAGACAAAAACATGATTGAAATTTTCCGTAAAGCGGAGGATGTTCACCACGGGGTAGCGATGAGAGTTTTTGGAGTGGAGAGCGAGGAGGTGACGCCTAGTATGCGCCGCAAGGCCAAGGTGATTAACTTCGGGATTCTTTACGGCATGGGAGTCAATGCCTTACGTACCAATCTCGGTGAAGATACTACTCGTGAAGACGCTCAAGCTTTCCTCAATGCTTATTTCCAAACCTTCACCCGCTTGGCGGAATACCTAGAAGATACGAAGACTCAAGCGCGCAAGCTCGGGTACACCGAAACTCTTTTTGGTCGTCGTAGGCACTTTGCCGGTATTGCTTCAAGCGTGCCGTTTATTCGTGCTGCTGCCGAACGTATGGCTATCAATGCTCCGATTCAAGGTACGGCAGCTGACATTGTGCGCATTGCGATGGTGCGCATTGCTGAGCATTTAAAGAAAAATAAACTCGAAGAGAGAGTACACTTGCTCTTGCAGATTCACGACGAACTGGTGTTTGAAATTAAGAAGGGAGAAGTAGATAAACAAGTACCAATCTTACTCTCAATTATGGAAGGAGTATTAGAGGGTAAAGAGACTTTCGAAGTGCCAATTGTAGCCGAAGTAAAAGTCGGTCAAAATTGGCGCGACATGGAGAAGTTGAAAGTAAGAATATAGTATGCTCGCAGTTTTTTACGGAACAGACAGAAGGGCAATTAGGGACAGAGCTCAAACCGAGATAGATAAATTCGAAGTATCTCCCACTATCATATATGATAGTGAATATAAACTAGGCTTGGTGGCAAGCGCGGTGGGCGCCAGTTCGCTGTTTGGCGGTAAGGAGTGTTTTTTGCTCGACACACCATCTGGTGATGAGGATTTTGAATCAGAGATTTTTGGCACCCTGGCCGAGCTGGCTGCTTCACATAATATCTTCATCGTCCTTGAAGGTCCGCTTCTCGCCGACAAAAAAAAGAAGTATTCCAAGCAGGCCACTGAGATTGAAGAATTTACCGCCACGAAGGCCACTGATTTCAATCGCTTTGCTATCACCGAAGCTCTGGCGAAGAAGGACAAAAAACAACTATGGGTCTTGCTCCAGGAAGCTCGTGCGGCCGGAGTCCGCGACGAAGAAACCATCGGCCTGCTCTGGTGGCAGCTCAAATCGCTTCGACTAGCGAAGTTAAGCAGAAGTGCAAAGGAGGCTGGTATGAAAGACTACCCCTACAAAAAGGCTACTCAGTCGCTCCGTAATTTTAAAGATGGGGAAGTCGAGGCCTTGTCACGGTCACTGCTTGAACTCTACCACCTAGCCCACCAAGGGAAGCGGGATTTGGACGGGGCGCTGGAGGAGTGGATATTGGGGATTTAGCTGTGGATAAAAGGGTATAATGCTGTTAATTACTATTAAAATAAAGCTTATTTACATGAAGACTCTAAGTAATAGGATTGTAACTTTTGTTCTTTTGTCCTTCCTTACTAGTTCGGTTGCGTTTGCCCACAACGGCGTGGTTCACACCGAACCGGTTGCACTTGATACATCTGAAGGCATACAAGCACTTCCGATTTCCTTTGGTTTTGAAACGACTGAGGTGGCTCGAATGCAGTTGTTTCTCCACAACTTGGACTATCTAAGAGTTTCTCCGACGGGGTACTTCGGCCCACTTACCGAAGCCGCTGTCCGTAAGTTCCAAACCGATAACAATATTAGGGTGTCAGGAGCTATTGATGAGCAAACAGCTTTTTTCTTAACCCAAGAACACTCCCAATACTTGGCGAAATCTCCAGATCAAGCCTATAACGTACCGTACAGTGCCTCCATGAGAGCCTTGACGGCCGGGATTACAGCTGAGCCCTTAATTGTAATATATGCTTCACCAGCTACCGTTCAGAAAGGTAAAAACTTCGTCCTACGTTGGAATGCCTTCAATGTAAGTTCTTGCAAGGCTTCTGGAAGTTGGTCCAGAACCCAACCTAAAAGCGGCAGCAAAACAATCAAGGCGCGAAGAGTGGGCACTTTCACTTATACTCTAAGTTGTCTGGCTAAAGGCACTACTGTAGTTAGGTCAACCAAGGTGACGGTAACAAATGACAGCACTAGTACAGGCGGCGGAGGAGGAGGCTCCTCAAAACCAGCCCCTACACCGACCCCACTACCTAATCCGGACCCAGATCCAACTCCAACTCCTACCCCGACTCCAGCTCCAGCTCCAGAACCAGCCCCGACTACTTCTGGTAAGCCAGTAGTGGTAGCGGAAGGTGACAGTATATCGGTTTTTTGGGGAGGTAATTACACGGGGATTTACTCTAGTTCCCGAACTGACATCACCTTCAAAGGACTGGCTGTCGGCGGTTCGGATATAAATGCTATGACTGCCAGACGGCAACTAGTTCTTAATGCGAAACCCAAGGTATTCTCGGTTTTGGTCGGTGCCAACGGATTACTTAACTATTCCAGCGCACAAGCCTACGTTGACGCACTCCTTACATACATCGAACCGATTAAGACTGGAGGGGCCAAGGTGGCCGTGGGAACAGTATTGCCACAAGCTGTCCCAGGGACAAACAATACTCTAAACAATACCAATTTTAATAAAAGGAGAGCCGAGGTCAATCTTTTGCTGAAAGCCCAAGTTGGAAAAAAGATTGATGCCGTTATTGATTTTGGCGGTACTACCCCGATGGGACCAGATGTGGCGGCAGCAGATAAGACCCTCTACCAAGATGGAGTTCATCCGACTGACAGTACCCAAGGAGTTGGTGAAGGAGGTCAGGTAAAACTCTCACGTGTCTACAAGCCAGTCATTGACGCCTTGTTGGCGGGTACTCCAATTCCAACTCCTACCCCAACCCCAATCCCAGCCCCGACACCAGAACCCACCCCAACCCCAACCCCTACTCCGACGCCAACTCCTAGTGGAATCCCTCCTGGGGTTGAGCTGGCAGCAATTGCTAGTAACTTTACCGTGAGCTCTGAACTGGTCCCCTCTTGGGGAACGGGAGCTATCCCAGCCAGCGCAAAACCAGACGTAGTTGGAGCCTTCCGTTTTATCTGTAATGCTGGACAACTCATTTACGATGATCCAATTGTCTACCCTGGACAACCCGGTAAGTCACACCTACATCAATTCTTTGGTAATACTCTGGCCAATGCAAACTCAACTTATGACAGCTTGCGGAGAACTGGTAATAGTACCTGTATGAGTCCACTCAACCGGTCAGCCTACTGGATGCCGGCCATGCTTGATGGTAAGGGTAATGTAGTAAAACCTGATTACATCAGTATTTACTACAAACGACGACCTAAGACTGATCCCCTTTGTACCAAGATTGGAGCGATGGGTTGTGTAGACCTGCCTCGTGGACTACGTTTTGTCTTCGGATACGACATGGTCAGCGGCACCAAACCAACAGGAGCTGGCTACTTCAATTGTATTGGTAACGGTGCGGTGTCAGGACACTATGCGGATCTCGACAAAGCTAGACTTAACTGCCCCGTTGGAAGCCAGATCGGTGCGGTACTGAGCGCACCAGAATGTTGGGACGGTAAAAACCTCGATAGTGCTAACCACCGTTCTCACGTCGCCTACTCAAGCTACATTGGTCAGGGTTATGCCCAGTGTCCATCAACCCACCCTTACGTAATTCCAACCTTCACCCTGGGTGCCTGGTATACCAGTGATGCCAATCTGCCAAGCTGGTATCTGTCTTCTGACAAAATGTCCAACGGAACCATGATGACGCCAGGATCTACCTTACACTCCGATTGGTTTGGCGCCTGGGATCATACCGTGATGGATATATGGAGTAAAAATTGCATCGATAATTTGCTCAATTGTTCGGGCGGTGATCTAGGAAACGGCCAACAGATCAGAATGTATTCTAGCTTCTCTTGGTTAGCGAACCCAAGACTGGTTCCAGTACCAAGTAATCCGTAGCTCAAACTCACCTCTTGTTACTAAGGGGGACGAAAAAAGAAAAGCCCCAGACATAAGTCTGGGGCTTTTCACTTGTCCGCCCTCCAGGGCTCGAACCTGGGACCATCTCCTTAAAAGGGAGCCGCTCTACCGACTGAGCTAAGGGCGGAAATATTCTTCCTTAATTTATATCGACCCATCTCCTTAATCAAGGGTTGGGAAGCATGGGATGCTCCCCAAGCTACCGACTGAGCTAAGGGCGGATATTTTTGCTCGGTTAATTCTTTGTTTCCAAAGTGGCAAAACTATAACATTTTAGTCTTAAAAATCAAACATCTCGTAAAAGTTATTTTTCTTTGCTACGCTACCATTGTGAAATACATAATCCTCGAAGACATCAGAAGTGCGTACAATGTCGGAGCGATTTTTCGGACTGCCGATGCCGCCGGAGTGGCGAAGATATTTTTGGTGGGCTATACACCAACGCCAATAGATAGATTTGGGCGAGTGCAATCAGAAATTAAAAAGACGTCGCTTGGTGCCAGCGAAACCATGCTGTGGGAGCAGATGGCGACCACAAAGGAAGTGATAGAGAAGCTACAAATAAGCGGTGTAACCGTGGCAGCTGTCGAGCTAGCAAAGGGGAGTATATTACTCAAGGACTTTAAAGAGCCAGAACATGTTGCCTACATTGTCGGCAACGAAATTGAAGGTGTTTCAAAAGAGACCCTTGAGTTGGCTGATGTGATCATAGAGTTGCCAATGCTTGGTCAAAAGGAGTCGCTAAATGTGTCGGTAACGGCAGGGATTGTTCTCTACCATGGGATAACTTAAAAGAACGGCAGCCGAAGGCCGCCGTTCTTTGCTCGTTTGTTCAGAAGACCTCGTCAACTTGTTGCTCGGTAATTTACTTTAATTCAGCCAATAATTCTTTCACTACTTCCGCATCACTCCAAGGAGTCTTCTTGCCCCCGGCTTCCATAATGTAGGGGTCGGTGCCCTTGCCAGAGACCAGGACGTAACCACCTGGAGGAGCCAGCTCAAGCGCTTTTTTGATGGCTTCACGACGGTCCATGATAATGGTTAGTTTCTCTGTACTCGACATCCCCTTGACCATGTCATCAATAATTTTTTTCGGGTCTTCATCGTAAGGGTCTTCATTGGTAAGGATTACATGGTCACAATACTTTTCCGCTACCGCTGCCATCTCGGGGCGCTTCCAAGTGTCGCGCCCGCCGCCAGTGTTACCAAGGACACACACCTTCGGTTGGTCGGGAAAGGCCTGATAGAGCTTTTCAAGTGAGTCGACCGTATGGGCATAATCGACGACCGCAGTTAGTTGCTTCGACTTATCCTTACCACTTTCAAATTGTTCAACCCGGCCTTTAATCGGAGGGATAGTACGTAGGATTTCGGCCGCAGCTTCGAGCGTAACCCCCAAAGCTCGAGCGAGCTTAATAGCGGCTAGAGTGTTGTAGACATTAAATAGACCAACAATCGGTACCCGAATAGTTACGCCATCAAGAACCAGACTAACACTGTCTTTGTGTAGTGTGTGTAGCGATAGATTTGCCAGGGCATAAGGAATTTTCTTTTCGGCTTCAAGATTAAGAAAATCGTCTCCATGTACATCGTCAACGTTAGAGACGATGATACGCGGTCGTTTGGTTGATTGTGATACTGCGTGTGCAATCGAGAGCTTGGCCGCTTTGTATTTTTCAAATGAGCCGTGGGATTCGATGTGCTCAGGTGAGAGGTTGGTAAACACTAACGCATCAAAGTCGATGAATCTGTGCCTGAACTGCCGAGCACCTTCAGAGGACATTTCGAGCACCGCATACGTACAGCCAGCCGTAACTGCTTGTCGCAAAAACTTCTGCACGAAAAAGCGGCCAGGGGTTGTCATCTTAAACAGATTGCGGGACGCGGAGTCGCCAATCACAAATTGAATAGTTGAGAGGGAAGCAACTTTCTTTCCACTACCACGAAGAATGTGAGCGATGAGTTCGGTAGTAGTGGATTTGCCTTTAGTGCCAGTTATTGCAATGACAGTGATTTGTCGTGAAGGGTGATTGTACTTCACTGCGCCCCACCAAGCTAACGCCAGATGGTAGTGTGGCTGGAGTACTCGAAAAAGTGAAACAGGTAAATATTTTTTGATGAAAGTTCGAATGTTGTCCATAAAATAAAACGGTCCTTTTATTATATGATGGGCAGCGTTTGAAAATAACTAGGCAGTGTGAGCCTTATGTCATTTATTAATCTAGAAACCGAAGTTTGCAGAACCTGTATGACAAGGTAAGGAAGGGTTAAGGCATTTGTTTGAGAGCTTGTCTGATGAGGTCGTTTGCGGTTTCACCAGCTAGATCCTTCACTGAAGTCCGGGCTGAGGTCAGATCGTAGCCGAGTGAAACCAGCGCATCAATCGCGTCGGTTTGGGCTTCAGTCAGGCCACTAGTGACATCAAGGTCCATAGCAAAGGCCATTCCCTCTACCTTGTCATGCAGGAACTGCACAATGTTTTCACAGGTTTTCTTTCCAATACCAGACAACTTGTGCAGATAAGCGGCGTCCTTTTTGCCAATCGCTTCAAGTAGAAGGGTCGGGCTTGCCTGATTCATTATCTGCAGTGATGACTTCGGACCAATCTTTGGTACCTGCATAAGGAGTTCGAAAATATCGAGTTCAGAAATCGATACGAATCCATAAAGGTCGAGCGCTGTTTCGCGGACGGCTAGGTGAGTGTGCAGAGTGACAGGGTCGCCGACGCGAAACGCCACTCCTTTAGTATTGGTTCCGACAAGATATCCCACCCCTCCCACCAGCACCGTGACATATCCATCAGCCACCACCACAATTTCCCCCACTAACATTCGAATCATGTGAGTATTGTACAAGCCAAAAAGGGAATAGGCGAATACTTGCCATTTTTCTGGTCCTGGGGTACAGTATGCCCACTTCAAATTTAAATTATTATGCCAATCACTAAAGGAGCAGAAAAAGCACTACGAGGGTCTAAGCGCAAGCAGGTGTTCAACCTTCGCCGCAAGACTGCCATGAAAGATGTAACCAAGGACATCAACAAAGCGGTGGTAGCTGGTGATGTTACCAAGGCTAAGGAACTTCTTCCAGCCGCCTACAAAGCCATCGACAAGGCCGCCAAGCGGGGCGTCATCAAGGACAACACTGCCGCTCGCAAAAAGTCTCGTCTCAGCGCTCGTATTAAGAAAGCTCAATAAAACCAAAGAAAAAGTCCCCGCTAGGGGACTTTTTCTTTGTCAATTTGAAATAAAGATGTAAACTATTCGTAGTAAAGTCGACTTAACATCTAATTATACATATCTATGAAGACAGATGAACAATTGAAGAAAGACAATCCAGAGTTATATCGCGTGGCTAGGGAGGGTGGTACAGAGGCTCCGCACTCCAGTGACTTACTCCACATTGACGATGAAGGGATGTTTCATTGTGCGATCTGTCAGGCGGTGCTATTTGATTCTGATACAAAGTTTGACTCCGGCTCGGGCTGGCCGTCATTTACCGACCCGGTAGACAAAAAGGCGGTGATTTTGGTTCATGACAGCAGTCACGGTATGCGTCGTACCGAAGTACGTTGTGCCAATTGCAAAGCTCATCTCGGACACGTGTTCCCTGATGGACCAGAGCGGAAGGGTGAAGGCGAACGCGATTTTGGTCGACACGACCGCTACTGCATTAACGGTATTTCTCTAGAAATGAATAATAAATAAGTTATGACTGAACTCAAAAAAGCTGTACTGGCTGGCGGCTGCTTCTGGGGACTCGAAGATCTCCTTCGCACCCAACCCGGGGTCATCGACACGGAAGCTGGCTACGCCGGAGGGAAAAATGAAAACCCAACTTACGAATTTCATCCTGGGCACGCCGAGGCAGTGGAGATTACCTATGACCCGACAGTAACTTCATACAAAAATCTTCTGGATTTCTTTTTTCAGATTCATAATCCAACTACTTTCAATCAACAAGGAAACGACAAAGGAACTTCATATCGGTCGGCCATTTTCTATGCCAACGATGAAGAGAAAAAAACAGCGGAAGAGATGATAGAGATTGTAAACGAATCAGAGCGGTGGCAAGGTCCAGTCGTGACTACCCTAGAACCATTAACTCGCTTTTGGCCAGCTGAAGATTACCACCAGGATTACTTGCAAAAAAATGCGGGAGGGTATACTTGCCATGCAATCTATTTCGACAGTTATCTGAAATAAAAATAATCGGTCACTATCATATATGATAGTGAGAAGGTCCTATAGAAAACATAAAAGAAAGGGCTCCGCACGACATAAAGTCGAGGCGGAGCCCTTGAAAGTTTCGCCAGCCCATTTAGCATGAGCGTGGCGTAAAGATCACTTGAACGCTTCGGCGAGAGCCTCGCAAACGCAAATAATTGTTGATGCGTCGCACGACTTCCGTCCCCGACTCACCGGCGGTGCGAAGAGCACCGTCGTGGCAGGCGCTTGACTGCAGTGCTGGTTCACCCAAAGCCTGGGCGGCCAGCAGCAGGGTCTCATCCTTGAGACGAAACCAACCGGTCTCCCGCTTGATGGTCTTGGTGGCCATCTCGTCGTTGAGCACGCCCATGAATTCTGGCGTACCCAGATTGAAGACCACCTCGTCGTCGGTATTTTTGACGACATTGGCGGCAGTGATTTGCTTGAGGTCGAAACCCGCCAGCACCTCACCACTCACTTCAGCCGTCAATCGGTCGCGCGTAGTGTGGTAATTCCACCATTGTCGCAACCAAGCCCCCCAGCCGTCAGTCGGAGTGTCGGAACTGATGTCGACACCCGACTTCACCACCGCCACCGCAGTGGCTTTGCTGCGGGATGACACCAAGAAGGCATCCGCCCGCACCGCCGCCGCGATTTCCTCGGCCGAGACCAAGATTGGTTTTTCATTCGGGGTGAAAACCGGCACTGGCACCACCAATGGGGTGGTCAGGTGCTGGTAGGTTGGGATAGCTCCCACGCCAGCGAAAAAAACACCAGCAATGATGAGGAACTGCTTCTTCATACTCCTTCTCCTTATGATCGACAGGCGTCTTTGCCACGGAAAATCGAGCAGCCAAAAATATGGCTACCGATTTGCTTGATGGTTCCTGTTTTCAAGTCCCCATTAGCAAGCGCGATTTGATACTTGGAACCGTCTTCACGCCTCCTTGTCTCAACCCTCCGCATTGACCAAGCGGGTGCCTTTGGCATGGATGCGGCGTAATACAATACCGCACCCCCAGTCGGGTCATTGGTTTCTGGTTCAGCGAGAACTTGTTTGGCGATGTTGACCACCACCTCCCAACGTTCAGCGCATTTATTTAACCAATACCGCGTCATGAGCGGGTTCGGCGTCTTGCAGGGTTCATAGATATCCTCCTGCTTACCGTCACACATGAAGCTGAACTGGCAACCACCGGTACTAAGACCAGCGGCTCCCTCAGCTACCACCTCGATGGTGGTGTTGGGGAATTCGCTCGAACGCACCCGATTGCGGATTACCCACGCGATGGCCCGATAGCCTTCCGTTAGTTCGTTTGGTGCGGCTTCAAAATGAAGCGTCGTTGCCAACCATTTCACGTCAGGATCGAGTTGTGGCGGTAAAGTCGCCAGCCAGGCTTCGTAGACATGCGGCACGGCGACCACATGAAAGTGTCGCTCCGGTCTTGTCTCGGCTGTGGCGTCGACTCGACCGTCGGCCTCGATGGCTTGGAGCGTTTTCGCGAGCCAGTTAAGGCAAGTGATTTGCTCTTTGTTCTCGGGGACGATTCGACGCAAGTCAACCGCCATACCAGTCGGATGAACCGATAGGCTGGAGCCGTGTTTGATTGTCTTTTGAAAATCGAGCGGTCTCATGCCGCTTGAAACTTTCAATTTGCCACAACCCTGCTCAGCGTATTGCTGTCCGAGTCGATTGGTGGATTTCGCCACCACCGGCAAGACGTAAGGGCTCGACACGTCAATCAGCTCAAGGTATGGACCCTCAAGCTTTACCAAAGTGCCGTTGGCGACCAAGCGGTCGCGTTCAGCATTATTGGCAGCAAAAGCATAGCGAGCCTCTTTAGCGTAATGAAACGCACCGAGGACGGAGGCTCGACTGCCCGTGAGGGAAGCCGGACCACTCAGCCAATTGTCTGGTTTGATTAGGAAATCAGTCACCGAAGCCGACAACTCATCAATCGAGACGGAGAATTGCGGCAGCAGCCGCTTTTCCGCGTTGGCATTAGCAGCAAATATCAGCACAACTGTGCCGATGAGAACTACAAATAGCCTGCGTTCTCGTGCGAACAAGACGTGTCGCACCGGCTGATATTGCCGGCGGACGTAGATCGCACTCAAAAAAGCTTCGATTTCAGCTTCTACGACTGCTCGCAGAGCGAGCCATCGGCCGTAGATTGGGCCGAAGTTATCCAGGCCGCGACGATAGTCGGCTTCACGGACTAACACCTCTTCAGGGATTGGAGGGACAAGGCACCAACGGGTGGCAGCCTTGACTTTGTCCCACAGCGATAGCCGGGGACGTTTGATTATATGGTTCATTTTCAAGGTACCCCTTATTGTTGAACGGCGTCATTTTGATCGCCATATAAGTATTCTCCCAACTTTGAATGATATCATATTTTAGACAAAAAGTCAATAAATAGGCATAATTGAACTTGGAAAATTACTTAAAATAGGCCATTATTCAGGTATGAGCAGTTTCGTAAAAGCAACAGTATTAGGAGGCCTGCTACTCTTTGGGACTATCTGTGTTGCCTGGTTAATCACCAGACCAAACATACAGGACTTAAGCGAACAAGAAATAGCAGCTCCGCCAGCTATTTCTCCGACTCCGGTGGCGTTCATTTCTACCGAAACTGGCGATTCTATATTTGTGACCTTCGGTACTAGCACGGCGCTCCTAAATGGTAAGGGTTACAGCAACTTGTTATTTATGCAAGTTGAAGCCGCTTCTGGCGCTAAGTATGAAAACCAAAGCGAAAATCTCTCGCTTTGGAACAAAGGCGATGAAGTGACATTACAACGCGGCCGAAGAACACTTTTTGTTGGCCAGAATCAAGAAATTTATCTACCAAGTGACGCTGCCAGCTCGACACTGGAAATGTCCACTACCACCCCAGTGGGTAGTTTGTCAGGTACCTATGTTTGGATTGAAACAATTAAAGAAGACCATAGCCTAACACCCAAGCAGCCAGGTGTGTTCGCGGTCACTTTTACCGATGGCACCATTAGCGGCGCTACTGACTGCAATGGCTTTAAAGGCAATTATACCGAGACTGATGGGACAATTTCGATTGGTGCTCTAGCCATGACCAAAATGTTTTGTGAAGGTTCGCAAGAGATGGAGTTTACCCAACAGTTTGTAGGTACTCTGAGCGTGACCCACTTAGGTGCCACACTTACGCTTACCCATAGTGACGGTACTATCAGCCACTTTGAGGCGAAAAGTCAGTAAAGATTAAAGTAAGGGGGCGGCTGTTGCTCACAGACTCAGTTTTGGTGCTATATTGAGCTGATACAATAGTAAAGTACCTTATAAAAAGCCCACTATTAATTTTCGCACCTTACTTATGAGTAAAAAAACCATCAGCCTATTATTATTTGTTCTCGTTCTGATTGCGGTCGGAGCCTATGTCTTCTTTAAGACTGACACAGCGCCGCTGACTGTTACCGATGACACAAATACCCAGGCGGCTGCCGTTTCTAATTCTCAATCCTCACCCATTGTTATTGATAACAACGATACCGCTCACACTAGAAGAGACGGTGGGAAATGGGAGAGTAATGATACCCCTTCCTCGGGTTACTATGGTTCCGACTTTTATACCGAGTGGGTTGGAAGTAACCCAACGCGGAACTTTACTTTCTTCACCACCCTTCCAAGCGACGGTCTTTACCGAGTATCGGTACGTTACGTGAGCAACGAAAAATATGCTGATAAAGTGCCGGTTTCAGTGACTCACGCCAACGGTGTGGCAGAAAAAAACTTCTCAGAGCGCAGTGGAGGTGGGCAGTGGATACTCCACGGCGACTACACTTTTTCGGCTACTAAGGAAGCCAGCGTTAGCTTTACGGCCTTAACTGGCACTATGTCCAATGTGTCGGTTGATGCTGTACGCTTTGAAAAGATCGGAGAAACAACTCCAGCTCCTAGCCCTACCGCTACGCCAACCCCAACAGAGACCCCAACCCCGAAACCGACACCAGAACCGACACCATTACCAGTACCAGTAGAGACCCCAACCCCAACCCCAACTCCAACCCCAACTCCAAAACCAACACCGACAACACTACCCCCTGTTATTGATACCCCACCATCAACTACACCAGTCGGGAGCAGTAAATTTCAACTTAACGACCGTGCGGTCACGGTAGACGCACCGCTCTTGGTGCGTGACGCGGCCAACGGTAATCAAATCGGATCTCAAAATCGGCATATGCGAGGAACTATTGTTGGTGGTCCAACTTACACCAACAACCTATGGTGGCGAAAAGTCGATTACGATTCGGGAGCAGATGGTTGGAGCGCCGAGAACTTCCTTTCCTTAGTGTTAGAAAGCCCACAAACATCAGATAGAGTTCCTTTGAGTACCAAGTTTACTCTTCAAGACAAGGTTACCGTAACTAGTAATCAGCTTTCGGTTCGTACTCTTGCTTATGGACAATGGCTCGGATATCAACCAAAGGGCTCGACAGGAACAGTAGTTGGAGGCCCATCGTACGCCAACAATATTTGGTGGTGGAAAATCGACTACGCTGCCGGACTTGATGGTTGGAGTGCGGAAGAGTTTCTCACCCGGGTCTCGGGAGGGAACACAACTCCGCCTGCACCAGTACCGACTCCAACACCAACACCAACACCTACCCATACACCTACCCCAACACCAACTCCGACTTCTGCCACTATTAACATAAATCCAAGTAGTAAATTCCAAACCATAGACACCTGGATGGTAATGAACCGAGGTTGGGATATCGACAAAGCAAATAACCGTTACGATGGTTCTCGAATAGCGAATGACACAGCAGTAGCAGCAGCGCTCGTAAATAAGGCTGGCCTCAACGGAGTTCGATTAGAGATAACCAGCGGAATGGAGAACCCAGTTGATTACTGGCCCCGCTTTGTTAACGGTCAAATGACATACACAGAGACTCAAGGCCGTTACTACGAAAAAATTAATGATAACAACGATCCAAATTCACTTTCGGCGGCAGGGATCCAGTTCTCATACTTTGATTACCAAGTAGAACATCTGCTGTTACCAATGAAGACTGAATTGGCTAAGCAGGGTGAGAAACCTTATGTAAACATTAACTATGTTGATTTTGGTACGGGCTCACAAGGTTCTTTGAGTCACGCCAACAACCCAAACGAGTTTGCAGAATTAATCCTCGCCTTCTTCATCCACATGCGCGACAAATATGGAATTACCCCCGATGCGTTTGAAGTCAATCTTGAACCAGAAAACAGTTTGAGTTGGAGAGGTAAACAACTCGGTGACGGAATGATGGCAGTAAAAAGCAAATTGAGTGCGAATGGATTTAATCCAGAGTACATCGCTCCGTCCGTCACCAACGAAGCGAACACCTTGCCGTATTTTAACGACATGATAAAGGTGGCAGGGATTATCTCATCGCTCGACGTACTGGCGTATCACCGTTACGGCTCACAACAGGTTTCGACTATTCAGAGTATTGCTAATACTGCTAAGGCAAGTAACTTAAAAACAGCGATGTTAGAAAAAGTCGGAGCTGGTATTGATCAGCTATGGGAGGATCTCACAATCGGTAACGTTTCTTCTTGGCAACAATGGGGTCTAGCCCAAAAAACTACGCTCCAAGACAACGGGGGTTACTACCTAAGAGCAAATATTGCGAATCCACAAAATGCGATTATTACGCTAGCTAACGCAACCCCACAACTTGCCCAAGTATTTAAGTACGTGCGCAAAGGAGCCGTTCGCATCGGAGCCACTACTACTAATAGTGGTAAACAAGCGATAGCCTTTATTAACAAAGACGGTAAGTATGTGGTTGTGGTCAAGACAACTGGATCAGGAAGTTTCACAGTCGGGAACCTTCCCGCTGGAACCTACGGAATTTCTTACTCAACCGCTTCCGTCACAGCTGGAAACCTATCTGATGTAACCATTAAGACGGGCGAAATTCTCACCACCACTGCTCCTAGTGCTGGCACAATGACAATTTACCAAAAGTAGTTCAGCTCAAACAAGCAAACAAAAAAGCGCCCATACGGGCGCTATTTTGTACTCACGGCCTGTCCAGGATTCGAACATTACATGTTCAGTACAGGTTGTCGCTCGGTTATTTCACTTCGTTCATAACCGGGCTGGCAACCTTTTCGAATCCGCCTGACACTTTTCTAGAGAAAAGCTAGGCCTCCCTCCGCGAACAAAAAAGCACCTAAAGGCGCTATTTTGTACTCGCGGAGGGAGAGGGATTCGAACCCTCGAAGAGCTTTCACCCTTAACGGTTTTCAAGACCGCCGCCTTCAACCACTCAGCCATCCCTCCGTATGTGCTTCCGACAGCAGTGGTTGCTGGCGGTCGTTTGTCGCGAGATAGTAACAGAACTTGGTCAAAATGTACACTGGCTTTGTGATATTATAAAACAAATGGAACCAGCTGTTCGGGGAATATTTTGGGAAGCACCGCAACATCACCATGTCGAAAAAGGCAACGACTGGTTTTTGGCGTTGGCAGTAGTTGTAATCGCTTGTGTCGTTACTGCGATTCTACTTGATAATGTTATGTTTGCCCTTTTATTAGGACTCGCCGGCGGAGTGTTAGGGATGTCGGCAGCGCAAAGACCGTCGATTGTGCCCTATGGTGTTAGTGTGCGAGGAGTGAAGGTAGAGGATGAGCTGTTTCCTTATTCAACTCTCGACGCTTACCACCTTGATGAGGAAGATCCGCGTGGGCCGCAACTCTTAATTCGCACTCACCGCAAATCCATACCACTTTTAGTATTACCAATCCCACCCGAACACATTGATGACGTGGAAAGTATCTTAGAGCAGCGCCTGCCTGAAGAAGTCATTCATGAACCTTTGTTTTTGAAGGTGCTTGAATTATTCGGTTTCTAGGGTGAGAAAGTCTGGGAGACTTTCGCAAGGCCTTGCCAGCTATTTTGTGAGTTTACGAACAAACATAGCGACAAGGTGTACTTGCCCCCTGTATGTAAACATCCTTAAACTGCATTCGCACTATACATATAAGCTGGCTTCCATATAAGTACTGATTTGTCTAAGTAAGGGGGTGACGCGCCTTATTTCTTGTGGTAACATCCCTCCCATCGCTCTCATAGTTTAATGGATAGAATACCAGTTTGCGGAATTGGTGATCCAGGTCCGATTCCTGGTGAGAGCACAATGGCAGACCCAGAAAGAGCATTCTTTCTGGGTCTTTGCCGTTGTAGCTTTTAATAGGATTTGAACCGAGTCGCGGCGAAGCCCGCAGGCGAAATGAAATGTAGCCGAGGACCGCAACGAGTGGGGTGAGAAATGACTTAATATCATTTCGCAAGAGGTTGCCAGCTATTTTGTAAAAATGGCGACAACCTGAACTGAATCTGTAAGATTCGAGCGAATGAGATAGTTTGTGACGTAAGGATACAAAATCACATATGTATTATGCGGCAAGTGAGCGTAAAAATGCATACTTTGTGCGCCTGTTTTCATGCTATGCTGTCACATATACATGCGATTAATGGGTATTGATTATGGTCATAAAAACGTTGGTATTGCTTTCTCTGACGAGTCAGGCAGTATGGCTTTTCCGCATGGGGTGATAAAAAATGACAGTAAGTTATTAGAAACTATAACGTCTTTGATTATCGAGAGGAACGTACAGGAAGTCGTCATCGGACATTCGGTTGGCTATACTGGTCAGGCCAACAAGATTCACACTGCAGTGGAAGAATTTATAGCAGACCTTACCTTAGCAGAAGGTATTCCGATTCACCTTGAACCCGAGCAGTATTCAACCCAGCAGGCAATCAGAATTCAAGGGAGGAATGCACAGACCGATGCCGCCGCCGCCGCTATTATTTTAGATAGTTTTATCACTCGAAAAAAGTAGTATGGAAAAAATTAGCTACACTGACTTTGCGAAAATAGAAATTTCACTTGGCACTATTTTGTCGGTAGAGGTAGTGCCTGATGCAGATAAACTTCTGCGACTGGAAGTTGATTTTGGAGAGGAAACACCACGCCAAATCCTATCGGGTATACGTGAATACTACGAAGATCCACAAATTTTGGTAGGTAAACAATGTCCATTTGTGACCAACCTCGCACCGCGTACGATTAGAGGTCTAGAAAGTAACGGCATGATTCTGGCTGCCAACACTGAAGCAGCGTTTGCTCTGCTTCACCCCAGTGTGCCACTTAAAAACGGAACTAAATTAAAATGATTAGAGAAGAAATACATCAGCTCGAAGAGCAATATGAGAAAGAAGTGGCCGGTATTGTCGAAAAGACAGGGCAGCTTTTGCGTTCGAAGTTTGGCTTATGGGTGCTGGGAGCGATTAGTTTTGTCGACTCAGCGGTGGCTTTTCCTGGTCCAGTCGATCCATTTTTGGCCGCCTACATCATAGCCAATCGCTCACGGGCTTGGCTAGGTTTTGCGGTCGCTACTTCAGCCTCTGTCCTTGGTGGGGTAATGTTGTATCTGTTTGCAACTTTCTTCACTGACCAACTACTGGCCCTGCTTTCACCAGAATCAACCGTCGCCTTTAATAGTATAGTAAAACATTTTGATCAAGGTACTTTCATGATTACTTTTCTCGGCGCTTTTACACCAATTCCGTACGGATTTGTAGTAATCGCAGCGGGTGTGTTGAAGGGAAATATTTTCATGTTCATTCTCGGATCGCTAGCCGGACGAGGAGTACGCTTTGGAGTGGTGGCATACCTAACGCACACCTTCGGAGAAAGTGCGCTAGAAATAGCCAAAAAACACCTCAAAAAGATATCACTAGTTGCCTTTTTGGCAGTACTCGCGTACGTAGCCTACTTACTTACATTTTAAACGTGTGAGTTCGCGCAAATATTTTTGCACCCAAGCACGGTATACTTAGATAGCTATGCTTTCGGGTTTATTTCGTATTGTGCCACCACCAACCTATCTAACAATGCCCTGTATTGGCGTTGATATTTCTGATACCTCTCTCAAGTATCTCTCCTTCAAACCAACTATTTTTGATAACGACACGCGTCAGATAGAACAGTGGGGCGACATCACAATCCCCAGTGGAGTGGTGACAAGGGGCGAAGTGACCGATGCTAAGCAGTTGGCCTCTGTCTTAAAAGAATTTAAAGAAAAAACCAAGGCCGAGTTTGTACGATTGTCGTTACCGGAAGAGAAAGCGTATCTATTTGAGACAACCATCAAAAATAACACACCCCATAAAGAAATTAGGGGACTGCTGGAATTTAAACTGGAAGAAAACGTTCCTATTCCTGCTCGGGAAGTATTCTTCGATTACTCCATACTGCCAGCAAAGGAAGAGGCGGTTAATGTTGATGTGTCAGTGGTAGCGTATCCGCGGCAGACCATACAGTCTTATTACGAAGCGTGTCTAGAAGCAGACTTGCGACCAGTTTCCTTTGAGATCGAGGCCCAAGCTATGGCCCGAGCCGTTATCCCAAAAAATTTATCGGGAGCGGCGATGTTGGTTGACTTTGGAAAGACCCGTGCTGGAATCGGTATCGTTCATAAAGGGGCATTGCTCTATACTTCGACCGTAGATATTGGAGGCGAACAACTGTCTCAAGTACTACGTAAGGCTCTCGGTGACAAGCCAGAACCAGAACTAACTAAAATCAAAAATACAATTGGCCTGGTCCGAGGGACAGATTCTTCATTGGTACGCGATGCCCTTATCTCCACCCTATCGGTGGTGAAGGATGAGATCGCTACCCGCATGCAGTATTGGCACTTGAAGAGTGACAACGATGAAGCCAGAAGGATCACAACAGTCGTCCTTTGTGGGGGGAGCGCTAATTTAAAAGGCTTACCCGATTATCTAAGCGAAACCCTCAACATTCCGACTGTGCGTGGTAATGTCTGGGAGAATGCTTTTTCGTTGGAGGAAACCGTCCCGCCAATTGGTAGAAGGTACTCGTATGGATATGCTGGAGCGATAGGACTCGCCCTAAAGAGTATTATTTAACTATGATTAACTTAATTCCTTTTGAGGCAAAAAAGCATTTAGTCCATGAGTACTGGCTTCGTTCGGTGACAGTCTGGTTCTTCCTCTGGTCTTTTGTATTGCTACTAGGTATCGTTATTTTAATACCATCGTACGTGCTCATCAATCTTCAGGTAAAAGCATACACAGCCTCAGCCGAAACAGCGGACGAGAAAAACGCCAGCTTCGAAAACGTAGCCAAGGAGCTTGAACGAGCCAGCCAGACCGCGGTTGCCTTATCTGATCGATTTGCACATCCGTCAATGACCGAGTACGTTTCGCTGTTTCGTGGTTTTGAATCAAACAGTCTACGCATTACACAGATTTCTCTTCGACGGGATGAAACGGGTATCAAAGAAGTAAAAGTAGCGGGTACAGCAGAAGACAGGCGTACGCTTGCGGCTTTTCGCACTCGTATGCTCGATGATGAAAGGATCGAAACGGTAGATTTACCAATTTCTAATTTAGCCAAAGATCGCGATATACCATTTGATCTCAGCATCACAATGGCTAAAGAAAAAAATCTATGAGCCGTAGTACCCTTAGAAATTTTTTGATCGCTTCAGTCTGTCTCCTTACTACTGTAGGAGTGTCTGGCTTTAGCTACAAAATGATAAGTGACAAAGAGGAAACCCTCAAAACACAACTAGCCGCCATCAAAATTGGCAACGAACTTGAGAAAACCTACCATCATCTGCAAAAGATTTCCGAAGATTCAAAATCAGATCGCGAACAATTAAATAACTACTTTTTACCCCAAGTGAGTGAAAGCATCACTTTCCTTAATCAGGTTGAAGCCTTGGCTCCACAAAACGGAATTACGCTAAAGACCGACGCTCTTGAGGAAGGAAGTGACAAAAAAACTAAAGATAAATGGGTCAATGCCCAGTTCACACTTTCTGGTACGCAAAGTGATGTCGATCGATTCGTTACTATTCTCGAAAACCTCCCTTACGTTTCGGAGATAACTTCATTGCAGATGACAGATCGTTCAGAAAATAATTGGGAAGCCAAGGTGACGATTAGAGTGTTTATTGCTAATTATGAAAAATAGGCTGCACATTAAGAATGTTCTCAAGAAACTATCTAAAAAGAGAGTTTCGCTTCGTGATCCACAGCTAATGCACCCGCAACGCGAGTGGGTAATCGGGTTAGTGGTTTCTCTAGGATTATTTATTTTCGCTACTTTTATAAGTGTTTATATTTACTTTAAAAATCAAGCCATCGATGTCTCGGTGGCGGCTGATGATACAGCAGAGGTCGTGTACCGAGAAACCTTGGTCAATCAAGTGCTCGAGATTATTAAACAGCGTCAAGATAAGCTCAATTCCTTAAATAAAAATTATGCGCCAGTAGAGGTTAGCGAAACCGAAGTGACTGCTAGTTCTACGGATTTGGAAACTGCGCTAGATGCCACCACATTAATATCGGAGTAAGTTGTGCTCCCTCTCAGTATCGGAATTTGTGCCATCAAGCTCCACAAGGGTTTCTTGGCGACTTTTCGCTGTACCAATTAAGGCCTCTCGGTAGTGTCAATTTAAACGAAATGTTACAAATCTGACGTCTAACGACCAATTACCAGTTCGCGTTGGCGAAAGAATTCTTCAAACCACGCTAGAGATTACTCTCTGGTTAGGTATTGTGTCGTCAATAATAGGCTAAACGGGGCTATTAGTCAGTACCTTAGCTAGATAAGTTGTTTGCGAAGTGGGGAGTAAGCGGTACAATACGAACAGACAACTAGTATTAAAAACCCTTATTTTTAAAGTTATTATCGAGCTTAATTCTGTTATGTCCGAAGTTATCCACTCCTTCCACATCGTAAGTAAAATTTGTAGCACTTTACAACCATAAACAAAAGAATATAATAGGAATATATCGAACAGATATCCACGATGTCGGACCCTATAAACCTAGTATTACAAAACAGTATGGAGAATATCAATCAAACACTTAAGGAAATAAAAGCCTCTTTACAAGCACTGCATGTAAAGATTGACGCACTCACGTCTGGGAGCGAACAATCTTTGTCTCCAACCCCTACAATACGGCAGACGCAGAAAAAAATCACACTGCCTGAATTAGCCAGAAATAACTCATTAGAAAACGGTCAGGAGCGTGTAGCGGCAATCGTAGGCTATAACGAAAAAATCCTTATTAAAACTGACGTGCAGGTTAGTGATATTCAGCAGGGTTGGAAGGAAGGTAAGTTCCACGGAGCATATGCTCCGGTGTACCTTAGTCGTGCCATCAAGGACGGATTAGTCAGACAAAAAGGTAAAAATACCTACGATCTTACTCAATCGGGCGAGGATTTTTTTGAAGTATTACTTAATAAATAAGATCTAAAAATATGGATGATCGCAAATATCTAGAAGAAGCAATTACTGCAGCGCAGAACGCCGCTGGAGTCGCTTCACCCGAGTTAAAGGAAAAGGCTTTTGAAGTCGTGCTTGAACATCTCCTTAAAGCTCAAAGCTCGACATCGAGCAGTGGTGTTGCTGTAGGAGGTCTGTCAAAAGTGGAGTCGTTACCAGGTTCCGCTCTTGATTCGGGACGCTTAGCAACGCAGCTAGGAATCTCAGTAGAACAGGTCAATGAGTTGTACGAAATGAAGGGTGACGAACTTCATGTCGCGATAAAACCCGTCGGCAGAGGAGTTGCTGACCAACAACGTAATCTCGCCTACGCGTTAATTGCCGGATATAAATTTGGACTTGATATAAAAGAAGTACCCATTACGGTATTTACTGTTGCAGCTGATGAATGGGGTATCCGGGATTCCAATCTTGGCCGAAATCTAAAAGAAGCTAAGGGTATTCAGGCTAAAGGTGTGGGTAAAGGAAAAAAACCAGTGTTCTCCCTTGCGCCCGGAGGTATTGATAAGATTCGTGACGAAATCGTCGCGTTGTTTGGGTAATTGTGAAAGTTATGACTACCCCAGCAGATTTTCTTCAACGACTTGAAGACCTTGAACAACGAGTAAGTCTTCTCGAGGGAGGACTTTCTTCTACAACACCAGCAATAAATAAAGACGACACAGAAAACCGGGATGAACAAGACATGACTCTGGCAATTGCAAACAGAGTGAACGACTGTGAAGAGAGCGAGTTACTGCAACAGAAGGTGTTGGATGCTAAAAGTATGGAGGCCAAGGTCTTAATGTGTTTATACATTTCGCATAAATACTTCAACAACATATGGCTAACTAGTGGCAATATAGAGCACATCACCTCTGAGCTGGGCATAAAAGTTAAATCATCCAACGCTTCGACTAAGCTCAAGGAACTTCGATCCTACCTTGAAAGTGCAAAAGTAAGGAAAAATGGTCTGCCAACCCCATATCGTTTAAACAGGCAGGGAATAAAATACTTTGAGAACATGCTTTATGGAAGATAGTTACGATTTGGCAGAGTTTACAAAATGCGCACTCGAGTATGTCGATACTCGAGCTAAACGCATTCTTTGCTTTTTGTATTTTTTTTCGAAGTACGGTGGTGGTAACGCTGCACTCAAAGATTTGAAATTTGCATACGCCTCTGCTGGACTGGGTAATATCCGTAGTGATTTTGTTCGTGCAACTTTAAAGAAAGACACCCGAGTACGATTGGTACGGAAGGACACGTGGATGATCCCAACGGACAGGCTCCGATTAATTGAAATTGAGTTAGCGCTTTCTGATTGTGATGCCGCAAAATTAGCTAGACCAGAAGCAGCTAAGTCACTCACCCAAAAACAAACACCAGATCACAACTCTATTTATATTGATCCAGAGCGTATTAACCAACTTAAGGTAGTAAAAAGTAACGATTTCGATTTGAGTCGCTTAGTTCGAATTTGCGAAGAAATTAATTTTAACTATGCAAACAAGAATTACATTTCCACGATACTTCTGGTACGAACCGTGTTAGACCATGTTGCTCCGATATTTGGGTATCAGACTTTTACTAAAGTAGCAAACAATTTCAAAACTGCAAAAAGTATTAAGGAAACATTTAATCACCTTCAAAATTCCTCACGGAAAATAGCTGATGGTCACCTTCACACAACAATTCAAAAGAAGGAGGTTTTGCCAACAAAAACACAAGTAAATTTTTCTCAAGATATGGATGTGTTACTGGGAGAAATTGTAAGGATTCTTTGGTAACAAACCCTCCTCTCTAGAGGGGTTGCGTCATGGTTGGATGAACAAAGATGTTTGGGACTTTATTCAGACTTACCAATAGACTGACATCTACAAAACAAAACCGAACGCAAATCTGCGTTCGGTTTTGTTTTGTAGACATATCGCTGTTTACGAGGCCTTGTAGCCTCTCAGTAGGTCTCGCTAGACTGTGCTTCCAGTAGGAATCGAACCTACATCAAGAGCTTAGAAGTCTCCTGTTCTATCCATTGAACTATGGAAGCAGTGGGATAACCATACCAAAAAAAGTTACAAAACGAAAACAGTCGCGGGCTAAGGCCCGCGACTGTTTTCTAGAAGTGCGCGATGAGAGGCTCGAACTCCCGACCTTCGCAGTGTAAATGCGCTGCTCTACCAACTGAGCTAATCGCGCAAATAAATGTATTTGCGTGGCAATATAGTACTGGTTTTTAAAAATAATTCAATAGCGACGGCCGATCCTGGAGGGACCGGCCGTAAAAGATCGAGTTCTTAGCGAGAAGAGCGAGAAATGTTTGGTAGTGTGCAAGGCCGATCGGATTGTGGACTGGGGTGGGGAGGCTGTTTGAGAAACTGCCGCCGCTCTGCCCGTTTAGCCTTGCGGCTAGGATACATAACCTCTAGATGAGGATTGTATTGCATTTTGGTACTCCCTGGTGGCTCCTTATCTTTTATAGTTCGGTTTCAAGCAAAATGCAAGGCCGAACTCTGTATTAAATTTCGTCGAGGGTTATACTAACCTTCATATGATTGAATTACAGGCGGTAGTTATAGGGAAGGTTCAAGGAGTAGCTTATCGAGCTTATGTGCAAGAGGCGGCCACCAACCTGGCTCTAGTGGGGTACGTCAAAAATAATACTGACGGAACGGTGTTCGTCTTGGCCCAAGGTCTGCCTGATGTTTTAAAAGAGTTTGTGGAATATCTAAACGAAGGCTCATCATTGGCTCACGTAGAGAGCGTGGGGATTGATTGGTGTAGTGTGTCCGGGACTCACTCTGAATTTTCGGTAAGACATTAACCTGACAAATACAAAATAATGCGTATACTGGCAATCATGAAAGAGCCAGCTATTTTATATGAAGACAACGACGTCCTGGTTATCAATAAGCCCGAAGGCTGGATGGTGCATGGGGACGGAAAGACAGAAAATACACCCACTGTAGTGGAGTGGTTTTTGTGTCGCGAGCCAGCAGCAGCTGGAGTTGGTGAACCGGGTTATTCAGTAAAGGGAGAAATTCTAGACCGCTCGGGGATCGTACACCGACTCGATCGTGAGACTTCAGGCGTGCTTATTTTGGCTAAACACCAAGCGGCCTACACTTTTCTAAAGCAGCAATTCAAAGACAGGAATGTCTATAAAGAATATAGAGCCTTTGTTTACGGTCGGATTCACGATCGTTGGGGAACAATTAATCGTCCGATTGGTCGCAGTACCAAGGATCACCGTTTGCGCTCCGCCATGAAGGGCGCCAAGGGCATGTTGCGAGAAGCTATTACTGACATTGAACGGATTGGCATGGGTGAATACGAAGGCGAGGCATTTTCGTACCTGAAATTGATTCCTAAAACAGGGAGAACCCACCAGCTCCGAGTGCACTTACGTGCTATTGACCGACCAATTGTACAAGATGAACTGTATGCCACCCATGTCATAGAAAAATCTAACAATTTAGGGTTGTCGCGGATGGCGCTCCATGCCCACCAGCTAGAATTAACACTCCCGAACGGTCAAAGCGAACGCTTCATCGCCCCCGTTCCTCAAGCTTTTGAGGAAGCTGCTGAGCGTATTGCAGAATAAGGTCCTTTGTGGTAGATTGTGGCACGTTTAAAGGACCTATTGATTAAATTATTATTATGAAAGCAGTCATGGAAGGGGTGGCAGTGTCACCGGTAAATATGGAAGAGCGACAATCTCTCGGCCTCCGCGCGGGAGATACTGTTCGAGTGCACCAAAAGATTCAAGATAAGGGTAAGACCCGCATTCAGATTTTTGAAGGTCTCGTATTGGCACGCAAGCATGGTGATGAGCCAGGGGCCACTTTTACTGTTCGTAAAATGTCGGGTGGAATTGGAATCGAAAAGATCTATCCACTTTACTCACCAATGATTGACAAGCTAGAAATTGTCAAGCGCGCCAAGGTACGTCGTGCCAAGCTCTACTACATTCGTGAGAAGGTAGCGCGTGAAGTGAAACGACAAATGCGTCGTATGAGTTTAGTCTCAATGTCGACCGAATCAGGTATCGAGTCAACTGCTCGTGCTGCCGAAGAAACCAAGAAAGCTGCAGCCGCTGCTAAGGAAGCAGAAGAGGCCGCTGCAGCAAAGCTAGCAGCAGAAGAAGCTAAGGCGGCTGAAGCCGCAGCTGCAGTTGAAGAACTTACAACTGAAGTAGCTGAAGCTACTGAAGTAATCGAAACTCCAGAGACAACCGAAGAAGAGAAGAAGGACTAATACCTTAATTAAAAGCGGCGACTCTTAGGGTCGCCGCTTTTAATATTTTAGGTTGAAATATTTGAAATAGTAGTCCATAATGGCGCCACTTCGAAAAGAGGTACCAATGTCCAGGTGGCGAAATTGGTAGACGCACTACCTTGAGGTGGTAGCGCCTTCACGGGCATGCTGGTTCAACTCCAGTCCTGGACACCATATAAAACATCAGTCGCACGTATGTGCGGCTTTTGTTTTAATGGTGTCCAGGAAGAACGACGCCTGCGCGTCGTTCGGCTGGAGTTGAAAAGCGCAGTCATGTGAGCGATAGTGAACAGACGAGCTGGGTGAGAAATGGGGTGGGACCCATTTCGCAAGACCTTGCCAGCAATTTTATGAGTGAGGAGAAATAAAATAGCGACAAGGTGTACAGAATCTGTAAGATTCGAGAACACTTAGTAGATTTGGAGGCGGAGCCGAACAAATATACTTAGTGATTCGTGACCAACTCCATCTCCGCTTAGTTACTTACCCCCACAAAATAAAACAGCTATACTTACCTGATGGAAATTAAAATCGATAACTCCTATGGCGTAGTGCCAGTCTTTGAAAAAGACGGGGTTTGGGAAGTCCTCTTGGTACATCAAGTGTCTTATCGGGGCGATGACTTTTGGATTTTCCCCAAAGGGCATGCCGAAGAAAACGAAACTCCGGTCGAGGCCGCCAGGCGGGAACTCCAAGAAGAAACTGGTCTGATTGAAATTCTTCTTGACGAAGGAAGCAGCCATATCATCAGTTATTCTTTCATTCACGAAGGGGTAAAGATTGAAAAGACCGTCAAATATTATCTAGGTTATTGTCGAAACCAAAAGACTCATATTTCCCAACCCCGTGAAATTAAGGAGTTACGTTGGTGCTCTCTTAGTGAGGCTGAAGATCTAGTTACACACCAAAATTCCAAGCAGGTTTTGGCTGAAGTTAGGGCGGTACTGCTTGGTAGGAGAGTCTTCCCTCTAACGGAAACGCACCAGGAGTAGTGTTTTATTTTAGACCAGGAGTATAATTAATATGTCTTACCAGACTTTAATTAGATAATAATAATCTATGAATAGTAAAGCTCTACACATGGTAACGTTTATTCTGTTGGTGGTGGGAGGTCTTAACTGGCTCCTGGTCGGAGCATTCGAATTGAATCTAGTCACAACTATTTTTGGTGAAGGTAACCTTACCAAAGCCATTTACATTTTGGTCGGTCTCTCAGCTGTTTACGAACTACTCACACACAAGAAGAGCTGCACAATGTGTAAGTAGGTTTGCCTACCTAAACAAGGGGCCTGTTAGGGCCTTTTGTTTTTTCTAGATTTTAAGCACCAGATGGGAGGATCAATCCAAAGGCTGACGCAAAGAGTCAATTCGAGTGTTTTTAGCTTCCGCGTCAGCTGCCGTTAGCTCGCCCGTTGCGACGGCAAACTCAAGGCGTTTCAGCGCGGTTAGGGCCGAGTTTGGCTCCGCCGCAAATAGGATAAGATCAGCGCCGGCCTGAAGTGAAATTAAGGCAGCTTGGTCGGTTGACCACGTACTATCGATAGCGTTCATGCTCATGTCGTCTGTCACAATTACACCCGCGAATTTTAGTTCACCCCGCAGATAATCGGTGAGAAAGAAGTGAGACAGAGTGGCGGGGTAGCTATCAATCTGGGGGAAAAGTACATGCGCCGTCATTAGAGCCAAAGGTTCAGTTTTTAAATAGTCGGTGAAGTTCGTTGTGAAATCTGGCAGTTCGTTTTTTGAAATCGAGACGGTTGGTAGGGTGAAGTGAGAATCATCGGTAGTGTCGTCATGGCCGGGGAAGTGTTTGGCAACGGGGGTCACTCCTGCATCTTCCATACCTTTACCCATGGCGACGGCGAGGGCGGCAGCTTCGCTGCCGTCTGGGAACACCCGCTCAAACATAAAAGAATCAGGATTCTTAGCGGTATCAAGCACGGGAGCAAAGTTCATATTGATTCCAAGCGAGGCTAACTCCTGCCCGCGCTTAAACCCGACTTGGTAAGCTTCCTTAGTCGTTTCAATATCTCGTTGTCCAGTTGTGATAAAACCAGTCCCTTTAAGTCGACTAACTGGGCCGCCCTCTTGGTCAATAGCGATTATAAGTGGTCTCTCACTTGCCGCCTTCCATTCCTTGACCCACTCTGCAATTTCCAGTGGATCTCCTGGGCCGCTCATAATAATCACTCCTCCAAAATGATGCTCTTTAATAAGAGCAGTAGTGCTCGCAACTGGTGTGTTAGCCCAGTGCCCAATCATAAAGAGTCCGCCGAGATCTAAATCACCAGGCTTTTTTAGTTCTAATGATGGAACGGGAACAGCTTCTAGAGTAGGTGCTGGCTCGACCAAGCCTTCGAAGTAAAAATATACTGTAGCACCCATGAGCAAGGCCACGGTGCTCAGAATTACTAACGGGAATAATAATCGGGATCTTTCCATAGTGAAAGTATACAACGAGGTTGTCAGAAGTGTATGGTTGGATAACAAACATTACCACTGGCGCTAAAGCAATAATTAAGTACTAGTTTACTGTTACGTTGACACGCTATATTGATGGGAGTATAAGTATCTCTGGAATAGCAAATCGAAAGGAGCTGACATGTCTGAACAGAGAGTTATTGAGACACATAAGTGCGTGTTTACACATGTACCGGCGACTTTGGATATTTGTCGTCAACTAACAAGCATTGTCTCTAAAAACCAGGACGGTTGCTGCCGCAGCAAATGCAAATCAAAATGGCGTTTGTGTCGAAGGTGTTTATTGCTCCCTGAAAATGATCGGAGCAAAGGTCAGTTAGATTATGAAACTGGTTTATGTGAATTCCATGGAGGTGTCGTTATAGAGGAGGTGGAGACGCCGCTTCAGCACATCACTCTTGGTGATCGAGTGCTGGAGATCCCCGTTGATCAAATCGCACCACTGCCAGATCAGCCGCGGAAACATTTTGATCAGGAGCGTATCAATGCCTTGGCAGATTCGATCAGACATCGGGGGCAGGTTCAACCCGGTTTGGTTGTTGAAACTCCCGATCTTGATTGGAAGTATGAGCTGCGAGATGGCGAACGACGGCTTCGAGCCTGTAAGATCGCTGGCGTTCCTTTCCGGGCGACAGTGCAGACGTCTAAGGACAAGGGTCGCAACGAGGCTCTGCTCACATCGGCAGTGGCCAATTTCAATCGAGAAGGACATACTCCTTGGGAAGAAATCGATCTGGCAAGACGGCTGCTTGAACCCTGTCCAGATACTGGCGTCCGTTTTACACAGGCGCAGGTGTCCGAGAGTCTGGGGCAAAACAATTCGGTGTGGTTATCGAATCGAAAAATTGCTGGCGAACGATTGTGTCAACATGCTCTTGAACATGTTGCCGATAATCCATCAATTCCGTTTTCGATCATCAAACAAGTCGCTGATCTCCCTGATGAAGAGCAAGTACAAGCATTTATTGATTACAAGAAAGGTAATCTGGGAGTTCAAAAACTCATGGCCCGGGCTGGTCACCATCGTCGAGCCTCAGGTATTTCAAGGCAGAAGAAACCTTCTGATTCCTGGGATCAGGGCAAAAGCTTGATCTTAACCCTGGACGAACGAGCCCAACGAGTGACAGCGTTGTTCAGTCTCGAAAATATAACCGGTGATCTGAAACAACTTACGATCCAACACGGTGCAGTTGTCGCTGACGATCTTGAGCGGATAGCTTCCATTCTTGCTCGCTCGGCTCGTATCATACGAGCCGCCAGGTAATTCGGAACCTGATCTTAAACTAAAACGGCCCTGTGAGAACGGGGCCGTATTTTTATAACATACCACCAGGTTGGACGACGGTGCAGAGGAAGTTAGAACTATGTTTGAGCACAGAAATGACCCAACTCTCTACATACCAAGCTTTTCTTAGACAAATATGAATTATATGGTACTGTTGGGTCAACAGGAGAAGCTGAAAACTTATTAAGTATTTAGCGTATAATAAAACTATGAGCAAGAAAGAAGAATTTAAAGAGTTAATTTGGTATATAGCAGCAAATCATCCAAGGATGTTGAAAGAAACAAAACTTTGGAAATTGTGCTTTTTCAGTGAAGCTGATTACTTTGAGAAATTTAATGAAAGACTCACTAGTGTTTCATATATTAAAAATACCTTCGGTCCAACCCCAATAAACAAAATTGCTCAAAAGGCAATCGAGGAGTTAGTTTCTGAGAATCTTCTCACCATTACAGATGGAAATTTTATAGGTGCTGGAGAAATGGAGCTAAAGTTTTTGGATGCAAAGAAAATTCAATCAATTGAAAATACATGTTTACGCTATTCAGAATTGAATGTTAATCAAATCGTACACCTTGCTCACCAGGATCCAGTTTATTTGATGGCTGATTACCATCACCTTGTTGATTTTGAGAACGCACAATATCGTTCTAATGAAGAGGATGTTGCTGAGGAGCCCGAAGAGGTTTCTCTGAATAAACTGCAGAAAACAGGTTTGTTTGCGCTTGCTGCTTAAATTTATGGAATTTGCAGAAGGACCGTTCCTGAAGCTGGATGAAAAACGTTTAAAAAAGATAAAGAGTCTTAAGCTCGACGTAAAAGCACATCATAAATTTTTGGTGGGTAAGTTTTGGGAATTAAGAAATAGCCCTAGATTCCATGTGCCAACCTCAAAAACTGTTTTACTTGAAGAAGTGGATGAGACTGGCGGGAGAGTGCAGGTGTGTAAGTTTCGACAAGTAACTACAAAACCAAAATCCGATAAATCAGGGGGCTTAAGGATAATAGCTGCAATTTTTTTCGGTAAAGATGGACCAGTAAGATATGTACCAATTTTAGTTTATTTAGCCAAAGAGGAGGGGACTTCAATAGCTTTCAACGGCAAGAATTATAAATTAGAGAAAAGTGGAATCATAAGCTTATTCAAAGCCCGTCTTGAGTCAGCTGCTATCTAACTTAAAATAACCAGCATTTCTAGTTTATGCTATGCTTTTCAGTATGACTTTATACGAAAAGCTTCAGAATGCCAGTAGTGAAGAGGACGTTAAGGATTTTTATATTAAAGCGCTGGGACTAAAAGCCTATCAAAAGGGCTTAATTGATATTCAAACTAAGGAAATATGGTTTGAAGCAAAAGCTGGTAGTGCCTGCAGTAGCTTTTCAATGTTTACTCAACTTTTGCACTACGCAAAAGAGTGGCTAAATCATGGAGAAGAGCTGCCACCTTTTTTAGCTGTTATTGATACGAATAAGGCAGCAATCATGAAGACTATCGACGCTTTACCTGTCTTGGAGCGGAAAGATATTAAATGGGGTAAGTCAGCTAGTGATGTAACTCCAGAGGCACTTGCAGCTGTATCAGCGCACATAGGTACCTATATGGTGTCATTTAATATAAAGACACACGAACAGGAATTCATTGATGCTGTTAAAAATGCTATTCAGGAAGGAGAGATTGTCCGAACTCAGATTACTCCAAGCAATCTAAAACAAGTGTTTGATCGTTGGGTTGAAATGATTGGTCGTGAGCTGGCTGGGGTTCAGGAAGAAGACTACGCTCTTTTGTTTTTTGCAGACATAATGCATGACGGTACGGTTTCCTCAATCAAGGATATGCCTGCTGAGCTTCTTCATAAGGATGGAATGCCGGTCTTCTCGCTCAATGGAAAGTTATACGAATTGAGTAACAAAGAAGGATACCGACGCTTTTGGGCTATTTATCACAAGCCACCAAAAGAGCAGTACCGTACTTATCTTCTAGAGAGACGAGATAGTCTTATTCCTCTCGATGAGCGTAGCTTTAAGGGTGCTTATTACACCCCGCTCCATGTTGTAGATGCTGCGTACAATAAACTCACCGAGACTCTTGGGGAGGGATGGCAAGATGAATACATTGTATGGGATATGTGTTGCGGGGTAGGAAACCTCGAGGTAAAGCATAGTAACCATCGTAATATCTATATGAGTACGCTCGATCAAGCTGATATAGATGTTATGAAGGCTACTAAGACATGTGTCGCAGCTGAACGTTTTCAGTATGATTATCTAAATGATGATATTTCTGATTCAGGAGAAATTGATTACACTCTAACAAATAAGCTGCCGGAGTCACTTCGTCGAGCTATTAAAAGTGGTAAGAAAATTTTAGTACTGATAAATCCTCCATATGCCGAAGCAATGAATGCAGAAAACATTTCAGATAATGAACGTTCAGAGTCAAAGAAAAATGTTTCTAAAACAAAAGTTGCAGAATTGATGGATGAGCAAGGTTACGCAGCTCGCGAGCTTTTTGTGCAGTTTATGGTGCGGTTTGCTAAAGAACTACCAAATGCGACATTAGCAATGTTCAGTAAACTTAAATATGTAAATTCTCCAAATTTTGAAGATTTTCGCCAACAGTGGGATGCAGATTATATGGGTGGCTTCATTGTTCCTAGTAAATCTTTCGACGGGATTAAAGGTGTGTTCCCGATTGGTTTCCTTATTTGGCGTACTAGTCATGGAGATGGTCAAATAAGTCAGTTTGAAGAAATTTCTACTGAAGTCTTAGATAATGACGCTCGACCAATTGGGAAGAAGATTTTTTACAATGCGCCCAAGGAAAGTTTATTGGGCAATTGGATAGTTCGACCGAAGGCAAATGATTTAGAAGTTATACCCCTTAAAAATGCTGTATCACCAGCAACTGTCACAAAGGATTTGCGCGGTACTAAGTGGGCTAACGATGCCATTGCATGTTTAGTATTCCAAGGTAGTGATGTGCAACATTCCAAAACAACATCTATATATTCTTCTGGTTTTGGAAGTGCTGGTACGATTTTTGTTACACCAACAGACTTGTGGAAGGCGGCTGTAATGTTTACCGTTAGACGCATCATTAAGCCAACTTGGCAAAATGACAGAGACCAGTTTTTGCAACCGACAGAAGATTTGAGTGAAGAGTTTAAAAATGACTGTTTAATTTGGATGCTATTTAATGGTAGTAACCTTACTGCAAGTGCAAATGATTTGGAATGGAACGGAAAAAAATGGAGCATAGTGAATCACTTTATTCCTTTCACTGAAAGTGAAGTGGGAACATCAGAGCGCTTCGAGAGTGATTTTATGGTTAAGTATCTTAAAGATAAAAATTTGTCAGTAGAATCCAAAGTGGTACTTGAGGAGGGTCGGAAACTTTGGTCTGCTTATTTTGAGCACACTGACCCCTATACTGTGCGAGAAGCCCTTAAGCTCAATCGTCCAGATGTAGGATGGTATCAGATTCGAAATGCACTTAAAAAACGTAATGAGACTGCGAGTTTACCAGAAGCATCGTTTGAAGATTTTGAGCTAGCGTATAAGTCGTTGTCTGAGAAGATAAGACCGCAAGTATTCGACTTAGGTTTTCTTAAGTAATAAAGTATAAATAAATACTATGAAAAATAACGAAGTATCTTTTGCGAGGAATTTAGTTAAAGGAAAAATTGCTGAGACAGTGTTCGCTCAAATGCTTCGTTCGACTGGACAGTTTACTGTTCTGGAATTTGGCTATGAGAAGATAATTCCTGAGTTGGTAGGTAGGGGGCAGGGCGAGAATGATGAGATGGTGGAAGCTCTTCGAACAGCACCAGATTTCGCTGTCATCAATAACAAGACAAAGGTTGTCCATCTGATCGAAGTAAAATATCGAAAAACACTTAAAAATAGTGAAGTTCTCAGTATCGTAAAACGCATGAGTCAAAGCTGGAATCCTTCCTATCTTTTTCTGGCAACTGTTCAGGGGTTTTACTTCGGAGAGGTAAAAGAAATCATTAAACGCAAGGGAAAGATTGAATTGCTCAACCATCCACAAATTCCTAAAGCCACACAACAAAGCTTCCTAAAAATACTTAACGATTTTGAGTCTTAAATGACAACGAACGTAAGAATCCCCGTGAGGGGATTCTTACTACGAGGGCGGCTACCGGGAATCGAACCCGAATTATCGGTACCACAAACCGATGCACTAACCGTTGTACTATAGCCGCCATGCTATAATATGTGTCACGAGGACACGTGCGGGACATACTAATGGTTTTTTGATGGTTTGTCGAGATAGTCCTTAAACCCTCTAGTCAAGTAGAACAGGACTGCTACAATTTATATAGAAGCGAAGGGTTTATCATTTAAGAGATTAATGTATGAACGTTCAGAAATTAGCTAAATTATTCGGAATCGTGTTTGTGCTCATTGGAGTACTCGGGTTTGTGCCTGGAGTAACTACCGATGGACACTTGCTCGGTATCTTTGAGGTCGATGCCTTGCACAATATTATCCACCTAGCGACTGGTCTGATTGCCATTTGGGCGGCATGTTCGCTTGCTCACGCGAAACTTTTCTTCAAAGTGTTCGGTGTGGTGTACGCACTTGTGACAATCCTCGGCTTTGCGATGGGTGGTGATGTGCTCGGACTCATCCACACTAATGGGGCAGACAACATCCTGCATCTCCTGGTTGCAATTGTAGCCTTGTACGCTGGATTTGTGGCAAAAGAGTAAAATTAACAAAACACCGCGGCCACTGGCCGCGGTGTTTTGTGTTTTCATTTGCTCATAGTGCCACTTTCCACTAAACTAAAGGTAATGGATAAGCCATCATTTATTTTGACGGTGCTTTATACTTTAGCGATAGCGGCTGGGGTTGGATTTTATGTTGCGCGGCTTATTTTCTAGGGTTTGTGTTATCGCTAGCCTGGCTTTATTTTCTCCCGCTCTTTCTCTAGCGGAGACGATCCATCAAGATGTAAAAGAAACGGTCTCAGGGACTGTGCTTGAAATTGTAAGTAGTGAAGAACGGGAGGTGACTGGCACCGACACCACCACCAGCGTACAAGAGGTCAGGGTACTGCTAGAGGAAGGTGAAAAGAAAGGGGAAGTCGTACCAATGACCGTTGAGATGATAAAGCTTGAGGTGGACGATAAGGTTTTTGTTAATCGAGTTGTGACTATCAATGGCGATGAGTACATCACTTTCTCAACTTATGAAAGACGGCCGATGCTCCTTGGTATTTTTGCACTCTTTGTAGCAATGCTACTTTGTATCTCCAAGTGGCAAGGGGTGCGGGCACTGCTCTCGCTAGCAATTAGCGTTGCTGCGATTATCTTCGTGCTAGTCCCAGCGCTTTTAGCAGGATATGATCCAGCGCTAACTACCCTAGGTATCGCCGCCATTATTTTAGCTTTTGCTCTCTTTGGTACACACGGGTTTAACGCCCGCTCGACTATTTCGTTTATTGGAACTTTCAGTGCGGTGCTTATTACTTGCGTCTTATCATATGTATGTGTGAGGGGAATGCGATTGACTGGTTTTAGTGATGACGCCTCGGTATATCTCAACTTTGCGACTAATGGCTCGCTTGATCTGGCGGGTTTACTACTGGGAGGAATTATCATCGGTATTTTAGGGATCCTTGACGATGTCGCAGTTACGCAAGCCTCTGTGGTCGCACAACTCAAGGCTGCCAACCCACTGTTTAATTTTAAGGAACTGTATACTCGCGCGATTGCAGTAGGGCGCGACCATATTGGTTCAATCGTAAATACCCTCGCTCTCGCGTATGTCGGGGTTTCGTTGCCACTAATTTTACTTTATGCCAAAGCGGGGAGTAATATGTCCGCGATTTTCAATCAAGAAGTGGTGGCGGCCGAACTCACGCGCATTATTGTTGGTAGCATCGGACTCATTATGGCGGTGCCGGCTACTACTGCTGCCGCGGCCTGGTACTACCAAAAGCATGAAGTTGACAGTCAATCTGATTCATTACCTCACCACCACCATCATCATTAATAAGCTATACTCTACCTATCTATTTTACGAGATAAGTACTAATTTGTAGTTATGAAAGCATTTGTTGCAGAATTTAAAGCCTTTGCGATGAAGGGCAATGTCCTCGACCTGGCGGTGGCGGTGGTTATCGGCGGCGCATTTGGAAAGATAGTGTCTTCACTAGTGACCGACATCATCACTCCGTTAATCGGTCTGCTCATGGGAGGAATAAACTTTTCTGGTCTGGCCTACCGGCTTGGCGATGCCACCATGACTTACGGTGTCTTCGTTCAGTCAGTGCTCGATTTTATCATCGTAGCTTTAGCTATCTTTATGGTGGTTAAAGGTATTAATAAGGCACAAGCAGCTGTCGTTAAAAAGGAAGTGGCAGCCGAAGTGCCAAAGAGTCCCTCCGAGGAAGTCTTACTCCTGCGCGAGATCCGCGATCGGCTTAGTCGATAGGTAAAAGAGAGCAGCGAGCGAAGCTCGCTGCTCTCTTTCTATACCACGAAACACTTTCGGCGACTTGAAAATCTAGGCAAAAACCAAAACTATTTTGTATAGGAGTGGTGATCGAACTTATCCACACACTCGAGGATACGTTGACGCAAAATAGCCCTCGTTTGGCACCCATAAAAATAGCCAAGCAGGAACTAGCGGTGCTATAGTAAGGGAACCACACGAGGTCTCGTGTGTCGGAGGTAAGACACACAAACTCCTATCGAGTTTAGAACGCCATATTTCATTATGGTGGTGTGTTAGTCGCGACCTACGCTAGATAAATTTACGATTTGCTTTGTTATCGTCCAGTGAAATAACCCTCGCCGTACAAATCGTACGACCCAAGTCATTTTCATCCGATTCTTCGCAACTCATTAAATTTAGCTAGCTCACCACATCGCTTGTGAACCTAATTGTGCTGCCTGTAGTAGAGACAGCAGTCTTCCACCAATTACGTTCGTGCGCGATGATCCTACTTTTACTAACGTAGTTTATTGGTATGAACATCGAAACTATTCGAAAGCGTGACGGCTCACATCGGCCTTTTGATATCGTGAAGATTGAGAACGCCATCGCCAAAGCCCTGGCCGAAACAGGCGAAGGCAATCGCGATGCAGCTATCGAAGTAGCCGAACTGGCCCACAAAAAAGTTGTCGCCATGTGTGTGCAAGCCGGTACAGCTGAAACTGGTAGTGAACTAGCCAACAAATGTATCGATGGAAGTCCCGCGGTGGAAGAAATTCAAGACTTAGTCGAACAAGCTCTCATGGAGAAGGGTTTTTTCATGACGGCTAAGGCCTACATCATCTATCGCAACGAACGTAAGAAGTTACGTGAGCGTGATATCTTTGCCAAGCGCCAGAACTTCAAGCCCTACGAGTACCCAGAACTCTATGAATATACTACCGCCATCCGTCATTCATATTGGGTACATACCGAGTTTAACTTCACGTCTGACGTGCAAGACTTTCACGTTAATGTAAACGAAGCGGAGCGCGGCGCTATCAAAAACGCTATGCTAGCGATTGCGCAGATTGAGGTAGCAGTGAAGACTTTTTGGGGCGACATCTACAAAAAAATGCCAAAACCAGAAATCGGTGCCGTCGGAGCCACTTTCTCTGAATCGGAGGTGCGTCACGCCGATGCCTACGCCCACTTGCTGGAGATCTTGGGCCTCAATGACGAATTCAAAAAGATCAAAGACATACCAGTCATTCAGCAACGAATGGACTACTTAGAAAAGGTGATTGAACTCTCCCGAACCCAAGAAAATAAGGATTATTTCCAATCAGTCATGCTCTTCTCTCTATTTGTCGAGCACGTGTCACTCTTTTCTCAGTTTTTGATCATAATGTCATTTAACAAACACCGAAATCTCTTCAAGGGTATTTCAAATGCGGTAGAGGCTACCTCAAAAGAAGAAAACCTTCACGGGATGTTTGGGATTGACGTCATCAACATCATTAAGGAAGAGCATCCCGAATGGTTTGATCAAGACTGTCGCGACCGGGTCGTTACTGCTTGTAGGGAAGCCTACGAAGCGGAGAGTAGTATTGTTGACTGGATTTACGAGGCGGGCGAGCTCAGCTTCATGCCAGCGGCGAACGTAAAAGAGTTCATTAAACATCGCTTTAACAACTCATTGGCTTCTATTGGAATGCCGCGCATCTTCGAAGTCAGTGACGCTCTCTTAGAGGAGACCGATTGGTTTGACGCCGAAGTGATTGCCACTAAGCATGTCGACTTCTTTCAAAAGCGTTCAATCAACTACAATAAGCGTTCCGCTAGTGTCACCAGTGACGACTTGTTCTAAAAGCACATATTTCAGCGTTGTGCGTCGAAGTGTGACGTTCACCATACGTCCAGTATGGCTCACGACCCACCTCTAGCACGCCTTGAAATCTGCACTTTTAGAGACAAGTCATTAAGATAAAGTATAATTGTCGCGATTAATTAATAACCGAACAACTGATATGGAACCATGGTACTGGCTGAACGAAAATAGTCGCGGATTTCTAGCCCGAGGTTATCTTGCCCCTGGACAAACTGCTGAAGAACGCATTCGTGTGATTGCAGAAACAGCGGAAAAGTACCTCAAGCAAGAAGGTTTTGCTGATAAATTTGTCGATTACATGTCGCGCGGTTGGATATCGTTGGCTTCGCCAGTCTGGGCCAACTTCGGCGACGATAAAGGGTTACCGATTAGTTGTTTTGGTTCTTATGTCGACGACAACATGGGTAGTATTCTCTACACCAATGCTGAAGTAGGGATGATGAGTAAGTACGGTGGTGGTTGTTCGGGTTTTTTCGGAGCTCTGCGAGCACGAGGGGCCACAATTGGTAATGACAATGGTTTTTCTTCTGGCTCAGTACATTTCATGCAACTGTTTGAAACTCTCGTTGTAGTGGTATCACAAGGTTCAGTTCGCCGGGGGCACTTCTCTCCCTACTTGCCGGCGGAACACGACGACATCATGGAGTTTCTTGATATCGGTACTGAAGGCAACCCTATTCAGAAGCTTACCCACGGCGTGACGGTAGGGGACGACTGGATGGAAGCAATGATTGCGGGTGATGAGAAGAAACGTAAAGTGTGGGCCAGGATTATTCAACGCCGAGGTGAAATGGGCTATCCGTACATCATGTTTAGCGACACCGCCAACAACAATACTGTTGATGTCTACAAAGACAAAAACCTTCGCATTCATGCTAGCAATATGTGTAGCGAAATCATGCTACCAAGCAAAGAAGATTGGTCATTCGTGTGTTGTTTGTCATCTATCAATCTTCTTCACTACGATGCTTGGAAAGACACCGACTTGGTAGAAACCATGACGGCCTTCCTCGATGCTGTGATGGAGGAATTTATCATTAAGCTCGAAACTCTCCGCGATCACACCGAACCGGAGAAGCGTCGGGCCTTCGACTTTATGCAGCGAGCGTACAACTTCGCTAAATCAAATAGAGCTCTCGGTCTTGGTGTCCTTGGATACCACTCTCTACTTCAAGCCAAAGGCCTGGCTTTTGAAAGTGATGAAGCGGCTACTCTCAACCGCGAAGTATTTAAAGTTATTAAAGACAAAGCCGATGCTGCGACTATTGAGCTAGCCAAGACTCTAGGCGAACCAGAAGTGCTTAAGGGTTATGGTCGCCGTAACACCACCCTTCTTGCGATTGCACCGACTACTTCTTCGGCTTTCATTCTTGGACAAGTGTCACAAGGTATCGAACCGATTTGGTCTAACTGTTATGTGAAAGACGTCGCCAAGATGAAAGTAACTATCAAAAATCCTACTTTACAAAAACTCCTTCAAGAGAAGGGTCATGATGACAAAGTAACTTGGGACAGTATTCGTGACAACGACGGCTCAGTCCAAAATCTCACTTGTCTAACCGACGACGAGAAGGCGATTTATCGTACTTTCTCCGAGATTGATCAAAGTAAAGTAATCGAACAAGCGGGAGACAGACAAAAGCACATCGACCAAGCACAATCACTCAATATCATGGTAGCTCCTGACACACCAGTGAAAGATATTAACGCTCTCTACATCCAAGCCTGGAAGCAAGGGGTAAAAAGCCTCTACTATCAGCACTCCATGAACGCTGCCCAGCAAATGATCCGCAAGAAACTGATTGAAAACGAAGGGAAGAATAAATGAGCAAACGAGCGCAAGCGACTATGCGCGCCCTAATTTTTAAGGAGACGTAAGTCGACTATAAAAATGGAAGTACTCTTGGGGTGCATTTAGTTCCGAATTTGCCCATTTCCGAGGGCAAATTCCTGGAACTGGTCAAACGCTAACAAAGTTTAATTCACAGAACAAAACAGGCCGGAAGCGTTGCTTCCGGCCTGTTTTATTTCTGTCTGGAGAGACCCTGTTGAAATCTTTTATTGTGGAGGAGGGGAGTGGGGTATTATTAGATGAGCAAAGAGCAGGATGCTCAATGCGAACATGTTTTGTTACTAAAAATGGTGCAGAATAGGGACTACGTGTCGCGACCACGCAGTCCCCGCTCTGCACCCTTTTTTGTTATCATATCCCCGTATGCGATTTCCATACCTTGTGGCTTTAGTAACGAGCATCGCAGTGGCGGGAACTTTTTGGTATCAATCGACGGCCTATATTTGTCCAGCGCCACTTACTTATAAACTGGGACAACTCGATAGTCACTTCACTATCTCTCGCGCGGAAGCAATAGCGAAAATTGCCGAGGCAGAAAGGGCTTGGGAAGAAAAAACTGGTCGTGAGCTCTTTCAATACGAAGAAAATGGAAAGTTAGTGATTGACTTTGTGTTTGATGACAGACAGGCGGAGTCCAACTTAGAAGGAGCCGAGCGAAACCAACTTGACGCACAATTTGCTGAAACTGAGACTCTCAAAAAAACAATTGAAGATTTACAAGAAAACTACAAAGAGACATCAGAAACGTATGAAAATAATGTGGAGGCTTATGAGACAGCGCTCGCTAGACACAACGAGCAAGTGACGAGATATAACGATCAAGGAGGGGCGCCAAGTGATATCCATGCTGACTTAGAGCGCGAACGGCAGACATTAGATGATCGTTTGAACAAACTTAATGCCGACGCCGACGCTCTTAATAAGCTGGCTCAAAATATAAATACGCTAGGACAAAAAAGCAACGAACTGATAGATGCCTATAATAATCAAGTCGGAGCATATAACGAAGAGTATGGTTTCGCAAAAGAATTTACTCAAGGAGATTACCAAGACAAGCGAATCAATATCTACAAATTTTCTACCAACGAGGAGTTAATTTCAGTTCTAACCCACGAACTAGGACACGCACTTGGTATCGAACACGTTGCTGACAGTTCGGCGGTCATGTACTATTTACTAAAGGAGGGCAGTTCATCAGTGGCTCTTAACGATGCTGACATTGAGGCGTTTACAGCGGTTTGCGGCACGGGCGGCGAATGGGAATTTAAACTTCGTCAATTTATTAGAAACATTTTAAATTAAATTTATGGGAGCATTTTTCAACGTTAGATATAACCGGGCTATCACAGCCTTGGTAATTTTGCTGCTGGGTGTAGCGCTGGCTTCATACGCCTATGGTAATTACCAGATGACAAAGTCCATGTACCCAATGCCAATGAATATTTCGGTCACGGGTGAGGGGGAAGTCAACGCTATTCCTGATATCGGACAATTTTCTTTTACGGTAACAGCCAATGGAACAGAGGCCACAATGGCGCAAGAGGCCGCAGCGACAAAAATTAACGATATTCTCGCCTACCTTAAACAGGAGGGAATAGAAGAAAAAGATATCAAGACGGAAAACTATAATCTGTTCCCCAAGTTTCGTTTTGAAGAACAACCATGTTTTGAAGATCTGGGCACAAGATCATTGTCACGAGCGACTTGTTTACCCGGACAAGAAGTACCCGATGGCTTCGAAGTATCTCAAACTATAGCGGTAAAGGTGCGCGATACCGCCAAGGCAGGGGTGCTAATTGCCGGGGTTGGCAACATGGGCGCTACCAATATAAGCAGCCTTACCTTTACAGTTGATGACACGAGTAAGCTAAAAGACGAGGCTCGTAGTAAGGCAATCGCTGATGCGAAAGCCAAGGCAGATAAAATCGCCGCTGACTTAGGAGTGGAAATTGTCAGGATAACTAATTTCTATGAGAACGAAGGTTATTATGGAGAAGCATATGGTTATGGTGGAGGAAACGACATGATGGCTAAGACCGAATCGGCAGTGGCTCCAGGTACCCCAGTCGGGGAAGACACCACCAAGGTGAGTGTGAGTGTGTCGTTTGAGGTTGAGTAGGCGCTTTGTCAAACGGCACCTGGCCTCTGGCCAGGTGCCGTTTGACATTTATCAAGATGGGCGTACTATGTATATAACAAGGCGCCCCAGAGGCGTTTTAAAATTGGAAAAATTATATATGACTCAATTAATAAAATACATAAAAGCGACTGCGGCTGAACTACGCCAAGTAAATTGGCCAAGCCAAAAAGAAACTATCACCTATACGATTCTGGTAATTGTCGTTTCTACCATCGTGGCATTATACGTCGGTGCATTTGACTACCTTTTCTCACAAGGCATCAATACGCTCATTCATACTTTCTAAATACTATGGCAAAACAACATGGAACAGGTGAGCGTAATTGGTACGCCATTCACACCTACTCAGGCTATGAGAACGCGGTAGCGCGTAACCTCAAGCAACGTATCGATTCACTCAACATGAATGATAAGATTTTTGCCGTGGTGGTACCGACTGAAAAGAAAATTCGAGTCAAAGGTGGTAAGCGAGTGACTGAAGAAGAACGTATTTACCCAGGGTACGTACTAGTGGAGATGATTGTGGACGATGAGTCTTGGTTTGTGGTTCGTAACACTCCACGGGTAACTGGTTTTGTGGGTAGCGGTACTCAGCCAGTACCGTTAACAGAATCCGAATACAACGCACTCGTAAAGCAGATGTCGACTGACGACGTCAAGCATAAGGTAGATTTTTCTGCTGGAGACTTTATCACTATTGTGGATGGTCCTTTCAAAGATCTCGAAGGTAAGGTAGGTGAAGTAGATGAGAAGAGCGGCAAGATTAAGGTGTTGGTCTCAATGTTCGGGCGGGAGACGCCAGTTGAGCTAGACTTCCTCCAAATCAAAAAGGTATAAATCAGCGATTGACTTTGTCGCTACGGAATTTTGTTCGGTCACCGTACATTAAGTACGTCTCTCTCACAAAATTACTAAGCTTCGCGTCACTCATCTGACTTCTACCTTTTTGGAAACTTTAGATAACATGGTAAGAAAAGCCGCGAGTACAACTCGCGGCTTTTCTGATTTATGTCATACTTTAAATCTATGGAATACTTACCACTTATCGGAACAGTCTTACTGATCCATTTGCTCGCTGTAGCAAGTCCGGGTCCAGATTTTATTGTCGCTGTCAAAAATTCACTTACTTACTCTCGTAAGACGGGTCTATATACAGCTATTGGTTTTGGCTTAGGAATAGGGGCCCATACTATCTACTGCATGGCGGGGATTGCACTCATCATCTCAAAGTCAATCTTATTATTTAATGGGATCAAGTTTGTCGGCGCAGGATACCTCATATATATTGGATATAAATCACTTAGAGCAAGGTCGTTGCCTATAAGTATGGAGAAATCTGTACAGCAGTCTGATATCTCAGCGTTTGCAGCGATAAGAATTGGCTTTTTGACTAATGTTTTAAATCCAAAAGCGACACTCTTTTTTCTTAGCCTCTTCACTTTAGTCATCTCCCCAGACATCCCCGTTAGTGTCGTTGGGACCATCAGTTTATTAATGGTCATTGATACCATGGTCTGGTTCTCCCTTGTGGCTGTCTTTTTTACGAATCCACTGGTGCAAGCGAAGTTCGACTCCTATCAGTCAGCTTTCAATAAAGTATTCGGAAGCTTACTTATTCTACTAGGTCTAAAAATTGCCTTTAGTAGCCGATGAGCTTGCCAAAATAGGGTTTTTCTTCTATGATACGCGGGCTTCAGAGAGGGGTGCGGATATCGACTGCGCTTCGCTCACACAACAATAATTAACGAACAACATGGCAAAGAAACTAACAAAACTTATTAAGGTACAGGCTAAAGGTGGTAAGGCTACCCCAGCTCCACCACTAGGGCCGGTACTTGGACAAGCAGGTATCAACATCGGTGAATTCGTCAACCAATTCAACGAAAAAACACGTGACCGAATGGGGGACATTGTCCCAGTAGTGATTTCTGTCTACGATGACCGTACTTTCGACTTCGTCGTTAAGGTGTCACCAATGTCTCGTTTGATTTTGAAAAAAATCGGCAAGGACAAGGGTGCTTCCAAAAACAAAACGCAGACGGCTGGCTCTATCACCAAAGCGCAAGTGCGCGAAGTGGCAGAGGAGAAGATGCCCGACCTCAACGCGGCTTCTATCGAAGCCGCCATGAAGATTGTCGAAGGCTCTTGTCGGTCTATGGGGGTAAAAGTGATTGATTAGACTTCCAAAAAAATGGAAGAAAACGGTTGGGCCCTAGGCCCAACCGTTTTCTTGACATAATTGAAAATTATTGTTTATATACAGCTCGTTGTCCTGGTTTGAAAGAAAGCGGTTTGCATCGCGTCACAAGCCACGGATATCGTTCCAATTCGTTTTAAAAGAGGGGACCATAAATGGTACAAAAAATAGTAAGAGCTGCTGTAAAGAGGCTGACTTCAAGAGGAGAAAAGCCACTTGAGCGGCGGTTGCTAATTGTCATCCGAGCCGTCGATGGTGACTTGGTGCTTCAGAAAAGACAGGCCGATCATCGACCCCGACACCACTACAAGAAGGAAGCGAGGACATTGCTCCATAGTTTTTTTCCACCGAAAGCGGAAAAATTCTGCGCCAAAACTAAGGCTGATGACGTCTTTCATGGAGTACTTGATTTTCGTCGCACTAGTGACATCGTAGTGAAGCACTACTTTGAGCGCGATTCGGTTGCATGGCATCCAGTCTTGGTGGATATTGCCTATATTGGTTTGAGTAAGGAATTCATTTCGAATCGAGCCAAGAAAGGTGGAGGCATGAAAGAGTTAATTCTCGGCCCACTGCTAGAGCATCCATATCGGGAGAAACTGCTAAAGCTTTTCCCACCTGAATCAAATATTTCAGTTTAAAGCTCAGGCGTTGATTAGTACCATTTGGCCGTCGCACTTCGCGGCGGCCTTTTGCTATAATTGAGCTAGGTTTGTAGACTAAGGTTTGTTAGTTCATTGAATGAGAGAGGGGATAGATTATGCGATTGGAAACGAGATTAGCCTCACGGGGCGTAAGCAACGTCGCGGGACTGTTTTTTGACCTTCACAATCATGAGATTAGGCTGTGCTTTGCGCTTCCAACAGCGGCTCACCTGGACGGAAAGGGAAACTACACTGTCCCAGGTGGACGTATCCGTCGGCTCGGAGCGCATCGTTTTGAGCCGGTCCGTACGGCCATGTATCGTGAGTACGGAGAAGAAACTGGCGGCACAGAAGATGACATTCTGATTTTGTCTGGTGTCGGCGCTCCAATTTCACACTGCACTGGTCGCGGTGAAATAAAGCTGGTGCAAGGTTTTGCTGGTATCGTGGCTAAATCATGCAGCTCGCCGCAAGATGCCGACGAAATCAAAAGTGTCGACTGGCTCACTCCAGACACATGGCAGAGGGCAATCAACACCATGAATCAAGGCAAGCAGCAACTTGTTCTCAATATCATGAGAGGCACTTGTCAGCTCAGTCGAATGTATCCTTGTGTCAAGCGTGAGATTACTCGTTTTTTAGCCGAGATGGACAGTCACACGTTTGCTCGCTAAGCCCTCAACCTACCTTCCCAAAGGGGCCCTCACGGGCCCCTTTCTTCTTTTTATAAAAACGGTATAGTTGTCGGCATGCGATTTATAGCTATCAAGACCCGGATATTACAACCACCCCAAGACGACTTGTTTGATGCCTTGGATGAGGCATTGGTTGATGTTATAGAAGGCGATTTGGTGGTAGTGTCTTCAAAAGTTGTTTCTATTAACGAGGGGAATTGCGTTTTAATCGAGGGAATAGACAAGGCCGCTTTGGTGGCACAAGAGGCAGAACTTATTGTGCCACGCGCTTACTGGCCTTCACCCCTGACCGTCAGACACAATGCTTTCATTGGAACGGCTGGGATTGATGAGAGTAACGCCAACGGACACTACATTTTGTTACCGAAAGACCCTTTTAAGAGTGCTAAGGAAATCCAATTGTATCTACAAAATCGTTTTGGTCTTAAGAAAGTAGGTGTCATCATCACAGACAGTCATTCAGCCCCGCTAAGGCGAGGGGCGACAGGGGTGTCAATTGGCTACGCTGGTTTTGCGCCAACGATTAATTACGTCGGAGAGCCAGATTTATTTGGTCGCGAAATGAAAATTGAAGTAGCGAATATCGTCGATGCGCTAGCGGCAGGAGCAGGAGTAGTGATGGGAGAAACCAACGAATGTCAGCCAGTTGTTGTTATTAGAGACATACCAAATCTGACTTTTACTGAAGAAGAAACCAAACAAAATTTTCTCGTTCCTTTTGCTGAGGATACCTTCCGGGTGCTTTACGAACGTTTCCTTTGATAATCAATCCACTGATAAGAAAGACCATTATGTTCTTGAATCGGGTGTTTGACGGCGACATCAAAGTCGTTTTCAAATTCTGGGAAATACGAGTCCGCCACTGGTTCGTCGTCGACTATCGTGAGGTAGAGTTTGTCAGTGTAAGGCAGGACTTGCTTGTAGATTTCTGAACCACCGCCAATGTGAATTTCTTCATCGTCAAGTTCGAGTGCCCGGGCGATGGCGGCTTCTATTGAAGTAAACGTTTCTATACCTTCGTAAGTATAGTCAGGGTCGCGTGTTACGACTAAGTTTGCTCGGCCTGGAAGCGGTTTCCCCAAGTAACCAATAATTGATTCAAATGTTTTGCGTCCCATGATGATAGGGTGGCCAAGAGTGAGTGCTTTAAAGCGTTTCATGTCGGCAGGAATATGCCAGAGAAGTTTCCCTGCCATGCCGATAGCGCGATGCTTTTCGCTCAACGCCACTACAATACAAATTTTGGCAGTCCATTCATTCATGCGATTGATTATGCCACAGTCAAAACCGCTTGTCTTTTTGCTAGCTTGGGTGACCGCAGTATAATAAAGCCACTAATTTTCTTGCCCTATGTCACATTTTGAAATCGAAGTTAAAAGTTTACTAGGGGAGAGCGCCCGAGCTGAAGCCCTCAAACAAAAGATGTTGGAACTTGATCCCAATACAAATTTGGTTTCTAGTAATAAGCAGCTCAATCACTATTTCGAGGGAGGGGACATGCAAGATTTGTATAACAACGTCGAGTCTTTATTTGATGAAGCGGCTCAAGCTAAACTAAAGAGCACTATCGAGCGCGGGAAAGAGTTTTCAATTCGTACGCGCCAGAAAGAAGACGAGGTGTTTTTAGTGGTCAAAGCTTCGATTGATGAAGGGACTAGCGCCAACACGGTAAAGCGGATGGAATTTGAGGAGCCGGTAACTATTACTCTTGATGAACTTGATTCTCTTATGTTGGGGGCAGGCTTTATGTATCAGGCTAAATGGTCCCGGGAGCGTGAGGAATACGCTTATAAAGGTACCAGTGTGTGTTTAGATAAAAACGCTGGCTACGGCTACTTGGCCGAGGTTGAGAAAATTGTTCAGGATGAAACATTGGCTGATCAAGTGCGAGCTGAGATTGATGAAGTGATGGCTGAGCTAGGTCTCATCGAGCTAGAGCAAGACCGCCTCGCCCGCATGTTCGACCACTACAACCAAAACTGGCCAGAATATTATGGGACCGACCGAGTATTTATAATTGAGTAGTCTATGTTTCTCTCAGATAAAGATATAAAGTTAGAGGTAGAAGCGGGGAATATCACTCTGGAACCGTTTGTACCAGATCAGTTGCAGCCGGCGACGTATGATATTCGCTTGGGAAATAAATTTATTATTAACGATTCACATTCAACTCAGGCGATTGATCCAGTAAAAGGAATTTTCCCTAAAACTCAAACCATTGAAGTGGCGGACGGCGACGAGTTTGTTCTCCATCCAGGGGTGAGTATTCTTGGTTACTCAAAGGAAAAATTTGGTTCAGATAAGTACCTGATTGAAGTTAACGGCAAGTCTTCATTGGCTCGGATTGGTTTGATCGTGCACAACTCCGCCAGTATTGTGAATCCTGGTCATGTTTTGAATATTGCGCTAGAACTTTGCAACTTAAATAACGTGCCTATCGTCCTGCGCCCAGGAATGGGAATAGCGCAGCTAAGCTTTTCAACTATATCTTCCCATACCGACCGAAATTACAAAGAAACCGGACGCTACAACACAGACAATTTTAAGAGCTATGTTCCACCTAAGGAAACTAATTGATACATCATGTCCAATAAACACCCAGAGTACCAATACTTAGATCTAATGGCTGAAATTCTTGAGAAGGGGAGTCGTCAAGTTGACGCACAATCTAAGGACGTGACCTACAGTTTGTTTGGTAAGCAGATGCGGTATGACTTGAGTGAAGGACTGCCACTTCTCACCACCAAGAAAGTGTATTGGAAGGGGGTGTTGCATGAACTCCACTGGTTTCTTTCGGGGCAAACCAACATCAAGTATCTGGTTGATAACAAGGTAAACATTTGGAATGATTATCCGTTTCGGATTTACAATGACAAACGTGAAGCTAATGACTGGCCCGAGATCACCAAAGATGAATTTATTGAAAAAATCATCAATGATGAAGTCTATGCAGCGCAGCACGGTGAGCTGCCGCACATCTACGGTGAGATGTGGCGCAAGTGGCCACGCAAAGATGGCGGAGGAGTGGATCAGTTGCAATGGGTAGTGGATGAAATAAAAGCCGACCCGAATTGTCACAACGCGATTGTAACCAGCTGGAATCCAGAGTATCTCTATGCGATGGCGAAGCCTGGAGAAGCCGCGCGCTTCCCGATTTGCCATAATATGTACCAGGTTAATATCAATCAAGGGAAGCTTTGCCTACAGCTTTATCAGCGTTCAGCCGATATTTTCCTTGGTGTACCGTTTAACATCGCGAGCTACGCACTTCTGACAATGATTCTTGCCAAGATTACTGGCTATGAAGCAGGAGAGTTTGTGCATACTTTCGGAGATGTACATATCTACGAAAATCACATTGAGCAGGCTAAGGAGCAAATGAGTCGCGAACCGATGGCTTTTCCAAAAGTGACTATCAGTGACGAAGTCGCTTCGCTCGAGACCTTCCGCCCCGAACACGTGACCCTGCACGACTACGAAGCCCATCCGCCTATCAAAGCCGAGATGGCCGTAGTGGGAGGCTTCCACGCGGGCATTCACGCTAATCGGTCGACTAATGCTTAAGTGATATTGGCCCCTTAAGGGCCAAAGCGCGTTTGTGTTATACTGAAAAACAAACCAATACCATACTATGATTTAACGTACTTCGTTCGCATGTTTAAGCAGAATTATTACTGAATTAACCTTTTACCATAAATATGAACGAATACGATTTCATCAAGAATCAAGACAAGGAAATTTACGAGGCTCTGCTGGGAGAAGAGGAGCGGGAGCGGACAGGGATTGAGTTGATTCCCAGTGAGAACTACGTGAGCCGAGCCGTACGAGAGGCCAATGGTTCGATTTTCACCAACAAATACTCTGAGGGTTATCCAGGGAAACGTTACTACGGCGGGCAAGAGTATACCGACATGGTGGAACGCATTGCGATTGAGCGAGCCTGCCAGCTGTTTAAGTGTAAGTACGCTAATGTGCAACCGCTCTCTGGTGCGCCAGCCAACGTGGCGATGTACTTCGCGCTGATGGAGCCTGGGGACACGGTGCTCGGAATGGATCTTTCGCACGGCGGACACCTTACTCACGGACACCCCACTACTGCTATCAACAAAGTCTTTAACTTCGTTCGTTACAAAATGAAAGATGTCGATACGGGTGAGATAGACTACGATGAGTTGCGAAGGGTGGCTCTTTTGGAGAAGCCGAAGATTATTCTGGCTGGCTTTTCGGCTTATAGTCGGGAGCTTGATTATGCGAAATTTGTCGAGATTGCCAAAGAAGTCGGCGCGTACACGGTGGCTGACATGGCGCACATCGCGGGACTGATTGCCGGTGGGGCACTTAAGAATCCGTTTGACTACGGATTTGATGTGATCACTACCACTACCCACAAAACATTGCGAGGACCACGTGGCGGTATGATTCTAACCCGAGAAGATGCTGATATCGCCAAACGTATCGATAAGGCTGTGTTCCCGGGCATGCAGGGCGGACCGCATATGAATCTCATCGCCGGTAAGGCCGTGGCTTTTGGTGAAGCTCTCAAGCCAAGTTTTAAAGACTACGCAGCGCAGATCCTAAAAAATGCTAAAGCGATGGAGACAATCTTTAAACATGAAGGGGTACGTTTACTTTGTGGCGGAACCGACAACCACTTACTTTTGGCCGATGTGTACGGATCATTAGGAATTACTGGTAAAGAGGCCGAAGTAGTGCTGGATGAGGTAGGGATTACCTTAAATAAAAACATGATTGCTGACGAGCCGCGCACCGCGATGGATCCGTCTGGTATCCGCTTTGGTACGCCAGCTATGACCACTCGCGGTATGAAGGAAGGGGAGGCAACCAAACTAGCGGAACTGATGATAGCTACTATGCGGTCAAAGGACGATGCAGAAGAAAAGGCACGTATCCGTGCCGAGGTTAAAGCACTCGCCGAAGCGTTTCCAGTGCCGGAGAAATTTGTTTAGAGTCCGCACAAAACGACTGGAATCCCTTGGATTCCAGTCGTTTTCAGACACTACACAAACACGCCTGTAAAGCTTGCATTTTAGTAAAACTATGGTATTATATAAAGGATTGTTCCTTCACAAAGTGCGGACGGTCGTAGCCAAAAGTCTTTCTGTACACAGATGGCCTTTTGGCTACGACCGTCCGGTCTAGCCTCTTTTGGCGAGCAAGCCATATCTTGAAAGGATGACGACATGACTAAGATCATGACCGCATCACCGATGACCGACGGACAGATCGATAACGTTGTCGATAAGCTCCGCGCCTCTCTGCGCAAGCACCGAGGCGAAATCTCTTCCGACACCGCTCAGTCTGTGCTCGGCACCGACAATCTCGGTATGGTGCTCTACGCACCGTTTCGGCAGCTGGCGGAGATGGCTAGGAACGTCATCGTTCGTCGTGTCACGGTCAACCGCAAGCGCACGGCCGAGGCCGCGCTCGCCGCCACTGGCCGTAAGCAGTACACCACCGATGTGGTCGTCGCGACCATGCCGAACGGTGAAGGCGAAGAAGTCGAGGTGGTGTTTTTCAAGCCCGACCTATCTGGCAAGAAGAGCTTGATTTCGGATGATGATCTCGAAATCGAATTCAGCCGCCGCGGTCTTCGTCCGGCCGATCCGTTTGAAGCGGCGGCGGTGAGCGAGGCCGATCCCGCCTTTGCCGACGAACATCCGTACGGCACGCACTGGAAAAATGCGGCTGGCAAATGGTGTTTCGCCACGTTCAGCCGCTGGAACGACGAGCGCGAGCTCAACGTCGACCGCAACGACAATGGCTGGAGCGGCCGCTGGTGGTTCGCGGGCGTGCGCAAGTAGCGCTCAACCCTAAGTCACTTGGCTCTGGCCCTGTGACCCTTAGACCTTTGGTACCGCTTCCGATTTATCGGAAGCGGGCCATTTTTTTGATATACTCACAAAGGTATTAGGCGAATCTTGCGAGTGGTCACGGCTGCCCGCGGCCGAATCCAGTATCCATGCACTGAGAGTATCTGCGGTCACGGCTTCAGGTAGAGGGTGTATGTAGACACTTCAAAAAATTGAAGATACTTGGTGCAGAGTTCTTGGGCATTTATGATGCCGAATAAAATTCAACCCTAAGTTCATTTGTGTCCTCAAGGTGGTGGCTCGGATGGAACTCTGTACGTTTCGCCACGTTCAACCGCTGGAACGACGAGCGCAAGCTCAACGTCAACCGCAACGACAATGACTGGAACGACAACTGGTGGTTCGCGGGCGTGCGCAACTCTCTTTATTTCACAATCTCGCTATTCGCGGGATTGTGTTTTTATTAGTTGGCCACTCCAGCCACCAAGCATGCGCCCTACTTCGTCCAGGTGTAGTGATAGGTGAGCGTACTTCTTTGTGTCGAGTGACTTGGTCTCCCAGAGAATCATTAACAACACTTTCAAAGTGTCTATCTTCCGTATGCTTAAGCGGACGTAAGGAGCTTTTTCGTCTTTTCCTAGAAAGGCCGCCTGTGAGACTGCTTCCAAACTGGCAATAAATAGCGTGTCTATATGTTGTCCTAGTGTATACCGATGTTCTTTGGGAATTTCTTTGTAATACAAGTACCAAACAAGATATGTATCCTTCAACTTAAGTACCACCGGTATAAACTTCGGTTGTTGATTGTTGCGGGGGGGGGGGTAGCGTGGGTGTTATGAATAGCTAGGATGATATCATCACAATCGAGAATCTACTGCT